>ENA-OYXB01000252-OYXB01000252.1-human-gut-metagenome-genome-assembly--contig:-NODE-252-length-22288-cov-15.409976_pt1 | contig 22288 bp, 20 predicted proteins | sample MGYA00244176_ERZ653409 | MGnify/ENA primary metagenome ERZ653409 (study PRJEB26926, sample SAMN06164912) | human gut metagenome | biome: ENVO:00009003; feature: ENVO:2100002; material: ENVO:00002003... | reverse complement strand
GATCGAAATCATATCGGAAGATCGTAGGCGTGAAGTTACAAACGTTGTGTATGAAAGGCTTTCTGTGTTGGATAGTTTTTTATTAAAACAATTTTATGATGGGGATCTTGTTACTTCAAAATATATTTTGACATATGCAATAGCGAAGACCGATTCACTATTTTTTGAATTTTTATATGAAGTTTATCGTGAAGCTCTTTTAGGGAATAAGGATTATATTTCAATAGATGATTTTGTAAATTTTTTTGCCGCCAAAAAAGAAATTGACTCAATTATTGCAAAATGGAGCGAGTGCACTATAAACGACTTATCTGGCGGGTATCGAAATATTCTTGTTGAGTCGGGGCTCGGTACAAGAATAAAAAAGAACATTCATGCAGAAAAAGTTATAATTCATCCTGCGGTGGAGGAACATATAGCTTTGATTGGTGACGTTGAATTCAATAAGGCAATGTTGGGGGCAAAATGAAATGGCGGAAAGATCGTTAAATAATCGATTTATTGAGCTTGAAGATAAACTCATAAGTGTAAACTCACTTATGAGGCAGGGAAGGGCAAACGAAATACCATTTTATATTTTTGATTATAATCCAAAGGATGAAATAAATGTTCGTAAAGAGGTTATGAAAATAAAGAGTCGGAATTCTGAAATAGTTGAATTTGATCTTTACGAAATGATGCTTTCAATAATCGAGGAAGAAGGATATTTGGAAGATGTCCTGAGGATGGAAAAAGACTATGATAAGGATATTCTTTTGAGAGAAATATTTCAGCCGTTATTGTCAGTCGAAGAAAATGATAACAGACTTATAGAAATGTTTAAGGAAGGGGCAACAGATGACGGGAATCATATTGTATTGATTACCGGAGTTGGTAAGGCCTTCCCAATTATACGTAGTCATACGATATTAAATAATCTACAAAGTGTTTTTAGAAATGATCCGGTTGTAATGATGTATCCCGGACGGTATGAAATTAAAAAAGCTATGACATTAAGACTTTTTGAAAGACTTGATGACGATAATTATTACAGAGCATTTCCTTTGGTGGAGAGGAGAACCGACAAATATGATTATTAAAGATTTGTTTAAAAAACCAATAGACAGAAGTATTCAAGGCGTTGTTACTATAGGTAATGAATCCGAAGAACAAAAGTGGCAGGAACTTGAAGAATATGTTTGTACGGACGAAATAACCAAGCAATTTGCAACGTTCTTTCATAAATATAGGGAATCCATTTCAATACCTACTGAAAAAATGGGTGTATGGATTACTGGCTTTTTCGGCTCAGGTAAATCACATTTCTTAAAAATACTTGGTTACATACTTGAAAACGAAGTTGTTGCCGGAGACGAGGCTGTAAAATATTTTGACGATAAAATAAAAGACGAAATGATACTTGCCGATATGAGAGCAAGTGCCAAGGTAAAGAACAAGGTTGTTCTTTTTAATATTGATTCGAAAGCAAAGTCTGACTCGAAGAACAGAGCGCAAGCTATAATGGACATAATGCTTCGTGCTTTTAATGAATCGATTGGTTACTGTGGTTCGCAACCTTGGGTTGCGGATCTTGAGCGTACTCTTGATAGAGAAGGGTGTTTGGAAGCTTTTATTGAAAAATTTGAGGCTCTTTCCAATAGAAATTGGGAACAAACGAGAGCAAAGGCTTTGCTTAATCGAGATTATATAATTCGTGCTTTGTGTGAAATTCGAGATATGAGCGATGAAAGCGCGAAGCAGTTTGTAGAAGACCAAACAAAAAATTATACAAATACTACGGAAGACTTTGCAAAATTAGTAAATGAGTATTGTGTGAAACACAAAACAAGAGTTGTATTTCTTATGGATGAGGTAGGGCAGTTCATAGGTGATAATACACAACTGATGCTTAATTTGCAGACATGCGTTGAGGATCTTGGGAAATACTGCCGTGGACAAGCATGGGTTGTTATTACTTCACAACAAGAACTGAAAGCGATGATTGAAACGACCAAGGATAGGCAGCAGGATTTTTCAAAGATTCAAGGACGTTTCAGTCGAATTATTTTAAGCGGATCCAATGCTGACGAAGTTATCAAAAAAAGGATACTTGAGAAAAAAGATACTGCCAAGGCTCCTTTAATGTCTTTATATGATGGCAATAGCAGTAAACTTTCAAATTTGATTTTATTTCAGGCAAAACCGACTTGGAGTGGATATAAAAATGCGGAAGATTTTATGGAAGTCTACCCGTTTGTTTCGTATCAATTTGAATTACTACAAAAGGTTTTTATGTCGATAAGAGATCATGGGATGAGTGAGGGGAAGCACCTTTCCCAAACAGAACGATCATTGTTGAGTGCCTTCCAAGATTCTGCCAAAAAGGTGGCGAATATGGAGTCCGGAATTTTGGTTCCGTTTGATAGTTTTTATTCGACAATCGAGCAATTTATTGATTTCGATGTAAAAACTGTATTTGTTAATGCTGAAAAACGCCCGAGCCTTGATGAATTTGCCATTAGGGTGTTGCGTATTTTGTTCATGATAAAATATGTAAAAGAAATGCCAGCTTCGATTGATAGACTTGCTACGCTCATGGTTGGAAATATCAACGAAGACAAAATGGCGTTGAAAACTAAAATTTATGATGCATTAAAGATTCTTGAAGATGAAACGCTGATACAAAAAAACGGCGAATATTACGATTTTTTAACGAATGACGAACAGGATGTAAACAAGCAAATCAATAATATTAGTTATAACGAGGGGGAAGTTCAAAGAACTATCCTTGATATTGTTTACGACCGAGTATTGGATAGTAATAAATTCCGTTATGAAAACAGATATGAATTCGGTTTGAATAGATATGTTGATGCGGAATCAAAAGGAAGCTTTAATCAAGATTATTTGACGATAAAGGTATTCACTGTTTACTCGGCTATAACGGATGAAACATCATTTCTTGCAGAATCCGCAAAGACGTCGGCTATTGTTGTTGATATGACGGAGGGATCGTTTATCGAAGAGTTGATCCGAGCGAATAAAATCATGACGTTCAAGCGCAATAATAGTGCAACAATGTCTGTTGCGCTTGCTGAAATCATGAGTAAAAAAACAGCAGAATATTCTGAACGTATTAAGCGAGCCGAAGATATTATAACAATGGTTTTGCGAAAGGCTCCGATTTACTTTGCCGGACAAAAATTAGACATAAAAGAAAAGGATGGAAGAGATCGGCTGACGGATGCTATGAAAGAAGCCGTTAAGCAGGATTATTATAAACTCGGACTTGTAAGCAAGTTTTATAACGATGCCAAAGACGTTACCGCTGCCTTAGAGGCAAATGCTCTTACTTTGTTCGATGATGATTTATCGCAAGAGGCGAATCATGGAGCATATACAGAAATTTTTGAAAAAATCAAAAATGATAAGTATCTGTTAAAACGAGTAACCGTAAAAGGATTGGTAGACTTCTTTTCTAAGAAGCCCTATGGATGGAGAGATTACGATATACTCGGTCTTATAGCTACTCTTTGGAAGAAAAATCTTCTGCAAATTTCCATTCACGAAGTTCCGGTAGATGATAGTAACAGAACGTTCAAATACGATTTCGCTAAGAAAAACGGAATTGATACAATGGTTGTTCGTTTGCAGGAAAAAATAGAAGAGAGCGTTTTATATAATGTAAAGAAAATCATGCAAGAAGCGTATGATGAAAACTATCCGCTTGAAGAGAGTAAGCTAAAAGCGGGCGTGCTTGATTTCTTTATAAGCAAAAAGACATTTCTTTCTAATCTAAAAGTAAAATATGGTTCTGATTTTGCGGGTAGCCTTGTCGTTCCCGAGATATATCAGGATTTTGAGGCGATTACAAAAACATCGGATGCTCTTACGATTTTCAATGAAATAATCAAACGTAAAGAACATTTGATTGACAAAGCCGAAGTCCTTGAGCAACTTGAAGGTTTTTATAAAGAGGGTAGTAATCAACAAAAAGTTTATAAGGATGCAGTTGACATTTTAGATTGGTATTCAAAAAATGTAATGTTTAACGATTTGTCTAAATTGCAGGACGTTATAAGCGAAATGGGACAAATCGTTGCAATGGAAATTCCTTTTTCAAAAATGTCAGATCTTGCAAATCTTGTATTTAAAGCAGGAGAGATTAAGCGGGCAATTTTAAGCGAAAAATACGAAAACACAAAACGTAAGCTTGAAAAAGATCTTTCTAAAATTAACCAAGAAATGCAAGAGGCACTCTCGCAAGATTTAGTCGAAGAAAAAAAGAAGCAGATCCAAGAAAGGGGCGAAGCGCTTGCTCATGGATATGAGGATTGGTTTAATTCTCTTTCGCCGATGTCGCAAAACATGGATTCTTATATAACTTCCAGTGAGTCGGCAGTTAAAAAATACAGAGAATTCATAGCGCAAATGCTCGTTTCAACTACGGATGTACAACTTAAAAGAAAGAGTGTTCGTATGATAGAGTACGTCCCGATTGCAAATAAAAAAGTAAGAGACGAAAGCGATGTGAATAAGGTTGTTGATGCGATTAGGAATAAATTGCTTGCGGACTTGAAAGATTGCGATGAAATAGACCTTGGATAAGGAGAAAATATGGACAAAAGAGTATTGCAAATATATTCTGTTTGGGCAAAAGATAATCTTGAAAAACAGATAGAGGTATCGCTTAAAACGCTCGGTATTCATAGTGAATCCGATATTAAAGAAGCTCGGACGGTTGGCGACTACACAATTATTGACGGTGATTCCAATTCATACCCGAAGGATTTATACGATAAACGTCGTCATATTGTTAATTTAATAAAAACGGACGGGTATAAGGCTGTTATCGAAGAGTTTGCGTATACTTGGTTTAACCGTTTTGTCGCTTTGAGATTTATGGAGACGCATGATTTTCTTCCTCATGGATTTCGTGTTTTGTCATCTCGCGATGGAAATCTTGAGCCTGAGATACTCAAAAATTTTGCTTATGTGAAAGATGAGTTGAAACTCGATATAAATCTTTGCAATGCGTTAAAAACACAAGGCAAACTTGAAGAATTGTATAGGTATGTATTGTTCCGTCAATGTAAAGCGTTGTCGGGCATTTTGCCTATGCTTTTTTCTGATGAAAACGATTATTTGGAGTTGCTTCTTCCTAAGGCTTTATTAAAAGGCGAAACTTTTATTACAAAGCTTCTTGAAATCGACGAATCGGAGTTTTTGAACGACGTGGAAGTTATAGGCTGGCTTTATCAGTTCTACGTCGCCGACGACAGACAGGAGTTCAGAGATGCAAAAGTTGTTACAAAAGATTTAATTCCGACGCTCACTCAAGTTTTTACGCCCGATTGGATTGTGCGCTATATGGCGGAAAATTCTGTTGGTAGAATATGGTTGGAAAGTTATCCGACTTCCGCAATGAAATCTCAAATGAAATATTATGTGGAAGATGCTAAGCAGGAAACGGAAGTACAAAGAAAGATAGACGCTATTAAATATAGCAACGTCAATCCCGAAGATATACGTATTGTGGAGCCTTGTTGCGGCAGCGGTCATATTCTCGTATATGTGTTCGATCTTTTGCAAAAAATGTACGAGGAAAAAGGATACGCGACAAGGGAAATCCCTACGCTTATTTTGAATAAAAACTTAGTAGGGCTCGAGATAGACAAACGTGCCGCACAACTTGCGTCTTTCTCTCTTATTATGAAAGCGAGAAGCGTAAACTCTCGTTTCTTTAATGATAATTACTATACAATCCCGCAAGTTTATGAAATCTGGGATTCAAGAGCCTTATTCGTAAATGACTATAAAACGCATTTGCAAGAGATGAGGTTTTTGTCCTCTACCGAAATAAAGAATGTCGAGTGGCTTGCAGAAACTTTCCGCTACGCAAAGACACTCGGCTCGCTTTTGAAGGTTGAAAATAAAGATTTTTCTACCATCAAAAATACGATAGATAAAATCGAACATGATGCAATTTCCACAGTGTTTAATTGCGAGTTCTTAAATAGCGGAGTAAAGTGTCTTCGTCATCTTTTAAGGCAAGCGGAAGCGATGGCTTGTAGGTATGACGTGATGATTACAAATCCACCGTATCTCGGAATTTCCAAAATGGAACCTGCACCAAAAACGTATTTGCAAAACAATTATCCCGATAGCAAGTCGGATATGTTTGCCATGTTTATGGAAGCACCGTTTGTAAAAGATAACGGTTTTATTGCCATGGTAAATCCCGATTCGTGGATGTTTTTGGTAAGTTACGAGGGGCTTAGAAAAAAGATTATCCATAACGAAAGCATTGTCAATATGATTCATTTAGGGCTCGGAGCATTTGATGCCACGGTTCAAACAACGTCTTTCGTTATACGCAACTCTCCGATAGCTGGTAATGGTGTTTATTTCCGTCTTGTAGACGAAAAAGACAAGGAATTAGCATTTTTGTCGGGGGGGGGTATAATTGCCTCTCTTGAGGCGTTTGAGACGGTGCCAACTTATTCTATAGCGTATTGGATAAGCAATGGGTTAATATCTACATTTAAAAATGGTAAACCGCTCAGCACTTATGCGAGTGCAAAACAAGGATTAATCACCGCGAATAATGATAGATTTATTAGATTGTGGTACGAGGTGGAAATTCAAAAAACGTATTTTACCGCTTCCGATTATTTGCAGGCTTTTTATACAGGAGCAAAATGGTTTCCTTATAACAAAGGTGGGGACTTTAGACGTTGGTATGGAAATAATGATTATGTTGTGAACTGGTACGAAAACGGCAAAGAGATTCAATCATATAAAAATGAAAGAGGGAAACTCCTTTCACGTCCTCAGAATACACAATTTTATTTTTGCCAATCTGGGAGTTGGTCAGATATAACCGTAGGAACAAACGCCTTTAGATACAAGCCTAATGGACATATCTTTGATGCTACTGGGATGAGTTTTTTTTCAGAAAAATACCTGTTCTATCTTATTGCTATTTGCAACACAAAGATTGTGGTGGAATTATTAAAAGTTTTATCGCCTACCATTCATTGTCAATGTGGAGATGTCGCAAAATTGCCAATTATTATTAGTGAGAAGAATAAGGGATTGGTGGATGATATTGTAAGAAGGAATATTGATACAAGTAAACAAGATTGGGATAGCTTTGAAACAAGTTGGGATTTCAAAAAACATCCTTTGATATAAAAGAGGTTAGCGTTTCTCCTTAAAACGCAAGGAGGAACGACTATTATGCAAACACAAACTATAAGATACGAAATGAATAGCGAGAATTTCGATAAAATTCCCGGTAGTCCGATTGCGTATTGGGTTTCAAATAAAATCTATCAGGCATTTACGAGCGTGAGGAATTTCCCTGGGGAGACAAGGAAAGGAATTCTTACGGGAGATAACAATACTTATTTAAAGTTATGGCATGAGGTTGATGTTTGCAAGATTGGACATGGTATTGATAGCCATCAGGATATGGTTCATTCCGATTATAAATGGTTTCTATTAACATCTGGTGGTGACAAAAGAAGATGGTATGGAAACATTGATACTGTTGTAAACCTTCAGAACGATGGCAATGATATCAGAAAAAATGTAAAAAACTATAGATTACGTGAGAGTAAATATTACTTCCAGGAAGCAATATCTTGGACGGAAGTATGTTCTGGGATCTTTACTTGTCGATATATTCCTACAGGAGTGTTATTTGGTAATGGTGGTCCATCATGTTTCTTTTATAACGGAAAACTAAAATATGTGCTTGGATTATTAAACACAAAAGTAGTTCAAGATATGATGAAATATTTGGCTCCTACATTAAACTATGGACCAGAGCAAATATCCAGAGTGCCTGTTTTGTTCGATAAGGAAAAGGAAGTTGATGATTTGGTGGCTTACAATATAGGAATATCCAAAAGAGATTGGGACTCGTTTGAAGCATCGTGGGATTTCAAAAAACATCCGCTGATATAAAGGGGCTATTATGGCAAAAGAATGGGAACTTGCGAAGTTAATAATAGACGCAAAAAAGAACGTTGACAGTATGTGGTATATAGCCGAAAACGTTCCGATTATTGCTAATATCAATTTACGAGATAGGGAATATTCTATCCTGCAAAATTTCTATGTTAATTGTTGTGCGGTTCTCGACAAATCTTTTCCGAAACGAAAAAAGAAGCTATGCGCCGAAGATAAGGTAATAGATCGGATTTATTATGAGCGAGATAAAAAATATGCTCATAAGGACGACGATTACGAGCCTGTTCCATTTCAAAGTTTATTGGAATTGACTGAACGATTAAAAAGTCAACTGCTTTACGTTCGGGATAAATGCGCGACTTATTTACCAAAAGAACTTACTCTTGACTTTGTGCCGCACGACAGAGAATTGTTTCGTTTGATAAACGGGCTAACCGCAGATAAAGAGGAAGAAATAAAACGCAAAAAATACATAGGGTACGGTCAGAGTATTCCGGAGGGGAATGACACTTTAACATTTAAGCCATTATATGATACCGATGATTTGAAACGCTTGCCGGAAGAAGAACGGAAAAAGTATTGCGTTATAATAGAGAACGGCTTAAATTCCTATGAGGGACTACAAAATAGGCAAGATTCCTGTATTAAAGCAAATCTATTATACGGACAAAGAATGTGGGTAACGCCGAATGCAGGCGCATTAAAAATGGTGCAAGAGTTAAAACGATACGGCTTTATGGATCAATATGAAATCTTCCAAGTAGACAAATTAAACGATGAAGAAAAGCAAAGGCTATTTGCTCGGATTGTAGGTAATAAAATTGAGATATAGATAAGGACAGTATAATGAACGTAAAGCAAACATCAAAAAACAACCAAAATATACTTTGGGGACAGCCGGATATGTTTGACGTGTTTGAGCCAATAACGGACGGTGAAAAACAATATCTTGTTTGTTCCAAACAAAAACGTATTAAGATTACACCATTATATAAAGTTCATAGAACAAAAGACGATGAAGTTTTTTATAAAGTTGAACTTGAAAAATATAGACCGCTTGTCATTGGTGAAAAGGATTTGGGTGGTTATGACGCAATCCATTCCGAAACATATAATGTATCAAGCGCAGAAATGGCAAGGTTTATGAATTTTTTAATTGAAACCTTCGCACTTGAACCCGTAGATGTAAATACATTTGTTTCAGTAGATTCAAAAGGGGCTGTCCGTGAAATATTGCGAAAATATCAAAGCGATAAGACTTTATTTGAAACATTGCCAATGGCTGACTTGGATACAATCAACGGTAATGTAACCTTGCAAAATTTGAAGAATATCAGAGATGATATGAAAGAGAATTTAGACATCGGAGGAGAGATTGAGTATTGGCATCCGTTTCTTAAAAAGTACAATTGGATCCTTTCCCAATTATTTATTGCCCCATACATACTATTTCAAGATGAATTTTATGTCGGTGGTAAGCGTTATGATAGAAAAGGAGAAGTTAGAGCGGATTTTGGCGTAAAAAATATAAGAACAGGTAATTGCGCGATTATTGAAATAAAGGATGCCAAACAGGAACTTATTACTTCTTATCGAACAGGTGAATATCGAATTAGTAACGCATTATCGGGGGCGTTGAGTCAAGTCTTGAAGCAAAAAGATGCCCTTTATAAAGATTATTGGCAGAACGCAACTGATGAACACGGTTCTTTGGCTTTTAGTGCGAATAATATAAAAAGCATTTTAATAATTGGAACATTGCCAACAAATGCTGACGAGATAAAGACATTTGATTCTTTTAGAAACGAATTGAAAGGCATTGAAATAATAACCTTTGATGAGCTGCTTGAAAAAATCGAGCTTCAAATACAAATAATGGAAGGGACTGTTTTTACAGAGTAAAAGGAGAATTTTATGTCGCGTTTGATAGCAGATAAATATAAAGAATGGGAAGCCGAATGTAACGAGCGGTTTAATACGCTCAAAGCGAACGAAGAAGAACTCAACCGTATCTTTATTGATATTTACGGATTGCAGGACGAGCTTACCCCGGAAGTCGAAGATAAAGACGTTACGGTAAGAAAGGCGGACTTAACAAGAGAGATTAAATCACTGATCTCCTACATGATAGGGCTTGTTATGGGTAGATATTCACTTGATGTAGAAGGCCTTGCTTATGCCGGCGGCGAGTGGGACGATAGCAAGTATGTTACATATAAGCCTGACGATGACGGAATTGTTCCCATTTATACCGCCATTGGTATGGAAGACGGTATGACGGCAAGGTTGATTAAACTTATAAAGCATATTTACGGCGAAGATACATATCGTCAAAATATTGATTTTATCGCGGACGCTTTAGGCAAAAAGCAAAACGAAGCATCAGAAGAAACGCTCAATAGGTATCTTAACGATGAATTTTATGCCGATCATTTGAAAATATATCAAAAACGTCCGATATATTGGTTGTTTACCAGTGGCAAAAAGGGTGGATTTAAGTGTCTTATTTATATGCACCGTTATAACGAAGATACGCTTGCGAGAATTAATGCAAAATATTTCTTGCCGGAATCTACAACGTTAAAAAACGAATTGGAAGAACTTGTTGCGAAAATAGAAAGTGCAGAAGGTAGGGAACGCGTTGCGCTTGAAAAAGAACGTATAAAACTTGCCGGAGCTTATAACGAGGCGGTAGAATACGGTCAAGTCCTTGACTACATGGCTAATAAATATATAAATATTGATCTTGATGATGGGGTAAAAGTAAATTACGCTAAATTTCAGGACATAGAAATTGTTACCGATAGCGGAACAAAGGTAAAGAAGAACCTTCTTGAAGTAATTAAGTAAGGAGATTGTATGGCAAGCATTGACTATCAAGGAGCGAGAGAAGAACTGAAAAGGATTTTTCTGAAAGATAAGGAACTTGGTCGAAAAATTGTTTTTTGGTATGATCCGCCCGCAAATTTCAAAGAGGATTTAATGAACGACAATCTTGATTTTTGTCGTCTTTTGGTGTGCAATCATAACGAGTTTGAAATAAAAAAGATTGTTGAACATGATGACGTAACATCGGATATTCTTATTTATAGCCCGTCAGAAAAGCCTAAGGATATTGATAATTGGCTCTTGGATATATTGATGTACAGCGATGAATATTATGCCGATACAGTTGCTCTTACAATGCGTCGGCTTAATCTTACAAACACCGATTTACGGAAAGTGATCGAGAGGCATATTAAATTTTTTGATAGTGAAGCGAGAAATAAAAAGCTTGCGACCTATATTTCTATTGATGATTCCGTTCATGCCGACGATATGAAGCTTGGAATGATGGCGGTGCTTGTAAAGGCGGCGGCTCCTACTATAGAGGCGGTTTTAACGGAACTTGTTTTTGACGATACGCAAAACAGTAAGTATAACGAGTTGGTTAAATTTGGCTTCGAGCAATTCTTATGGGATACGATTTGCATTGCTTATAATTACGATGGTTCGTTAAAAATCGAAACTTTGATAAAAAAATTCCTGTTTACAGCATTTCTTGATCAAAGGACAGAATTTGAGAAGATCCCGTCTTTCTATTCGCAATTTATGATTGAAGGCGCGGGAAAAATGGATGCGAAATTTTTTATTGAAAAAATCAAGTTGGATAAAAGATACGAGGCATTGCAATTAAGCAAGGCACTTGACATGAATATCGAGGGATTGATTGTAAATAAAGATTTGGCATCAATGCAATATGCAGATGTTTTCGAGTGTATTGATATAAATATAATTAAGAATATCGCAAGCAGCCTTGTAAAGGGGAGCCTTGATTTTGAGACCTTTGAGAAAATAATCGCATCTCGAATCAATTCGATGTGGTATGAAAAATACAAGTTCGATTACGAATTCTTATCGGCATCTTTGGCTTTTTCAAGGGCATTGGAGCAGCCGATTCTTGTAGGACAATCTGCATCAGATTATATCAAAGACTACACTGAAAAGTATTATAAAATAGATACTTACTATCGTCGAATTTTTGCTGCATATAAAAAAATTGATAATCCGATCCCGGAATTTGAAGATTATTGTTCAACAATAGAGTTGCGTTATGAAGACGGTTTTTTGAATAAAATAGGAAAAGAATTCAGTGATGCGCTTGAAAAGGAACAGGAATGGGACTTTGCGGGAATACAAAAAACGAAAGATTTTTACCGATTAATACAGAAACATCCTTTCAAAAAAATGTTTGTCATCATTTCCGATGCGTTAAGATATGAAATTGGACAGGAAATTGTTGACAATATTAAGACTGATTCTGTATTAAAAGGCGGAACAACAATAAATTATGCTATTTCTCCGTTGCCGAGTGAAACGAGATTCGGTATGGCGAATTTATTGCCTCATAAAACGATTGAGTATGCGGATAAAGCTGTTTTTGTTGATGGAAAGCCAACAAATAGCATTTCAGCTCGTAATGCTATTTTACAAGATAAATGCGAATCTTATGCCGCAATTTCTTATAGCGATATAAACGGTTTTTCACGTAATGAATTAAGAGCATACATGCAAGATAAAACATTGGTATATATCTATCACGATGTGATAGATAATGCCGGAGAGCATAATGAAGATAAAGTATTTGATGTTGCGGAAACAGCAGTAAATGAAATTGTTGCGTTGGTGAGAAAGTTATATAATAACTTACAAATTTCTAATTTCTATATAACGGCGGATCATGGTTTTTTATATAGAAAGAACGTTATTGGAGTTGCGCAAAAATATAATGACATAGTTCAATTGGGCGCATTAGAAGCTTCTAAGCGGTATTTACTCACGGATGATGAAAATTTGACTGTTCCGTATACAACAGAGTTTAAGTTAAGGAACGTGTCAGAAGGTCAGTATAAAATAATTATGCCGTATGCTTATGATTTGTTTAAAACGCAGGGCGGAGGAATACAGTATGTTCACGGAGGTGCTTCACTACAAGAAATTGTTGTTCCGATCATTCATATAAGCGAATTAAGAGCGACTAAGAATGTGGAGACGGTGGCTCCGGTTGGAATTAGATTAAAGAGCATAACTCGTAAGATTACAAATCGCAGTTTTACTCTTGATTTTGAACAGACGGAAAAAGTCGAAGATAAAAAGCAACCGATAACTTGTGAGACGTTCTTTATAGATGAAAAAGAAAATGTTGTTTCCGGGGTGTATAAGTTTGTAGCAAATTCAAGCAATGACGATCCGGAGTCAAGGATTAACCGTATTAGATTTACGCTTAAAAACATTGATTTTGATAGGAATAAAAAGTATTTCTTGGTTTTAAGGAATGCGGCAAAACAAGATGAATTTATTGAACGAGAGCAATTCATAATTGATATTCTCGGATTCAAGATTTTTTAACGGAGATATACTATGGATGAATTAGATAAAAAGGTATACGACGTCTTTTCAGGAAGAGTTGTGAAAAAGGGTGCAACGAAACTTGTTAAAGGAGCATCGAATGTTCCGACCTATGTATTGGAATACTTATTGGGTACATATTGCACCTCTGATGACGATAAAGAAATTGAGGATGGAATAGCTCAGGTTAAAAAGATACTTGCCGATAACTATGTTCGCAATGATGAAGTTGAACTTATTAAATCAAGAATTAGAGACTTCGGTTCATATAACGTAATTGATGTTGTTGATGCCCATTTTAATGAAAAGCGAAATGTCTATATCGCATCGCTTCACAATATGGGAATAAGTAATGTGATTCCCGATAGGTTTGTAAAAGAAAATGAGCGCCTTCTCAGCGATGGCATTTGGTGTATTGTTCAACTATCTTATGAATATGACGAAGATGCAGGCGGTGCATTCGTTATTAATGAAATTACGCCTATACAAATGCCGGGCTTCAACCTTCAAGAGATTATTGATGCGAGAAAACAATTCACAAAAGAAGAATGGATAGATTTGATTATCAGAAGCACAGGGATGGAATGCTCTTGTTTTGATGACCGGATAAAATGGCATATGCTGGCAAGGATAGCGCCAATGATCGAGTCCAATATGAATATTTGTGAACTCGGACCGAGAAGTACCGGAAAATCACACATATATAAAGAATTATCTCCAAATTCAATTTTGCTATCCGGCGGACAGACTACCGTTGCGAATCTTTTTTACAATATGTCGAAAAAGACTGTAGGCTTAGTCGGAATGTGGGACGTAGTTGCTTTTGATGAGGTGGCAGGTATTAAGTTTAAGGATAATGACGGTGTTCAGATAATGAAAGATTATATGAACAGTGGATCGTTTGTTCGAGGGAAAGAATCTGTTATAGCAAAAGCCTCAATGGTATTCGAGGGCAATATCAATCAAAGTGTTGAATCCTTGTTAAAGACCTCTACGTTATTTGAGCCTTTCCCCGAAAAAATGATAGATACTGCATTTTTAGACAGAATGCATATGTATATTCCGGGATGGGAAATTCCGAAATTAAGACCTGAGTTTTTTACTGATAATTGGGGATTTGTTTCTGACTACTTTGCGGAATTTTTAAGAGAAATGAGAAAACGTAGTGAGGCGGACTGTTACCATAAGTACTTTAAACTTGGTCGCTGTTTGAATCAGAGAGATACAATGGCTGTAAATAAATCGGTTTCTGCTCTTTGTAAATTGATTTACCCGGATAACAATTATACGAAAGAGGACGTGGAAGAGATTCTTGTATATGCATTGGAAAGCAGAAGGAGAGTTAAAGAACAATTAAAGAAGCTTGGCGGAATGGAATTTTACGATACTCAGTTTTCTTACATAGATTTGGAAAACATGGAAGAAAAGTTCGTTTCGGTGAAAGAGCAGGGTGGCGGCAAACTTATTCCGGAAGGACAGGGACCCATAGGAAGCGTATATGCTATTAGCAATAATAACTCAATGCTGGGAGTTGCGCATATTGAATGCTCTTTAAATGAAAAAGGTTCTGGCAAATTTGAAACTACTGGCTTAGGCAGTTCAAAGGAATTAAAAGAATCTATCAAAACAGCTCAAAATTATTTTAAGGCTAATGCAAAACATTTAAGCCAAAGCATTGCCATTGAATCAAAAGACTATTTAATGCATGTTGAGGATTGTCAGGGGATAGGAATTGATTCAAGTTTGGCAATTGCAGCGTATATATCGTTTTGCAGCGCATCGCTCAATAGGCCGCTTGCAGCCCAAATGATAGTTCTCGGCTCAATGACTATTGGTGGAACAATAAGCAAGGTGACGGATTTGGCTGATGCTTTGCAAGTGTGCTTTGATGCTGGAGCAAAAAAAGTTCTCATGCCGATGAGTAATGCCGGGGATATAGCAACAGTTCCCAGTGATTTATTTGCTAAATTCCAAATTTCTTTTTATGGAACAGCTGAAGATGCGGTTATCAAAGCATTAGGAATAGAGTGATAGCGGTATAAATTGCTAACAGAATTTTCTTAAGAACAGTTTTTAAAAGGATATGGAATCGTGTCCTTTTACAATTTGTCAATAGAATACTGTCAAATTTTTTATGGGGTGTCTGCGAGTGCGGACACCCCTATTTTTATGCCTAAAATACCCTTGACAATATTCCCCGAATAGATTATAATAATTTCGCTATCAGGGACAAGTGTCCCGAATAGATAAAAGTGAGGGCCATCACAAAATGAGAACGAAAGACAATGAGTTAGTGAACAGAATCAAGTTGTATATCGAGGAGCAAATCGATAAAAGGGGGCGAATGCCCACCATCCGCGATATTGCCGAGGCGTTGGACGTTGGAAAAAGTTCAGTGCAGAGATACTTGGAATATATGGTGGAGCAAGGAATTTTAGCGAGGGGAGAATACGGATACGAATCTATCGAGCAATTGAGAACGGAAAGAACCGTATCGGTAGCAAAACTCGGATATGTTCCTTGCGGTCCGCTTTCCGAAGAGTATGAGTGCATAGACGGATACGTTCGGCTTCCGGTATCGTTTGTAGGAAACGCGAAAAAGTGTTTTTTGCTTACGGCAAGCGGAAATTCGATGATAGACGCCGGGATAAATGACGGAGATCTTGTTCTCGTTCGACAGCAAGAAGAAGCAAATTACAACGATATTGTAGTCGCTCTTGTGTACAATGAAGTAACCTTAAAACGTTACCGCCCCGATAACGAAAACGGTGTAATCGTTCTTCATCCGGAAAACAAACGAATGAAAGATATTGTTGTAGATGAATGCAAAATTCAAGGTGTCGCAATTAAAGTGATTAAGGATTTGGAAAATTAGAGGAGGAAAATTATGAAATCCGAAAAATATTGCGGATTATGCGGACAGAAAATCGAAATAGAATATGAACCGCGTCAGCCGGTCAAAGTTATCTGTCCGAATTGTAATGCGGAAACAGATTGGAAGTTTTATAAAAACGGTAATTTCGATACTGTTACTTACTTAAAAGATGAGGCAGTTGAATTGCACGAGCGAATGAAAAAGGCGTAAAATGATTTACAATGCAACTTGTCCGTATTGCGGGCAGATAAATAAAAGGTTATATCTCGAGGAAACGCACGGAAGATTTATATGTGAAAAATGCAAATCCGATGTGCTGCTATCTCGGTATAATAATACAAAGTCCATTCCTTTGTATAATAAAAAAGCGCCGATAAGGGTGCAAAGTCAAAACTGAATTTGAAATAACCCGCCCCGTTTATTCAAATTTAGAAATGAACATCAGGCTTTTCTACTTCTGTGCAGGAAATCCCAACCGCACTATAGCAGTAGAAAAAATAAACGCCGATGTATCTTTGGGAAAAGGAGGGTAGCACATTATGCAGAAAGAAGGCATTTCAAAGCCTGTCTCTTTTAAGTGTTTCAACTGTAACCATCAAGAAATTGCATGGAAAGATGAAATGGGTATGATACGTTTTGTATGTCCGAATTGCGGAACGGTAACGGTATCTAAAGAAAAGAGCCGACGGCATATACAGATAGATATGTATGCGCCGAAAGGTGAAGTGTTGCGATCAAGAATTGAATATTAAAGGCTATGCGGCATGGCAGGTCGGTCTGAAACAGTGACTATATAAAACCTATCTAAACCGCAATGGTAACTCGGTCAGTTTAACCAGAACTATTACATGAGAGGCTGCCGATAAACGATTTATCCGAAAAGGATAATCATCGTTTGTCGGCGGTCTTTTTTTATGCCCAAAACGTCGCGGCTATACGTTTTTGAAAAACGTTATACGGACAAGTTGTCGGCGAGTGCCGATTTGAATATGAAAGATAAAATTGAACTACAATCGTTTTGCGACGAAATTTTCGGAGACGGATAATGGAAAGACAAAAGATATTTTTTACGAGCGATTTGCATTTCGGACATGAAAACGTTTTAAGGTTTGACAACAGACCGTTTGAAACAGTGGAAGAAATGGACGATGAACTTATAAAGCGTTGGAATGACAAGGTAGCCAAAGGAGATCTTGTCTACGTTTTAGGTGATTTGATATGGAAAACCGCAACAAATGAAGCGGTTCAGATTATAAAACGCTTGAACGGACAGATTGTTTTAATAAAGGGCAACCATGATCGGTTTTTACATAATGCGGCGGCAAAGAAAGCACTTGCAGGAATAAAAGATTATGACGATATTAGCGTTACGCTTGACGACGGCACGGTGCGTCGGTGTATTTTAAGCCATTATTTTATTCCGTTTTACAACGGACATAGATATAATGCTATTCATTTGCACGGGCATTCGCATTTTACGGCGGAGGCAACGGAAGAATTTCTTATCGCAAAAACATTAAACGAAAAGGGGTATGATTTACAGATTTATAACGTCGGTTGTATGTATTGGAATTATGCGCCGGTTACGTTAGACGAAATCCTGAAAACAAAAGAGCAGAGGATCGATAAGAAATGAGATATTATGTAATTTCTGACGTGCATAGTTTTTACAGTGAAACAATGCAGGCTTTGTCCGAGAAAGGTTTTTTTGAGGATAAATCTCCGCATAAATTGATTGTTTGCGGCGATTTGTTCGACAGGGGATCGGAATCGGTGAAAATGCAAAATTTTATCTGCGAGCTTCTAAAGAACGATGATGTTATTTTGGTGCGCGGAAATCACGAAGATTTAATTTTAGATTTGATTCGCGACGCAAAGCAGTTGTTCGGACACGGAATAGAGTATACGCACCACTGGAGTAACGGCACGGTTAAAACAGTTACCGATTTAACGGGAACGGATATTTTTACGGATGACTACAGGGATATTATAAACAAGTTATGCGCAACGCCGTATATAACGGAAATTATTCCGAAAATGCTAAACTATTACGAAACGAAGAAATATGTGTTCGTTCACGGATGGATACCTTGCAACAATCGTCACGGCTGGTCTGCAAATTATTATTCGCCTATCGAAGATTGGCGAGAAGTGGGCGAGACGAGTTGGAAAGAAGCGCGGTGGATAAACGGGATGCTTGCATGTTCTTGCGGCGTGACGGAAAAGGATAAAACGATTGTCTGTGGACATTGGCATTGTTCGTGGGGACATTGTCGGCTTGAAGGAAAGTGCAGTGAGTTTGGTAAGGACAGCGATTTTTCACCGTTTTATGCGGAAGGTATCATTGCAATTGACGGTTGCACCGCATATTCCGGTCGGGTAAATTGTATTGTTCTTGAAGATGAGAATATATAAAAGAGGTATAAAATGAGTTGGGATATTTCTCTTACGGATAGGGTAACGGGTGAGGTGTTACATTCGGATTCTCCGCATATGATGCGCGGAGGGACTTTTATGCTTGGCGGGACTACGGAACTGTGGCTGAATATAACGTATAATTACAGTAAAATTTATCGTCGCGATTCCGTGTTCGGGAAAGACGGTATAGAAATTATTTTCGGAAAGACGGGACTTGAAAGCATACCGTTGCTTGAAAAAGCGATAAACGCGTTAGGCGACGACGTTTCAAAGAACTATTGGGAAGCAACGGAGGGTAATGCCAAAAGACCATTGGTGCAACTTTTGACAATGGCAAAAATGAGACCGGACGGAATTTGGCAAGGCGAATGACGTTGGTAACGGATAAAGATTTACAGAGGTAAAAATGGACAAGCAAATAAGAATGTCGGCTTCCGAAGTCGATTTGTATAAGTATATTTATCACTCAAACAGATTAAATCATAACGATATAGCATTGACAGAGGCAGGGTTGCAGTCAATGAATAATTTGCTCTGCAAAATAGAAAAAATCAACCCGACTTATCCCGATAAACGTTGGGAGTTTTGGTTTTCCGTGCCGAGGGGAACGCTAAAACAATACATAAAATTCAATAAGTATTACGCTCCCGAAGACTGTTCCGAAGAGAAATTTCAAAAGGATATGGAAGAAGAATTTCCGTGGAAACGCGTATGGTTCAAAATCGGCGTCATCAATGAAAACGGTTACATCATGGTTTTTCTTGACGATGCCGTGCTTGTGCGCAGAAGCCTGGATATGAAAGGGAATTTCTTTCCGGACTCTCGGTTAGACAGAATACTTGAATTTTTGAGTCAGGTAGTCGCTAACACAGTCGGAATGTTGCAACAAGGCGTATATAACGATTATGTTAAAAAGGGATTGCCTTACGAAAATAGAAAAGGGTTTATCAACCGCGCACTCTATTGGAGGCTTGTTCCGAAAAGCAAGAAACACGATAGGGACGGGTTAAAGGAAAAAGAGATAGATAAACTCATTAAGCATATCAAGAACGGTAATGACTTATTTGCGACAAAGGCGGCGGGGCGATATGAGCGGATGTCCTCGGGCAAATATTATGAAGTTTGCTCTTATTGCTATACCGCCGCAGGTTATAAGGAGTTAAAAGGAAAGACGCCTAAGGAAATGTTTAAACGTCATGGCGACGATCGTGACGGCGGGATGAGTTTGCTTGACGAGAATTCGCAAGACGACTTCGATAAATGGTTTAAGTTAAGCACGCAGGAAAAATGGGAGATAGAAAATCCGTCGCACATGTGGGAAATCTCTTGCGGGCATACGCATACGATGATTCATTTGTATTTGTTTTGGGACGACGGATATTGGTTTTATCTTTCCGGAGGAACGCATTGTTTGACGACGGAAGTCGTGCGTATGTATAACGCGATGAAAGATAAAGGCGTTCCCGTTCTTCTCGGACACGCCGGGCAAATAGCAGATAAACTGCTCGGAAACGATGATCTCGGCATTATTCCGAATAACGATATGGGGTGGCGTTATTGGTATGGCGGGTTCCCGAAAGACGACGTAATCAATTTTGTTCAATTAAGCGACGGTAATGCGGAAGCGGTTATCAAAAACGCTACTTGGTTTGATATTGCCGACGTAAAATTGTCAGATAAATAACGTAAAAAGCGGCTACAAATTTGTAGTCGCTTGTATGCTATTCGGGAAAATTGCATTTTGTCTTCATAATTTGGCAATTTAACCCCTAATAACCCCTTGACAAAATCAAAAAAGGGGTTATACTGGTGATATAATCTAAAGATAAAGGGGATAAAAATGCTTACATACGATGAAATGGTTGAAAAAACGCGTGAGTTTTATGACGAACTGCAAATAGATATACCTGATAAATATGTTGATTTGGCGGTAAGATCGTTGACGATGCCACAATACGCAAAAGAATTTAACGATAAATTTCATAAAGAGATAGGTGATCATAGGGCATTGGCAACAGTTGGCGATGCCATATGTGCAGCTTATACTATGTTGAAATTTTATGAAGATATATGAATCTTTCTTCAGACGAAAAGGTATCATTTAAAGAGACGCTGTATAAGTATTTGGATCGAGAATCCACAACGGAAGCGAGGACAATGCTTATAATCAATTATTTATCGGCTTTGTTAATAGAAGGGCGGAATAATAAGATTTCGATACACAAGAATTTTGGAAATAAAATGCAAGAAATCAGGAACTTCGAAACAGAAAATGAAGATACTCTACATAATCTAAAATCAGCTCGGGATAAATTCTATGCGCACATAGATTTGGAGTGGCAGAAGTATGCAAAATCAATTACATTTGACGAGTTTGAACGCTGTATAAAGTTTTTAAATGATTTATTTAGAGGAAAAATAAAGCCTTTAAAGGATTTGAATTCGTTTAAAGCCTTGTATAAAGCAGAAAGAAAGAGCGATGATGAAATTGATGCGATAGCAAAACCATATGAAAAACTTTTTGAGGAAATAATAAAGGCAAACGACTATAATTTAATATTAAGGCATTTAGATTACAAAGGATTAATGACGCAACTTATCCATATTCTCAAGTTTTCAAATAACACCGCATATGAAGAAGGTGTGTTTGAATTGTTTAATACAGCAGATGGCGAGGAGTTATTGATTAATTTGAGAAAGGAATATTTTGAAGATATAATACCTTGATTTTATGAAGGAGAAGTATGAAAGAACCTCTGTCTAAAAATCCTACATTAGAGTATGACAACGAAAAAGCGTATCTGATATTAAAGACCATTTTTAATAATGCAAATCGTACTTTTTTAAAAACTGATAGGTCATTGATAGATGACGATGTTGCAGAACGTACTTTATGCGGCGCTTTAAAATCTTATTTGGAGAAAGAACTGTCTTTTGCTAAAATAAAGGGTTATTATGTGGATGTTGAATATAATCGAAATTACGGACAAGTAAAGACAATTTTGGATGATAATTTTGAAGTTGTCAGCATTCAATGTGACCTTATTGTCCATAGCAGAGGAAACAACATTAAACAAGATAATTTATTAGCGATTGAAATGAAGAAGTCATACCGAGATCAATTTTCAAAAGATTTGGATAGAATGCGATTACGGGCATTAACTAAAAGCACTTATGATAATGATATTTGGGCTTATGATGGAGAATCTTTTCCCGAGCGTGTTTGTCGATATATTTTAGGCGTATTTTATGAAGTAGATCATGGTAATCAGATAATTTATTTAGAATATTATAGGAAAGGAAAAATGATCTCTAAAAACAAAATCTCTTATAAAAGCATTTGCATTTCATGCCCAAAGAGTTAGGTCGCGACAGTTCAAACCTAAACCAAGAAAAACGAAAATATCTTTTTTATCGCCCATAGACATCTACGTTGACCGAAATTACTGATTCGGTCAAAAAAGAGCCAAAAACAAGCGTTTTTGACTCTTTTTTATATGTTTTTTAGCATTTTTGAGGCTTTTTCTGAGGTTAAAATATGTAAGTTGACCATGCCATTTTCATTGCTGATTTTTGGCGTTTTTTGAGAAAAACAAGGTTTGAACTTACGACATCCATATTTTTTGACTTTTTTAAGGAGGTTTGCCC
>ENA-OYXB01000250-OYXB01000250.1-human-gut-metagenome-genome-assembly--contig:-NODE-250-length-22319-cov-5.696056_pt1 | contig 22319 bp, 26 predicted proteins | sample MGYA00244176_ERZ653409 | MGnify/ENA primary metagenome ERZ653409 (study PRJEB26926, sample SAMN06164912) | human gut metagenome | biome: ENVO:00009003; feature: ENVO:2100002; material: ENVO:00002003... | reverse complement strand
GAAAGCCGTTTCGCGTAAGTGTGAATTTGTCGCACTTGATAGAGAATTCAACGCCGCTTTTCAGAATAACGCGTACCGTCATTTTAGGCATTGTCCGCCACCTCGCTTCCTTCTACGATCTCGCCCGTGTTCGGATCAACATTCAAGGCGAATTGCTCCGGCTCTGTCGCCGTGAAATGGTCGCGGGCTTCGCGCTCTCTGCGTTCCTTCTCGGAAAGTGCGAATTCGCATTCCCGCGTTAAGGCTTGCAAGCTCTCCACGAACTGCTGATTGATAACGTCATATGGCATAATCACCGCTTGAAGCAGGAAGCCCGCCTTCGCTACAATGTAGGGCGCGCCGTCCGTCGTGCGGCGTTCGTAAAGCTCCAGCACGTCCAGCACGTCAGCAACGGGCGCAAGATAGCGGCTTTCGATGAATACCAGCCCGCGCGTTGTGTGGATCGGCTTCAAGGTTCGTCCGGAATAGATGATTGATATTCCTTCCCGCTCGACTTGTCTTTCCGTCGCGTCGGTATCCTCGAAGCTGATACCCGCCGGAATGCCCAGCGTTTTCACGAAGTAATTATCGCGGTCTTTCTCCGGAACGTCGAAGATCGTTAAAAGGCTTTCCGCGTCAAGCGGCGGAAGCCCGATAACCGGATAAGCCGCCGATCCGTCGCCGATGTACTGCGTTAATATGTCGCCGTCGTCGCTGTGCCGCTCGAATATTGCAATATTCTTGTTCTTCTTGCAGATAGCGGCGATACTTTTAATCTTCATCTTCGCACCCCCACTTGATAGCCTGTCCGCATTGCCCGCAAAAAGCGTTTTCGTTTTCGTCTGCGTTGTGCAGATATTCACCGCTTCCGCAATTCGGGCAAGCCAGAACGCCTTTGTCCCCGTCCGGATACGGTGAAGCGGGAATGTTGAGCGCGTCCGCGTCGTGCCGTTCCGCATTGTCCGAAATGTCAACGCGGGGAACGCGGATCGCCAGCGCGATTTGGCAACCGCAAATCGGACAATCAACCGCCGAAAAGCGCGTCGGCGCTTTCGTCAGCATATCCGCCATAGAACGCGGTTCTTCCGCCGTGTAGATGTTTTCCCGCTCCGGTGTGAAGCGATAGCCGCAAACGCGGCATTCTGTCTTTTTCTTGCTGAACATAATTGAATAGCTCCTTTCGTGTGATTTAATATTTACCGTAGACGCGGACGGCGGTTTTCCCGCCATGCGTCGCCGCCGATACGATAGCCGAAGGCATAAAGGAAACGCGCAAGAAGTCCCGCGCGGCGCGCTTTGCAAGCCGCCATGTAATCAACTTCGCGTTCGGCTCTTCCGCCGCCGTGTCGTCGATCGGATATTCGCAAATAAGCACGGTGTTTCCGAACGGGCGACGCGCCGGACGCTCCTTCATAAACTCTTTGTTGCCTTCCTTGCACTTGATAATTTCAAGCGCCTTCGGGAACTGCCAGCCGCTTTTGTTGTCCTTCATGTGTGCCGCTCCTTTCAATCTGTGTACGGGCTTTCAAGCGTCCAGCCGAAGCAATCCGCACTTTTCCATTCCGTCGTGAAGTGATTGCGCCGCCCGTCGCCCGTGAAGAAGCAGTATTCCGCCGGAAGCACCCGCCCGACGTTTTCTTCGCCGTCCCGCTCCGCGCGGTATCGTGTCAGCACGTCCGCCGCAAGAAGGGCGAATTCCTCTTTCACGGGATATTCGGGATCGTAGCCGCTGAACTGATATGGCGCTTCGATAACCTCCAGCACCGTGTCGGGGAAGCGCGGATCGTCAACGCGGTTCAGAACGCACCATACAACCGCCGCTTGCTCCGTCGTAGAAGGAACGATCCCCGCTTCGCCGTAGATCAGCTTGGCAAGGGCTTCAACCTCCGCCGCGTTCGGCACATATTCCGCCACCGTCCCGCTCGAAGGAAGAAGAACGGCGGTCGGCTGGTGTACCTCTTCAAGCGTTCCGGCGGTCGTATCCTTCGGCTTGTCCGCCGCACCGCTCCCGCTCCACGGCATAAGCGCCGCAAGAAGGGCGGCAACGGTCAGCAATGCAACCGTAAGGGCGACGCGGCGGCGAAGCATTGCCCGCCGCCGTCGTTGTGCCTGTATCCGCCGGGGCTTGTGTGCGCTGGCTGTCTGCTCGACTATGTAACCGCAAGGCACTTCGCAAATAAACATCCCGTCCGCGTCTTGCAGGACGGCAAGCGCTCCGCGCGCCCGATCCGCCGTCATTGTTCCACCTCCGCCGCCGGAAGGGAAAGCCACCATTCTGGATTGTTCCGGAACTGCTCATTCGCGCAAGCGTCGCAATTCTCCGCCGTGCAGGAAGAGCAATAACGCTTCTGAAAAGCCGCGTCCCACGGCGCTTCAATGCAAGGAAGGGAACGAAGGAAGCCCGCCAGCGTGGGCTTGTCCTTCGTGATAGCGTCAAACGCTGTTGCATTGCCTTTACTCATTCCGAAACACTCCCTTCCCATTTTCTTGTTCTGAAATCAATAGGAACGTCCGAATACTTGATATAGATTTCTTCGTTCCTTTTGAAGCCTTCGATATAAAACTTATTGATGTACCTTCCTTCCGATACAAGCCAATGTGCTTCTTGCATGATTGCCGCCACCGCCGTATGCGGAACGGTCAGCACTTGAAGCGGATCGCCGAATATCGAATACGCCGTTTCGTCCTTCACGGATTTTTTGAAGTTTTCATACGCCTTCGTTCCGGTTTCAACCTCCATTCCGAAAGTCATTCCGTCGAACTCCGTTGCGTGAAATCCTTTTTTCATATTGAATAGCTCCTTTCGTATTTCAGCAATTCGCGCCGCGTCGGTTTCCTCTGCGCCGGAAATTCTCTTGCACCGTCGCTTGTGCAAGATCGGCGCTGTACTTCGGGCGGGCGTAGCCGTCAAACTCTCCCGTATAGCCGCGCTTCAACTCTTCGTAGATAGCGGCGGCGCTCCTTTTCAGACGGGCGGCAATGTCAACAACGCGTTCACCCTCTGCATACATTCTTTCGATCTCGCGGCGCTGTTCCAGCGTCAAATAACTGTATCCGTTCAATGTTTTAACCTCCTTCCGCCTGCCTTCGGATAAAAAAATAATGCAGGAAAAACCGTAACGGTTTCTTCTGCATTTAATGATACTCTCAACAAAAACTAAAAAAAATTGGAAAACCTCTTGACAAATACTTCACCCATGTGTATAATAGTTTACGTTGTCATTGCCGGGGTGGCCGATTCGGTTCTCCCGTTTCGACAGAAAAACGCGGGTGTAGTTCAATGGTAGAATCCCAGCCTTCCAAGCTGGTCGCGTGGGTTCGATTCCCATCACCCGCTCCATGAAAATGCGCCAATAGCTCAGCTGGATAGAGCAACTGCCTTCTAAGCAGTAGGTCGGGGGTTCGAGTCCCTCTTGGCGCGCCATATGGTGGGTGTGGCCTAGTTGGTTAGGGCGCCAGATTGTGGCTCTGGAGATCATGAGTTCGACTCTCATCACCCACCCCATAAAGAGGTCTTTTGAAAAGTCGAAAGGCCTCTTTTCCTTATCTAACCCTTCCGCCTTGTGCGGATTGTATTGGGCTGTCGCCAAGCGGTAAGGCACAGGACTTTGACTCCTGCATCCCGTGGGTTCGAATCCCGCCAGCCCAGCCAAAAAAGAGCTTCCGTTGCGGAAGCTCTTTTTTTATTTAAAAAAACGCCCTTAATCCAAACCATCCGTTCAGCGGAGGATTTGGGGTAGCGCCGAAAAGAAAGGCAGGAAGCCTAGCTTCCTGCCTTTCCTAATCCGCTCGAGCTGGTCGTACTGTCGCTGCTGTCGGTGCTGTCGGTACTGCCCGAGCTGGTATTGTTCTTTTTGATGACCTTGCGGTCGGAATTTTTCTGACTTAAAACCTGTACGCCGTCCTCTTCTTGCTCGGCCTGCTCGGTCTGTTCCTCCTGCCGGGCAACATACAGGATCACCAGGTCGTTTTCATCCTTCTTCATCTCGGTGCCCGCAGCCGGGTCTGTGCGGAACACCTGGCCTGCCTGCACCGTGTCGCTGCTGCCCTCCACCAGCTGGTAGCGCTTGTTCATGCCCTCCAGCGTCGCAATCGCCTGCTCAGCCGTCTGGCCGACCAGGTTGGGCAGCTGCTCCATCTGGGAACCTTTGCTGACATACAGCGTGATGCCGGTGCGGCGGGTAATCGTCTCGCCGGGGTCCAACGACTGATCGACCACAAAACCTTGGGCAAATTCTTCGTTGTAGACCTCCTCGGTCTGGAAGTTGTACCACTGTTCGTAGTTTTTATTCTCCAAAACCGACTGCGCCCGCCGGCCTATAAAGGTGTCGACGGTGTGCTCTTCGTCGACGGGAGTGTTGCTCTGCAGCTGCACCACATTGTCGCTTCCGGTCGCGGCCGGCTCCTCCTGTGCAGCAAAGCTGTCCCACGGACTGATCCGCAGCAGCTGCGGAAGCCCCACCGCCAAAACCAGCAGCGTCGCCGCCATGGTCACAACCAGATAGATTCCCCCGCGCCTCTCGGGCCGTGCAGCGGCAGCCTCCTGGCTCTCCTCCCGCTCCGCCGGCTCCTGGTGCACAAAGCTGCCTTTGAGGCTGTCCAGGTGAACGGTCTTTTCGGTGACGTCGCTGTCCACCTGAAAGACCATCGTGTTGGAGGATTCGCTGTCCAGCATCCTGCCGGTCAGCGCGCTGACGCTGTCACACCGGTCATTTGCCGGCAGCCGCATCGCATCCCACAGCGCCTGGGAGATGTTCTGTTCGATGTGCGGGTCCACCTCATTTGCCGGGCGCAGGGTGTCCTGCTGTTCCCGGCTCAGAGCGTCCGGCGGGGTCAGGCCGGTGAGCACCTTGTAGCTGACCGCAGCGATGGCATAGACGTCGGTCCAAACCCCGCTCCAGCCGCCCGGCTCCACCTGCTCGGGTGCAGCGTACCCCGGGACCAGCGGTACCTCCTGTTGGCTGTGCATCTCCGAGAGGGCAAATTCCCGCCAATAGGGCCTCATCTGCTCATCCAGCAGGATATTTTCCGGGCTGATGCTCTGGTGGATGATGCCGGCCTTGTGCAGATTGGAAAGGCTGTTGTAGAGCGGCAGCAGATATTTCTTTGCGCGGCACCAGCTCTCGTGGCCGCCCACCTCGCACAGGTGCTGGGTGAGGGTCTTCATCGGGCGGTACTCGCTGACGACATAGACGGTGGCGTTGAGTTCGAGAATCTGCAAAATTGGCAGAAGGCACTCGTTGTCCCGATCCTGCCGCAAGGTGTTGTACAGGTCCTGGAAGCAGGCGCGAAAATATTTAAACTGCGCGGCCATTCCCTCCAGCGGCTGCACCAGATCGGGCATCTGTTCGTCGCCGGTGCGCAAAGCCATCCCCACAGGGAAAAACTCGCGGATCTGCACCATGTCTCCCAGGATAAAATCCCGCGCAAGGTATCGGATGCCCTGCGGGTCCTCGTCCAGCACACACAGGATGCTGTATTCGCCGATGCGCCGGTCCGGCCAGAGGGGGGTGCGGGCGCACTCTGCCTGCGGCGTGTTCTGCACTTGTTTCGATGTTGGGTCTATCCGCCTTTGCTGTTGCGCCATGCTGCTTCCCCCTCCTTTACAGACTCCTATCATTGTAGTATCATTATAAAAGGATTGCAACAAAATGTCAAGGCAGCAGAGGTCGTTCCCGATGAAAAATACGGGAAATTTCAGAAATTTTACAAATCGGCCCCCGCCCGAACCGCCTGTGCCCTGCCGTTTTGACAGTTTGCATCTCCCAGCAGGGCATCCTCCAGCCAATACTCCCCCAGTGCAACCTGCCGTGCCCCGGTAAAGCGCAGCACCTCTTTCAGCAGCACCAGCTGACAGAACACCTTTTGCGGCAGTACCGGCTGTGCCTTTTGCAAAGGGCCCAGCCAGCACAGCGAGGGGTTTCGCATCAGCGCCATCAGCTGCTCCACCGCTTCCAGATCGAGCACTGCTGCGCCCTGCTGGGTCAGGCCGCACACCAGCAGCGAAAACCGGCGCACCCCGTCAAAGCCGCCCGCCGTCAGCCTGTCTCCCTGCGCCTGCGCCACCTGTGCGGCCTGAAGCGCATTGCGCACCGTCTGGCGCATCCGCTCCTCCTGAATCCGGTCGGGCACCGGCCCGTCCTCTCGCTGCCAGAGCGCCCGCCAGCCCACCGGCAGGCTCACCTGCCCTTCCCGGCCGATCACCTGCACGCTGCAATCTTCGCCGAACAGCCCGCACCCATCGCCCAGCATTTTTTTGGCTGCACGCGCCTGCTGGGCTCCTGCCACCGTGCCGATCTGCTGCTCCAGCACCGCCTCCAATTCCTTTTTGCTGTCGGGAAAGTAGCGCAGCCAGCCAAACCCGCACAGCTGCACCTCTTCACAAAACAGCCTTTCTGCAAGCTTCCGGCACTGCTGCACCGCACAGCGCAGCTTCTCAAAATCGGGCTGCCCCTCCCGGGTGCAAAAATCCTCTTCCCACCCCTTGCGGTAGAGGCAGAAATCCGACCCCTGCCGGCGCTGCCCCACCACCAGGTGCAGCTGATCGGAGTAAAGCCCGATGCGGGCGGTGCGCAATTCGTCGTACATAAAGATTCCTCCCAAGGCATTTTTTGATTCTATTTTGGGAGGCGGCACAAAATTTATGCGCCCGATTGCCCCTTTGACCCAAATGCTGCTCCCGCATCTTTGCCGCACATCCCCTTGAACCGCCCTTCCCGGCTGTGCTATCATAAGAAAAGAAAAAAGATCAAAAAAGGAGCTGTGCTATGATGAAAGTTCTCCTCGTTGCACTCAATTCCAAATATATCCACACCAACCTCGCCGTCCGGTCTCTGCGCGCCTTTGCCGCCGAGCGCGGCTACCCCAGCCAGATCGCCGAATACACCGTCAACCAGCACCTCCCCGACCTCATCGACGCCATCTACCGCCAGCACCCCGACGTGCTGCTGCTCTCCTGCTACATCTGGAACATCGAGATGGCCATGCAGCTGGCGCAGGAGTACCGGATGATCTGCCCCGACGTCAAAATCCTCGCCGGAGGACCGGAGATCAGCTACCACAGCGCCGACATGCTGCAAAAAAATCCTGCCCTCGACGGCATCCTCTGCGGGGAGGGCGAGCAGGCATACCTCGAGTACCTGCAATATCTCAGCTGCCAGCGCAGCATCGAGCAGGTACATTCGCTGGTCTGGCGCGACGGGGACCGGATTGTGGAAAATGCCCCCGCGCCCCTCTTGGATATGGCGCAGCTGCCCTTCCCCTACGACGACCTAGAGCAGCTGTCCAACCGCATCCTCTACTTTGAATCGATCCGCGGCTGTCCCTTCCGGTGCAGCTACTGCCTCTCCTCGGTGGCCGGACGGGTGCGCTATCTGCCGCTGGAGTTGACCTTTGCGCGGCTGCAAAAGTTTTTGGACGCCAAGGTGCCGCAGGTCAAATTTGTCGACCGCACCTTCAACTGCTCCAAGGAGCACGCGATGGCCGTCTGGAAGTATCTGGCCGCACACGACAACGGCGTCACAAATTTCCACTTTGAGCTGACTGCCCACCTCATCGACCGGGAGATGATCGACTTTCTCTCCACCGTGCGCCCGGGGCTGTTCCAATTTGAGATCGGCGTGCAGTCCACCAACCCCGACACCATCCGCGAGATTCGCCGCACCACCGACACCGACAAGCTGCTCTCGATCTGCCGCCAGCTGGACGCGCCCAAAAACATCCACCTGCACCTGGACCTCATCGCCGGATTGCCCTTTGAGGACCTAGAAAGCTTTCGCCGCAGCTTTGATACGGTGATGCAGATTCGCCCGCAGCAGATGCAGCTGGGCTTTTTAAAGGTGCTCAAGGGCTCCTATATGGAGCAGGCAGCGCCCTCCTACGGCCTGATTTACAGCCAGCGCCCGCCCTTCGAGGTCATCCGCACCAACTGGATCTCCTTCGACGAGCTGCTTTTGTTGCGCGACATGGAAAATGCCGTCGAGAGCTACTACAACAGCTGCCTGTTCCCCGCCGAGATCAGCTGGATGCTGGACGGGGAAAGCTCTGCTTTCGATTTCTTCATGGATCTGGGACAGTGGCTGGTACAGCGCGGGCTGCGCCTGCTGCCGCAGGGAGTGGAGGAGCGCAGCACCAACTTGAAAGAATTTTTCCTCGAACGCCACCCCGAGCGCGCAAATCAGTTGCAGGTGCTGGGAGATCTGTGCCTGTTCGATCTGTGCCTGCACGCGCGCCCCAAAAAGATCCCCTGCTGGGCGGAGAACGGACAAAACCAGCGCCATCAGGAGCAGATCCGCGCGCTGCTGCACAGCGATCAACAGCTGGGCGCACTGCTGCACGATCCGGTGCAGGGAGGCTCCAAGCAGCTAGTAAAGTCGCTGCACCTGCAATTTTTCTCCTTCGACCCGCTCACCCGGCAAAAAGGGCCGGTGGCACTGCTCTTTGACTACCGCAAAAGGGATCTGCTGGGCTATGCGCGGTTTGTCCGGGTGCAGCCTGAAGATTTCCTCTTAAAATAATTTGTACTAATTTTTAAAACTTTTGTGCTTTTTCCGTTTGTGTTTTTGAAAATGATATGGTATAATGATGGTGATTATAGCCTTTTATTAAACATTTTTAATAAGGTCATCTGCTATTCTAGCCAAATAAACTCTGCAAAACCGTGCAAGCTGATTAAAAATTTTCCTTTTCTTACCACTTTTTAGGGAGATCCCCACAGTTGCGTGCTGTAAGGAGGAACGATTCATTTTGCCGGGATTCACTTTAGAATGGCTTATGAAAATAAGGGGCTTTTTTTGGAAGTTTACACCATTTCATCAAATTTACTGTGGGATACAGCAGTCTTATTCCACGATTTGATTCTTATAAAAACAGGAGGAATCATGGCTGTGAATAATACCGGTTTTTCCAAAGGGGATATCCTGGTTCCAAACGTCGAATGTATGCCTGCCTGGAGCGTCATCGCCTGCGACCAATACACATCCCAGCCGCAGTACTGGCGCGACGTGGAAAATTTTGTCAAGACAAAGCCTTCGACCCTGAATATGATCGTCCCGGAAATCAACTTCACCAGAGAGGATCTGGACCAGCGGATCTGCTCGGTCAACCGCGCCATGCGCACCTATCTGCGGCGGCACATGTTTTATGAGGTGCACGACTACATCTACACCCGCCGTGTGCTCAGCAGCGGCAAGGTGCGCTGCGGCATCGTAGGGGTGGTGGATCTGGAACAGTACGAATTCCATCCCGGCTCCCAGACCACCGTGCGCGCCACCGAGGGCACCATTCAAAGCTTAATCGAGCCGCGCCTGGCGATCCGTGACCTGACCCCCATCGAGGTGTCCCACACCATGCTGCTCATCGACGACCGGGAAAACGCCGTCTTTGGCCCCCTGGAACATCAGGTGGAGCAGATGCAGCCGCTGTACTCCTTTGACCTGATGATGGACAGCGGCAGCATCAGCGGATATCTGGTCACACCGGAGCAGTCCGAGCGCATCGACAGCGCCCTCTCGAGCCTGGCGACGATGGAGCAGATGGAGAAAAAATACGGCATCACCGACAAGGGAATCTTTGTCTATGCGGTGGGCGACGGCAACAACTCGCTTGCCACCGCCAAACTGCATTATGAAAACCTCAAGCGCACCCTCACCCCGCAGAAGCTCAAAAACCACCCCGCCCGCTACGCGCTGACCGAGATTGTCAACCTCAACGACCACTCGTTCGACTTTGAACCGATCAACCGCGTGCTGTTTGGGGTCGACACCGCCAACTTCCTGCATCAGCTCAGCCGCACCCACCACATCTCCTATACGCCACAGGAAGGCCAGCAGTATTTCGACTGCGTCATCGGCGACGAATCCAAACGCATCTGGATTGCAGACCCCTCCTCCAATGTGGTGACCGGAACGGTACAAAACTTTATCGACCACTACATCCGGGAATTTTCCGGCAAGGTGGACTATGTCCACGGCGAAAACATTGTGCGCCAGCTGGCCATGCAGACCGACAATGTGGGCATCCTCTTCCCCTCCATCCCGAAGGAGTCGCTGTTTGAGACCATCCTGATCGACGGAATCCTGCCCAGAAAGACCTTCTCGATGGGAACAGCGGCGGACAAGCGTTTCTACCTGGAATGCCGCCGAATCAAGCCCTAATCTTCCTTTTGGAAAACAAGCTCAAAAAAGCAAAAATGCCCTGATAAAAGGGGGAGCCTTTACGGCTCCCCCTTCTTTTTTTATCTTTTTTCCCAAAGGGCTTATGCAATTTTGTCGGTCGAGACGTCGTTGCTCTCCATCCGGTGCTCGTCGCCCAGGATGGCATAGACCGGCTCTTCCCCGCGGTGCGCCTCGATGGCGTCGTCCAGCACCTTGAGCATCTTTTCTCTGTCCTGTGGCAGTGTGCCGCGCACACGCACCTTGAGCATGTCGTGGAATCCGTCGTACACCAGTCCCGGGACATCCAGCAGCTCGATGAGGCGGCGATCCTCCACCATGTTGTCCAGCTCGCTGGCCGGGACAAAGCGCCCAGCAAGGTAGTCGCTGTACAGCGGCGCTCTGCGGTGCAAAAACAGCGAGAAGTTGGTGATCCGCTCCGGACGGGTGCGGTTGAAAAATTCGGCTGTCTTTTCGGCATTTTCCAGCCCTCTGCCCTTGCCGGCGATGCCGCTCATGATGTGGGCGTTAAACACAAGGCCCGCGCGCTGCATCCGCTCGATCTGGGTGTAGGCCTGTTGCAGGTTGTGGTCCTTTTTGATAAAGGACAGCACATCGTCCAATCCGGTCTCGATGCCCAGATACAGCCGGCGCACTCCCGCATTGTACAGCTCCTTGAGCTGTTCGTCGGATTTGTGTGCAATGTTGGTGACGGTGGCGTCCATATTGACCATCTTGCAGTTTGGCAGATAGTGGTGAATCAGAGCGAGGATGTGCAGCAGGTGGTCGTTGGACATGCAAAACGCATTGCCGTCGCCCAGGAATACCTGTTCCGGATTGCCTCCGGCATCCCGCACGCGCTTGAGCTCGGCCTCCACCTGTTCGATCGGAAGCTGTCTGTAGGTCAGATGCTTAAACAGGGTGCAAAAGGTGCAGCGGTTATAAGAACATCCCACCGCGACAGGCAACATAAACGAGGACCGTTCCATCGGTGGACGGCAGATTTGACCTTCATATTCCATACAGAAACCTCCTTTAGAAAATTGCACAGGTTCTGGAAATCACTTTCCTCTTTGTAGATATTTTATCATGGAAAAGGGCCGATTACAAGATGAAAAGATGGATGAATTTTTAATTTTTACAACGAATCGCGCCCAGCCAAATTTTACAAGCGGTATATCTGCGCCGCCATCTTCCCAGACTACTGTCAAAGTAACGCTGATGGGATGGTGAATCTGTGTATAGCAACAAAGTCGAAATCTGCGGCGTCAACACCGCCAAACTTCCTGTACTCAAGGAGGAAGAAAAGATGCGCCTGCTCAAGCGCGCCCGAAACGGCGACAAGCAGGCGCGAGAGGAGCTGATCTCCGGCAATCTGCGGCTGGTGCTCAGCGTCGTGCAGAAGTTTTCCAATCGAGGCGAAAACCTCGACGACCTCTTTCAGGTCGGCTGCATCGGGCTGATGAAGGCGATCGACAACTTTAATCCCGACCTGGATGTGCGCTTTTCCACCTACGGCGTGCCGATGATTGTGGGGGAAATCCGGCGGTTTTTGCGCGACAACAACGCCATCCGCGTCAGCCGCTCGATGCGCGACACGGCCTACCGCGCCATGCAGGCCAAAGAGCAGTTCATCCACGAAAAGGGGCGCGAACCCACCATCGTCGAGATTGCGCAGCGCCTCTGCTGCAAAAAGGAGGACGTCGTGCTGGCGCTCGAGTCGGTGGTGGACCCGGTGTCGCTGTACGAGCCGGTGTATTCGGACGGCGGCGACACCATCTTTGTGATGGACCAGGTGGGCGACCACAGCGACGACCGCGACTGGCTGGAGGAGATCAGCCTGCGGGACGCCATCCGCTCGCTGGGGGAGCGGGAGAAAAAGATCCTCACCCTGCGCTTTCTTTCCGGTCAAACCCAAACCGAAGTTGCCCGCGAGATCGGCATCTCCCAGGCGCAGGTCTCCCGCTTGGAAAAGGGTGCACTCGAGAAAATAAAGGGCCAGCTGCGCTAAAATGCCCCTAATTTTGGCCTTCATTCCCCACTGAGGTTGTTTTTTTGGGCGCTGGTCGCGCTTTTTTTCAATCATTTAACAAAAATTTGCGTTGTATTTTTCCCCCTTAGGATTTATACTAGGAATATCAAGAGAAGATGGGTGAAAATTGACTTTTCCTTTACAAAAAACAGGGGGTATGTCTTATGAAGATTGCGATGCTGACCAGCGGAGGAGATTGCCAGGGGCTCAACTCCGCATTGCGCGGCGTGGGAAAGGCGCTGTATAAAATGTTTGGAAAGGACGTCGACATCTACGGCATCCGCGACGGCTATCGCGGACTGATCTACGGGGATATCCGCAAGATGGACCCTTCCAATTTTTCCGGCATCCTCACCCTTGGCGGCACCATCCTTGGCACCTCGCGCCAGCCGTTCAAGACCATGTGTCTGCCCATGCCGGAATTTGGGGGCAAGACCAAGCTGGATATGATGCTGGAAAACTGCCGCAAATATAAGTTTGACTGCCTGGTTGTGCTGGGCGGCAACGGCACCCACAAAACGGCAAATCTTTTGGCGCAGCACGGGGTGAATGTTGTCAGCCTGCCCAAAACCATCGACAACGACCTCTGGGGCACCGATATGACCTTCGGCTTCCAGAGCGCGGTGGACATCGCCACCCACGTCATCGACTGCATCCACACCACCGCCACCTCCCACGGCCGCGTCTTTATCGTCGAGGTCATGGGCCACAAGGTCGGATGGCTGACGCTGTACGCCGGCATCTCGGGCGGCGCAGACGTCATCCTGATCCCGGAGCTGCCGTACGATGTGGACAAGGTCTGCTCGGTGCTCAAAAAGCGCAAGATGCGCGGCAAACCCTTCTCCATCCTGGCAGTGGCCGAAGGCGCCATCTCCAAGGAGGAGGCAAAACTCTCCAAGAAGGAATTTAAAGCTGCCCGCGCCCAGATGAAGGAGCCTTCGGTCTCCTACCGCCTGGCCAACGAAATCGCAGAGCGCACCGGTCAGGAAATCCGCGTCACCATCCCCGGACACTTCCAGAGAGGCGGCTCGCCCTGCGCCTATGACCGGATGCTCTCCACCCGCTTTGGCACCGCAGCGGCAGAGCTGATCGCGCAGAAAAAGTTCGGCTACATGGTCGCGCTGCGCAACAACCTCATCGTGCCGGTTCCTTTAAGCGAGGTGGCCGGCAAGCTCAAAACCGTCTCCCCGGACTGCGACGAGATCCGCGCCGCCCGCGACATGGGGATCTCTCTGGGCGATTAAATTTTCCTTACCATTGACCTACACAAAAGACGTCTGTTCTAAAAGAACAGACGTCTTTTTTTGCAGTTTCTTTGGCTGCGCTCCCGCCAGAGCCGGCGCAGCCTTTTAAGCTCCCATCCCGGCGCCTGTTTTCCCTATTCCTCCCGGTGTTCCCAGTCCGGCGTCTGGGCGTCCGGCACGCTGTCGATCTTGGGAGAATAGGGCTTGATGTCCAGCACCGGCGTGCCGTCGATGGCCTCGATTTTGTCGACCTCTACCCTGCCGGATGCAAAGTCGATCGCATGGACCTTCACCACCGACAGGGCAATCGGATTGGGCCGGTGCGGCGAGCGGGTGGAGAAGGTGCCCCTCTCCTTTTTGGGCCCGGTGTGGGGGATCTGCCGCACCGTGGCGCGGTCCTGCGGGTTGTCGCAGCCGTCAAACCACCACAACACGATCAGGTGGCTAAACTGCTGCAAGCCGTCCAGCCCCGGCGCATACCGCTCTTCCAGCTGCAAGAAGGCCCTCTCCCCCTTCCTTTCGACCTTTCCAATCGGATATACTGCAAACGACTGCATCCTATTCCTCCTTTGTTGCTGTACTTTTCTTTTATTGTAGCAGAGTTTTGCACTTTGGAAATCCCCTTTTGTCTTTTGGCTTTCAAATTTTTTGCATCATTGCCTTTGTGTGCAAAGGGTGTTATAATTTTCTTAAATAGATCAAAATAAAGGAGTGTCTGCCATGAAAAATACACAGCCGTTCGATTCCTACTCCTATCAGTGCGGGGTCATCGACGCCTTCAACGAGGTGGTCAAAGCCGGAGTCAAGCGCATCGCGCTCAGCCACCCCACCGATACCCTCGCCGCCTGCGAGGAGCTGCTGGGCTTTTCGGAAGAGATCTGCAAGCAGTATGGCAACCACTACTACCTGGAAAAGGAACCGCTGCTCACCGATCTGTTCCCCGTCTCGATGAACAAGGGCAAATTTAACATCCTCTACTACCGCGACGAGCACGACATCCAGCTCTATCTTTCTCTAAAGGAAGAAAAGGCCAGATTGGTCGCGCAAAACGCCTATTGCGGCGAGGCCAGAAAGCGCATTGCCGTCGAATATGGCAAGCTGCTCTCCTACTCGGAGGAGGCCATCGAGCGGTATCTGCGCGAGAACAACGAAAAGGAGGACTAGCGATGGCGCAAAACTGGGTGATCCGCCCGGCACAGCTCGAGGATGCAGCCGCCCTCTGCCGCCTGAACCGGGAGGCGATGGGGTACGACTATCCCCCAGACGCCACCAGGCAAAACCTGCAACATCTGCTGGGCGATGGCAGCTGCCGCATCTTTGTGGCGCAGCAGGAGGGGCAGGTCATCGGCTATGTGCACGCTCGCGACTACAACACCCTCTATTTTGAGCCGATGAAGGACATCCTCGGCCTTGCGGTGCATCCGCAATACCGGCGCTGCGGCGTCGGCCGCGCGCTGCTGGAGGCTGTGGAGGAGTGGGGGCTGCACACGGGCGCAAAAGGCATCCGCCTGGTCAGCGGGAAAGAGCGCACCCAAGCCCACACCTTCTATCTGCACTGCGGCTTTATGCGCTGCAAAGAGCAGGTCAATATGAAAAAGCCTCTCACCGGCAACCAATAAAGAAAGAGGTGGAATATGGCACATCAGATCGTTCCTCTGGACAAAAAGGATTGGAAAGGGGCCGTGCTGCCCATCGGCTACACCACCGACACCATCTATGAGGTGCAGCTTGTGCGCAGGAGCACCGGCTTTTCCATCTCGATCGAACAAAAGGCGCTGGACGCCCCCATCACCCACACCCCGCAGGAGTACGACTTCCCCGACCGGCTCTTTGCCGACTACTGGCCGGCGGCCCGCGCTTGGGGCATCGTGGAGGGGCAGCGGCTGTTGGCCGCCATCGAAACCTGCCCGGAGGAGTGGTCCAACCGCCTGCGGGTCACCGAGCTGTGGGTGGACCAAACGCTGCAAAAGCAGGGCATCGGCCACGCGCTGATGCAGCGGGCAAAGCAGCAGGCCCGACAGGAAAAGCGCCGGGCCATCATCCTGGAAACCCAGTCGTGCAACGCCAACGCCATCGGCTTTTATCTGCACGAGGGCTTCACCCTCATTGGACTGGACACCATCTGCTACTCCAACCGCGACCTTACACGGGATCAGGTGCGGTTGGAATTGGGGTGGATGCTGGAAGAAAATAAAGAATAATCAAAATTTTTGTGTGATTTTGTACTTGCTTTTTTTCTCCGCATCCTCTATCATAAAGGTGAAGGATTTACATCGCCCCGGCCCGTCCCGGCTGAGGGCCAACCAAAACAAAGGGAGGTTTTATGATGGATATCATCCTTACCAGAATTTTGGAATGTATGGGAAACAAGTATGGAGCCGGCAAGGAACTGGCAAACTATCTGGGGCTGTCCGGCAACGTAATCACCAATTGGAAAAACGGCTCCAACCACTCCTATATGAAATATCTGCCGCAGATTGCGGAATTTTACGACGTATCCGAGAGCTACCTGCTGGGCAAGAGCGACAGCAAGCTGCGCCCGGCACAGCTGCACGAGGTGCAGGACATCCTCAATGACCCGGACATCCTGCTCTTTGCCCGGCACACCAAAAAGATCCCGGAAGCGGATCGCAAACGGATTCTCGAAAACTTCCGCAACACCATCGACATCTATCTGGAAGCGATGGGGATTGACCCGGCGGACGACCCATCCGACGGAAAGCAGAAATAACCATATCCACACAAATCAAACAGCAAAAGCAACAAAGAGAAGTTCCAGAAAGGCGGTCGATCTTTTTTGCACAATCCTGACAGAGCCAACGTCCTCGCCACAAAGCTGCTGCTGCGCCAACCACAGCTGCACTTGCCGGTCGATCCGTTTGCGCTTTGCTGTTCCGGCAAGGTGCTCATCGACTCGGTGCAGCACTTTGCCCGGGTTGTAGGCAAGGTGCCGCAGGACTTTTTGTGCGCACAGAGCGGGGACTGCTTTGCCGTGCTCTATCGAGGGTGCCGCATCATCCTGTACAACGGCGCCATCCTCTCCCAGGCGCGGCGCAACTGGTCGATTGCCCACGAGCTTGGGCACCTGTGCTGTCGCCACCAGAGCGACGGCTTGCGGGAGGAGGGGGAGGCCAACGCCTTCGCCGCCAGCCTGCTTGCCCCGCGGATTGTGGTGTCGGAATTTTGGCGCAGGGGGCTTGTCCGCTGCCCGCAGGATCTGCAGGAACTGTTTGGCATCTCCCAGCAGGCAGCTGCCTTTCGCTGGGAGGAGCTGTCCGGCCGAATGCCCCTGCCTGCCAGCGCCTTTTCCGACCTGGAGTGCCAGCTGCTGGAGCGCTTTTTGCCTGCCGTCGAGGAGCGCCTGCACGAACCGGTCATCAGCCTGCCCAAAAGCAGGACCAATTTTGCCCCCACCCGCCTTTGAGCAATTCGATCAAAAGGTCCGCCATCCGGTGGGCCTTGTTTTTTTGCTCCTTCCCCAGCGCTTCTTGGGCTATAAACCCATCGCAGCAGATAAAAAGAGGGACCTTTTTTGCAAAAGGTCCCTCTTTTATTTTTTTAAGATTTTAGCCGCAGCGTCGCGCTGACCGGATAGTGGTCGGAAGGGTAGGCTCCGTCATAGCAGGTGGTGTCCACCGAGGCGTTCACCACCTCAAAATCGTCCGATACAAAGATATAATCGATCGGCTTTAATTTTGGCGTGATCTTGCCCTTAAACCCGTGATAGGTGTTGCCGATCATGCTGTCCAAAAAGTCATAGACGTCCTGCAAGCGCACGTCGCGGTAACCTGGAAGATTCTCCCGCATGATGCGCACCGCCTTGCTGTTGGGCTTGGCGTTAAAGTCGCCCATCACGATGGTGGGCAGCGGATCGGTCTGGTTGAAGCGGTGAATCTGCTCGAGGATGAGCTTTGCGCCCAGCGAACGCGCCATCGGGGAGACGTGGTCAAAGTGGGTGTTGAACACCCGGACTCTTCGCCCGCTCTTTTTAAAGCGCAGCTGCGCCACCGTGCAGATGCGCGGATAGACGGCAAACAGCGCACGGCTGGGAATGTCCGGCTTTCTGGACAGCCAGAAGGTGCGGCAGCGGGTCACCTCCACCTCTGCGTTTTTGATAATGATGTCCGCGTGCTCGTCGTTGGAGGGCTTTTTGCCGGAAAGCCGCCCCCGGCCAAAGATGCTGTAGCCGCTGAGCAGCCCCTTTAAATCCTTGCGCATCTCGGGCAAAAATTCCTGTACCCCAATGATCGAGGCGTTGGACTCTTCGATCAGGCGGGCGGCGAGCTGTTTGCGGGTCTCCCAACGGTTTTTGCGCTGGGGGCCAAAGTCCCTGCGCAGGTTGAAAGAGACCACCTTAAACTCGTCGGCCTGTGCCGCTGAAGTTTCCATTGGCGTCACACTCCTTTTTTCGGGCAATGCTGTTGTCTTTTTTCCCGCCCTTTTCCCACAAAGGAGGGCTCACCTTTATTATAGCACGATTTGCAGATTTGTGAAGCGTTTTTTTACATTTGAGAAAATTTGTGCTCTGCCGCCTCACTGCTCCACCTCTCCGTACAGATCGACGATCTGTTGAAACAGCGGCGACGCCACCTGACCGCCATACTCGCCGCCCTCGATGAGGATAACCGCGGCATATTTGGGCTGCTGCGCGGGGAAAAAGCCCGCAAACCAGGCGTGCACAATCTCCTCGCCGTCCTCGTCATACTGCCCGGTCTGCGCCGAGGCGGTCTTGCCTCCCGCTCCCCCCTGGGCCGGTTTTGCCAGAGGGGCACTGCCCTCCTCCACCACGCCGATCATGTCCTGCTGGAGGATGGAGGCCGTCTGCTCGGAAAAGACCCGCACCGCAGCCGGCTGCTCTAGATAGTCGATCTGTTCGCCGTCCTCGGTGGTGCCCAGCACCAGATTGGGCGTGACCGCCATGCCGCCGTTGGCCACGGCACTCACCATCGCGGCCACCTGTACCGGCGTGGCGGTCAATTTGCCCTGACCAAAGGAAAAGTTTGCCAGCTCATGCAGGTTGTGCAGGTCCTCCTCGGTGGGCAATGTCCCCGCCGCCGCAGTGATGCCCGGCGCCAGCTCGGTTGCCCGGCCAAAACCGATGGCCTGTGCCATCCCCAAAATCTGCGCTCCGCCCGTCTGCTGTCCCAGCTGGATGAAGTATGGGTTACAGGACTGCTCGATGGCCCGGCGCAGGTCGGTCTGCCCGTGGCCCGCGCGGTTGTGGCAGTAAAAGATCCTGTCCGCCACCGTGATGCCGCCCACGCAGTTGATGGAAAAGGACGGGGAGATTCCCTCCTCCAGCGCCGCTGCCGCCACCGTCAGCTTGAAGCTGGAACCGACATTGTAGGCCATCAGCGCGCGGTTGAGCAGCGGCATCTGCTCATCCTCCATCGCCTCTTGAAGGTTGTACGGGTCATAGGCGGGAAAGCTGGCACAGGCCGTGAGGTTTCCGGTCTCCACCTCCATCACCACAATCGCCCCGCAGTCGATCTGCTTGCCCACCCGCTGCACAATCTTCTGCATCCTGCGGTCCAGCGTGAGCACCACCCCCTGTTCGGGCGGCTGGCTGTCCCCGTTCACCTGCATGCGCTCCCCCTCCATAGGGCGTCCAAGTGCATCGACCGAACAGCGCACCCAGACATCCTCCCCCGCCGATGCAAGCTGCTGGTCATACGCCTGTTCGATGCCGGTCACGCCTGTCCCCTCCCCGTCCTGATAGCCGATCAGGTGGACGGCAAGCTGCTCATCCGGGTCGTGCGGCAGACGGGAGGAAACCAAAAAGTTTTCCACATCGGCGCTGTACACCGGCTCCGATTTGCCGATGTCCAGCACAAAGGGATTCCCCGAAGCGATCTGGTCCAGGGCGGTGCGCCGCTGTGGGCCCTCGATCTGTTCGGCGCAGGCCTGTGCCGCCTCGGGGGTCGGCAGCACGGCAAGCAGGCGGGTCTGCTCGGTGTCGGTCAGCGGCAGCAGGTTGCGGTCATAGATCCGGCCGCGCGTGGAGGTGATCTCCAAAGTATAGCTGCTCTGGCTCTGCGCGGCCTCCAAAAGTCCCTGATCCATGCACAGCCCATACAGCCGCATCATCAACAGGGTGGCGATGGCAAGCATACCGCAAAACAGCCACACCACCCGCCAGCGCGCCTTGTGTTCTCCATTTGTCTCCTGCATTTCGTTCGCCCCTTTTCTGGTTGATCGGTTGGTTACCCTCAGTATTGGACAAAATTGAGCGCTTTATCCGGTGTGTTTTGTCCAAAAAGGTGGACCAAATTTACAAAAAATCAGCGCTCTATTTTATCTTTGGCCTTTTCCTTTTCCCAAAAGTGTGCTAGAATAAGATCGGATTTGGGAGACACTTTTTGAAAGGCTGACGGCTTGTCGCGTCAGCGATGGAAAGAAACTCAGGAAAGAAGGCTTTTTGTCATGCATATGAAATTGATTTATGTGCCGCTCTACTACGGTGCGGACAATCCGGGCACCCAGCTTGCGCCCAAGACCTTTTCCAGCAACCATCTTGCAGCGATGGTCGAACAGTCCGGCCACCATCTCGATCGCATCTCGATTGTACCTACTTTGCAGAATCCGACCGACAAGGACGCGGAACCTACGATGAAATATCTCAATGAAATCACCTATACCTGCAAACAGCTGGCCGATTGTGTCCAAAACGGCTGGCACAACGGCCAGTTTCCGCTGGTCATCGGCGGAGACCACTCGCTGAGCCTGGGCACCCTTGCCGGATTGGCGCGCACCATCCCGGCCGATCAGCTCAGTGTGGTCTGGATTGACGCACACACCGACATCAACACCAACCTCACCTCCCCCTCGCACAACATCCACGGGATGCCGCTGGCCGCTGCGCTGGGTCTGGGCGACAGCCGCCTGTTCGACTCGTTGGGCGCACAGGTGCCCTACTTCCAGCCGGAAAACCTCTTTTATATCGGCACCCGCAGCGTAGATCCGGGGGAGGAAGAGCTTTTAGCTTCGCACAACATCCGCACCATCCGCATGCCGGAGATCCGGGAAAAGGGCATCGAGCAGTGCTGCAAGGAGCTTCTGTCCTCGATCAAGACCCCTTATGTGCACCTGAGCTTCGATGTGGACTTTTTGGATTCCGACGAATTTTGGGCCACCGGCCTGCCGATTCCGGACGGCCCATCGGTCGAGCAGGCACATCAGGTCATCCGCACCCTGTTTGCCGACCCGAGAGTCTGCTCGGCGGACTTTGTCGAGTACAGCCCGGTCCACGACACCGATTCGACCGGTTTGCCTGTCTGCATGGGATTGCTCCAGGAAATTCTCGACACCCTGCCAAAAGAATAAACGCAAAAACAAAAGGTCCCGGGGAATGTCCCCGGGACCTTTTTCTTTTTTATACCAATAGCTTTATTCCTCTGTCTTGAGCAGCGGCAGCGGCGCCAGGAAGATGATGTCGGTGCGCTTGGCCGCGTCGCCCTCCGCGAGGACGGCAGCCTTGCCGACGATCTCTCCCCCTGCCTTCTCGGTCAATCTCTCCAGCGCGTGCAGCGACTCGCCGGTGCTGATGACGTCGTCCACCAGCAGAACCCGCTTGCCCTTCAGGTAGGCCATATCCTCTCCCGACAGGTACAGCTTTTGCAGGCCGGTGGTTGTGATCGACTGTACATCCACCTCAACGGCGTTTTTCATGTACAGCTTTTTGCTCTTGCGCGCCAGGATGTAGCGCTTGCCGCTCTGGCGGGACATCTCATAGGCCAGCGGGATGCCCTTGGACTCGGCTGTCAGAAAGACGTCGCAGTCCGGCACCCGTTTGAGCAGCTCGGTGGCGCAGGCAACCGTCAGCTCCACGTCGGAGAACATGACAAATCCTGCAATCGAAACGCCGTTGCCCAGGGGGCAGACCGGCAGGTCCCGCTCCAGACCCGCTACCTTCAGATGGTATGTTTCCATTCTTCCTCTTCCTTTCCAAAAGCCCGCAAATCGTTTGGGGCTATACTTCCCAGTTCATCTCTTTGCCGCCCAGCACATGGAAGTGCAGGTGCGGCACCGTCTGGCCGGCGTCGTGGCCGCAGTTGGATACGACGCGGTAGCCGTTTTCAATGCCTGCCTTTTTGGCCAGTTCGCCGATCTTCGAGAAGATGTAGGCGACAATCTCGCTGTTTTGGGCATTGACTGCATCGACGCTCTGGATGTGCTCCTTGGGGATCACCAGAAAATGCACCGGCGCAATCGGCGAAATGTCATAAAACGCCAGGATCTTGTCGTCCTCATACAGCTTGTTGGACGGGATCTCTCCGGCAATGATTTTGCAAAACAGACAATCGGACATGTTACGACCTCCTTTTGATGTGTGATATATCGGTATCCACCCTTCGATGGGTCCTTTATTCTTCCTGATAGACGCTCTTTCCAAAGGCATAGGCCCGCTGCAAAGCGGCGACCTTTTCAATCCCAATCTCGGTTGTGGAAAGCTTATTTGAGCATGCCTTCGAGCATAGCGGGAACGCCGGAGAGCACCTCTTCGGCCTTATCAGTGCCGGCAATGCCGCCCATCGCGCTGTCCGGACGGCCGCCGCCCTTGCCTCCGAGCTGGGCAGTGATCTCCTTAACCAGCTTTCCTGCGTGCGCTCCGGCCTTGACAGCGTCTGCTCCGCAGACGACCAGCAAGCTGGATTTACCCTCGTTGGAAGCTGCAAATGCTGCGACAACGTCCGGTGCATCGGCTTTGACCTGGTCGCCCAGGGTGCGCAGGCTGTCCGAAGCGGTGTCCTTGAGCACGGCATGGATGTAGCGCAGACCTTTGACCGAAACGGCGCTTGCAAACAATTCCTTTGTTTTGCTGTTGGCAATCTGTGCCTGCAGCGACTCAATCTCGCGGGACTGGGCCTTGAGCTCCTTGGCAACCGCCTGGGCTTTGGCCTGTCTCTTATACAC
>ENA-OYXB01000246-OYXB01000246.1-human-gut-metagenome-genome-assembly--contig:-NODE-246-length-22363-cov-6.203111_pt1 | contig 22363 bp, 17 predicted proteins | sample MGYA00244176_ERZ653409 | MGnify/ENA primary metagenome ERZ653409 (study PRJEB26926, sample SAMN06164912) | human gut metagenome | biome: ENVO:00009003; feature: ENVO:2100002; material: ENVO:00002003... | reverse complement strand
GCTCGGAGATGTGTATAAGAGACAGGGGGAATCCTGTCGAATCTGGGCGGGCTGCTTTCCGGCGTAGTGTCGAAGATCGGCGGCTTAGGCGGCAGTCTTTCCGGCATCGTATCGTCTATCGGTTCTTCGCTGGGCGGTATTGCCGGGACAGTCGGCACAACGCTTTCCGGTCTGCTCGGTTCTGTGGGTACAACCGTATCCGGTCTGGCTGCTGGCGCAGGTACAGCCCTTGCAGGGGTAGCAAGCTCCGCAGGTGGTTTCCTCGCATCCGCAGGTACAGCACTTGCTGGCCTGGCGGGTCCTGCAGGTATCGCAGTGGCAGCCGTTGGCGGCATCGGTCTTGGACTGACCGCTCTCTGGAAAAACTGCGATGGATTCCGGGAAGGAGTCACAAATATCTGGAACAAGGTCACTTCGGTATTCTCGAATGGAGTAAATGCCATTAAGAACGGTATCTCCAATGCGGCGTCTGCCATCGGCAATGTGGCATCGTCCATCTGGGGCGGTATCAAGAACGTGGCCTCCTCGGCAGTCAGCTGGGGCAAGGATATTGTTGGCGGTATCGCAGGAGGTATCAAAAAGGGTGTGAGCTGGGTCGGCAATGCGGTCAAGGGTGTGGCAAGTGGTATCCGGTCGTTCCTGCACTTCTCGGTGCCGGATGAGGGGCCGCTGGCAGATGCGGACACCTATATGCCAGACTTTATGAAGCTGCTTTCCGGCGGCATCAAGAAAGGCGAGGGTGGGCTGATCAGCCAGATCAGGTCGATGGCAGCAAAGGTACAGCAGGGCATAGAGGGCATCAGTTCCTTCAGCCTGCCAGAACTGACCTTGCCGCATTTCGATGGCTCTGGATGGAACTTCCCGCAGGCAGCTCTGGCCGGAGGCGGTACCACCCGGACGACCAACCTTGGCGGTGTGTATATCACGGTCAACGGCTATAACGCTCGGAACGATGATGAACTCGCACAGACCGTTGCCGATAAGATCAACGGCATGATCCACGAGGATGATTCGGTCTTTAAGTAAAGGAGGAGAGGCGTATGGGCTACAACACCCCAAAGCAGACAGTATCACAGTTTCAGCTCAAAGGCAGATACGCCAGACAGTATCTGTCCTTTGCCGGGAAGTCCAGCAAAGACTTCCTTTTATATTTGTCTGGTCCCGGTGTGTATGATTCCCCGGCTGCGGATGTGGAGAGTACCTCCGTACCCGGAAGGAATGGGGACATCATCACCGAGAATGCAAGAACAGGCAGGCGCAGATATCAGAACGTGGATATCAAGTATAAGGCATTTTTCTTCAACGGTTTGCCAGCCAAGACAGCAGCGGTCAAGGCGTGGCTGTTATCTCCGATCGGGTATCAGAAATTGCAGGACACTTACGACCCGGATTTCTTCCGGATGGCAGTCTGTAAGGATGCCCTTGCCTTCGATGTGACAGCCCAGAAAGCCGCTGAGATGGAACTTACCTTCAATTGTAAGCCCCAGCGTTGGAGCGTGGACGGGCAGAGGGTGATCCGGCTGGATGGCAGGTCGACCTTAAAGAACCCCTTCGCTTTTCCGGCACAGCCTATCTTCAAGGTCTACGGGGATTCTGGCGGCGAACTGTATGTGGGTGAGGAGAAGATCACCATCCACAGCATCAAGGACTACGTGCTGCTCAACTGTGAAACGCACAACGCTTACAACGCTTCCGGCTTCTGTAATGAGACCATTCTTTCGGATGATTTCCCGGAACTGCCGGAGGGAAAGACACAGATCACATGGACAGGCGGTATCACGGCGGTGGAGGTGACTCCACGCTGGTGGACGCTGTAAGAGGGAGGTGCAGCCAGTGATCCCATGTTTATATGCATCAACAGAGATGAAGTTCAATCATAACGGCATTGGAAAGCTGGCAGATGCACAGTCCTGTACCGTAACGGAAAAGAGAAACGGAAGCTATGAACTGAAGCTGGTCTGTCCGGCAGATGGCATCCATGCAGAGATGCTGGAGGAGGGGAATATCATCCTTGCCAAGCCATCCGATACCATGCAGTCTCAGCCGTTCCGCATCTACAAGATCACGACCCCTATTGATGGCAAGCTGGAAGTGCAGGCACGGCATATTTCCTACCAGCTCAACTTTATCACGGTATCACCATTTACAGTGACTGGGTGTGGCGGGGCCATGCAGGGGCTGAAAAGCCATGCGGCTTCCGATTGTCCGTTTAATGTCTGGACGGATGTGGAATCCAGTGCAACCTTTACGCTGGGAGTTCCATCCTCCTTCCGAAACTGCCTTGGAGGTATGGCCGGGTCAGTTCTGGATGTTTTTGGCGGTGAATTCGAGTGGGACCGGTATACGGTCAAGTTTCATAAGGCAAGAGGTGCTGACCATAACGTCCACATTATCTACGGTAAGAACCTGACGGATTTCAAGATGGAAAAATCCATCGAGAACACGATCACTGGTGTGCATCCGTACTGGGTGGACAATGAAACCCAGGCGGTCATGGAACTGCCGGAGAAGGTGGTGCTGCAAAGCAAACGGTCAATCCCATACCAGAAGGTCACCGTGCTGGACTGTACCAGCAATTTTCAGGAAAAGCCGAGTGAAGCGGCACTCCGGGAATACGCACAGAACTATATCGACACCACGGACTTAACGGAGCCGGAGATTGACATCAAGATCGACTTTTTACAGCTCTGGAATACGCCGGGGTATGAGGACATCGTGGAAGCGGAGCGTGTTTCCCTTTGCGATACGGTCCATGTGTATATCTCAAAGCTGGGCATTGAGGTCAGTTCCAAAGTCACCGAGACCGAGTATGATGCGTTGCTGGAACGCTATAACAGCATTACGCTGTCGAACTCCACGGTCAGCAGCCGGAATTCTTCTCTGACCGGTTCGCTCAACAGCATCCGGAATACAGCGACGATTGCCTATGATACGGCAGTCCGTGCGGAAACGGCAGTGGGAGAGCAGGTCGGTGGAATCACAGCATCCATTATTTATGACGGTGCGCTTTTTGCTGCGCTGTTTGGACTGCATTATAAAAATGAAACTGACAGTAAGGGAAATACGACCCGGTATGCATTCAATGCGGCGACTTTGAAACAGTCAACGGTCGCATGGAAGAACAGCTCTGCCGGGTTGTTTGTATCCACGGATGGCGGAAAGACGTGGGGCTATGGCTGGGAATCGGATGACACCGCAGTCAGGACAGCGATCCTGCTGGAACAGACCCTCAAAGAACTGGATGACCGATATAAGAAAGCCACGGAGCTTTCCGAGGAGCTGCTGAAGGAACTGGATGGGCGGTACAAAACAGCGACCGCCATCTCTGCCGAGCTTCAGAAAACGCTCGACCAGCGGTACGAAACGGCAAAGAAGCTGTCCAAGGATTTATATGAGGAACTGGATAAGCGGTATGGCATCCTTACGGAAATCTCGGAAGATCTGCAAAAGGAGTTGGACGAGAGATACAGTGTGGCGAAGAAGCTGTCGGAAGAGGTTGAAAAAGAACTGGATGAAAAGTACCAGCCGAGTATCCCGGTATCGGAAACCGCACCGGAGGCCCCGGCAGCAGATACGCTCTGGATCGATAAGAAGAACCTGCGGTTAAAGCTCTGGGATGGAGAACAGTGGCAGACCATTGGCTATGAGCCGGAGAACCCGGACACCGAAGGAAAAGATACTGGGAACAAAGAAGAAACAGATGATAAGAAGACCGATCAGGAAGGAGGGAGCGCGTAATGATCACAAGTATTTATCAGGAAGTGGAGCTGTCGCTGACAGAGAATCTGATCCCGGTGACAGTCCCGGTCAAACAATATGATAACAGGGCACGGAAAGTCAGATGTGTCCTGTATAACAACTCGGTACAGTATTCTGTACCGCAGGACTGCATCGTTGCCTGTTCCGGCACCAGAACGGACGGCACGATCTTTCATTACACCAGCGAAACAGCATCAGACCTTGTGTTTGTTGAAAATGGGGCGGTCATTTTTACGATCACGACCTTCATGACGGCGCAGGCCGGGCGGTTTCCGCTGGATGTTGTTATGCTCAGCACAGCGGGGGATGTCCTTGGTTCGTTTTCCCTCACATTGAAGGTGGAGCGGGCGGCCATCAACAACGGTAAGATCGCCACCTATACCTACGCTGGTGTGGTGGAAGCTATCCGCAAGGGACTGCTGGAAGTGTATATCACGGACGATGGCTATTTTGCCGTTGTGTCGGAGGATGGACTCGGCTTCAGTGACAAGTCGGAATCCAGCACCATCCAGAAATTCATTGAAAATCTTTTGAACTGTACGGTTACGGATGACGGCTATCTTGCTTTCACCACTGAAGACGGTCTGAAGCTCATCTTTTCAATGGACGGTGACGGACGGCTGATCGTAGAGTTTGCAAACGGCTGATAGAGCCGGGAAAGGGGAAAATATGTCGGAATATATCGGCAACCGAATCGTCCCTCGCCATGATGGTGTCTGGGACAAAGCAAAAGAATATGAACCTCTTACCATTGTGTATGAGGAATCCACAGGCGACAGCTATATGAGCCGGAAATCTGTGCCGGCCGGAACGCTTCTGTCACAGGAGGAATACTGGGCGATGTGTTCCCGGTTCTCGGAGCAGATGGCTCTGTACCGTCAGAATACGGCAGAAGAAGTGGAGCAGTTCCGCAAGGATACTGCGGCAGATGTAGAGCAGCTTCGTACAGATACTGCATCAGATGTGGCGGTCCTGCGCAAGATGACCGCGCAGGATGTGGCGGATATCACCCAGAAGGTCGATGCCGCAAATAGTGCGGTTGCGGCCAGTAAGTCCGAGATGGATAAGACTGCGGAAATGCTGAAAGCCCAGATCAATGCCAATGTCAAGGCATCTACGGACAAGAATGCCAACTATGCACAGGAGCTGGTAGATGCCCGTGTGGATGATGAGGGGAAGACTTATCCCACAGCCGGTGACAATATCCGTGCGGTCGGCAGGGTGCGTTCCATGCAGAATATCATGAAGAACTGGGTGATCAAAAATGGTTACGCAAACCAGAACGGCAACCTTGTAGCTTCGGAAAGCTGGCGCGTGGCGCACATGGTCCCGGTCAGCGGTGATGCGATTCTGGTGGACGGTCAGTTCGGCTATATGAGCGGCCGGGATGACTATAACAACGTGGTCTGCTATGACATGGACCGTAAGTTCCTCGGTGGCTGTTTCCGGGCAGAGAGCGGCAAGGTCTATGACAACTATGTGATCACACTGCTTCCGAATACCCGTTTCATCTCTGTCACCACCAATGAAAAGCTGTTCTCGAAGCTCTCGGTGTACCTCTATGACAACATGCTCCCGATGAGATTGCTGTCAAATTACGCAACAGGCTGGCAGTGGATGAACGGCAGCGTGGATATCAGGTTCACGGGCAGCAAGGTGACAGTCACATTCCCGGAGGGAAAGAGTGTATATGTCTGCCGCCGTACAAATGGTACACAGTACGAGCAGACGAAACTGGTGGCGGAAAACAGTACCTCGTTTGACTTTGCAGTAGTGGGAAAATGGTGGGCAATCTACTATGATGGTGCGGAAGCATCCGCAAACGAGACGGGAGAAAAGACAGAAGTCCCTGTCATTAAGGTGGAAAATACAAGCGGCGATAGCTGGGGCAATCTATTCACAAAGGGCCGCTTTGTGTTTGCGGTCTTTTTTGACTGGAATGTGGTGTATGCAGCTCCTTCAAGCAGCGGTACAGTCATCAATGGGATCGATTATGGCAATCCAGCCAAGATTGCGAATACTGCGATGACATGGCACAAGTACCGTTCAGCAAAGATGTTCCTCGCCACAGGCCAGTTTGCGATTGATACGGTCAACCGCACCATTCAGGTCACGAAACGTATCCTGGCGGTTGTCGATAACGGTGCTTACTACTGGATCAGTGCTAGTGAGGAGCCGGTACCGATGTTGGATAGTACGGAAGCAGAAAAGCATCACATGCTGATCCTTGCCTATGACTCGTCCATAGATCAGATCAATCTTTACAACACTGCACAGTTCCGGGCATTGGGAGTAAACGGCTATTATATCGCTGCATGGTATGAAAACCATTTCTGGTATCCGCACATGGGTTCCTCTTTCAGCATTGTGCTGGATGGCACGACTTATAAGGCTGGTGAGCTTTTCGATGAAGAACGGCGTGATTCCTATATCGAAAAGAAGTATGAGGACCGCTTCCAGCAGCTCCGCACGGATCTTGCCGGTAAGGATTCCCGCCATATGTATCTGGCAAGCGGCGGTATTACCATTGACCAGGATGGCGGTACGATCCAGGTCAGTACCAAGTGTCTGGGTGTTCCGGATACGTTCCACTATGAGTGGATCATGGCAGGCGATCCGGTAGAGATGGCATTTAACACACCCAGCTCGACATTTGGTATGCCGATGCGCATCCTCGCTTATGATGCCGGTACGAAAACCATCAATCTGTACGACACCAGCCTGTTCCGAAAGCTGGGTACGAATGGTTTCTATATTGCATCCTGGTATCAGAGCAAGTTGTATAATCCGCACATTCACCCGGATGTGAAGTTCATTGTGGGCGGTAAGGAATACAAAGCGGGTGATCTCTTCGCAGATAACGCGGCATCTTTCATCCCGAAGCGTATCACGGATTATGTGCAGAAAGCCATTACTCCGGCTGTAGAGGATGACATCGTGACCCCATCCCACTGGGACTGCATGGAGGGTCGCCAGCTTTCCATCTTCTTTGACTGTCTTTCCCGACACGATGGCAAGGAAAATCTGTATGTGCTCGCCAGAGGCACGAATGCACCGAGCCTGACCCGGAACGAGTACTGCATGAACTACACGCCGACGAAGGACAGTACGGATTTTGCACTGGCCGTCCGCCGTCTGGATGAAGATGACTGCCATACGGTATCGTCCAAACCTGTCCAGGTCAGGGTCCATCATAAGCTGAAGGACAAGCTCACGAAGAATATCTGCATCTGTGGAGACTCTCTCGTGGACAATGGTTCTGTGGCAACGGAAGTGTACCGTCTGCTGGCAGAGGATAATGACTGCGTGATCCACCAGCTGGGAACGAGAGGACCGTCTGGCGGCAAGCACGAAGGACGCGGCAGCTGGACCTTTGCCCGGTATCTGGCAGATACGGATTACGCCGGCAAAACGAATGCGTTCTGGGACAAGATCAAAGGCCGTCTGGATTTCCAGAAATACTGCGAGACCAACGGCTATGAGGGCATCGATTACTTCCTGATCGCACTTGGCACCAATGATGTGTCACAGGGCACTACACTGTACCGCACGGAAGCAGAGGTGCAGAAGTTCGTGGATCAGGCGAAGCAGTTCATCGATGCGCTGCTGGATAAGGAAACGGGCTTCCCGAACTGCAAGATCGGTATCGGTCTTTGTGGTCCCGGCTCGGATTATTCTTATCAGTGCGGTTCCAGCATGGGTATCTTCCATATGAGCATCAACACGCTGAACCTTGCACTGATCAAGGCATTTGATGCTGGCAAGTATCGCAAAAACGTGACCTGTTTTGCCCACGGTCTTCGCACGGACCGCCGTCTGGCATTTCCGTATTCGGATAAGCCGGTGACGAACCGATTCACGGAAACCAGCCGGACGCTGACCAACAGCATCCACCCGTCCGGAAGAGGCTATCAGGCATGGGCAGACGGCTATTACTGCCAGATCCGTGCATGGCTGACGGAAGACAGCAAATAAATTTCCACCGTCCCTGACAGACATACCTCCCAAATGCCTGTGAAACGGTGTTTATTATAGAAGGAGTATACACAAGGCGGCATTGACCGTCTATTTTTATGCCCAAATGGGCAGGAAAGGACAAGATTATGCAGAATGTGATCGACAAGATTGAATGGATGTTCGCAGGTCTGGGTGGTTTCCTGGGCTGGTTCTTTGGCGGGTTTGACGGCTTTTTGTATGCACTGGTGGTGTTCGTGGTCTGTGACTACTTCACCGGGGTGCTGGCGGCAGCCATCAAGCATGAGCTTTCTTCTGAAGTTGGCTTTAAGGGCATCGCCAAAAAGGTGTGCATCTTTGTGCTGGTTGGGATCGCCAACATCATTGACACACAGATCCTCCAGAATGGAGCCGCCATCCGTACAGCGGTGGTGTTTTTCTATTTGGCGAATGAAGGCCTGAGCTGCCTCGAAAACGCAGCCGTTATCGGTCTTCCGGTGCCGGATAAGCTCAAGGAGATGCTGGCACAGCTGAAGGCAGAAAAAGAGAATAAGGACGATTGATCGATGGGGAGAGGTGTAACAGCCTCTCCCTCAAATTTTAGGAGGAATGAACCATGAGTAAGAAAGAGTATCCCGCAAAACTGACGACCGGTTATTACCGTGTGCGAGAAGTCTGGGAAGATGAGGCATCCCAGTTTGGCGCGTACCGTCTGCTGGCGAATGCAAAAGCCAAGTGCGATGAGAACCCCGGCAGCCGAGTGTTCGACAATGATGGCAACGTGATCTATCCGGAAGAGGCTGTCCCGGATACCGGCGCAGATGAGAGTGAGGAGAAAGCAGTCGTGGACGATATCCCGGAAGATAAGCCGGAAACCACAACCCCTGTGGAAGATACCCCGGCGGAAAAGGAAGCAGAGGATGAAGTTGATAAGAATGAGGAGTCCGCTGTGGATGAGAATGAGTTCCCGACTGCGGAGGAGCTTCCGGCGACCATTGCCTACGGCAAGCTCAAGACCCTTATGAACATCCGCAAAAAGCCGAGTCTGGATGCAGAGGTCGTAGCGGTCTACAAGAAGAATGCCCTTGTGGAAGTCGTGCAGTTCTGTGATGGCTGGCTGAAGATCAAATGTGCCGAAGCAGAGGACGGTGTGGCATATGTCCTGAACAGTGCGGATACCTATGCGTTCACAGCTGGCAGGATCTATACCGTTGTTCCCGGTGATAATCTCTGGAAGATTGCAGATAAGGAACTGGGAAATGGTAGCCGCTGTGCAGATATCCGTGTGCTGAATGGCCTGACTTCCAATGCCATCCGGGTCGGCATGAAACTGCTGATCCCTTAAACGGCGCATTTCGACACATTTTTAGGACTTCAATTTCCTGATGCCGAAAGGTATACTTGGGAAAAGGAGAGTGTTGGAAATGAATGAAAAGTTCATGGCAGAAGATGTGTTAAGACCGTATGGCATTACGCTGTACTATAAGGGATGTGAGTATCTGAGGGATGCGATCGTCCTGCATTGGCATCAGCCGGATCTGAAACCGTGTCAGCTCTTACAGCTTGTTGCAGATCAGAAGGGAGTTAAGAAGAGCGGTGTCCTCAGTGCCATTTCCACGATTTCTAATGTGGCGTGGGAAGTGAATGGGATAGGCGCTGAAAAGCCGATGTCAACCATGAAGTTTGTCTGTAGGATACTGGAAGAAGCAGACAGGAATAGAGAATAACCAATAGACCTAAAGGAGACTCAGAGCAATCTGGGTCTCTTTTCTTTTACGGAGGAAATCATTATGGGATATACCAATAGTCCACTCGTTGTTTACACTAAGCTCTCCCCGAACCATTCCGGGCAGAGGACACACAGCATCGACCGCATCACACCGCATTGTGTGGTCGGTCAACTTTCTGCGGAAAGCATCTGCGGCTGCTTCACCAGCACAAGCCGTCAGGCAAGCTGCAACTACGGCATCGGCACAGACGGCCGTGTGTCGCTTTGTGTCGAAGAAAAGAACCGCAGCTGGTGTTCGTCCAGCAATGCCAATGACCAGAGGGCGGTCACCATCGAATGCGCCAGCGACATGAATGAGCCGTATGCCATGAACAGTGCCGTATATGACTCTCTGGTCAAGCTCTGCATTGATATCTGCAAGCGTAACGGGAAGAAGAAGCTCCTGTGGCTGGGTGATAAAAATAAGACACTCAACTATGCTCCGGCGGCAGATGAAATGGTGCTGACCGTTCACCGCTGGTTTGCGAATAAAAGCTGCCCTGGAAACTGGCTGTATGCCCGCCTGGGTGATCTGGCCGTAAGGGTAACTGCAGCACTGGGCGGTTCATCCTCATCTGGCATGCAGGCTTCTTCGCTGAAAAATCTCTCGGAAGCAGAGGCAGTGGCAAAGATCGGTCCGCTGTTTACTGCGAACCAGAAAACCACGGGCATCCTTGCCTGCGTGTCGATGGCACAGTTCATTCTGGAATCCGGCTACGGTAAATCTGAGCTGGCACAGAATGCCAATAACTGCTTCGGCATGAAGACCTCGCTTTCCGGGAACAGCTGGAGCGGCAGCAGTTGGGATGGCAAGTCTGTCTATCCCAAGAAAACGCAGGAGCAGAACACCGATGGCAGCTATGTGACGATCACTGCTGGCTTCCGCAAGTACGCCTGTGTGGAAGACTCCATTGCCGACCATGCAGCATATCTGCTTGGAGCGATGGGTGGCAGCAGGAAACGCTATGAGGGTCTGGCAGGCTGTACCGATTACAAGAAAGCGGCACAGATCATCAAGGATGGTGGTTATGCTACCAGCCACACCTATGTTCAGAACCTTTGCAATATCATCGAGCGTTGGAACCTGACGCAGTATGATGCGGTAAAGGATTCTGAAAGCACCACTATTTCCGGCTGGTACCGTGTCCGTAAGAGCTGGCAGAATGCCGCTTCCCAGAAAGGTGCGTTCCACGACCTCACCTATGCAAAACAGTGTGCAGATAAGAATCCGGGCTATTATGTTTTTGACCCGGCGGGTAAGGCCGTCTACCCGGAACCGAAGTCTTCAGTCCCGTATACTGTGCGTGTATCCATTAAAGACCTCAACATCCGCAAGGGACCGGGCACGAATTACGGTAAGACCGGTTATTACACCGGGAAAGGCGTGTTTACTATCGTGGCAGAATCTGCCGGTGCTGGTTCTGCGAAGGGCTGGGGCAAGCTGAAATCCGGTGCAGGGTGGATCGCACTTGACTTTGCGGCCCGTATCTAAAAACACTCCCCGTCCTTACCGGGCGGGGCGTACATATCGTGCAGATAAGACAATAATCTCCCAGATTATTCTCCGTCTTTCTGCATCGGAATTACTTGATAATATCACGAAACAGAGGGAATATGTGACTGCCCAAAGAGAAGAAAACGGGCAGGAAAGGAGCGAAAACTATGAGTACTGGTACGGATTTCCTTGCAAATCTGCAGAAAAAGACTGTGAAGAATACAGTACAGCAGAAGAGAGTAAATGCATCTGCTGTGGATGTTTCGGCTTTACTGGAAGCCGCTCTTGGGAAAAAGAAACCTGTGGAAGCTGTGGCAGATGTCCGTCAAAGTACGGATGCTGCCACAGCTTCTTTTTTACCACCGACTGATACGCACCAAGGCAAGTCTACTCAACAAAAACCCAAAAACGCATCAGATAAAAAACAGACACCCCAAAAATCAAAAGACATCGTGGATGCCGGTATCACAGCTCTTATCCAGAAGGCTCTGGATGCCAAAAAGGTCATGGCAGAGCCGGACATTGCAGAACGGCTGCAGAGCAGTATGGAGAGTGAGTTTACGAAGCTCTTCACACCGGAAGAACCGCAGGATAACAAGTTCGTTTCGACAGCGACCTTCCGGGCTACCAAAAAGAAAGCCGGAACCCTTAATGTGGCAGCTTACATCCGCGTTTCTACGGACATGAGCGACCAGGAGAACTCCTATGAAACGCAGGAAAAATACTTTAACCAGCTGATTGAAAATAATCCGGCATGGAATGCAGTCGGTGTGTACTCCGATTACGGCATCTCCGGCACTTCCAAGGAAAAGAGAACCGGATTCCGCCGACTGATGCGCCATTGTAAGGACGGGAAGATCGACCGCATTGTGTGCAAGTCCATATCACGATTTGCCCGAAACACGGCTGACTTTATGAGTGCACTGGATGTCCTGCATGACTGCGGGGTAACGATTCTGTTCGAGAAAGAAAATCTGGATACGGCAGACCCGACCAGCGACTTCATCCTTACGACACTGGCAGCCATTGCACAGGAAGAAAGCCGCAGCATTTCCAGCAACATCCGGCTGGGGCAGAAGATGCGCTTTCCGAAGGGGGATGTTCCAAACAAGATCATGTACGGATACCGCTACAATGGGAAGATGGTTACCTCCGAGAGCGGATATGAGTATAAAGATATTGAGATCGTTGAGGAAGAAGCCAGGGTCGTCCGGCGCATTTTCCATGAAGTCGTGGAAGGGAAAGCCTATACGGAGATTGCAAGGGGACTGAACATGGACAAGATTCCGGCTCCTGTCACCGACGCAGTGAGAGTAAGAAAGAAAAAATCCAAGAAAGGGCAGTTAAACAGTGATCTGCTGGATGGATGGACAGGCGGAAATATCACGCGGATCGTCCGTGCCGAGCGGTACATGGGTGCAGTCCTTATCCAGAAGAAGTTCACATCGGATTACCTGACACATGAAGTCCGGGACAACAAAGGCGAAGTCCCTCAGTATTTTGTACGGAACCATCATCCGGCAATCGTTGACGAGGACCTGTTTGAAAAGGCACAGGAAGTCGTAAAAGTAAACAGCGATTTATATAACAGGACAAGATCCGGCAAGAAGCCGAGAGCGTTTTCCCAAAGACTAATCTGCGGGGAGTGCGGCCGCTTTTTCCATGTGACAAACGGAAATGGGAACTATCCCATCTGGCGGTGCCCGACGAGCAGCCGGACGACAGGAAACCGTATCTGCCATGCAGAAAAAGTATACGAGGAACAGGTTGTCCGAGCCTTCCGTAAAGCAGTTCTGGAGCGGTTCCGGCTGACGCTTAAGCCCATCCATGACAGCGTGGCTGTGGCAGACATCATGAGCGGCCGGTTCAAAGAGCAGTATGACAACTTCACCCCGGAAGCAGATTCTTTTGTAAGCCAGATGCTTGCACGGCTGGAGAGCATTCAGAAGCTGGATTTTATGGAACGCGACCGTGCTTTTTATAAAAAGCAGATAGCGACCGCACACACCAGTGTGGAAAGCACCAGTAAGAAGATCCGGCTCCTGAAAAGTCAGGTGGACGTGATGCAGACCCGTCTGGAACTTCTCGGTGACGAGATGATCGACCCTGCTTCTATAGAGGAGAAGAAAAAGCTCATTGAGAAACTGGAACGGGATATTCAGAAAGACAGGGACACTGAGCAGAAGCTGACCGAACAGCTCGACTATATGGAAGACTACTGGGAAGAACTGGAGGGCGATTATGAACGAAGGGAAAAGGCAATCGGGTGGATGAAGAGCCTCCCGGCGGGGCGGGATGGTACGGTGGCCTTTCTGAATGAAGTGACCGAAGAACACTGCAAGGCATTCCTCCTCTCCATCACGATCCATTCACCGCTGAAGTTTACGGTCCACTGGTTCGATGACACCAAGACCGAGGTAGAGATGGATTCCAATATTGAAGATTACCGCAATACCGCAAGCTATTATGACGGGCATACGATGCGCGACGGCAGCCAGCGGAAGAGGCATGTAAGATAAGACCAGTTGCAAGGCTGGAAGAAAGGAGCAGATTATGACAAGACAAAAAGTGGATGTGATCCCCGCCAGTGTGCGCTCGGTACAGAACGGCGGGCAGCTGAAAAGCCAGACCAACATCCGTGTGGCGGCTTACTGCCGTGTTTCCACCGGCGATGAGAGCCAGCAGACTTCCTACACGACACAGAAAGCATTCTACAAAGACCTCATCACCCGTAAGCCCGGCTGGATCTTTGCCGGCATCTACGCAGATGAAGCAAAATCTGGTACCAACCGGGAGCATCGAGAGGAATTCAACCGCATGATAAAAGATGCGATGGATGGAAAGCTGGACTACATCGTTACAAAGTCCATTTCCCGATTCGCACGAAACACCATCGACTCCCTGACCTGTACCCGTGAGCTTCGGCAACTGAAGCCGCCCGTGGGTATCTATTTCGAGAAAGAGAATATCGACACGCTGGATGCCAAAGGTGAGCTGATCCTGACGATCCTTTCTGCACTGGCACAGGATGAGAGCCGTTCCATTTCCGATAACATCCGCTGGAGCATTCAGAAGAAGTTCCAGTCTGGTGTCCCGCATATCAATCTGAAACGGATGCTGGGATATGAGCTTGGGGAAAATAAGCAGTGGGTTATCGTTCCGGAGCAGGCAGAGATCATCCGCTACATTTTTGACCGTTTCGTGAAAGGCCAGACGGCGAATAAGATCGCTCAGGAGCTGAACCAGATGGAAAAGTTCACGGTCAATGGAAAGAAGTGGAGTGCCAGCTCGATCCTGATCGTCCTGCGGAATGAGAAGTATGTGGGCGATATCGAGATGCAGAAGACCATCACGAAGGATTTTCTTACCCACCGTTCCAGCATCAACAAGGGCGAAGCACCCCGGTACTATGTGAAGAACCATCATGTGGGCATCATCGACCGCGTGACTTGGGATAAGGTGCAGACCATGCTGTTCGAGAAGCCGAGGGCAGATATGACGAAAGGCCCCGGCAAGAAAAAGGTAAAGAGCATTAAGGGTTCTCCGTTTGGAAACCTGCGCTGTGGTGCAATCCTGGAGAATGGGCCGGATGCCGGAAAACCCTGCGGGGAAGGATTCTTCCGTACAACCTACACGGGTGTGGCAAATGGTTACAGTGATGAGCGGAGTCTTAAGGCGACTGGTGAGGATACCGGAGAGTATTTGGAAAAATACACCTATTCGTATCCCGTTTGGCGGTGCAAGCGTAAGGTCGGGGAGCGGGACGGTGAGCCGCCGAAGACCGGTTCTCCCGACCAGAAAGCGTATTGCCGGAGTAAGAAAGGCTGCATGTCGGATGAGGAAAAGGAAGCGGCAAACAAGCGCTGCCCCTCAGAACGCTACCATGAGTGTGCGCTGGAGCAGAGTTTCATGGAACTGCTCTACAGCATGAAGCGTGACTTTGAACAGCACGGTGATGCCTCCATGATCGTGACGATGTTTGACAACGCCTATGAGCAGGCTGTCCGGCTGGCGAATAACAACAGCATCTCGGTGCAGAGGATGGCAACGGTGGAGAATCAGATCAAGGAGATGGAAGAACGCCTGCAGGATGCCATCAGCCATCAGGTGGCGGCGCTTCGGGAAGCTGCACTGGAACAGAACGTGGAACTGAATGAAGCCCTTTCCAACGGGGAAGTGACCATTGACGACATCGACCTGGACATCCGGAGCGGACTGACACCGGGAAGCATCGGAGTGAGCTTCTATGGGACGGAAACGGAGGAAGGCTCGGAAGCCCAGATTTATACAGAACTTGTGAACGACCTGCAGGAACGGCTGAAAACACTCCAACAGGAACGGCAGACGATCGAGGAGGAACAGGGTGTGCTGGCAATCATGAAAAAGAACTTTGAATACTTCCTTGCCTGCCTGAAAGAACTGCCGGATACCAATGCAGGCGGAATGCCGCTGAGAGTCAACGGTCTGGATGTACAGGGAACCCTGCTTCGGGATGTGGACGGAAATGCCATCGAAGGCCGGAAACGTGCCATCACCAGCGGAAAGCTCAAGCTGACTCCTGAGCGGATCGCAGAAGCACCAGATATGCTCCACTTTGAAAAAGGCATCTACTGTGCTTTTGTTGAGAGCGGGGTACTGCAGGGGGATGTGGCAACCTATGAGACAAACTTCGGTGTGACACTGACCTCAAAAGGCAACCGCAGAACGCTCGACAGCTTCATGGGTTATAAGCGGAGTGACATGGACGGCAATGTGGTCTATGTGGATGCTCCTTATAAGGTGTACGGATTCAGCATTCAGTACCGCAGATACCTGACAACTGCAGCGAAGCGCGAGAGGGAAGAAGCGGTGTGATGAAAGGAGACAGGACCCTGCCGGGTGTGGCTTTTGTGGCTGCATCTGGCAGGGCTTTTTTGTTTTTTAAGGTTTTATTGTGCTGCTATTTTGCCTGCTTTTTTTGTCTGGTCTTTTTTACCCGTAAGGATTGCTATGTGCAGGGTCCTGTTATATGTTGTGGGTGGCGAGAAATACACATACGACAGAAAACACACATAGCGAGGAGTGTTTGAAATGAAAGATGTAGCTGGGATGCTGGCAGAGAAATATGGTGCAACAGCTGATGAGATTGTGGCGGCCGGTGCTATGAAATTATATCTCCAGAGCATGGAGCCGGCAGAGGCACTGAGAAAGGTGAGGGCTGTGTATGAGCCAAAAGTGATCCGGCTTGACAGTGGCGAAGGCGTGCCAGTGCAAAGCAATATTGATGGTGCAAAGTACGCTGCGTTCATCGATGAGTCCTTGGCGTTTGCGGATCAGAAGATGAGAGAGCGTGTGGATGCACTGGCAGAAATGGTTATGGAAAAGTTGAAAGCCGTGGAAGGAAGGTGCCTGATCGAGTGTGCCAGCGTGGAGTTCATAAGTTTTATCGAAGATGCTTATCGGTGTCTAAGGCGGGGAGAGAGATAATACAGGAATTTAAGAAGTCTGCAGTTGATGAGATGAAAGAACTGGACGAGAAAAGAAGTGCATAATTGAAACTTATCGGCCCACTGGCGTATTGTGTAGATCCCTACATGGTCCGCTGGTGGGCTTCTTTTTTTTGTCCTTATCCGCATAAACCACAGACAGCACTTCGGTGTGTTCCAAAGTGCAGTTGTGGCTTATGCGGGCTTTTTTGTTATATGATCAACAAGTTATAAAATCAAACTCCTAAGCCGTATAAAATTGCTTTCATCTCCTTTACCATCCGGGTGAGAATCTCCTGCTCAATTGCATTACAGTCTAAAAGCAGACGGTGGATCTCGGAATCGGCAGTGGACGCGGAGTGCGCCAAACTGTCTACAAGAAGATCATCTGCTGAGATGTTAAGAATATTAGCAATGTCGACCAGAGTTTCAAGGCTGGGGCGGCTGATTGCCGCTTCAATCTGACTGATGTGTTTGCGAGATACATTCAACTTTTCGCAAAATTGTTCCTGAGTTAATCCGGATGCGTTACGGAAAGTGCTGATACGCTTTCCAAGTGCAGTATAATCTAATGCCATGTATGTTCCTCCTTATGTGTACCCGCATAAGGCTGTTACGATTATCCCGCAGAGAAAAATACATAGCAACTTGATTACAGGAAATCTAAGGCCGCAAAGGTCTACACCTCTATCTGTTATGTGGTCTAAGGCTGTTTTGCCACCTGTTGGGTGGCAAAAACGATGATGTGCCACCTGATGGGTGGCAGTCAAAACACCACACATACTCTATAATATAAATGTAGAAAAGACTGCGTACAGAAAGGGACGATGATGACGAGCAAAGGAGAAAAAGGGATTCTTACATTATACAGTGATGTACAGGCGACTTCTGTTCGTTGGCTGTGGTATCCATTCATAGCAGTTGGGAAGATCACTTTGCTGCAAGGCGACCCTGGTGATGGCAAATCCACAATGATGATGCATCTGATAGCCGAGCTGTCTAAGGGAGGGACCCTGCCAGACGGTAAAACCATCGGAATGCCGCAAAGGGCTATTTACCAGTGTTCAGAAGATGGCATTTCAGATACCATTAAGCCCCGGCTTGAAAAATGTGGGGCAGATTGCAGGAATGTGGCCTTTATAAATGAAGAAACATACAGCGGCCTGACACTGGATGATGAGCGCATCCGGCAGGCTATTATAGAATTCCGGCCGCGGCTGGTAGTTATTGATCCGATCCAGGCATATCTTGGAAGTGATTCCGACCTCCAGATTGCAGGAAGAGCCAGAAGGCTGATGCAGCGCCTTGGCATGTGGGCATCTATGTATGACTGTGCCATTGTGCTGATCGGACACCTTAATAAAAAAGAAGGAACAAAGGGCCTTTACCGGAGCCTTGGCAGCATCGATGTTGTTGCGGCTGCCCGGAGTGTCCTGCAAGTGGAACGGGATACGGAGAAGTCAGATATCCGCATTGTGCGGCAGATAAAAAACAGTCTGGCTCCGTCAGATGGTGAAATTAAATTCTCGATAACAGCGGAGCAGGGCTTCAAATGGCTGGAGTGTGAAATTAAGTCAGATCCATCAGCGGAGCCGGAAACACCAGTTTTTGAGTCAAAATCTGAGAAGGCGGCGTATCTGATCAAGAAGCTGCTTTCCGGGGGTGACATGAGATCCAGAGAGATCTATATGCGGATGAGCGATGAAGGTATCAGCCGCAGGACAGCAGAAAATACAAAGAAAGAACTCGGCATCCGGAGTTATCGGAAGATGCGACAGTGGTACTGGAGCATGAAGCCGGAGGAATGAGAGGAAGCAAATGATAAGCAGTGGAGCAGAGGCGGCAGACCGCAAGCAGAGAATCAGAGACAGATATAAAGGCGTGGATACTTCTGAGTTGGAAGTTATCCCGGCAAAAACTGTGGAGGGGCTTGGAGAAAGCACCTCTATCCGTCGTGTTGCCGCATATGTCCGTGTTTCCACTGATAATGATGAACAGACTTCTTCGTATGAACTTCAGAAAAATTATTACACGGATTATATCAAGGCACAGCCGGGATGGGAATTCGTTGGAATCTATGATGATGAAGGCATCAGCGGTACATCGTTGGAGCATCGCAAAGGAATGCAGCAGCTGATCGAGGACTGTAAGGCCGGAAAGATTGACCTGATCCTCACAAAGTCCATCGCCCGTTTCGCCAGAAACATTGTGGACTGTCTTTCCGTCATTGAAACACTGAAAAATCTTGACCCGCCCGTGGGTGTAAAATTTGAAGCGGACAACATCTATACACTGGACAGTAACGGCCGCATGATCCTGACGATTTTGGCATCCGTGGCAGAGGAAGAATCTCATTCCAAGTCTATCATTATGAACTGGTCCATTGACCGCAGGTTCAGCCGTGGACTGTTCCTTACGCCGGCCCTGCTCGGATATGACCAGGACGAGGATGGCAGCCTTGTGGTGAATCAGGACGAAGCACAGACGGTGAAGGTGATTTACTATCTGTACCTGAACGGATTTTCTTTCACCGAGATTGCAGAACTCCTGACAGATTATGGCCGGAAGACAAAACTGGGGAACACGGAGTGGAATCCCGGCACTCTTGCAGGAGTCATTGCTAATGAACGCCATTGTGGGGATGTATTGGCGAGGAAGACCTTCACACCGAATTTTCTGACGCATAAATCAAAGAAAAACAATAACGACCGGACGCAGTACCGGCAGAGAGATCATCATGAGGCAATCGTGTCCAGGGAAGTCTATAATGCGGCAAATCATCTGCGGGCATCCCGGAGTTATACAAAGAAAAATCGCCCACTGCCGGTCCTGAGTGTGGTGGATGATGGAATCTTACGCGGATATGTGCCTTTTGATAAGGACTGGACCGGCTTTTCGGCAGAAGAATACCGGGAAGCATCTGAAAGCGTCATGCGGGAAAAAAAGCAGGATACGGTAGAAGTCATGAACCGTTTAGACCTCAGCGGATATGAAGTTGTGCGGGCACAGTATTTTGCTACTTTACAGAATCCGGCTATGACGATCGCCAATGGCAAGCTGCGCTTTAATACAGCCTGCCTGAAAAAGTTTGAAGATGTGGAGTATGTAGAACTGCTCCTGAATTCGGTTGACCGCTGTATTGCCATTCGCCCATGCGAAAAGGATAATCCGAACGCGATCCGCTGGGGCAGGCTGAAAGAGGGACGCTGGTGCGCCAGTACACTCGGATGCCGCGGTCTGGCAAAAGCCCTTTTTGACATGATGGAATGGGAAGAAGGTTTGAAATACCGTTTCCGTGGGCAGCTCGTGGGACAGGACGATGACAAGCTGATGCTGTTTGAACTGGATGAGCCGGAAATGGTTAAAGTAGAAGAAATTGTCCTGCCATCCAAAGAACAGGATGAAGAAGGAAAAACCGTCAAGCAGACGATCTATATCTTTCCACCAGAATGGGCAGGTACTTTTGGAAAGCCGATCACAAGTATTGCACAGGTCGGGATTTTACAGCAGGAGCATTACTCTGGAAACTGGGATGTACTTCGGCCGGCAGCAGAGATAGAAGAAATGAACACTTTTACCGCAGATGGCCTGAATGCTCTGCTCCATGAAGCGGAAAAAATAATGGAAGGATGGACTGACACAGATGAATGAAAATACGAACACCATGCCACCGGAAGAACAGGCAGAAAATGATAGAGACGCAAGAGCGGAAGAATTAGAAAGTACATTTTCCTATGATGGATACCAGGTCGTGCGGAAGGAGCTGTTTGCACATCTTCGTGACCCTGCAATTGTGATCCGCAAGGACAGCATCACATTTAACACAGCCTGCATCACTGGGCTGGAAGATGTGGTTTATGTACATGTCATGTTCAACAGTGATTTGAAGCGCATTGTTGTACGCGGTTGTGATGAAAATGACAAGGATGCCCTGCGCTGGTGCATCGCCAAGCCGGATAAACGTAAAAGCCGGAAGATGACCTGCAAGCCTTTTTCAGAACTGGTGTATAAGGAAATGGGCTGGGATACCGAATGCCGGTATAAGATGCTTGGGTACAGAATTTCGTTTGAAGGGGAAACTCTGTATGTTTTTGACCTGCTCGTGCCGGAGATCTTCCATGAGGGCCAGAAGCGAAAAAATGGAACAGACCAGAAAAATGCACAAGAGACAAAGCCTGCAAATACCAGAAAGGGATTTTACCCAGATGATATTGCGGGTACTTTTGGCGTACCTGTAGAAGAACATCTGAAAGAATCTGAAGTTAAGCAAATGGATGGCTATGTATCAGTGGGGATGCTGACGGGTAAGACCGTCCCCGACACCGGGCTTGATTAAAACGGCCACCAGGATTCCAAGGGGGAAGTGCGCCCATTTTTAAGGAGGGGAGAGTAGTGAACGAAAGAATATGGAACCAGCGGATGCTGGGTCTGACTTTTAATGTCGAGGATGGAAGGATCACAATCTTCCGCAGCACGTTGGAAGCATTAGGCTGGCCAACCCACTATCGCTTTCTGTACAACCGAGAGGCAAAACAGGTAGCTGTGCAGAACTGTACGGCTGAAGATGCAGGGGCTCATAAGACACCGAAGCTGACTGTGAGCAACAGCTGTGAGATCAAGTGTGTGGCATTGGTGCGGATGATCTACCGGGACATGCGGTGGAACCGGAACAATACATATCGACTGGAGGGGAAAAGCATCCCCAGACAGCAACTTGTGAGCTTCGATCTGGACGCTCCGTTTTTAGTGGAAAACGGGAAAGCTCTGGACGAAAATCCAAGCCCCACAAAGCCCCTGTGTGGCGAAGAATTGTCCGCTGCGGAAGCTCCTCGACCTCGTCGATAAAAAGCGACAGTGGGGCACTGTGAGGGGCGTGTGGCGAAACTGGCAAAAGGCAGCCAACCGGGTCAGAATCCAGGATGCTTGCAAGGCAGCAAGGCGGAAGGTGACCGGGTGGGCAGGAGACAGTGCGGACATGTCTGCTCAACAAAACAGTGATTATAATCACTCCTGACAAGTCTACTCAACAAGTGAATAAAATCACTTTTGTACCTATGAACGATAAAAATAAGTGATTAAGCTCACTTATGGCTATTGGAAATAAGTGATTTTGTTCACTTGGAAAAAGTGAGCTTTTTACGCCGCCCAGAGTTTCGGGTGATGCTATCATATGGTAAAAATAAGTGATTATAATCACTGAAAATCATTACAAATTGAAATAAGTGAGCTTAATCACTTATAAGGAAAAAGTGAATATTTTACGCTCTGATGTACTTTGAGGTCGTCGATTAGTCAATAATCGGCGGCTTCTTTTTTATGCCCGGAAAAGCGGGTATGTAGCTACATATGGCAATAAGTGAGCTTTATACGCCACCGTCGAGCAACTTCTCCGAACAAATTTGAGTGCAGAAACTACGACAGCAAGAAGAATTTCTTTGAAAATTTGACTGCATCATCGTGGCATCCATGTACTACTGCGGGCCTGATTTCCCGGCGGCACGGCAAGCAATCAAGGAAACGCTCTATGCAACGGGCATCGACCTGATCGTACTGGATGAGGGCTTGGACACCAGAACAGCCAGCCGAAAAGAAGTCGAGGACTATTTTGAGGCAAAACGCTGTGAGATGCACGCAGAAATCATGTTTGCGTGGAGAAAAAAACAAGGCGCGGGATTCCGGCTGACAAACTCTGTTCCATTTGGTTATCTCCGCAGGAATGGCGAAAGCCTGCGGTCTGCGGCATCTGGCGTTCCGGGTGGAGAATGTGGAAGCTACCGTGGAAGAACTTGCGCAGATGGGAATTGAATGTGAACCGATTCGATTAGACAACTACACCAAAAAGAAAATGACCTTTTTCTTTGACCCGGATGGCCTGCCCTTGGAACTGCATGAATAAAAAACAACGCCCTCATAGTTGAGAGG
>ENA-OYXB01000245-OYXB01000245.1-human-gut-metagenome-genome-assembly--contig:-NODE-245-length-22370-cov-4.745821_pt1 | contig 22370 bp, 21 predicted proteins | sample MGYA00244176_ERZ653409 | MGnify/ENA primary metagenome ERZ653409 (study PRJEB26926, sample SAMN06164912) | human gut metagenome | biome: ENVO:00009003; feature: ENVO:2100002; material: ENVO:00002003... | reverse complement strand
GCAGCGTCAGATGTGTATAAGAGACAGCATTCCTCCGCGTCCTGTCTGCTATTCGTAATGTTGTACGAAAGGCTGTGGCAGATTTTCCCGTATTTTATGTCCAGTTCCCGTATGCCCTGTTGGTCACGCTCAAAAAACAGGTCTATGATTTTTTCATCGTCTATCATCTCACTGCCCCCTTTTCGGCTTCACCTATATACTACGTTTTTAAAGGCAAAAACTACATCAATCTTAAAATTTTTACAAAAAAATTATACCATATTTCGCGCAAGATTGCTCGCGGCAGGTAGTTTGAAGGTAAAACAGAAGCTCTTGTCCACCTTTTCCAAAAGGTGGTGGGTTTTGGAAGAGTGCGGAAACCTTATTCACAAAAGCACATTTTCGGAAGCATCAACCCCGTTTGCAAGAGAAAAGGAGTCGCAAACCAATTGCATATACAAGCTATCCCTGAAAAGTTCCCCGTGGGAAGTTTTCGGCGACAGGCTCAGCCTGCTTTAGCTTCAAACCTGGTGTCTTGCGCAGCATTCCCTTGCTGATATACAATGAAAATAAACCAAAAGGAGGAAGAGAAGGATATGAAAAAGAAAATCAATTCGGTGATCAACACCATCATGGGTGCCTTTGTCGGCGTTTTGATCGGGTATGGGATTTTTCTCTACCTCGATTACAAGAACCATCCTGCCCTCTATGCGGCGCAGTCTGCACCGTGGTACACTGGCATCCTGGTTTATGGGATAGGGACGCTTGCAATACTGGCAATTTGTATTGGAATAAAGATTATTTTGAAAAGAAAAACAGACAAGTCCTAAAAAGGAGTGACGATCATGCTGAAAAAAGTAGTTGTTCTAATTTTCACAATCATGCTTTGCCTATCCTTTTGCAGCTGTGGAGGCAAAACCATTTCCATCGCCTTTCCATTTGAGGCTACAGATATAACCAGCATCGATATGTTTCACTTTACCAATCCGGCTGAAGCAGAGAAAAAGTCAATTACCCAACAAGAGGATATCCAGAGCATCTATCAACTGTTTGAGGGCATCTCTTTGGAAGAAAAAGAAACCCAACCCGTTGCTGGCGCTTGTGTAACCAGCTTTCGTTTTCATCTTTCCGACTCTACAACCTATGAGATCATCTATTCATCCATTGCCGTAAAATCTGGAAGAATCTACCGAACAGGCAGCGAAACGGATTACTTCACATCTGCTGATATCGGGGCATGCTGGAACAATTACGATTATGAAGCTGTTGTTGTGGATGAAAGCGAACTGCCCACTTATCCATAATGTCCATGGACAACACGCTGGTGAGACTCGCTGCACCGGCTGCAAGCTAAAACAACAGGGGACATCCCTAAAAGGGATGTCCCCTGTTGTTTTTTATCTCGTTCTATTAGACTGGATGATGCTTCCTATTTTACACTTTATTGGAAGCAAAATCAATTTTTCTCCTTAATCGTCTCTGTGGACATATATTTTTTTAAACCCCAGGTGTAAATTTGACTAATTTCTTTAGTTATATCATCCAGTGTCAGTGTTGTCTCATTTTTTAGGCTCTTCTGATACAAACTGACAAACCCTCCTGCTACGCACTCCAAGAAAATAAGAAATCCTTCCGTATTTTTTACGCATGCAGTTGGAAGGTTTTCCATAACCCTGGCAATAAAGACCCGTTTAATTTTTTCGCAAAAAGCAGCAGCATTCTGATTGGCAAGAAGCAGCCGGTTTGTTTCTACGTTCTTTTCTACAAATCTCTGGAATTTTTTGAGCAAAGGCAACGGATCTGAAAATTCCCTATTTTGAATTGCCTCATCCAAATAGGCGTTCATTCCAGAAAGGAATTCATCCTCCAGCTCTTCCAGAACCGCAAAGATGTCTTGATAATGTGCATAAAATGTATTTCTGCTCAGGTCAGCCCTCTTAATAATATCTACAACAGTAATTTTTGAGATATCTTTTTCCGCCAGCAATTCAATCATTGCAGCTCGAATCAATTTTTTGGACCGAATAGAACTTCTGTATTCCTTCATTCTCCTTCTTCCTTTCAAAAAACATATAATTTTTATATATGTGTATGATTTTGAGCACTATGCTTAAAATTGTATATTGTGTAATTTTCATTCTTCCATTATACTGTCTTGCAGAAGGGAAATCAACCCCGAAAATAAAACAGGAGGTATGATAAATGAATACAGACATTTTGTTCGAGCCCATTCAGATCGGTAATGTGGAACTGAAAAACAGAATCGCCATGTCGCCCATGAATATGGGATACACCGGTCCGATGGGGTTTGCATCGGAACAGACCAATGCATGGTATGCGACTCGCGCTCGTGGCGGATTTGGTTTGATTATAACCGAGTGTATCGTGGCCAATCCTTATCCGTGGAGAGGAAGCGACAGTTTAAACCCACTCTTATGTGATGCACAGGACAAATACCGGCATATCAGTCAGGTGGCAGATGTAGTTCATTCCTATAAAGGCACCAAGATTTTTGCACAACTTTCTCCAGGCTGGGGACGTCAAGGACATCCACAACCCGGGCACGAAAGCATTGCTTCCGGAGCCCCATCTGCTGTACCGATGGAGATGGATTTTCGACACATCACCAAAGGCTGGCTGCGTCAGGCCACTCGTTTGGGCTTTGGTGGTATCGTCAACAATTTTGGTGGATTGGAAAAGATTCAGAATATGTCGGATGAAGAGTACGACAAACTTCGCCCCTATATTCGCGAATTTATGGAGAAAAATGGCGGTGCGCTGTATCACGTAGCATATGGCGAAACACCACGAGAATTGACGATTCGTGAAATCGAACAAATCGAAGACTTTATGGTGGAGCAAGCTGTTGCATTGTACAATCTCGGATTTGATGGCATAGAGCTTCATACTCCACACGGATATCTGCTGCATCAGTTCCTCTCTCCTCTTTCCAACAAACGAGAAGATATGTATGGTGGAAACACTGTAAACCGCTGCCGCATTGTGACCAATATCATTGAGCGCATCCGCAAAAAAGTTGGCCCAGACAAGGCACTTGGTGTGCGCATTTCCGGCAACGAGTACATGAAGGACGGACTTGACCACGAAGAAGCATGCAGAGTTGTAAAGCTGCTGTCTGAGGCCGGAGCTAACTTCATCAATGTTTCCCAGGGCAGCTATGAAGCCTTCGGAAAGGGCTTCGCTCCAGATGGTGAAAATGAATTTACTCAGTGGGCTCCCGGATTCAAGAAAGCTTCCGGTGGACTGCCCATCATCACCCCAGACTTTATTACTCCAGAAGTTGCAGCTGAAGCAATCTCCAGCGGCAAAACCGACATTATCTCCCTGGGCCGTCAATCCATCGCTGACCCATATTGGCCAGCTAAGGTGAAAGCCGGACGTACCGAAGATATCGTCAAATGCTGCCGCTGCCAGCAATGCTATATGAACCTGTTCGAGGGCAAGTGGGCCCGCTGTACCGTAAACCCGACCGCTGGCTTTGAAAAATACTATCCAGAGCTTTGGAAGGAAGACGGCTTGATGGACCAGAGGGCAAAACGCTTTATGGAAAAGCGTGAAAACCTTCCTCAGATCTAAAGAAAGGAGAAGATCATTTATGAACCATAACGTATGGGATGACGGTTTTTTCAAAATTGATCCTGAATGTCACATTATCGGGGATATGGAGCCAGTAAATCATTTTCCTGGCGTTCAAATGTGGTGGAATGCCATTGATGGCATCATGCGTCCTACCATTCAGGGTGCACCGAAGGAATACATGAGCACCTTGGAGCCGTGGGAACTGCAAAAAAGCACCGATCCAGAAAACATTCTGCGGGCAATGAACAAATATGGCGTGGACGTAGCATGCATTTTGCCAGAATCCATGATGGATACCACTGGTTATTCCAGCCGCTGGTGCACCAACGGCGATGCCTGGAAGGCTGTACAGACCCATCCAGACCGCTTTATCCTCAACCCAAATATCTCACCTATTAAACAAAGAGGCGTTCAAAACGCTATTTGGGAAATGGAATATTGGGTCGACAAAGGAGCCAAGATCTTTAAGTATTATTCTCCTGAGGATACCTACATCAACGACCCTGAGCTGTGGCCGTTCTATAAGAGAGCTGAGGAATTGGGTGTGGTACTCTGTCTCCATGCCGGCTTCAGCTGGGTTCCACCCGGCAAGAGCAAATACTGCTATCCTACTCAGATTGATGACGTCGCAAGAGATTTCCCAGACTTAAAGATTGTAGCTTTCCACATGGGCTATCCCTTCACCGACGCCATGAACATGGTTGCTCTTGGCCACCCCAATGTATACCTGTGTCTGAGCCTGCTGGTACCGTGGGCCATTTCTTCCCCCTACAAGTTTGCCCACATTTTAGGAGAAGCGATTCGCTTTGTGGGGCCAGATCGCATCATCTGGGGCACTGACAGTGCTGGCTACGGTGCTCAAATCGGCGCAGCTGCCGTAGGTCTGACAGATTTCCAGATTCCAGAAGAGTTGCAGTGGAAATATGGCTATCTGCCTTTGTCCGACGAGGACAAACGAAAGATCTTTGGTGGAAACCTTGGAAAGCTGCTTGGCATTGACACCACCAAGCGTCGTGGCGGTCCCAACGCCGTTACAGACAGTCTGAACATCAATGCGCACAAGATTCAACCTGCCGCAAAGAAAGAAAAAAAGGAGGAAAAAGCCATGCCGGAAAATCAGTATAATGTGGTGATTTCCACCCCTATGGGGGAAATGGATGGACAGGTTACCTTGAATATTGAAGGCAACCAGCTGTCGGGAACCATTTTCTTCATGAAGAATGAAAACGAGTTCTCTGGAGGAACTATTGACGAGGCCGGAAACCTTTCTTTCCAGGGAGATCTGAAGACTCCTATTGGAAAAATGGCCTACACCATTACTGGAACTTTCACCAACGGCACCATTGATGCCGTAGCAAAAACCAAAATGGGGGACCTCGCAATTAAATCCAAGTAAAAAATAAATGGGAAGCGTATCATACGCTTCCCATTTGATAAAATATTGCCTCATATTATAAACAATATCATTCATGTTTCATCCACACAATCAAACCAAGCACTACTCATCAGTGGACATAAATGTACCATTGATTTTCATCTTCCCAAGCACTCATTCTGTTTATTGCCTTGACTTTTTTACCACTCCCCACCATCTGGGCTATTTTTGCTTCGTTTTTTCCGACAGCAGCCAATCCACCTCTAACCTTCATCTACCTTACAAGTTGCTCTGCTCTTCTTTTGGCAGATAACGCCAGATGGTGTAGCGGTGTCTTGTCTCGGTTTCTTTTCCGTATTGGATGGCTTGTGTGGGACATTCATTGATGCAGCGCAGACATTGGTAGCATTGCGTGCCCCAGGTGGGGTGTCCGTCCTTCATCACTATCGTGGAGGCGGGACAGTTCTTTGCGCACAATCCGCACCCATTGCAGGCATCGGTCACATAAAACGACTTGGTGGTTCGTGCAAAGCGATTAAATCCAAAATTGACCAAGCTGGATTTTAGACCGGCCAAACTGCCCTCTTCCACCCGGTACACCTGTTTTTGCTGGGAAATCTCGCCCGCCATCCGCTGCAACTCTTTGCGCGCAGCATCCAGTTTGGCGTGGATGGTCTGCTCGCTGTCGGTATCGCTCCCCACAATGTAGTTGTTGGGCATCACCAGGCTATAGCTGCTATTTAAAGGATAGGTTTTGGAAAAGTGCTTCATTGCCATTCCCGCCTCTGAGCCACATGTGCACACGCCAAATGCAAAAGCTTTGCCCTTCGGCAGCGACTTTACAAAGTTTTCCATCGGTTCCGGCACTCCCCAGGCGTACACCGGAAAGACAAATCCCACCTGCTTTTGGTCGCGAATATCCGGTTTTGCCGTTTTACTGGAGATATCGTACACCTGATCGCCGGTGAGGTGCGCAAGCGTCTTTGCCACCCACTCAGAATTTCCCGTTGCCGAAAAATAAAAAATCATTTCAATTTCCTCTTTTCTTTATGTGGATTGATCTCTATCTTTTTCAGTACCAAAGCTCTTTTTTATTATACCACACCGAACGCTTCTTTTTTAGTGCCGTTTGTGTTTTCCTGTTGACCCGCCTGCATGTGTGCCAGCTGCTGCTCTGCAAACGCGCCAAAACAGCCTTTTTACCCTTCTTTTGTCAACAGGGATTTGTAGGTCAGATCCATTCCCAAAGAGCCCAGCGGCGCAGTGATCAAAATGGCGACCACCGCTACAGACAGCACAATCTGTCCACAGGGCAATCCCATTGCAAGCGGCACCGAACCGATGGCTGCCTGAACCGTCGCCTTTGGGAGATAGGCGATGACGCAAAAGAGGCGCTCTTTAAAGTTCATGGCTGTTCCCAGAACACAGATCGAGACGCCCACTGCGCGGAAAGCAAGTGCGAGGAAGATCATCAGCACCGCAGCAACGCCGGCATTCAGCGTATATCGAATATCCACTGCCGCTCCGACTAAGACAAACAGGAGCACCTCCGCTGCAAGCCAAAGTTTTCCAAATTTTTCCGAAAGGCGAGTGGAGACAAAGGCAGAGCTTTTGATTTTGAGCACACAGGCCATGCTGACAACAGCCAGCAAGCCGGACACCGACACGATGCCTTCCAGCCACGTCTCGATAGACATGAGCAAGAAGGACATACCCAGCACGACAATGACCTTCATACTGTTTCTGACATAGTGTTTGTGCGCGTACGCCGTCTCAAAGAAGCGGCTCAAGAGATACCCCACAACGGCTCCCAGCGCAATGCCCAGAAGAATCGAGATGGGAATGTTGAGAAAATCCGCAACATTCGCACTCCCTCCCTGCGCCATGCTGACAAAGGTGGAAAACAGGACGATTACAAAGATATCGTCGCAGGAAGCTCCCGCCATGATCAGCTGCGGGATGCTCTTGTTTGTGCCGTATCGTTCATCCATCAATTGGACCATTCTCGGGATGACAACCGCTGGGGAAACTGCGCCGAGAACCGCTCCCATGACCGCAGCCTCGATTCGGGTGATGCCCAGAATATACGGAGCAAACAGAAAAAAGGCCAAGATCTCGCAGCTTGCCGGCACAAAGGACATCATAATGGCGGGCCGTCCGACCCGTTTGAGATCCGACAAATTCAGCGAAAGTCCCGCTTTGAGCAGGATAATAATCAGCGCCATCTGCCGCAAATCGGAAGAGATGGACAAGATAGAGGGGTCCAGCAGGTTGAGCACATACGGACCCAAGAGGATCCCGGTCACCAACATGCCCAGGATGCGGGGCAAATGCAGTCTTTGGCAGATTCCCGCAAGGGACAATCCTACCAGAAAGATAAAGGCCAGTGATGTTAACATAATTTTTCCTCCTTGGGCGCAAAAAAGCTGATGCCTTTCTGCGAATTTTTTTAGCGCAGAAGTCATCAGCTCAAAAAGCGGTTTAGGTTACCCACGGGAGAACTTCATTCCCGGCTAACAGTATACCTCCATTTTGCCGGTTTGTAAACCACCTTTGACCAAAAAAATGCCGTTCTCTCTTTTGTTTTTTCTTCTCTCCTCGGCTGCGGCAAATTTGTTCTTTGCGCATCGATTATATTTTTCTCTCATTCGGGCACCATAACAATGAAATCACCCATTCCCGAAACGGCAGGGAAAATACCACTTAATCTAGGAGGAATAACCGATGCCAGATATGTTTTGCTTTCAGTGTCAGCAAACGGCCGGCAACAAGGGCTGTTTTCGTACCGGCGTGTGCGGCAAGCAACCCGAAACTGCCAACTTACAGGACGAATTGATCTATGGATTGATCCGCTTGGCCCTCGCCGCAAGGCAGAGCGGACAAATATCCCCCCTTGCCAGCCGCCTGATGATAGACGGACTGTTCACCACCCTCACCAACGTCAACTTCGACAACAAAGCAATCAGCCAGCTGATTGCCCGTGTCAAGGCCGCCGAACAGGACTTTGGCGGGTATCATGGTGAGCTGGTGGAGCTTTGGAAGGGCGACACCGACATCGTTTCGCTGCGCTCCACGCTGCTCTTCGGTTTAAAAGGCATGGCAGCCTATGCACACCACAGCCTCAATCTGGGGTATGAAGACCCGGAGGTGACCAACTGGTTTTACAAGGGACTTGCCGAGCTCAACGCGGCGCACACGGTGGAGGAGTGGCTTGCCCTCATCATGGAGTTTGGCCAGGTAAACCTCAAATGTATGGAGCTGCTGGACACCGCAAACACCAGTACCTACGGCACGCCGGTCCCCACCCGGGTCAATGTGGACGTCAAGGCGGGGCCATTCATCGTCGTTTCCGGGCACGACCTAAAGGACCTCTACCAGCTGCTCGAACAGACAGCGGGCAAGGGCATCCACATCTACACCCACGGCGAGATGCTGCCCGCCCACGCCTATCCTGAACTCAAGAAGTTTCCTCATCTGGTGGGAAATTTCGGCACAGCGTGGCAGAGCCAGCAAAAGGAGTTTGACAATCTCCCCGCCCCCATCCTCTTCACCACCAACTGCCTCATGCCGCCACGTCCAAGCTACGCCGACCGGGTTTATACAACTTCCGTGGTGGGCTATGAGGGGATGACCCACATCGACGGCGACGCCGATGGCAACAAAGATTTTTCTCCCCTCATCGCCAAGGCTCTGGAATTGGGCGGCTACGAACAGGACCGCAGCATGAGCGGCATCAACGGAGGACACATGCTGACCACCGGATTTGCCCACGGGGCAGTGCTCGCCAATGCCGACAAGGTGATTGGCGCCATCCGTTCGGGCGCCATCCGCCACATCTTTCTTGTGGGAGGCTGTGATGGAGCACATCCCGGCCGAAATTACTACACCGAATTTGTAAAGCAGGCCCCGATGGACACCCTCATCCTCACCCTGGCCTGTGGAAAATACCGATTCAACGACCTGGATTTGGGCGAGATCGACGGCCTGCCCCGGATTTTGGACATGGGACAGTGCAACGACGCCTACAGTGCAATCAAGGTAGCGCTGGCGCTGGCTGACGCATTCGGATGCAGTGTCAACGATCTTCCCCTCACCCTTGTGCTCTCCTGGTACGAGCAAAAGGCTGTCTGCATCCTGTTGACTCTGCTGTCCATGGGCATCAAAAACATCTATCTCGGTCCTACCCTTCCTGCATTTTTGTCCGAGACGGTAGTCAAGGTGCTGGTAGACACCTATGGGCTGCGACCCATCACGGCGCCGCAGCAGGACCTGGATGCAGTTTTAAAAAGAGGATAAGTCGCCCATCTTCAATCTCCACCTTCCCTTTCTTCTTTCTATTCCAAACAAACGAATAAACACAGTAAGGCCCGCTGTCCATTTAGACAGCGGGCCTTACTGTTATTTTAAGTTTGCGTTAGATGCTGCCGTCATCCTCCTGAGAGGATTTTGTTTTGGAGTGCGACCGCAAGGACTGCACAACCCGTATAATCTCCAAGAGCAGCATGCCGGACAGAAAGGAAACAACCATCAAAACCGGTTGGCTGGTTGTTCCGTCCTGCGAACCGAAAACACCCTGGGACGAACTGCCGATCGTTACATCGTCCTGATAGAGCACCTGCTGTGCTGGTTGTTCGGATTCTTCGGCCGTCTCTTTTGCATCTTCCGGTTCTGCTTGCTCTGACCCTTGCGCATTTTCATTTAATTGTACACCGAGGGTCTGTTCGAGAAATTCCTTTGTTTGGGGAGAATCTCCCATAATAAAGTAATTGTTAGTGTAGTTGTTGGTCGTAGTGGTGTTGTTTGAGTCGCTGGTAGAGGTGGAGGTGGAACTTTCTGTTGCCGAGGAAGTGCCGCTCGATCCGCTGCTCGACCCGCTGCTCGACCCACTGCTTTTGGAACTGGAAGAGGTGGATTTGCTGCTGCTTTCCTCTTCCTTTTTCTCCTCATTTTCTTGTTGTTCTTGTTGCAGCTCCTCCACATCCTGTGACAAGATCCACCAATACCACGGCCAGCCCTCGGTCATCTCCTCCAGCGAACCTCCCTGCTGGTACTGGGGCGGAATCTCTGCACCGCCGCCCTGATTCAAGGTGATGGACGGCTGTTCATACTGCACCTGCCGAATCATGGCGAGGTTTGCTTTTTGAAGAATTCCATCCGGGCTGCCATAAACGGGGTAGCGGGAAAACTGTTTGATGCGCACCTTGATGTAGCGGCTGGAGGGGGAAATTCCCGCAGAAAAGTTTTCTTCGAAAACGCCCACATAGTCGTCCGAATAGTACTCCACTCCCATGCGGTCCACCTCTACCGAGTGAAAGGTTTCTCCATCTGTAGATTGCTGCACATCAATTCCATAAGGAACAAGCTCGCCCTGCGGCTCAGGGCCTTCAGCAAAATAGCCGTCGTACAACAAAAGATATTGTCCGCCCACCTCGCAGTATACATAGTCGGTCGCCTCATCCAGCCACAGTGGCAGCAGTTCATAATCCCGCTCTTCATCCGGCATGACACCGTATTCGATTGTTCCGTCCTGATACCGCACAGCAAAGGTCGGATAGGAGACGCGGTAGGTGGAGAGGTTAATCTCCTCCACATTGAGCACCGAGTAGACAATCTCTCCATATTCCGTATAATCCTTGACTGCAAGTGCACTGGTATCCTCCACCGGCAGATTGGGAGACGCCTGAAAATAGCTGCTTGCATCCACCAGATTATAGGTTGTGCGGGTCTGGGTGGACTGTGCCGAATCGCACTCATCGACGATAGAAACAAAATCTGCCGCTTCAACTGGGATTGGCAACAACAAAGCAACACAAAGTACAGATACAACAAAGATATAGCAGGATTTTTTCATTCCTTGAACCTTCCCTCTGCTAAAAATTCTATACCCTATTGTATCAGAAAGGGCTGGAAAATTCGACCAAAAACGACATTTTTCCTTTTTATTTATACGATTTGACCTGATTATAGCCTGTTTCATTGTAGAAAAGGACAAAAAAACGACTGCATTTGAAACAGCCGTTTTTTTATCATCGATAGTTTCTTTTTTATCTTACTGTTTTCAGGCAGGAAAAATGTTTTCTTATCAATTCGATTGAGTTGTCTTTCTGCGCGATTGCCTGCGCAGCAGCTTTGCAACGAAATGTCCCAAAACAATAAAAAGCCCCATCACACCAAGTATCTGTATAAAATACCACGCTGCGCCCTTGCTTTCGTCCCAGAAAACAAAGGCCGTCTGCAAAAAGAGATAGTCGGGCAGGCGCTGATCCACAAAGCAGAAGATTCCAAACAGTGCGATCATAGCGGCGGCCCCGCGAGCGATTGAGAGGCTCTGTCTTGCGCCGCACGCAGCTGCAAACCGCCTGCGCGCAGCTGCCATCACCATCTCCCAGTGCATTCCCGTATGCAGCGACATGAGCAACAATCCCCAGTAAGAGGCCAGGAGGTGAATTCTTCTGGCCCACACTGACCCGCCATAAATGGGCAGCCAGGAAAAGACATAGCCGCTCATCGCCACTCCACTGGCTCCCAGCGCAAGCCCATCCACGAGCAGCAATAGGTCCAGCGCTATTCCGGCAATTTGGTACAGGCTTTTGTTTGCACGAAAGATACCTTTATACCAGCTGCGATTCAGAAGATGATGCACGATAAGGACGACGCTCATCAAGGACCCCAACCATTCGTGCAGCAGCTGCCCCGTCAAAAGTTCCGCCATCAGCACGGGCAACAGGACAACCAAAAGCAGATCGATTGCCGCCCTTTTCTTTTGTGTTTGGCTCATTGTGCATCCAGTCCCAAGCTGTCAATCCAGCTGCCAACCTCCTCTTGAGAGGAATCGGCAGCTAGTCTTGTGCCATCCAGCCAGTTTACACCATCCGCTGTGAGGGCATGGAGCTGATCGGCACTCTCGCCCACTCCGCTACCGCCCGAGGTACAAAATGGGACGATGGTTTTCCCGCTGAAATCATAGGATTCCAGGAAGGTGTCAATGATGCGCGGCGCCTGTCCCCACCAAATCGGATAGCCCAGCAAGATGGTGTCGTACTGTGCCATATTCTCCACCGTATCGGAGATTGCCGGGCGCGCAGTTGGATCATTCATCTCCACCGAGGTGCGGCTGGAGCTGTCGTTGTAGTCGAGATCCGCATCGGTATACGGCTCGGCTGGGACAATCTCGTACAGGTCTGCACCGAGCAGATCGGCCGCAGATTCGGCAATTGCCCTGGTATTGCCGGTCGCCGAGAAATACGCAACCAGAACAGGGGAGGTCGTCTGTGTTTCGGACAAAGCTGGTTGCGCAGCTGTCTGCTCTGTCTGCGCTTCTTCTTTATCCTCCGGCTCTTCCTGCTCTTCGGTCTGGCCCTGAGCGGGTTTTTCTGCCTCTTCTTGTGCGCTCTCCTGCTGTGTTGGCGCTGCACTGGCAGTTTCCGGCTGCGTCTGCTCCAGCGTTTCTGTTGTCTGTTGGCTCTGCTGTGTATTTTGCGCTGTTTGCTCTGCAGAATCGGATGAACAGCCAACCATCACAACCGCCAACGCCACAGCGCAGAGCAACGATACCATTTTTTTCATCTTTTTTTCCTCCGTTCCTTTTGTGTCTTTTTGATTTCATATCGAAGATAATCCACACGGTCCAGTTGCTCCTGTTTCTGATGCAGTTCCTGCAAAGTCCCGTTGCGCTTTTCTTCCAACATCTCTAAGCGCTCCTCTGCGGTAGCGCTCCCCTGAGACAACAGGTGCATATACCGCTCTACCTGCTCGCTGTTAAAACCAATTCCGTGCAGTGTCATCAGGGTGCTCAACTGGGTGAGCGTTTCTTCGCTGTATGTCCCATCTGCTTTTCTTTCACCTTTTCTGCAAAGGCCCCAGCTCTCATACTCCCGCAGTACCTCCACTGGAATATTGTATCGGTCACTGGCCTCCTCGATCGTCATCTTGTTTCCCTCCACAAAAAATAAAGGTGTCCTTTTGTAGGACACCTTCATTGTACTGTATTTTGGATTCTATGTCTAATACTTATATTTTATTGCTTTACATGCTTTTTATGTATTGTTGTGCAAACGCAAGAAACGCCGCCGTCGTGGGGGTAAATACCTGTTCTTTTTTCCAGGCGAGGACGGTATTGGTTTCAAAGGCAGGATCGAGCGGAACAAATTGCAGTCCATCGTAGCTGCAATCCAGCCGAATGCCCAAAACAACACCCATATTTTGTTGTGCAAGCGCTACCTGGTTGTAGAGCAGATTCCCATATGCAACCGTCTGCACATGGTTGGCGTAATCGCCAAACCACCTTTTGAGAATGCTCTTGACAAAGTCTCTGGACGAAACGATCAACCGTTGGCCCGCCAAATCCTCCGGACGGATTTGGCTCTGTTTTGCCAAAGGGCTTTCCGAGCGCACCCACACCCCCCATTGCTCCTTGAGCGGCATGGGCAAAAAGTCATATTTGCGGATGTCCACCGGCTCTGCGATCAAGCTCACATCCAAAAGCCCGCGTTCGGTGTAGTCGCGGATATTGTCCGAGTTGCCGCTGTAAATCTCATACTGGACCAAGGGGTGCTGTGCACAAAAGGCTGCGATGATCTGAGAAAGGACGCGGGTCGACTGAAATTCTCCGCTGCCAATGGCAATGCTGCCGGTGAGTTCCCTCTCCCTGTGGCTGAGATCTCGGCGGGTCTTTTCCGCCAAAGAGACCAACTCCTGCGCGCGCCTTTTAAGGATCATGCCATCCTCTGTGAGGGCAATGTTGCGGCTGTTGCGGTCAAACAGGATGACCCCCAGCTCCTCTTCCAGCTGCGCAATCTGCCGCGAAAGGGTTGGTTGGGAGACATGAAGCGACTGGGCGGCTTTGGTAAAGTTTTCTTCCCGGGCAACGGCAAGAAAATATTGCAGGACACGAAGTTCCACCTTTTCATCCCCTTTTGTACTTTATTACCCATATTATAGCAAAATCGTTTACCCGCTTCAACCTTTCATCCTGATGACCTTTCACAGGCACTTTTTTTGCAAAACCTCTTTTCCCCTTCTTGCACCAGCTTTTGTTGTGTACCGATCGTCCGAAAAAGAGTCTTTTCCGTTACAATCGAATCCCAACTGCGGCGGGACAATCCAATCCAAAAAGCTCACCGAATATCCCGATACAGCTGCGCGATCTTCTGGGGACTGACACCCATGCGGTACAGGCAGCGCAGGCCAAACATCTGGGCCATGGTCAACAGCGGCATGCGGCGTGCATAGCGCCTGCCGGAGGTAACGATGCTGCTATCCAACACCGTCAGCGGAATGTTTGCGCGCTTGAGCGACAAGGAGAGCTCATAGTCCTCCATAATCGGCAGATCGGGAAAGCCCCCAATTTTTTCGAACAGCTCCCGCGTCATAAAGATTCCCTGGTCCCCAAATGCAATTCTGCCGCGCTTCGCCCTCCGGTTGGAAAGTGCGGTATTGCAGCCCATAAATGGCCCTTGATAATCAAAAGCAATCTGAAAGCAACCAAACCTTGTCCCAGTCTGCACCGCCTGTACAATCTGCCGGTATGCCCCGTCCGGCAAAATGCTGTCACAGTGGACAAACCAGAGCACATCGCCTGTAGATTTTTTTGCCGCGGCATTCATCTGGCGGGCGCGCCCCTTGGGGCAGTCGATCACCCTGGCCCGTCCCTGCAACCGTTCCCTGGTCCCATCGGTGCTGCCGCCGTCTGCAAAGAGGACCTCCCAGTCTCCTGGCAGGATTTGCAGCATCGACAAAAAACTCTCTACCTTTTCAATTTCGTTGAGCACCGGCACAATCACCGACACACGCATCCAATCCGTCCCCTTTCTCCTGCCGCCTTGCTGTTTTGTGCTTTACTCTCCACACCCCTGCAAAGCTGCGCCCATCTTTCTTTTTGTGCTACTCTTCCTTTAAGAAGTTCTGCCGCACATAGTCGCGCAGCAGGCGCTCCAGAAAATCGGTAGAGAGATACTGCTGTATCTTTTGGAGTGTGCTGGCATTGGTCAGCGGGCGGGCCGGGTCGTCGTATTCCCGCAGCGCCATGGCGCACCAGGTGACCCCTCTCAAGCAGGTCACCGTGAAGTACAGCGGCAACCGCTGCTGAAGGTGCGCAAGGTCCAGACGGTCTCCCACCGCGCGTTGGTAGCACTCCACAAACTGGCGGATTTGCTCCGGTGTGAGGATGACGTCGGTCTTCCAAAAGGTGGTGGTCGGTGCAAGGAAGTGGCCCAGATCCTGTTCCGGCTCGCTGAGCAGCGGCTTTTCCCAATCGACCAAGCAGCTGTGTCCGTCCTGCTGGATTAGAAAATTCCCCGAATTGAGCTCGGTATTGACGATGCACCGCGGCGAGGTGGCCGGTGCGTCCAGCGGCAGCTTGCCCACCTCCTCCACCATTTGCTCCAACAGCCGGCAGATCGCTTTCTCCGCCTTGTCCCAGCTGTAGTAGTGAGACACCATCTCGAGGCATTCCTCGTAGATTGCCCGCGCAGGCCTCTTAGGAGAAAGGAGCGTGCTGTCCTGTGCAACCGGTGTGGTGTGGATGTCCGCCAAAATCTTCGCCGCCTCTTCAAGGTCCGTCTCATAGCGCAGCGGACGTCCGGGCAGCCACTCCATCACCAGCGCACCCGCCTGCCGGTCGCAAAAATAGGGTTTTGGCGTGCGGCCGCTGCTTTGCAGCGCTTGAAGTGCCCCAAACTCATAGCCGATCTGGTCTTGCAGGTGCATCTGACTGCCGGTATTGATCCGCAGCACCAGCTTTTTCCCCGTCTTAGGATGGAGAAAGCTGTAATTTCTGTTGTATTCCCCCTGCCCGAGCAGCTGCAAATCCAGCTGTGTTCCTTCCGGCAATCCCAACTGTTTTAAAAATGCCCCGCTCTGTGCGTAGGCTACAATATCCTCGTAACGCATCATCTGTCCATCTGCTCCCTATTTTTCAAGCTGCCACCAAAGCGGCGGCAATTTTTTTGTGCTGTCTCCCGGCAGCCTATATCTTCATTGTCTGCACCAGTTGCCGCAAAAAGGCGGCCGTGTGCGGACAGTGCACCTTTCCCGCTTCGATTTCTCCCCAAAGCCGCCTCAAGTCCCCGGGGGTGTCCACATCCCCGCAAGGAAGAACCGAATCGATCGTCCTGCCCGCCTTGTTTGCCGCCCGGCAGGTCGACTCAAAGACGTTGCTGCCCCCATAGGCTTGATTCATAAACAGTTCTGGGCAGGGCCTTTTCATGCCGATGAGGTAATACCCACCGTCGAGCGAGGGGCCGATGACAAGGTCTGCACTTTGAAGCGCCGCAAAAGCTCTCTCAAAGTGAAGTGCCTTCAGCGCCGGCAGGTCGCTGCCCGTCAGGACGCACGCTTCATACCCTCTGTCCAACACCGACTGTATGGCCGTATCCATTCTCTCGCCCAAGCCACCTGAACACTGCGGAAAAAAGGCTGTCGCTGTGGGGAAAATCTCCCGCAGCTGTTCCCACCCATCTTCCGGGGTATAGGCCACAAACAGATCGGCCTGCAAGCTCTGATAGACCTGCGAGAGATCCTGCAAAAAGGCGGTGTGCAGTGCGGCGCACCGCGCACCGCCCAGCAGCGGCATCAATCGGGTCTTTGTTTTGCCTGCGATGGGCACACGGGTCAAGCAGATGACTGCTCTTTTCATTCTGCTTCCCCCTATTCTGCAAAGGGCGCAAGTTTGAGCGCCGACCAGCTCGCATAGAGGTTTTTGCGAAACGCGGCGGCATCCCTGGCCTGTGGCAGGTTCAGCAGCGACGCACCGGTATCGGACGGGTGTAAAAAGCCAGTTTCGAGGTCCTGTTGACCGATATCACAGCGAATCAACTGGTCGACAAACAATTCGGGGTAAAGCAGGTAGGCCGCAGCGACCACATCCCAGCAATAAGAGCCCTCCTCGCCGTAGACAGCCTTGCGCACATCAAAGCGATAACCGCATTTTTGCGCAATGTACGCCCCGACCTTGCTCTGCTGCACCTTCATCTGTGCCATAAATTCCTCTTTTGGCAGGTAGGAGACCGGAAGGCAGTTGTTTCCAGTCAAAATGGTGATGCGCTTTCCGCTTCCCAGCACCTGTGCAGAGGCTTTGGCATGGACCGAAAAGTTAAGTTCCGGGCAGGGCTTGCCGTGGGTAATCAGCGGCTCGGTGATGCCGCCCATCAACACAACCGCCTTGAGCTTGTCCAGAACTGTTTCATCCAGGCACATCGCCCCATACAGGTTTGTCAGCGAGCCCAACCCGAGGAAGGATACCTCCCCCGGATAGCGGTTGGCCAGCTCCACAATCTTTTCCGCACTCTGGCTGCGCGGATCTTCCCCCTGTCCGGCCCCGCGGCAAAGCGGAATCTCTCCAAAAAGCCCGATCTCTTTGAGCAGCTCCTGGGAGCTCTTGTACACCTGGTCGGGCGTTCCATTTCCAAAGGTGCAGCAAAAAGCCAGCACCTTTGCTCGTTGATGGTTGCCCAGCACATACAAAAAAGCCAGCGCATCATCCATCGGGTAGTCAGCGATGCCGGCAGTATTGTCACAATCAAAGATGATTTTTTCCATTTTGGTTGTTTCCTCCTCTTCATCATTCCTACTATATCCTATCCCCGCCTGGTTGGCAAGTCTTGAAGCTATGAATCTTTTTTCTGATTTTGGCACTTGTCATTGATTTTCTCAATGTGTTGACCTAGATAAACCGCCTTTGCTTGACAACCTCCCCACCCATCATCTAAAATATTCATAAAGCAAACATATCACACAAGGTAATTTTAGCAAACCTAAAAAAGGAGAATTTCAACTTATGAAAAAACTGCTTTCCCTCTTGCTTCTCTTTGCGACACTGCTGTGTTTTACAGGCTGTTCCAAACAGGAGAGCGCTGATCTGGACCTGACCAGCGCCGAATGGGACGAGATTGTAGAGGCTGCGCGCGGCACCACCGTCACCTTTTACGGATGGGGCGGAGACGAAAACCGAAACAACTGGCTCAACACCACCGTTGCCGATTATGTGAAGGAAAACTATGACATCACACTGGAAGTTGTCGGGATGGACATCAACGACATTCTCTCCAAGCTCTCGGGTGAAAAGCAGGCAAACAGCGCCTCTGGAAGCATCGACATGATCTGGATCAACGGCGAGAACTTCTACTCGGCCAAGGACAACGGCCTGCTGTACGGTCCCTTCACCGACAAACTGCCCAACATGGAAAACTATGTCGACCTGACCGACCCTGAAACCCTCAACGATTTTTGCATGCCCATTGAGGGGTATGAAGCCCCTTACGCCAAGGCACAAGTGGTTCTCTTTCACGACAGCGCCGTCACACCGGAAGAGCCTGCATCGGCTCAGGAGCTGCTGGACTTCTGCAAGCAATATCCGGGAAAGGTCACCTACCCCGCACTGCCCGATTTCACCGGCAGCGCCTTTGTGCGCAACATCATCTATGAACTGTGTGGTTGGGAGCAGTTTCAGGACATGCAGCCGGATTACGACGCCGTCAAGGCAGCCATCGAACCGGCGCTGGAATATCTGCGCGAATTAAACCCATACCTCTGGAACGAAGGAAAGACCTTTCCGGAATCCTCCACTGCACTGGACGCGATGTTTTCGGACGGAGAGGTTGTGCTGAACATGAGCTACAGCCCCTTTAGCGTCGCCACCGGCATTGCGGAAGGAACTTATGCCGACACCACCCGCACCTTTGTCTTTGACAACGGCACCATCGGCAACACAAACTACATGGCGATCGCCTTCAACTCCCCAAACAAAGCTGGCGCCATGGTGGTCATCAACGCCATCCTCTCTGCCGACATGCAGCTGACCCAATATGAGCAGCTGCGCGAACTTCCGGTTGTCAGCTACGACAAGCTCAGCGACCAGGAAAAGGCGGCCTTCGATGCCGTCGACCTGGGCAAAGGCGTCCTTTCGCAGGCCGATCTGCTCTCCCATCGCCTGCCCGAAATGCCCGCAAACCTTGTCCCCATCATCGAGGAGATCTGGCTTGACGAGGTTGTCGGCAAATAGCCCCCTGTGCGCCGTTTTGTGCTTGACTTTCCAAGCTGCTGGCGGTATGATCTTTTTTATGCTGCAACTAGTATGGGCTTATTTTGTACCATTTATCAAGTTTGCTGCGCACTGTTTGACCCACCTTTTTTCCCTATGGGCACGCCGATGCCCTGGCCCAATTTGCGGTCAGGTGATGCGTGCCCATTCTGCTGTCAAGCTGTCCCAAACAGTGCCCTTATCCAAAAGTTTTTGCCCATCTGCCACCCAAAGGAGAGATCCGATGTACAACAAAAAAATGCTTCCACTGCTCCTGCTGCCCTTTCTGGTCATTACGGCGCTGTTGCTGCTGGCCATCTGGAACGTTGCGCTGCAAAGCCTTGGGATAATCCCCGCCTTCGGCCTCACCGAACCGACGCTGCGCTATTACCTCGACGTCCTGACACAGCCGGAATTTTCCGCTGCGCTGCTGGTGAGCCTGCGCATCGCGCTGCTCTCCGCTGTCCTTGCCAGCATCTTCGGTGTGCTGCTGTGCTTTGCGTTGATTCAATCTGCCAAGCGCAATAGCCCGCTCTATTACCTCATCCGCCTGCCCATCCTCACCCCTCATGCCGTGGTGGCGGTGTTTGCTGTCAATCTGTTGTCTCAAACCGGACTGATCGCGCGGCTTTGCTTTGCATTTGGGCTGATCGACGACTACGCGCAGTTTCCGCAGCTTTTATACACCTCCTCCTACACCGGGGCGATCCTGGCCTATCTTTGGAAAGAGATTCCGTTTGTCGCCTACTTTGTGCTTGCGCTGATGGCAAGTGTACGCTCCACCTTGGGGGAGGCAGCGCAAAATCTTGGCGCATCTGCTGCGCGCAGCTTCTTTTCCATCACCCTGCCGCTGTCGCTCCCCGCTATCCTCAAGGCTTTTCTCATCATCTTCATCTTTGCCTTTGGAGGATATGAACTGCCCTTTTTGCTCGGCAGCACCCTGCCCAAAGCCCTGCCCGTACAGGCCTATCTGACCTATCAGAGTCCGGACCTGCTCGACCGCCCCTACGCCATGGCGATGAACGGGATCATCCTTTTGCTATCCTGCGCGATGGCGCTGGTGTACGCGCTGCTCACCCATCGCCTTACAAAAAAACTGGGAGGAAATGTCCATGTATAGCCGCCACCTTTTTTTGCGCCTGGTACTGCTGCTCTCGGCGGCAATCATCCTGATTCCATGCGCCGTACTGCTATTGTGGAGCGTCACCGGGCGCTGGCCCTGGCCCAATCTTTTGCCTCAAAGCCTGACGCTGCGCACAATTGAGGAACTGCTGTTCGGTTCGGCCAAGCTGCCACAGCTGTTGGGCAGCAGCATCGCGCTGTCGGCGGCGGTGGCGCTATTGAGCACGGCAACCGGCATTCTGACAGCCCGCGCAACCGAACTGTACTCGTTTCGCGGGAAGTGGCTCATCCGTTTTGGCACCTTTTTGCCGCTTTTGGTACCTGCTACGGTGTTTGCCATGGGCATTCAGATCACCCTGATTCGCCTGGGCCTTTCAGACACCATCCCCGGGGTAATATTGGTGCACCTGATCTGCTGCGTCCCCTATTCGGCCTCCCTTCTCACCGACCTCACCCGCGCCCTGGGAAGCCGACTCGAGGAACAGGCTGCGGTGCTTGGCGCAACGCCGCTGCGCGCCTTTTGGGAGGTCAGCTTTCCTGCCCTGCTGCCGGGAATCTTTTCCTCTTTCAGCATGGCGTTTATCATCTCCTACAGCCAGTACTTCACCACCCTGATGGCAGGCGGCGGCCGCATCAAGACCATTGCACTGGTGCTGGTACCCTACATCCAGAGCGGTGACCGCGCGCTCTCGTCGATCTATTCTGCGGCATTTATTGGAAGCGCTCTGCTGATCTTCCTCATTTTTGAGGGATTGATTCACCGCTGTTTGAAAGGAGGTAGCGGCGATGCTGCTGCAAATTGACAAGGTCACCGTATCATTGCAGGGAGAAACGATCCTGCATACACTCTCCCTGGAGGTACGCGAGGGAGAGTTTCTCTCCCTGCTGGGGCCATCGGGCTGTGGAAAGAGCACCCTGCTCAAATCCATTGCGGGCATCCACCCGGTACAGTCCGGCTCCATCCTGCTAGCTGGACAGGACATCACCCATACGCCGGTACACAAGCGACCGACGGTCATCCTGTTTCAGGACATGCGGCTGTTTCCCAATATGAGCGTGCTGGAAAATGTGGCTTTCCCACTGAAAATGCAGCGGATTCCCAAGGCCCAGCGGCTCGAAACCGCCAAAGAATTTTTGCAGAAGGTACAGATGCTCGACTACAGCTCCCGGCGGGTGGATAAACTCTCCGGCGGCCAGCAGCAGCGCGTCGCCCTGGCGCGCGCCCTTGCTGCAAAGCCGAAAGTTTTGCTGTTGGATGAACCCTTTTCTGCGCTGGATGAAAACCTGCGGGAGGAGATGCGCGCGCTGGTCTTGCAGCTGCACCGCAGCTTGAAGATGACGACCATTTTGGTGACCCACGACCGCTCGGAGGCACTCTCGATGGCCGATCGCGTGGCGGTGATGTTTGATGGGAGCATTGCACAGTGCGGCACCCCGCAACAGGTATATGAACAGCCGGTGAGCCGCAGCGTAGCGGACTATTTCGGCAACTGCACCTATCTGTGCGGCACAATCCATCAGCACCAATTTTACAGCAACGCAAAGGAAATTGCCATTGCGGCCCCTCATTCCCTTGCCGACGGAGACTACACCCTCATGCTGCGCTCCTATGCCCTGCACCCCGAACAGCCCGGCGACTTTTGGGTCGTGGTAGAATCGCTGCGGTACGAGGGTGCGCGCACCGTGGCGACCTTCCGCCACGAGCAACTGCGCTTTGAAAAATCCTACGACAGCCCCTCTGCACTGCGGGAAGGCCAGCAGCTGCACTGCTTTTTGGATACAAGCGGGGCGGTCTTTTTCCCACAAGACTAAAAAGGGAGGACAGCAATGCTGTCCTCCCTTTTTTGTTATAACGCAATTTCCCGACCTTTTTGGGGCAGCCAGGCAAAGAGCAGTTCGGCCTTTACCTGCTGTGTGTCCGGTGTCACCGGGGTTTGCAAAAGGCAATAGCGCAGGCGATGCCCGTGCGGGCCCACCTCTTGTCCCCCGGCAGCCACCGCAAGGGTACCGCTTTGATTTCCCACATCCGGCGGACCGTTCAGATACTCCCGGTCATAGAACTCCAACTGGATGTCCTGCAAGCTCTCATAAAGGATCATCGGCAGCAACCTGCCGGGAGGACAGAGATTGACAAGCTGCTCCTCCAACTCCCGCTGTATCTGTGCAAGCTGCCGTGGGGTATACCTTCCCCTCTCCTTCCACCGCTCGATGCACTCCCTCTGCTGTGCCCACGGGTCATACAGCCTGTCTCTTATACACATCTGACGCTGCCGACGA
>ENA-OYXB01000240-OYXB01000240.1-human-gut-metagenome-genome-assembly--contig:-NODE-240-length-22558-cov-5.581434_pt1 | contig 22558 bp, 19 predicted proteins | sample MGYA00244176_ERZ653409 | MGnify/ENA primary metagenome ERZ653409 (study PRJEB26926, sample SAMN06164912) | human gut metagenome | biome: ENVO:00009003; feature: ENVO:2100002; material: ENVO:00002003... | reverse complement strand
TGCCGTCGCCGCCGCGCGGGTTGCAGAAAAAGACAAAGTAGCCCTCATTGGCCCAATACTGCATCTCGTGGAAGAAGCAGGTGCCATAGACCGTCTTTGGACCGCCGTGGATGTCCAGGATGGCCGGATAGCTCTTGGTGCTGTCGTAGTCCACCGGCTCCAGTACCCAGCCGTCGATCTCGACGCCCTCGTCGTTTGTGATGCGCAGCGGTTTTGGTGTGACAACCGATTTCTCTTCAAAGATGCGTTCGTTGATGTGGCTCAGCTGCATTTCTCCCTGTTCGGTCAGGCAGTACAGCTCCTGCAATTTGTTTTGACGCATGGCGACATACACCAGCGTCTCCCCTTTTTTGTCTATGCAGTCTACCGAACCCTCATCCGCTGTCAGCGAGGTGATGTTGCCCTGCCAATCGGTGTGGTTGATCTTGGACCAATCACGCTCGGTGGTGATGTAGGTGACGCCGTCCTGCTCCGCTACCATGCTTCTTCCTCCGCCCAGGCGGCAGTCGGAACCGACGCTGCTGCCCCAGGAGCGGTCGGGTGCGGCGATCTCTTCAAGGGTGCGGGACTCTCGATCATAGTAGTACAGATTGCTGTTCTCGTTGATGCCGTACTCCTTGTTTTCGGTTGCGGTGACGACGATCTTGTCTGCCGCATACTCGACGTGGTGGATATCCCAGCTGGAAACCGGAATCAGCACCTCCTGCTCGCCAGAGGTGAGGTCCACCTCCACCAGCTCGTGCTTCAAGCTCTGGATATTCTCAAACTCGCTGCCGATATAGGCCAGATGCTTTTTATCCTCCGAGAGGGCATATCCTTCCAGTAGATAAAGCGGGCCGGTGATCGGCTCCAGCTCCTGCGACGCTGTGTGGTACAGGTAGAGGCGATCGCGGGTCTTGTCGGTGACGCCTTCGCCGTTTCTCCAAAAGGGCAGCTCGGTAAAGACGGCATAGTCCTTCTCCTTTTTGCGGTCGGAGAGCACCTTTTTGCGGCTCTCGCGGCTCATCACGAAGAAGTCTTCCGGCAGGTTGTGGTCGTAGTGGACACAGCACAGCCAAAGTCCGTCGCCCAGCTTATCCATCCGGCTGACCGGTGCAGGGATGGTCATCGACTTTTTGGCCTCACCGCCATTGAGCGAGATCTTGAAGCAGTCGGTATAGGAACTGTCTACCTCCTCCTTTTTGCTGTCGCGCTTGGAGGTAAACAGGATTGTTTGATCGTCGAGCCAAACGAAGGAACGCTCATCCTTGCCCCCAGTCAGCTGACGGCACACTTTTGTTTCCAGGTCAACCGTCCAGATTCCCGCATTATAGCCGTCCTTTTCCTCGTTGCTCTGGCTGACAACAAAAGCCGCCTTTGTGGCATTTGGGCTCAGTTTCAAGTTGGACAGAAAATGATACCGCAAAAATTCATCCAGTTTGATTCGTTCCATAACATTCTACGCTCCTTTACATTTTTTCCAAAAAACAGAGCTTTTCCGACGCTGTTTTCTCCATTTTAGCACATCTACCACCAGTTGAAAAGGGATGCGCCGCCACTTTACAAAAATTTTTCCTTGACAAAATTTCCCCCGTGGGTACAATAAAATGCTGTAAACACCTCTCTTTTTGACCGCTGTGCAAAACACCGGCAAACTGTACTCGAAGGAGCATGATCTGATTTGAAAAACCCATCCTTTGACCGCTTAATGCGCGTCTTTCCTCCGGTGCTGACCGTCCTGCTCATCGCCGTCTGTCTCTTTGTGGGAAGCCGGTTTTCCTGGACGCAGCTTTTGACCTATACCCCGCAAAATCTTCTGCTCGCAGCCGCCGGGGTCCTGGCGCTCTTTGCCATCAAGTCGCTCTCGGTTGTCTTTCCTCTGTCGGTGCTGTATATCGTCAACGGCCTGTGGTTTGGACGGTGGGGCGGATTGTTGATGTGCTATCTGGGCCTGACGATCAGCTGTACCCTGCCCTATCTGGTCGGCCGCCAGTTTGGCACCAGGGCTGTCGACCACCTCATCGGCCGCTATCCGCGCCTTGCCCAGCTCTATCAGCGCGGCAGCAGCAACCAGCTGATGCTCTCCTACCTGCTGCGCATTGTGACGGTGCTGCCAGGCGATCTGTGCAGCCTCTTTTTGGGGGCCTGTTCCACCAGCTACCCCAAATATCTTGCAGGCTCCCTGCTGGGCCTCTCCCCCATCATGATCCTGCATGTGCTGCTGGCAGACATCCTCTCGGAGAGCGTCTCCGGCAACCTCTGGGAGGTTTTGAACCCGCAGAGCTTCCTGCTGGTCGCCGCACTGGTGGCCGTCTCGGTGCTCTCTTCGGTGCTGCTCAACCGCCGCACTTCCCAGTCCACCCACTGATTTTATGAGCAAGGAGGTTTTTTGATGCCCTGCAAGCAACGCCGCTGCATTCTCATCAACGGCACGATGGGTTCCGGCAAGACCACTGTCTGCAAGGAGCTGATGCATCAGCTGCCGGACAGCGTCTTTTTGGACGGAGATTGGTGCTGGTACAGCGACCCCTTCACCGTCAACGACCGCACCAAAACGATGGTGATAGACAACATCGGCTTTATGCTGCGCTCCTTTTTGCGCTGCCCGGACTATCAAAACATCCTGTTCTGCTGGGTGATGGACCACCAGGAAATCCTGGACGAGGTCATCCGCCGCATCCAACCGGCACTCGACGACACACAGCTGTTCTGTTTCACCCTTTCGATCACTCCGCAGGCGCTGCACCAACGGCTGCAAGCAGACATCGACGCCGGACTGCGCCAACCGGATATTTTGCAGCGCAGCGTGGATCGCCTGCCGCACTACTGCGGCCTTTCCACCGTTGCGGTGGACGTCTCCAACTGCTCGGTCGAACAGGCCGCACAGGCCATTTTGTCGCGTCTTTACAAAGCTACATAAGGCGCCGATAGCCCACAAAATAAGGCGGGAGGAAAATTCCTCCCGCCTTTTGTAATGCACGAATAGAGCTGTCTTAACCTTTTGCCGCCATCGAAAGCGTTGTGCGCTGCGGCTGCTCCTGTTGCTGCACCTGCGCCTTTTTGGCCTTGATGACCTTCGGTGCTGCCTTGAGCGGCTGCTCCTGTTGTTCTGTTGGGACATTCTCACTTACCTTTGCCGCTGTCTTTTTGATGACCTTGCGGCCGGAGGGAAGGACAACCTCGTTGGGAGCCGGGGTCTGATCGCCATCGTCGATATAATTTCCCAGCTGCGGTTGGTCAAAGGAATAGCCGGCAGCAGAGACCGATGTCAAGCTGACAATCCCGCTGAATGCCATGCATGCCGCCATCAACATTGCAAAGGCTTTTTGTTCACGCTTCATAATTTCCCCTCCGAATACTACGATCTATTTGTTTAATTTCATTATATCCCTTTTCTCTTCTCGTTGCAATATCACTTTCGCACAAAAAAAGCTGACGGAACTATACGCATCCGTCAGCTTTTTGATTTGCTTATCGCTTTACAGCCTATCCACGATTCCCCGCAGGTAGTCCCGGAACTGGTCTTTGACCTGAGGGTGTTGCAGGGCAACCTCGACAATTGCCTGCAAAATGCCAAACTTGTTGCCCATGTCGTACCGGGTACCGGTATACTCGACGCCCATCATTCCCTTGGTCTTGGCCAGCACCTTCATGGCGTCGGTCAGCTGGATCTCTCCGCCGGCGCCGGGCCTTGTCTTTTCCAGAATGGGGAAGATTTCCGGTGGCAGCACCACACGTCCAAGGATCGAGTAGTTGGACAAAATCTCCGTCAAGGAGGGCTTTTCGACCATATCGGTCAGATGAAAGACCCCTTCCTTGCCCTCGACTGGCTCCACCGCCAGCGAACAGTATTTGCTGATGTCCTCTGTCGGCACCGGTTTGATGCCGGCTACACCCAAGCCATATTCCTCATAGACCTCGCACAGTTCGCGGCAGGCCGGGCGCTGTCCCCCGATGACCACGTCGTCTCCATAGAGCACTGCAAACGGCTCGTTTCCGACAAAGGCCTTGGCGCACAGCACCGCATGACCCAAGCCCTTGGTTTCCTTCTGCCGGACATACTGGATGTTGGCCATGTGGGAGATGGCGACCATCTGGTCATAGACCTCCTGCTTTTTGCTGGCCAGCAGCCGCGCTTCCAATTCGGGGTTGCGGTCGAAGTGGTCCTCTACCGTCGTCTTGCCGCGGCTGGTGATAATCAGGATGTCCTCGATGCCGCTCTTGACAGCCTCCTCCACAATGTATTGGATGGCAGGTTTGTCCACAATCGGCAGCATCTCTTTGGGCATCGACTTGGAGGCGGGCAGCACCCGGGTGCCGAGTCCCGCCGCCGGGATCACCGCTTTTTTGATCTTCATCGCAAAATTCCTCCCCGGGGTCCTCCCGGGCGTCGTAATATCTGCGCCACCGCCCTAGCGCTCCAATGCGGAACGGATGGCATTGCAGACAAACCGAATGTCCTCTTCTTCCAGATATGGGTGCATCGGCAGCGAAAGGACCTGTGCACACAGCCGCTCAGCGACCGGGAAATCTCCCTTTTGATAGCCCAGGTCCGCGAAGGCAGCCTGCAGGTGCATCGGCTTGGGGTAATAGATCATGGTCGGGATGCCCTGCTCTTTGAGCGCGCGCTGAAGCTGGTCGCACTGCTCGCTGCTCTCCAAAATGAGGGTGTACTGTGCCCAGCTGGAGGTGAAGCCTTCGGGGACCACTGGGGTCTTGAGCACATCGCCCAGATACTGGGTGTAGAGGCTTGCTGCGCGGTTGACATCCTCCAGCTCATGCTGCTGGAAAGCTGCAAACTTCACCTGCAGCACGGCAGCCTGAATGGTGTCCAAACGGGAGTTGATGCCGATGCGGATGTTGTCATACTTGCTGGATGGGCTCTTTCCATGGACGCGCAGCGAGCGCAGCAGCTCGGCCAGATTGTCGTCGTTGGTAAAGACCGCGCCGCCGTCGCCGTAGCAGCCCAGCGGTTTTGCCGGGAAGAAGGATGTAGCGCCGGCATCGCCGAAGCTGCACGCCCTTCTTCCATCGATTGTTCCGCCAAAGCCCTGTGCGCCGTCCTCCAGCAGCAACAGGTTATGTTTCTTGCAAATCTCCTCGATGCGGCGGTAATCTGCTGTCTGGCCAAACAGGTCTACGGCAATTACTGCGCGTGGGCGCAGCTTGCCCTCCTGCTCTACCTTGCAGATGGCCTCTTCCAGCTTGTCCGGGTCGAGGTTAAAGGTGCGCTCCTCCACATCGACAAAGACCGGTGTGCCGCCCTCAAACGCGACCACTTCGCCGCTGGCAAAAAAGGTAAACGCCGGAACAAAGACGGCATCCCCTTCCCCGATCTCCCAGGCCATCATCACAAGGCTCAGGGCATCGGTGCCGTTGCCGCAGGTGACGCAGTGCTTGACGCCGACATACGCTGCCAGCTCCTTTTCCAGCTCGGCCACCGGATTGCCGCTGATAAAATTGCAGTTTTGCAGCACCTGTCCGATCGCTGCATCCATCTGCGGCTTCAGGACCTGGTACTGTTTTTTCAAATCACGAAATTCCATGAGGTACGCTCCTCTCTGTTTACTGTTTGCTGTCTATTTTTCCTCCACAAGCCCGTCGTTTCCCACGCGGTATTTTCTGCCGCAGTCCGGGCAGCAGAGGGTTTCATCCAGGATCTGTCCACACTCGCAGGCCCATCCCGCCTGACGCGCCGGAACACCGAGCATCAGCGCGTGGTCGGGGACATCGTGGGTTACCACCGCACCTGAACCGATCAGCGCCCAGCGCCCGATGGTGTGGCCGCAGACGATGGTGGCGTTGGCCCCGATGGAGGCCCCCTCCTTGACCAGCGTGCGCTTATAGCCCGCAGAGCCCTTCGGATACTTTGCGCGGGGCGTCAGGTCGTTTGTAAAGACCATCGAGGGCCCGCAAAAGACGTAGTCCTCCAGCTCCACCCCTTCATAGATCGAGACGTTGTTCTGCACCTTGACACCGTTTCCGATTTTGACATGGTTGGCCACATTGACGTTCTGCCCGAAGGAGCAGTTTTCCCCAATGACAGCGCCGCTTTGGATGTGGCAGAAGTACCAGATTTTGGTGCCCTTGCCGATGGTGACGTCGGGGTCGATATAGCTGCTTTGGTGTACAAAATAATCCGGCATAAAAATGCTCCCTCCAAAAACAAAAAGCAAGATCGTTTCACAAGCTTTTCAAAAAGCGGGTGAACTCCTTTTTCTTGGCGCAAATGCGGCTGTAAGCTCAAAAGTTCAGGCGCCCCCAAACCGTCAGGCAAGGTGGGCGCTGTCCAAACCGGTTAAAACTCGCCTTTCATGTCGATGCTTGCAAAATCTTCGAGCGGCAGCTTGACCGGACGGCCTTCCTTCTGGCTCTTGTAGATTGCCAGCACCAGTTCCAGGGCGTTTTTGCCCGCATAGGCGTCGACATATGGGCGGCGGTTGTTCTGGATGGCGTCGATCATATCCGCGTAGAGGCTGGTGTGTCCGTTGCCGTATACGTTGCTGGTCGCCTCCTGCAGGCCCTTGTTCTTCTGATCCTCTTCTCCCTCATCGGCAAAGTCCCAAACGTCGATGTTGTTGGTCGATTTGCCGCCGAGTTTGACGGTTCCGTTTTCTCCAAAGAGGTAGAGGGTCTCTTCCAGGTTTTTCGGGTAGACGTTGGTTGTGCCCTCGATGGTGGCGATGGCACCGTTTTTAAACTTGACAACTGCCATTCCCACATCCTCCGCCTCAAGGTAATGGTGGAACTGCTGGCGGGTGACGCCGTACACCTCGTCGATCTCGCCGCCCATCATCCAGCGCAGCAGGTCGATTCCGTGGATGCACTGGTTCATCAGTGCGCCGCCGTCCTGTGCCCAGGTGCCTCTCCACTTGGCCTGATCGTAATATTCGCGGTTGCGGTTCCAGCGGACATGAATCGAGCCGTGGGAGAGCTTGCCAAAGCGTCCGGCCTCCAGCGCCTTTCTCATCTGCTGTACCGCCACATTAAAGCGGTTCTGATGGCAGGCAGAAACCTTGACGCCCTTCTCTTCGCTCAGGCGGATGATCTCGTTTGCATCGGCAATGCTCATCGCCATCGGTTTTTCGATGATGACGTTGACCCCATGTGCAATGCAGTACAGGGCAATCTCGGCATGCACGCCGCTCTCAGTGGCGATGCCCACCAGCTGAGGCTGCTCCTTCTCGATCATTTCCTTATAATCGGTGTAGCGGTGGATCGAATGGTCGTTTTGCAGGTCGTGCTTTGCCAGAAGATTCTCCATCTGCTCTGGGACGATGTCACAGACCGCTGCAAATTCCAGGTGGTTGTTGAGCACCGCCTTGATGTGGTTGGTTGCGATTCTGCCGCAGCCGATTAACGCATATTTCATCTTGATGCTTCCCCTTTATAGAAAATTGGTTTGAACCGTCCAAAGGCCCATGCCGGACCTTTGCGAGCCGGCATGAGCCTGATATGCCTTTAGAGGACCTCGATGTTCTCGCGGTTCTTTACGTTCTTCATTGCATTTTTGGTATCAAAGACCAGTGCCGCATTCTTCTGCACCATGTCGTAGTCGATGTTGGTGTGTGCGGTGGTGACCATGACAAGATCTGCCTCTTTGAGTACCTGCTCGGTGAGTGCAGGGATGCTCTGGCGGACCTGACCTTTAAATTTGTACTCTTTGACCCATGGATCGAAGTAGACGACCTCGGCTCCCTCTTTTTCCAGCTCCTCGATGACGCGCAGCGCCGGGCTCTCGCGGTAATCGTCGATGTCCTGCTTGTAGGCAACGCCCAGTACCAGAACCTTCGAGCCGTTCATCGCCTTTTTGGCGCGGTGGTTGAGCATCTTAGCGGCGCGGTCTACACAGTATTCCGGCATCTTGTCGTTGATCATCATCGAGCTCTCGATCATCGAGGTGTGGAAGCCGTACTCTCTTGCCTTCCAGGAGAGGTAGTATGGGTCCAGCGGGATGCAGTGACCGCCCAGGCCCGGTCCCGGATAGAACGCCTGGAAGCCATACGGCTTGGTCTTTGCCGCATCGACAACCTCCCACATGCTGATGCCCATCTCGTTGCACAGCATCGCCAGCTCATTGACAAGGCCGATGTTGATGTTGCGGTAGGTGTTCTCGAGGATCTTTTCCATCTCTGCGACAGCTGGGCTGGAAACCTCATAGACTTCGCCGTCCAGTACTGCGCGGTACATGGCTGCGATGACCTCGGTGGCATCCTTGCCGATGGCGCCGACAACCTTCGGGGTGTTCTTGGTCTTATAGATCAGGTTGCCTGGATCGACGCGCTCCGGAGAGAAGCCGAGGTAGAAATCCTCGCCGCACTTTAAGCCGGAACCTTTTTCCAGGATGGGTTTAATCAGCTCCTCGGTGGTACCCGGATAGGTGGTGGACTCCAATACAACCATGGTGCCCTTCTTTAAGTATTTGGAGACCGATGTAGCCGAGTCGCGGACATAGCTGATATCCGGCTGCTGGTGTGCATCCAGAGGGGTCGGAACGCAGATGGCAATAAAGTCGACATCCTTGACAAAGCTGAAATCGGTGGTGGCGGAGAGCATACCGCTCTTGACGATGGACGCCAGGTCGCTGTCCACTACATCGCCGATGTAGTTGTGGCCGGCATTGACCATCTCGACCTTCTGCGGCTGTACATCAAAGCCGATGGTCTTAAATCCTGCCTTTGCTTTTTCAACTGCCAGCGGCAGGCCGACATAGCCCAAGCCCACGACGCCGACGACAATTTCGCGATTTTCAATCTTGCGAAGCATTTCACTCTTCATCATGTTTGATCTCTCCAATCTGTGATTTGCAACTATTTCTTAAATGAATGTTCATTATAAGCCCAGATAACAAGTAGACGGCAATCAGCGCAATGGCCGCGCCATAGATGCCCAACAGCTTCACCGCCGCCACATCGATGACCGCGTGGACGACTACAAAGACGATGTTGATCTTCAAGTTAAACTTTTCCTCGCCCGTCACGGCCAGGATGTTGCCGGAAATTCCCCGGAACACCGCCTGTATCCAGGAGGCGATGAGGAACATCCGCACCAGGGGCGCCGCCCCCATATATTCCGGCCCGGCAAAGATGTAGAGGTACAGCTTTGCAAACACGATGAGCCCCAGATGTAAAGCGCTCATCACCGCGCCGTTTATGACAAACAATTTCTTGTAATTTTCCCAAATCCACTTTTTGTCCCGGATGTGCTGGATAAAGTACGGCAGGATAAACACCAGCAGCGCTTCCAGCAAAAACAGCGAAATCGAAAGGATGTTGGCCGCCACCCGGTACTCGGCCAAAAGCTCCTCATCCTGGAGCAGCTGACCGACAATGAAGGTTTCGTTGTAGCTCATCACCTGGGAGGTGGCCGAGGCGGTGAGCATCACGATGCTAAAGCGGATCATCTGTTTGACCTGTGCCCGGTCGGGCAGCAGAGCTTTTGCCTTCATCACCGGCAGTTCCCGGATGAGCAAAAAGCCCAGCAGCACACACATCCCCATCGAGATGTAGCGGCCGATCATGACGCCGGTGACGCCCCAGAGCACCGCAAAGACGATCTGAAAGATCATCAGCAAAAATGAGTAGGTAAAGTTATAGACCGAATAGCGCTGGTTCTGAAAGGTGGCCCGCAGCAGCAGCTGGATGTCGGTAAACAAAAAATAGAACACCGGCAAGCACGAGGAGATCACCAGCTGAAAGCGCGCCCCCTCAAACGGGAACGGCACGATCATGTACGCCGCTGCCGTCAGCACAATCAGCGCCACGTCCGCGAGCAGTCCAATTTTGATGGTGGTGATGAAATATCCCTTTTTCTCCTCATCACTGCCCTTCTGTGCGCAGTAGCGCAGGGTGGCCTGGGTCATGCCCACACCGTTGATGAGCATGACATAGTTGCGGATGTTGTCCACATAGGTCAGCAGTCCGTAATCGGTCTTGGAGAGAAAGCGCGGCAGAAAGAACACCGAAACAAATCCGGCAATCTTTGCCAGCGTCGAGCCCGCGATGATGTGGAAAAAGCCGCGGCGCCGCAGGGTCCCCAAGCCTTCCCAAAGCTTGTCCCAATAGGACAGCAGCTTTTGCTTATCCATCGGTTCTCCTTTCTGCGTCCTCCTCCCAGAGGAAAGGACGCCTGCGGATGTAGCGGGAAAGCTGCTTTGGCGCAGCTCTCTCCCACTGACGGGCGCAGCGCTCGCCCATCAGGATCAGCAGCGCCGGCACCAGGAAATAGAGCACCTCAATGAGCGGCTCGTTGTAGCCGGCATTGACGGTGATCTGTACATAGTATAACACAAAGACGACCAGATACAAAAATCTTCCGCGCCGGTCCAGCAGCTTTTCGATCCGGCAGAAATTGCCGATCAGGATGCTGTGAAACAGCACACTGCCCACAAGGCCGTAGTAGGCCAGGTAGTCGCAGACAATCGAGTGGCCGCCGACAATCGAGCGCGGGTCCTCGGTTGTCTTGAGAATCAGGTCGCCCACTCCAAAGATTGGCGCAGTCAGGAAGGTTTGCAGCGAGGTGGTGTACAGCTCCACACGGGTTCCCGCATCGCTGCCCTCGGTGATGCCGCTGCCGCTGAGCAGGTTTCCCACCTCGATAAAACGCAGCTGCATCTTTAAGCTGTCGGTGTTCTCTGCAATAAAGTAGAACACCCGATAGAGGTTTGGCAGCACCACGATGGCGAGCAGCGCGCACAACAGCACGATGGCTGTGGCCGGTCCTCCCCGCTTTGGCAGGCGGCAGAGCGCCAGCAGCGAGAAGGCAAAGACAAACAGGATGGCGAAGGAATAGTTGGACATCACGATGACCAGCAGTCCCAGCAGCGCCACAAGCGCCCAGCCCACCGCCTCAAAGATGCGCGGACGGTAATACCAGAGGATTCCCACCACCGCTACGGTGAACATCGTCAGCGAGTAGATGTGCTGGAATCCGCCGGTGAAGGGGCTTGCAAGCGGCCCGGTGACGTTGGGATCTCCGTTGGCAAGCAGGCGGGAGACGTCGGGATTTTGCCGCAGCGCCAACACCGTGCCCAGGTTGATGAGCAGATAATAGGCAGCTGTCAAAAAGGTCAGCAGCTTACATGCAAAGCGGTCGGGCAGCGAAAAGTAATACCAGAACAACAGGTAAAAGATGGGCATGAGCAGGTGATGAAACGGAAACTCGACATGTCCGGCCACCGCATACAAAAACAGCAGCACCGGCCAGCCAATGCTCAGCAGCATCACCGGATGCAGCAGCGCCTTCCAAAAGCGCTGCCAGTCGCTGGCCATGGCAAAGCATCCCCACAGCACTACAAAGCCCGCATAGATGGCCCAATTGTACAAAAACGATTCCGGGTTGATGCCCCAGAGCAGCACCACGGCGGCGCACAGCTCGCGGGGCAGATGAAGAAAGGAAAAGCCCTTGTTCTGACGGATATACTGCGACTGCTCCATCCTTTCCTGTCCCTCCTTTATGATAATCCTGTTTGCAGCAGGAGTAAAGCAAATTATGTAAATTTTACAGGCTCTGCCGCGCCCCAACCAGCTGTTGTTCGCGGTGCCGGATCAGCCGTTCATACTGCTCCATCAGGCGGGAGGCAACTGCCTGGGCCGAATAATCCTGGCGGATCTCGTGGGCGATCGCCGCACGGTTATAGGAGCTGGAATTGCAGTACATGGTGAGCATGGCGCGGGCCAGTTCCTCGATATTGTCCGGCTCCACCATCAGTCCGTTGCGCTCGTTGACAAAGCATTCCGGACCTCCGCAGCGCGTGGCGATGACCGGCACTCCGCAAGAAAGCGCCTCGAGGTAGGAGACGCCGAACGTCTCGGAAACCGAAGCCAGCGCAAAACAGTCGGCATCCTGCAGCCTCTGCGCAATCTCCTCGCGGGGACGCAGGCCTGCAAGCTCGATGCGCCCCTCCATCCCCAGATCAAAGATCAGCTTGCGCAGCATGCCCTCCTCCTGACCCTGACCGCAGATGGTCAGCGTCACCTTCGGGCACTCCCTAAAGGCCTGGGCAAACGCCTTGATCAGCACATCCATCCGCTTGATGGGGCGCAGGTTGCCGCAACTTAAAAAGCTGAAGCTGCCGTCCTCGTCCAGCTCGGTCTCCTGCAAGAGGGCGCGCTGGCGCTCGTGGCGGTCGCTGTAGGCAAACAGTTCGGTGTCCACCATATCGGGAATCCACTCGATGTGCCGGCCGCTGTGTTCCTCCATGTGGCGGGCCAGAGCGGGGCTGACGGCAATCAGACAGTCGGCCTGTGAAAAGGCGACCTTTGCGGCCTTCTCGATGTTTTTGGGCAGCACACTCTGGTTAATCAGCGAAGAGTGTTCGGTGAGCACCAGCGGGATCTTCTCCTTGCGGGCAGTTGCACAGGCCAGATAGCCGTAATCGGTGAAGTGGGCGTGCAGCACATCCGGTGTGCCGAACTCCCGGACTGCGCGGTGAAAGAGCCTGGTGAAGGCCCACTGCCCCATCGGATAGAACAGCTGCTTGGGGATGTTTCCGAGAGGAAAATTGAACACCCGCACCGGCACGCCGTCCTTCTGGAAGGAGCGAAAGCCCCACGGCCTTGTGCGGCGCACCGAGCGCAGGTCCAGCGCAAGAAAGACCACGTCGCAGCCGGCCTCCTTTAAGGCGCGCGCCTGGTCAAACTCGAAGATGCCGTTGGTGGAATATTTGGTGGTGGGAACTCCTCGGGAGAGGATGAAGGTAAGCATGAGAAAACCTCTTTCTAAAGCGAATGGGCTAACGGCAGCCAGCCAGACTGCGGTACAGCTCGAGCAGCTTGTGCTCCTCGATGCCCCAGTTATACTTTTGCTGCACGGCCCTGCGGCCGTTTTGCCCCATCTGAGCTGCCTGATCGGGGTGATCGAGAATCTGGCGGATGGCCTGAGCGATTTGGTCCACATTGGCGGGGTCCACCGCAATGCCAAAGCCGTCCTCCTGCATGGCGCTGCGCATAAAGGGATAATCCGAAGCGACCACCGGGAGGCCCGCCGCCATGTATTCATAAACTTTGGTGGGCAGGTTGTCCAGGCTTGCATACTGCCCCACATTCAGGATGGTGGACATGCCGATGCTGGAGCGCTCATACACCTGCGCAATTCCCTCTCGGTCCAGATAGCCCAGATATTCGACACAGCCGTATTCCGGCATCTGCTCAAGCTGCTTTTGATACGCTTCGGATTCATACCGGCCAGCCAGAATCAGCTTGACTGAGGCTTTGTGTGCAGCCCGAATCAGGTGGGTGATGCCGCGCCGGTAGGTCAAGCTTCCGGTGCAGCAGACGGTGTTGTGGTCCTTTTTGGCAAAGTCGGTCTGTGCGGGGGCCTCGTCCAACATAACTGCATTGGAGAGGATAACCACCCGCTTTGCCCTGCCCGAAAAGATGTTGACGCCGTTCTTTAAGCAGGGAAAGAGCACCGCATCCAGGTGTTTGACCACATGGGTCTCGTAGGCCTTGTAGGTCCCGGAGATGAGCTTGCGCAGCGGGGCGGGAATCCACTCCTTTTCCATAATCTGGGTCGGATAATCCTCGTGGCTGTCAAAGATGACCCGCTTGCCCTTTTTGGCCAGCTTTAGTCCATAGGGCAGCAGCTCGGGGTCGTGGAACTCATAGATGTCGGCGTCCACCTCGAGGGCCTTTTGATAGACCGCTCTGGCTCCGAAGAGCATCCGTTTGAGCCGGGAAGAACTGTCCACCGGCACCTGGATCACCCGCACGCCCTTTTGCATCGACTCCCCCACCGACTGCGGGTCTTTGGCCTTGACCACAAAGGTGGTGTCATAGCCCGCCTTTGCCAGCGAAACGCACTGCTTGTGGAAGATGCGGGTATCGTTTGGCGCGTGGGCACTGGAGATGTGACAAACCTTCATCTTTTTTTCTCTCCTAAATCTTGAATCTTTTTTTGTACCGGCAGAATTTGCACAACAGCACTTAATGCGGCTGCTTTTGCTGCTCCACAGCCTTTTGCAAAATTCCCTCCAGCTTTTTGGTCAGCGCCTGATAGTCGTAATCCTCGGCGGCGCGGCGGGCATTGCGGCAGATGCGATCGTATTCATCCTTTGGCATGTGGGCAAAGCGCAGAATTTCCCGGCAAAACGCCTCGGTGTCCTGGGTGGGCAGGGTGACCCCTGCGCCGTACCGCTCGATGAGGTCGTGGTTGACCGTCAGGTCGGAGAGCACCGGTTTGCCGCTGGCAAAGTAGTCAAACTGCTTGTTCAAGCTGCAACCAAAGCGCATGATGCCGGTCTGTTTGACGTGGTTGATGTTCAGATCGGACTTGGAGAGGATGAACGGAATGTACTTCTTCTCCACCTTGCCGGGAAAGCGAATGTTGGTCAGGCCCTTGCGCTTGCACTCCTCGATGAGCTGTTGACGCTCGGTGCCGTCGCCGTAAAGCAGAAATTGTATCTTCTTTTCTCCCTCGCGCTGCATCTGCTCGGCCACCTCCACAATCTTTTCGAGGTTGTTGACTAGGCGGATCGAGCCGGTGTACACCACCTTGAAGGTGCTCTCGTCGAGCAGATCCGGGTCGTCGAGGGTGTACTTGCGGCAGTTTTCGTCGAACTCTTCGAGGTCGACGCCGTTGTTGAGGTTGTCGATCTTGGTAAGCGGGATCTTGTTTTCCCAATGCTTCTCCCGGATATAGTCCGGGCCGCCCTCCATCGTAAAGATCAGGCGGCTTGCATTTTGATAGAGCCACTTTTCCAGCCAATACAGTGCGACGATGATCGGATTCTTGCGGGACATGCCCTTATATTCGACGATCGACTCCGGCCAGATGTCCCGCACTTCGACTACGCAGGGCACCTTCAGGCGCTTTGCCGCCACCACAGCCGAGGCCGCTGCAAAGATGGTCGGGGCCGAGGTGTAGATCACGTCCGGGCGCTCGCCCTTTTTGCGGGCAAAATAATTTACTGCCTGTTGAATCCGAAGTGGAAATTCCAGCATGTTGATGATGCGGGAGAGCCCATTGCCGCTGTAGTCTCGGGTCTTCAGAAAGGTGTAGGGCACGCCGTCCATCGTCTCTTCCCGGTACAGCGAGCCGTCGCGGATCATATTGATGTCCGTGTTGTGGATCTCGCTTGCGGTGAAGATGCGCACCGTGTGGCCCAGCTTGTGCAGATATTTGGAGAAGTAGTAGTGGCGCACCAGGCCCCCCATCGACGGCGGGATGGCATAGTGGTTGATGATCCAAACCCTCATAGTACGATCTGTTCCCTCTTTTACTATTTGTATATTTTACTCAGTGTAATACAGCAGTGACGGTCCGCACCATCGTTTTCAGGTCGCCGAGGAGCGAAAAATTGCGGATGCTTTGGAGATTATAGGCCATCTTGCCGGGAAGCACCTGCTCGACATACACTGTGTCCGGATCGGCAGCCCCGTCCAAAAGCCGGTCCTCATCCTTATACTCGATCGAGGCCTCGGAGGTCACCCCCGCCGGCAGCAGCAAGGTGGCCATCATCTCGGGGGTGTATTGGGCGACATATTTTGGCACCTCCGGGCGGGTGCCGACAAAGCTCATCTCCCCTTTGAGGATGTTGAGCAGCTGTGGCAGCTCGTCCAAGCGGCAGCCGCGCAGCAGCTTGCCCATCCGGGTGATGCGCATATCGTTTTTGACGGTGACCTGTGCGCCCAGCGACGGCGCGTCCTGCACCATGGTGCGAAACTTAAAGATGCGAAATTCCCGCCCGTACTGGGTCACCCTGGTCTGTCTAAAAAAGACCGTTCCAGGGGAATCGACCTTGATGCAGACAGCCAGAATCAGCATGACCGGCGACAACACCACCAGCATCACCGCCGACAGCAGCAGATCCAAAAGCCGCTTGCACAGCAGCTGCGGGCGCTTTTTCTTGAGCGAATCATAATAGGGCCGCACGCTTTGCCGGCGCAGCGGCTCCGGGAGATCCTCCCATGCACAGAGCATCCGGCCACCTATCCTTTCAGAATCTCGACGAAGTTGCTCAGCAGGTACTCGACCTGTTCGTCGGTCAGCAGGGTGTGCAGCGGCAGGGTGACCTCGTTGCGGTACATCTGGTAGGCGTTCGGGTAGTCGTCGATCGAAAAGCCCAGCTTCTTATAGGCGGTGTGCATCGGAAGGGGCTTATAGTGGACGTTCGTTGCGATGTCCCGCTGCGCCATCTTGACGATCAGGTCGTTGCGGTACTGCTCGTCCTTGCCGTCCAGCCGCACCAGATACAGGTGTCCGCTGGAAGAATAGTCCTCTCCGTAATGTTTGAGGTAGTGCACCGGCAAAGTATCCATCACCTCGTTGTATCGGGTGATGATCTGCTTTCTTCTGGCAAGCAGTCCCTCATAGCGCTGCATCTGCGCAAGACCGATGGCCGCCATGATGTCGGTCATGTTGCACTTGTAGCCCGGCATTACAATGTCGTATTCCCAGGCTCCCAGCTGCGTCTTTGCCAGCGCGTCTTTGGACTGGCCGTGCAGCGAGAGGAGCATATAATTTTTGTAGAGTTCTTCGTTGTCGATGCCCGGCAGATCGCGCCAGGTGACCGCTCCGCCCTCTGCGGTGGTGAAGTTTTTGACCGCATGGAAGGAAAAGCTGGTAAAGTCGGCGATCTCACCGCACATTTTGCCGTGCCATCTGGCACCAAAGGCGTGGGCGGCATCGGCCAGGACCGCTACCCGGCCCAGAGCCTGCTGCAACTTGTTGTCCGAAGGGGTGAAGAGGCTGCGCTTTCTCTGGACAATATCGAAGATACGGTCATAGTCGCAGACCACGCCGCCCAGATCCACCGGGATGATCGCTTTGGTGCGCGGCGTGATGGCCTTTTCCAGCGCATCGTAGTCCATCTCGTAGTTGTCCTTCTGGCAGTCGACCAGCTTCAAGGTGGCGCCCACATGGCAGACCACACTGGCGGAGGCCGTGTAGGTGTAGGCACAGGTGATGACCTCATCCCCCGGGCCGATGCCAAACTGATGCAGTGTCAACTCCAGCGCCGCTGTGGCCGAGTTCAGGCAAACCGCACGGGAGGTGTGGCAGAAAGCCGCCACCTGCCGCTCCAGCTCCTTGGTTTTGGGGCCGGTGGTGATCCAACCCGAGCGCAGGGTATCGGTTACCTGCGCAATCTCAGCTTCCCCGATATCGGGAGGAGAAAATGGAATCTTCATAAAGCAATGCTCCCCTTTCGTCTGCGGCCTTCCAAACTGCCGCAATCTGTCTGCATGTTTGCTCTCTGCCTTCCCGGCGCCGGACAACAGCTGCCGGGTCAAAATCTATTATTCAGCCAGCACAAGGCCCACAATCGGGACCCCCGCCTTCTCCAGGCGGATGATGGCAGAATTCATCTGCGGGATCAAGGTGACGCCGCTGCGCTCAACCAGCACTACGGCGCCTGCTTTCGCGGCCTTTTCCATCGAGGCAGGGTCCTCCAGGATGGATGGGCAGGCGACATACTGCACCTTGCCGTCGCTCTTTTTGGAAAAGTCCTGCATCAGCTGCTGTACCTGCTCGTCGCCGGTGCTGCTGACAAGCACCGCTGTCATCGAATCGCTGCCTTCCAGTGCACGCACTGCGGCATCTGCATAGTCGATCGCCTTTTGTGCATCCGAAAAGCGGCGGCGCTCAAAGCTGCCCTCAAGGCTTGCAATCAGTTTGTGGAAGATCGGGCGGCGCTTTTTGCCTTGGCAGGCGACGTCTGCCAACAACTCGATGTTATATAGGCGCGCTGCCTGATATGCGCCATCCAAGCGGTTATCCGCAAGGTAGGAGAGCAGCACCCACGCACAGATGAGGATGCCGCCGAATATGCCGCCCGCAATGCCGTACAGCACCGCTTTTTTGAGGACCGAGCCCATCGAGAAGGAGGGCTGCTGGGGCATATCGCGCTCCAGAGTGTCCAGCTGCGCCTGATTGGTCTTGATGTTCTCCTGCAAATCCGAGATGTCCTGTTCGGTCTGGCGCTGCACTTCCTGCAACTCCTTATCCACCATGCGCATGGTCGAATCGGAAATGATGGTGGTGGTGTGCTCGGCGATGGTGGTGGAGAACTTATCGCGCAGATAGTCGTAGACAAACGAGGTGATCTTCGAGGCGGTGTCCTCGTCCTGTGCGCGCGCACGGATGACCACTACCCCTTCGTTGCCGTCGCTGTGTTTGACCGTCACGTTGCCGACGCTGTCCTTGACCTGTACGTCTCCGGCCCGCTCGATGGTGAGCAGCTCATCGATGTATTTGACGTCGGTCTGCTCGTTGAGGATATCGTTGACGCCCTCATACAGCTGGGCGCTGCGGTAAGCGTCGCAGTAGGCGCTGACAATCTCGCTGGTCTTGTTTGGATTCTGATAGTACTGGCTGGGCACGATCTGATAGCCGGTATCGACATAAAAGATCAATTCGCTGACCGCCTCATTGTAGGCGTCCAGGTTATAATAGATGCTCTGCTGGGTATAGTCCTGCAAGCTGTCCAGCCGCTGCTGGTCCTGTTCGATGGTGTCGCGCAGCGTCTGGGTGGAGGTGTTGTATTCGTCGAGTGCGATCTGATAGTCGTCGAGCTGCTTTTGCAGATTTTCTCCGCTGACCGCGCGGTAGCCCCGATAGCCCCCGAAGGCCGCCAAGACCACTGCGAAGGCCAGTGCGACGAGCAGAATTTTCTCAAAGTTTTTCAAAAACAGGATGAGCACATCCTTAAAGGTGACTTCCTTGCCCTGAATGCTCTGATGCATGTAGGACTCTCCTCTCTGTTGCTGGCTGTGTGTATGCTCTGTCGTGTTATGCCTGCTGCGCGGTCCGCTGGCCCTTTTGCACCTGCTCGAGGCGGTTTTGCTCGTTGGCCTCGCGGTTGACCTCGTCCGGGTCGCGGAAGGTCGGAACTACCCGCTTCATCGCGCGGCGGATGCTCTCGCGGTCGCCCATTTGCAGCGCGCCGCGCAGAATTTCCAGTTTGTTTTCAAGCTCCTGCTGGGAAATCTCCTGCTGGCGCTCGATAAAGATTTTGCTGCTGGTGGTCTTAATCAGCCCATCGCTCTTCATCAAAAGCTCCTCATAGAGCTTTTCGCCTGGGCGCAGTCCTGTTTCGACGATGTCGATGTCGACATACGGCACATAGCCGGAAAGCTTGATGAGGTTTTCTGCCAGATCCAAAATCTTGACCGGCTGTCCCATATCCAGCACAAATACCTCCGCTGTGCCCGCCATTGCGCCGGCCTCCAGCACCAGCTGAGCCGCCTCAGGGATGGTCATAAAATAGCGGATAATCTTTTTGTCGGTGACGGTGACCGGGCCGCCCGCCTCGATCTGGCGGCGGAACAGCGGGATAACCGAACCGTTGGAGCCTAACACGTTGCCAAAGCGCACCGCAGCATACTGGGTCTTGCTGACCCCCTTCATGCTCTGCAAAATCATCTCGCAGAAGCGCTTGGTCGCGCCCATGACGTTGGTCGGGTTGACCGCCTTGTCGGTGGAGATGAGCACAAACTTTTCAACGCCAAATTCGTCTGCTGCGTGCACCACATTGTAGGTGCCAAAGACGTTGTTCTTGACCGCCTCCTCCGGGCACTCCTCCATCAGCGGCACATGCTTGTGGGCAGCGGCGTGGAAGATGATCTGCGGGCGGTAGTAGTCCATCAGCTCCCGCACCTTTTCGCGGTCGCGCACCGAGGCGATCTCCACCTTCAGGTTGAGCTTGTCGTGGTACTCCATCTTCAGCTCCTGCTGAAGATCATAGGCGTTGTTTTCATAGATGTCCACAACCACCAGCTCTTTTGGATCGCGCTTTGCAATCTGCCGGCACAGCTCCGAACCGATCGAGCCGCCGCCGCCGGTGACCATGACCACCTTGCCACGCAAAAATTCGAACACTTCCTGGTTGTTAAAGACGACGCGCTCGCGGCCAAGCAGGTCGTCGATCTTGACGTTGCGCACATTCTGGCTGAGGTTTCCGCTCTGCACCGCGGCAAAGGTATCGGGCAGCACCTTGACGTGGCAGTGCAGGCTGGAGCACATCTCGAGGATTTCCTTGCGGCGAACAGGGTCGGCAGAGGGGATGGCAAAGATGATCTCGGTGACCATCGTGTTGCGCAAAAGCAGCGGCATCATGTCGATTTTGCCCTTTACCTCGATGCCGTGGATAAACTTGCCGATCTTTTCCGGGTCGTCGTCAAAAAAGCAGACCGGCTGATAGTGGTTGCTGGCGTTGTTTTTCATCTCGTTGAGCAGCCCGACGCCCGCGTTGCCCGCACCGATGATGGCGCAGCGCACCTTTTTTTCCTGGCCTTTGGCGTTGGCCTTCATGCGGTATTTGCGGTAGATAAAGCGCGCGGTCATCATCAAAAGCAGCGACATCGAATAGATGCACAGCGACAATACGCTGGGGATCTTGTGGATGGGCAGGATCTTTTGCAGGACGAAATAGACGACATAGGCCATCGCCCCCATCAAGATCATCGAGATGTACTCATCGGTCTCGGCGTAGCGCCAGAGACTGTCATAGGACTTGGACGCCCACAAAAATCCGCACAGGCACAGCATCATCAGCGCAAAGTTTGGCATCCAGTCGATGACCTGTCTGAGGGTGATGCCGTTTCGGATCGGCACCCAATAGATCATGGCAAAATAGACGACAGCTGAAAGGAACAGATCCATCAAAAAGACAAGCTGTTTGCGGTATCTGCTCAATCCTCTTTTTTCCTTCACGACGCAATTCTCCATTCGATTTTAAGATTTCCCGTCCCTTTAAGTCCACCTTTTGTTAGCATCCCCCTTCTTTCCACAAATTTGCATGCATAAGGGAAAAAACAGCAAAAGGGCTGCTTTTTTATTCAATTCGGGACAAGACAAAATGGCGGTTTGACTTCCCCTTTTTAAAAAATTTTTTAAGCAGGATCAAAACAAACCGCGTGAATACGAGCAATATCTTAAATATTGTACCATTCCGGCCATGCCGGTGCAACATTTTTTGTGTTAACAATGTCCGGATTCTATCTTTTTGTCTTTTTTTCTATCTTTTATCTAAAAAACTTATACAATCTACCGATTTTTCCTATCCTTTACCTGGATTTTACCGGCAGTTTTCATCGGTTCCTCCTGCGGTGCAAAAAGGAGGCGGGGTTTGGCATAGAAAAGACGCACACGATGGCCAGCGCGATCGCGACGGCAATCTTGATAGTCTCGATTCCCTTAGACACCGACATGGCATTGTCCCCCACAATAAAGTAGTAAGCGGTATAGTAGATGCCCGCTCCGGGCACCAGTGGAAAGATGCCGCAGATCAAAAAGACGGTGACCGGCGAGCGGCGCCAGACGGCAAAGATGCGGGACATCATGGTCAGCACCAGCGCCGCAGCAAAGGAGGCAACCGCCGTGGAGGGATAATTGGCCATGACCAGCAGGTAACACAGCCACCCGGCTGCACCGCACAGGCCGGAGAAGGCATATTGCTCCTTTGGCACCTGAAAGAGTACGCCGAAGGCCACCGTAGCCACAAAGGCCACCGCCGTCTGCACAATAAAATAGAACATAGCGTTTCTTCCTTTCCGTTGATTCTCCGTTTAAACACCCGCCACAAACTGGAAGATGCGCAGCACGATGCCGACCCCCAGCGCGATGCAGCAGGCGACCAAAACGGCGTCGATCATGCGGATGGTGCCGGAGAGGTAGTCACAGTTGAGAAAGTCTCGGATCGAGTTGGTCAGCGGCACACCCGGCAAGAGGGGGATAATCGAGCCGATGATAATCATGTCCATATTGTCCCCAAAGGAAAGCAAGTGAAAGAACAGCCCGCCAAGGGTTGTCACCAGGGCGCTGGCCAGGATGTTGAGCACAATTTTGTTTACCCCGCGCGCTGTGAGAAACAGCACAAATACCCACAGGGCCAGTCCCGAAATAAAGGACGCCACGCTGTCGGTCAGGCTGCCGCCAAAGAGAAAACAAAACGACCCGGCGCCAAGTCCGGACATCAAGATCTGGATGGCGTTGCTTGTGAAGGGGATCTTGTCGATCTGTTCGATCTTTTGAAAGGCTTGCTCGACGGTGTACTTGTGCGCCACAATCTCGCGGGAAAGGTTGTTGACTGCCGCCACCCTTCCCAGATGCACCGAGGACAGCGGAACATAGCGCACCTGGCTCAGCAGCGATTCCTGACCCTGCAAGGTGCCACTCTCCTGTCCTCCCACCGGCCTTGTCACCGTGTGCCCGTTCTCCTGCATCGAGACAAACAGCCCGTTTGCCAGCACATACACCTCAAAGCCTTCTATTTCATATGCCTTGGCGATCAGCTGCATCGTCTGCTGCACCCGAAAGATTTCTCCTCCATTTTTAAGCAGCACCTCCCCGATTCGGGTCACCAGCTCCATCGCCCTTCTGTTTTTTTCCAACGCTGTCTCCCCCTTGTAGACTATATTCTCTTCTCACTCTCATTTTCTGTGTTTTAGTGTAGCACAACTTCGCCCCATTCTCAATTGCTGCCCGCAAAAAAACCGCTCGTCTTGATTGCAATCCCCCGCATTTTGCGCTACAATAGGTTCGTTGTGTTGATTTTCTATACGAAAGAGAGGTTTTTCTCATGATCTCGTTTCTCGTCAAACGATTGATCCCCTGTCTCTTATACACATCTGACGCTGCC
>ENA-OYXB01000233-OYXB01000233.1-human-gut-metagenome-genome-assembly--contig:-NODE-233-length-22821-cov-13.598963_pt1 | contig 22821 bp, 17 predicted proteins | sample MGYA00244176_ERZ653409 | MGnify/ENA primary metagenome ERZ653409 (study PRJEB26926, sample SAMN06164912) | human gut metagenome | biome: ENVO:00009003; feature: ENVO:2100002; material: ENVO:00002003... | reverse complement strand
TGCGCAATGGTCGTTGCTTCATGGCCAATGAATACGGAACAAATATGACATATGCTCCCGACTGGGAGCGCGCCTGCGCGTCAAAGGCGGTGTCGGCTGTGTTTTTGGGCGAGCTTTCGGTCGATACGCCCCGCGAGGCCGGCACGTGCGCGGCTGCCGAATATCTCAATTGCCCCCTTGTGATGATCCCGGGCGCGCATAACGGTCTGCGCGATCGTCCCGTTACGGCGGCAAACGCCGTTCGCGATATCTTGGAGCGTTAGCACGCTCGATGACCTGCGGGGAGGGGGACTGTTAGCGTTTCGTCATTGTTAACGAATGCGCCCATAACCGCGCGCCCGCGGCTCCATTACCGCCGTTTGCCAGGTCATAAAAATGTAACGATAATCGCGCGTTTGCCTGCAGTTGTTAGATGTTACCCTTGTACCATTTGATATGCACCGTTGCCGTGCGTAACGATAGAAAGGGCCCCATATGCTCAATAATCACGAGGTCAATCTAACCGACGAGGAGGCTGCCGCCGAGGTCGCCCGCGTCGCGAAGACCTACCCCGTGGTGCGTTTGCTGTCGGCCGATCAGATTAAGAGCGAGCCTAACTGCCTGCTCGCCGGCAATCGCTGCCCTTGTCTGCGTCAGTCGAGTCTTGAGGCCTTGGCAGATTCGGATGAGGTGTCGGAGCAGCTACTCAATGATGGTACCGAGTACCGCGCTCGCCTGCGCCCTCTGAAGGTCGAGGGCGAGCCTCACGTCTTGTTGATGGTGCGTCCGATTGATGAGCAAGAGGCTGCAGAAGAGGACCTTGTCTACACCGACGTGCTGACGAATGTGCACAATCGCCGATATTACGAGGAAAAGCTCCGTAGCGCCCGCATGAAGGCCGGCGTTGCGGTGATTGACCTTGATGATTTTAAGGTCTTCAACGATACGTGTGGCCGTCATGCCGGTGACCTTGCGCTCGGTGCTGTGGCGACAGCCATACGCAGCGGAATTCGTTCGACTGACGAGCTTGTGCGCTATGGCTGCGACAAGTTTGTGGTCGTCATGCCCAATATTCCCTCCGATGACTTCACCCGTCGCCTGCATCAGGTATCCGATGCCGTTCATGCCACGATTATTCCGGGCCATGAGTACGTGAGCTTGACGGCATGTGTTGGTGGCGTTCGCATTCATGGCGAGACGGTCGATGAGGGCGTTGGCCGCGCTGTCCAGTTACTGAGCCGCGCTAAGACAAAAGCCGGTACGGTCGTGACCGATGCCGATTCCATCGAGGCCTTCCAAAGCGAAAAGCCTTTGGTGCTTATTGCCGATGACTCCGAGATGAACCGAGCCATTCTCAACGAGATGCTCAAGGACGAGTATTGCATCCTCGAGGCCGATAACGGTCGTACGGCGCTCGACATGGTCGACCGCTATGGCGATGAGTTGTCGCTCGTGCTGCTGGATATTGTCATGCCGGGCATAAGCGGCTTTGAGGTGCTGGCCGATCTGTCGCGCCGATCGGGTATCGACAATCTGCCTGTCATCATGATTTCGAGCGAAGATTCCGATGATATGGTTCTGCGCGCGTACGAGCTGGGCGCCTCGGACTATATCAACCGCCCGTTTGACTCCCGTGTCGTGCGCCGCCGTGTAAGCAACACGATCCGCCTATATGCCAAACAGCGCCGCCTGACGAACCTGCTGTCCCAGCAGTACAACGAGCGCGTCAAGAACAGTCGCATGCTCATCGACATGCTTGCCGGCGTCATGGAACTTCGCAATGGCGAGAGCGGCAGGCACGTTACGAATATCGAAAAGCTGACCGAGCTGCTGCTTGACTGTCTGGTCCGGCGTAGCGACACCATCTCCCTCGACAACGAGGAACGCTCCACGATTGCCCTGGCTTCGGCGCTGCACGATATCGGCAAGATGTCGATTGACGATGCGATCCTCAACAAACCCGGGCGCCTTACGCCCGAGGAGTTCGAGATTATGAAGACGCATACCACGATCGGCGCTGATATGTTGCTTGAGTTGAGCCGCCATCACGTCGGCAATGCGCTTATGGAATATGCGTACCAGATTGCGCGTTGGCATCACGAGCGCTGGGATGGCAGGGGTTATCCCGATGGCCTTAAGGGCGACGAAATTCCCATTGCCGCACAGGTGGTTTCGGTGGCCGACGTGTACGATGCGCTGACGAGCGTGCGTGTGTACAAGGACGCCATCCCGCATAAGGAGGCGATCCAGATGATCCTGGACGGTAAGTGTGGCACCTTTAACCCGCTGTTGCTCGACTGCCTGCTCGAGGTGCAAGACCGTATTGCCGAGACGTTGGCACGCCCCGCCGACGTCGTTGCGTTTCCCACGATTTAGTTTGACCAAAGGAGTTTTAATCCATGATTTCCATGCGTGAGGCGTATGAGAAGATCGGCGCCAATTATGATGACGCGTGCGCTCGGCTGATGGGCGAGGAAATGCTTACCCGCTTTGCCCTCAAGTTTTTGGATGACGAGAGCATGGACAAGCTGGAGGCCGCCATGGCGGCAGGAGACGCCGAAGGTGCGTTTATGGCAGCGCACACGCTCAAGGGCGTGAGCCAGAACCTGGGATTCGATAATCTGTACGAGCCAGCGGTCGTGGTGACCGAGGCGCTGCGCGGCGCCGATGCCGTTGACGGCGCTCGTGAGGGAATGCATGCGCTGCAGCAGCAATATGCGGCTACGATGTCGGCCCTGCGCGAGGCGGCTGAATAAGGGCTTGCGAGCCTTGGGCTGTGTGCCCCGGCCACATATAGGTAAAAGGGCGCCCCGTCGGACCATGTGGCCGGCGGGGCGCCCTTATCTGTTGTGCTGTCCGTGAACTAACGGGCCTGCTTAACCTTTGTCGCTGTCTCGACAAACGACTTCCACAGGTTAAAGTCGGTCTCGAGCGTCTTCCACGTGTACTCAGGGTGCCATTGCACGCCCAGGCAGAAGGGTTGGCCTTCGACCTCGATGCACTCGGGAACGCCGTCGGTTGCCTTGGCGACCAAACGCGTGCTTTTGCCCAGACGATCGACGCAGCAGTGATGTGCCGAGTTGGTCTGGATCAGCCTGTGCCCGCCAACCGCGCGCTCCAGCAGCGAGCCCGGCACGACCTCGACGGGATGCACGGGGTCGTTGAGCACGTGGGTGTGGCGCCACTGCGTGCGGCCCTCGCGAGCACCCAGGCTCGGCACATCCATGCACAGGGTGCCGCCAGTGGCGACATTGAGCAGCTGCGTGCCGCGACAGGTGGTAAAGAGCGGCTTTTTGGCGCGGAGTGCCTCGTCGACCAGCTTAAACTCAAAGCTATCGCGGATCTCGCAGCAGAGGGTGGGGTCGTAGGGTCGATCATCGCCCCAGCGCTTGGGGTTGACGTCCGGGCCGCCGGGAATAGCGATACCGTCGGCGATATCGACGTAATGGCGAATGACCTCAATGTCCTCGGTGATGGACATCTGCAGCGGCAGGCCGCCGGCGGCAAGGATGGCATCGACAAAGACGCTTGCGATTTCCTCGTTGGGGGAGAGCGTCTCGCTTAAAAACGGCTTTGCCTCTTCCCAACGCGGCGCCACCAGGATGAGCGGACGGTCGGCGGGGGCAACGTCGACGTGCGGGGTGTAGGACGATGAGGTACGGGTTCCGATCATGGGTGTGGCTTTCGAATCCGGGTGGACATGGCACAGGGGTGGCGCGGGACAAACGTTACTGATGAATTCGCCCGCGTGGCAATTGGTTTAGTGGCCCTTGATGGAGTTGAGGAAGTCCTGGGCACGCTTGGTCTGGGGATGGTCGAAGAACTCGTCGGGCGTGCCGGTTTCCACGATCTGGCCGTCGGCCATAAAGACGACGCGATCGGCCACGCGGCGGGCAAAGTTCATCTCGTGCGTAATGACGATCATCGTCATGCCCTGCTGGGCCAGACGGACCATGACCTCGAGCACCTCGTTGATCATTTCGGGGTCAAGGGCGCTCGTGGGCTCGTCAAAGAGCATGGCCTTGGGCTGCATAGCAAGTGAACGGGCGATGGCCACGCGCTGCTGCTGGCCGCCCGAAAGCTGTGTGGGCACCTTGTCGGCCTGCTCGGCCACGCCCACGCGGCTCAGCAGGTCCATGGCGCGCTCACGAGCCTCCTCCTTGGACACGCCCAGCACGTCGACCGGTCCCAGCATGACGTTCTGCAGCACCGTCATATGTGCGAACAGGTTGAACTGTTGGAACACCATGCCCAACTCGGCGCGCATGCGGGCAAGATCCTTGCCTTCCTGCGGCAGGGGCTCGCCCTCGATGAGGATTTCGCCCGAGTCAATGGTCTCCAAGCGGTTGATGGTGCGGCACATGGTCGACTTGCCCGACCCCGAGGGGCCAATCACCACGACGACCTCGCCGCGGTCGACCGAGAGATTGATGTCGTTGAGGACGTGCAGGTCGCCATAGTGCTTATCGACGTGCTTGAGCTCGATAAGCGGCTGGTTGCCAGAAGTAGAAGTGCTCTGTGCCATGGTGCTCGGCTCCTTATGACTTGAAATGGTAAAGCGTTAGCGGATGATGGTCGCGCCGGTCTTGTGCGAAACGTAGACAGCGGCCTTGTTGATCGCGACGTTGATGAGGATATAGATGACCGCGATTACCAGGTAGACCGACACGAGGGCGTCGTAGTTAGTAATGAGCACGCGGGCATTTTGCATGAGGTCGGGGTAGCTCACCACATAGGCGACGGTGGTGTCTTTGACTACGACCACAAGCTGCGAAATCAACGACGGAATGATAAACCGAATCGCCTGCGGTAACACGATTTTAAAGGTGATTTTAGCCTTGGAGAGACCGAGCGCCTGAGCGGCTTCGACCTGGCCGCGCGGCACGGCGTTGACGCCGGCGCGGAAGATTTCGGCGAGTACGCCGGCGGCAGCGAGCGCGACGGGAAGCGTGAGCATCCAAAACGACGGCAGCGCGATCTTGTACTGGGGCAGCACCAAAAAGAAGAAGTAGATGAACAGCAGGCTCGGCACGCCGCGGAAAAAGTCGGTGAGCACGCGGCAGACCAGCTGCAGCGGCTTAATGTCGCTGGTGCGGCCGAGCATAAGGGCTAAGCCCAGCACCAGCGCGATGGCACCAGCGGTGAGTGCGACTTTAACGGTGCCCTCAAAGCCGGCAAGCAAGAACTTCCAGGTGGTGAGGTGCGTAAAGAAATACCAATAGTGGACCGAAAGCTGGCCGGTCACATAGAAACGCTGCAGCACCAGGGCGACGAGCGCGGCCACGGCGACGAGTGAGATGGCGGTGCCGATGCGAATCTTGGCGCGCATCTTGGGGCCGGGAGCCTCGTAGAGCGCATCGCGCATGGTGAGTGCAGGGGAGGAATGCTTGCTCATCGGAGGATCCTCACCTTCTTATCGATATAGTTGCCAATGTGGCTCACCACAAAGGCCGTACCCAGGTAGCCGAGTGCCGAGATAAAGAACGCGGCGACGCCGCCAAGTGAGCGCGTGTTGATATAGCTCACCACGCCGGTAAGCTCTTGCGGCTTAAGCGGCACCTGGCTGCCCAAGGCGGTAGTGAGCATGACGGCGATAAAGAGGTTGGTCATGGGCAGCACGCTCGAGCGCAGCGCCTGCGGAATCACGATCTTGGCGAGGATACGGCTGAAGCTCATGCCGAGCGAGCGGGCGGCTTCCACCTGACCGACGCCGACGGTGTTGATGCCGCTCATAAAGTTCTCGGAGCCAAAGGCCGAGCCCAAAAGGACCGTGGCGACGATAACGCAGGTGCGGTAGGGCAGGACGACCTTGAGCGGCGGCAGCGCATAGACGACGATGATGAGCAGTGCGATGCCGGGGATGTTACGGAAGACCTGAACATACAGGTCGCCAAAGACGCGCAGCGGCTTGAGCGGCGACACGCGCATCACGGTGACGGCGACGGCCAGCACCATGGCGATGGCAAACGACTCAAGCGTCATGCCCCAGGTTGCTAGCAGCGCGTCGATATAGTTCTGGCCATAGAGCGACCAGAGCTCGGAGAGACTCATGCGGACCTCCTGCCGATAAGGAAAGGGGCTCCCGTGTGTACGGAAGCCCCGACAACTCAGTGTGGAAACAGTTTATCGCAATAAAGCGCATCGTGCGTTTCCGTATGGTTTCGTTGCGGCCGTTACTAGGCTCGCCGCTTAGGCGCCGACCTCGGGCAGCTCGGGAACATTGGTGTCGCCCGTACGGTCGCCGATGCAGATCTGCCACAGCTCGGTCCAGGTGCCATCGTCCTCAATCTTCTTAAGGAAGTCGTTGACAAAGGCGACACCGTCGGAATCGAGCGGCAGACCGATGCCATAGGGCTCCTTGCTGCCGAAGGGCTTGCCGGCAATCTTGTACTTGCCGGGCTCGCGGACCAGGGCGCTCTGCTGCATGTTGTTATCGATGACGTAGGCGTCAACGCGACCCTGCTGGAGTGCCTGGCGGGCCTCCTCGTCGGTCTTGAACTCCTGCTGGCTGGCCTTGGGAGCGAACTCCTCCAGGATGGCGGGGCCGTTGGAGCCGGACTGGACGGCGACGTTCTTGTCGGCCAGGTCGTCGACGCTCTTGATGTCGTCGTTATCGGCGAGCACCAGAATGGCCTGTTGCGTGTAGTAGTAGGGGCCGGCGAAGGAGACGAGCTTCTTGCGCTCGTCAGTGATGGTGTAGGTGGCAAAGACGGCATCGACCTGGCCGTTCTGCAGGACGGACTCGCGCGTGTCCGAGGTCACCTGGGTGATCTCGACCTTGTTCTCGCCCAGGATGTAGTTGGACAGAAGCTGCGCGATGCCGGCATCGAAGCCGCGGGTCTGACCGTCCTTCTCGTTGAGGAGGGAGAAGAGCGTGGAGGTCTGAACGCCACCGATCTTAAAGACGCCGGCGTCCTTGACGGCCGTGGCCCAGGTGCTGGCGGCGATGGCGTCGTCATCGGCCTTGGGGCCGTTGTCGACGAGCTTGTCGAATGCCTTAGCGTCGAGCGTGGTGGAAGCCTCGGTATCCTTGGAGCTCTTGGAAGAGCCGGCGGCGGAACCCTTGTCGGCCTCGGCGCTGGTGTCGGAGCAGCCGGCAAGACCAAGGCCGGCGACGGTTGCGAAAGTGGCGGCAACGAAGCCGCGACGGTCGAGAACGACCTGCTGGGAGAGGTTCTTGCTCATGGTAGAACACCTTTCTCAATAAAATCCCTAGCGGTTGAGTAGAGTTATACCCTATCGCGCTCAAATGGGTCAACACGAAATAACTCAGAAACATACTTACCTTATGGGTTATTGTGTCTACCAAAAAGGGACAGGCACCTTTGTGGTGGTTCTGGCCGATGCAGTGGTATGCCTTACTGTTTTATCTCGATCTGTAACATCTGGACGGACAAAAGGTCTCTATCTGTTACAGATTGAGACAAAGGTCAGGGACTAAGACGTCTTGTCTAAATCTGTAACAGTTAGACGGGAATTCGGGCCCTAGATGTTACAGATTGAGATAATTGAGTTGGGAAAATAAAAACCTCCGCAGGGGGTGCTTCCCTTGCGGAGGTTTTTCTACTCGTTGAGCAGTCTTGCGGCTTCGGCGGCCATGTTCTCGACCGTCATGCCGTTCTGCGCAAGCAGTTCGTTGGGGTCGTAGCGGTCGGGGAAGCCCTTGGCGATGCCGAAGGTGCGCGTGCGCAACGGCGTGCATGCCAGATAGCATGCCACGCGCTCGCCCCAGCCGCCGTCCAAGATGCCGTCCTCGAGGGTGACGACAAGGCGATGCTCGGCGGCAAGGCTGTCGAGGAACTCACGGTCAAGCTCGGTTGCAAAGCGCGGGTTGACGAGCGTGGCCTCGATACCGTACTCGGCAGCCAGGTGGTTTGCCACGCGCTCGCCCAGCTCAAAGAAATCGCCGAGCGCGAGCACAGCAACGTCGCGACCCTGGCGCACCACGTTGTAGCGAACGGTGCTGTAGTCGGCGTCTTCGGCGGGCGCCAGATCGGGACGGCTTACCAGGCCAATACCAGGCACACGAATCGCCACGGGATGCTCGCGGTGGTCGAGCGACCAGCTCAGCATGGACAGGTATTCTTCCATGCAGGAAGGCGCCAAATAGTGCATGTTGGGAAGACCGCCCAGCATGGAAATATCAAAGAACGAAAGATGCGTCTCGGATGTGGTGCCAAAGATCGACGCGCCAAATACCAGGATGGTCGCCGGGGCGTCGTTGAGGCACAGGTCGTGCCACAGCTCGTCGTAGGCACGCTGCAAAAACGTGCCGTACACGCCAAAGACCGGCTTGGCGCCCGAGCGCGCAAGCGCGGTGGCGAAGGTCACGGCGTGCTCCTCGGCAATGCCCACATCGACGAACTGTTTGCCGGCGGCAGCGCGAAGCTCGGGTGTAAAGCCCATGATGTAGGGCGTGGCGGCCGTGATGCCCACGACCTGCGGATCGCGCTCGATGGCGGCGCTGAGCGCCTCGCCCGTAATGTCGGCATAGGTGCGCGGCGCAGGCTCGCTCGGATGGCCCGGGCAGAGCTTGCGGCCGGTCGCCATGTCAAAGGGGCCTACGTGATGCCAGCGCTCGGGGTCGTTTTGGGCTGGCTCAAAGCCCTTGCCCTTGGCGGTGGAGACGTGCAGCACGATGGGGTGGTCGATGTCGCGCAGCTCCTGCAGCGCGTCGACGAGGGCCAACACATCGTTACCGGCGTCCAGATAGCGGTAGTCGAGCCCCATCGCGCGGAAAACGTTGCGCTCACAGGTACCGTTGCTGGCGCGCAGCTCGGCCAGATTGCGATACAGGCCGCCATGGTTCTCGGCAATGGACTGGTCGTTATCGTTGACGATGATGATCAGGTTGCTGTCGAGATCGGCGGCATTGTTGAAGCCCTCAAACGCCAGGCCGCCCGAAAGCGAGCCGTCGCCAATGATGGTGATGACGTTGTACGCGTCACCCGCCAGGTCGCGAGCGTGCGCCAGGCCGCAGCCCAGGCTTACCGACGTGGAGGTGTGGCCCATGGCGAACAGGTCGTGCTCGGACTCGTCGGGATTGGCAAAGCCAGAAGCCTCACCATAACGCTCCGGATCGATATAAGTGTACGCACGCCCGGTCAGCGCCTTGTGGGCGTAGGTCTGGTGCGACACGTCAAAGACAATTTTGTCGGTGGGGGAGTTAAACACGCGATGAAGCGCAACCGTAAGCTCAACGACGCCCAGGTTGGGGGCAACGTGCCCGCCGACGGCGGCGGAGCTTTCGAGGATTGCCTGACGGATCTCGCCGCAGAGCAGCGGAAGCTCGGTGCGGTCGAGAGCCTTGACGTCCTCGGGCGTTGTCGTTTGCGTAAGCAGCATCGTTGTGGGTTACTCCATGCGAATCGTGCGCCGGCACTCCCTCGGCCGGCACAATTGCACAAGACAGTCTCGCACATTTTGGCGTTTGATATGTGACGGCGGCGCGGTAATTCGCCAACTGGTGGGGCAAAACGTTTTGTCCGATGCCATACTAATGTGTTCCATGATGTTTTTATCGATTGTGCACAGGCCGTAGCTTGTCGCCGTGAGTCGCTGGAAGGAGACAGCATGTCTGATGTCGTTCGTGCCGAGAAAATCGCGTGCGAAGTAGACCATGCTGCCCGCCAGCTGGCCCAAGCGGGCCGCTTGGACCTGACGCGCGAGTTTATCCAGCATGGCGATGTGACGGTGTATACGCATGTGACCTCGGTGGCGCGGGCGAGCCTGTCCTTTGCCGAGCGCCTGGGCCGCGTCGGTGTCTCGGTCGACCGCGCCTCGTTGCTGCGCGGGGCCCTGCTGCACGATTACTTTCTCTATGACTGGCACGATCCCGACCCAAGCCATCGGCTGCATGGCTTTCGGCATCCGTTTTTTGCCCTGGCGCGTGCGGAGGAAGATTTTGAGCTGACGTCTCGCGAGCGGAATATTATCGTGCGGCATATGTTTCCGCTGGTACCGGTGCCGCCGACGTGTCGTGAGGCATGGATTGTGTGCCTGGCCGATAAATGGTGTGCCCTGCGCGAGACGGTCGCCGGTCGTCTGCGGCGCAAAGACGAGACGGTCGATAGCGTGAGTAGCGAATCGAGCGAAAAGAGGAGAGGGTAGACGGTGGAAACCGCGATCGACATGGCGTTTAGCGGCGCGACGCTTGCCACCTGTCCGCTCTCGGCACTGGTGCTCTCGTTTGCCTTCTACGGTTTTTGCGGCTGGGCATGGGAGTCGACGGTCTGCGCCATGCTCAATCACGGACGATTTGCCAACAGTGGCTTTTTGCTGGGGCCGTGTTGTCCTATCTATGGTGTGGGCTGAATAGCCTGCTGGCTTTTGCTGCGCGGGATTCCGAATGCCTCGAGCCAGTTTGTCGCTGCAGCGCTCGTATGCAGCGTGATTGAGTACAGCGTAGGCGTGCTGTTGGAAAAAACAACGGGCGCTCGTTTTTGGGACTATTCGCACCTGCCGTTTAACCTGCACGGACGCATCTGTCTGTACTGGGCATGCGCGTTTGGCTTGGGTGCGTTGTGCATCTGCCGTTTAGTGGAGCCGGCATTGCTGGGGCTGCTTGGCCATCTGCCGGTGCTGATTGTGCGGCTGTCCGCCTTTATCGTCGCGGTCGCGATGATGGTCGACGCGGCGTGCTCGTTGGCGAGCTGGCGACGTCTGTCCGATCAGCTGGAGCGCGTCCGAGCCGACCTTGCCGACCGCATCAACGAGTCGCTTGCCGATGCCTCGGACTCAATGCTCGAGCGCATTCCCGATTCGACGATTGACTCGGTGGCACAGACACACATCCGTAGCCGTGCCGTTAACGCTTGGCTGGCCGAGCTTGGTGACGCCGCGCTCGATGCCCTGCGCGAGAAGGCTTCGATGCCGACGTTTATCGCGGATGGTGCTCGCGGCCTGGCACTTGCCGCCCGCCGCGTGGCCGATGCCGCGCCGAGCATGCCGCGTCCGTCGCTCAGTCGTCGCCTCGCAGGCAAGCGCATGAGCCGTCCGGTGCCGAGCGTGTCACTCAGCCGCCGCGACCTACGCTTCTTTAACGCCTTCCCGCGTCTGCGCATCAATCGCTACGAAGGTGTCATTCGAGCAACTAATCTCCGCGACCGCGCCCACGAGCTGTTCCGTCGCTAGTCGGGACGGGTGCACTCACGGCCCCCTTGCTCGCGTATTTCCCGTTCGTTTCGCGCCCGTTGCCGCGCCGTTTCCAAGATTGCGGCACCGTTTCCATTCGACAACGCAGCGTTTAACAACGCCGTATCTGGTCTACACCAGTTGCCCCTCGGCCGCATTATGGGCGCCGACAACGTTCATGCGACCAAGGGGGAGCGAATGTACGATACGGGATCGACAACGTTTATGCTCATCTGCACCATGCTCGTATTCTTAATGACACCGGGTCTGGCGTTTTTCTATGGCGGCCTGTCCAGGCGCAAAAATGTCATCAACACCATGCTTATGTGCTTTGGCGCCATTGGCCTGGTCGGTGTGTTGTGGATTGTTGCCGGCTGGTCGCTGGCCTACGGCGGCGACGGTTCCAGCCCGTTTATTGGAGGCCTTGACCAGCTGCTGTGCTTGCCGGTGCTCAACCAGGTGCTGCAGGCGGCCGAGGGCAATGCTGCGGATGGTGCCGTCTACCCTCAGATCATCAACATCGCCTTCCAGATGGCGTTTGCCATGATCACCGCCGCTATCGTCACGGGCAGCCTGGCAGGCCGCGTTAAGTTTGGTGCCATAGCGGCCTTCCTGAGCATTTGGCTGCTTGTGGTCTATGCGCCGCTCGCCCACATGGTTTGGGGCGGCGATGGCTCCTTTATCGGCGACATCATCGGCGCGCTCGACTTTGCCGGCGGCGACGTGGTACACATTTCGTCCGGTCTGACGGGCCTGATTCTCTGCCTGATGCTCGGCCGTCGTCGTGGCTTTGGTATGGTGAGCTATCGTCCGCATAATGTGCCGTTTGTGGCACTGGGCGCCGGCCTGCTTTGGTTTGGCTGGTTTGGCTTTAACGGCGGCAGCGAGTTTAAGGCCGATGCCGTGGCCGCGCTTGCCATCCTCAACACTGTGACGGCCAGCGCGGCGGGTATGGTCTCGTGGCTTGCCGTCGAGCGCGTGCACACCGGTCGCCCCACGCTGGTGGGTGCCAGCACCGGTCTGGTTGCGGGCCTTGTGGTGGTCACGCCCGGTGCGGGCTTTGTCGAGTCGTGGGCGGCGCTGGTCATGGGCCTGATCGTCTCACCTGTCTGCTACCTGGCCATCAGCCATCTCAAGACCAAGTTTGGCTACGACGATGCGCTCGACGCGTTCGGTTGCCACGGCGTCGGCGGCATCCTGGGCGGCGTACTCACAGGTCTGTTCTGTGTGCCGGAGCTTTCGTGGACCGGTAAGGGCGGTCTGTTCTACACGGGCGACGTGTCGCTGCTCATCTCGCAGATCTTGGGCATTGTGGTGACGGTCGCTATTGTGCTGGTGCTCGACTTGGTGATCGCCGCGGTGGTCAAGGCACTGTTCCACGGCAGCCTACGTGTGGACGAGGCCGACGAGGCGCTGGGCTTGGATGCGAGTCAGCACGGCGAGAGCGCGTATCCCTCGTTCTCCGGACTCGATTAGCAGCTTCCCCAAGCACCGCACCTTGCCGTTCAATCGTCGCTCACGTACTTAAGTACGCTTCGCTCCTCTTTCACGGCAATCTGCGGCACTTGGGAAACCTGCTAAGACCAGTCAGTTGAACTTTTTGATTTCTGAGGTTGGTTTGCGGCACCTGGGAAACCCGTGCCATGTGAAGGACAATTCATTTCTTTATTAAAGAGAGGAATTCACTATGAAGAAAATTACGGCGGTCGTTCGTGCCGAGAAGCTTGAGGTTCTCAAAGACGCGCTGTTTGCTGCTGATGTTCGTGGTATGACCATCAACCAGGTGCAGGGCTGCGGTGCGCAGCATGGCTGGAAGGAATACGTGCGCGGCAACGAGTTGCTTGTCAACACGATCCCTAAGGTGCAGTTCACGCTCATTTGCGCCGATGAGCATGTCGACAGCATTGTCGACATCATCTGTAACGCCGCACGCACCGGAGCCGTCGGCGATGGCAAGATCTGGGTCGAGCCGGTCGAGGAAGTCATCCGCATCCGTACCGGCGAACACGGCCCCGCCGCGGTGTAGAATCGACCGTCTACCATCCGCAACGTTAAAATGCTGCAATGAGGCACAAGACTTGCGTTGTGGATGGACGGATTATGGGTCGTAATAAATATCCCGAGGAGACTGTCGCGAAGATTCTCGACGCGGCGCTGGAGCTATTCTGCGTACAGGGTTATGAGGGGACGAGCATCCAAGACATCGTCGACCGCCTCGATGGCATGACCAAGGGTGCTGTCTATCATCACTTTAAGAGCAAAGAGGAGATTTTCAACGCCGCATTTGATCGGGCAACGGCTCCGATTGCTGAACACCGTCGCGCGACACTCGGTGCTGGCAATATGACGGGAGCTCAAAAGCTCAAACGACTTTATGCGCCCGAGTCCGTCGTTCCGCAAATCGAGCTATGGGCTCGCATGCATCCTGCGGCAGATCCGGTAAAAAGCTCGCGGCTGCTGGCGATGCAGTACCAAGGTTCGTTTGACGAGTCGGCCGATGGCAATCTCTTGCCAGTAATCGAGGAGGGCATCGCCGACGGCTCCATTGCGTGCGAATGCCCGCGCGAAGCAGCGGAGGCCGTATCGTTGTTAGCGAATCTTTGGCTGCTGCCATTGTTTCGTCCGCTCGAGCCCAAGGAGCGAATGCTCGCTCGCGCACAATGTTTGGCACAGATGGCGGCAGCGGTGGGGCTCGATTTGGGTAATGAAGTGCTCCAGACAACGGCCCAGATTTGGGACGTATGGAACCGTGCCGGGTGGTAATATAGATACCAACGGTATGTAATTGATTTGTGAGGGTAGCCACGGCTGCCCTTTTCAAGTCATTAAATACATACTGACAGTATGTATTTGGGGGCAGGCTTATGGCTGGGATGCGAAGAATTAGCGTTTCATTGGCGCCAAAAACAGTGCGATCTATCAGGCTATTTGGTCTTCTTGTTGCACAACTGTGTGCGTATTCGATGCTGTCGGCACTGTGCTTTGCGTGTCCGCTCTACTTGTTCGATTGCAGCGGCTCCTCAACGTTATATGGCGCCGTCGCGGCGATAGCGTTCATACCGGGCGTGCTCGCGACTCCGGTTGGCGGGATTTTGGCGGATCGGGGAAGACATCGCGGGGTTCTTGTGGTACTCGGCATTGTTCTGATGGCTGCATCACTGCTGTTTATCCCCATGAAGCGTTCGCTGCCTCTTGCGGTTGTCGTGGCAGCAATGCTTTGCGTCCAATATGGCATCCAATCGCTGCTGAAACCGATGCTTCAAATTGAGGCGGTGCGCATGACGGGCCAAGAAAAGGTTGAGCGTGCCACTGCGTTGGTCTCGCAGATAATCATGATGAGCAATATCTTGGGGCCTGTAGTCGGGACGGCAGTCTATGGGTGCTTTGGTATCGATACTCTATGCGAAACCGCGGCGTTGACGTTTACGATTTCAGCCCTGCTGTTCGGGGGCGCACTCAAGCAAAATGCCTCATCTGAAACGATGGGAGACGGCGCGACTCGTACGACACGCCGAAACGATTTTCGGGAGTTGATTCGGTACCTGTCTCAAAACTCATCATTGCTCGTTGTGTTTTTGATTGCGGCTATTTTGAACCTTGCGTTAGTTGGGTTAACGATTGGTGCTCCCGTTATTGTTGCAAAGCATCTCGGAATGCAGTCATCCTTCGTTGGGATTATTGAGGTGGCTATGGGCTTAGGTGGTCTTGTCGGCAGTGGTTTGGTCGGTATTTGGCCGCATCGTTTTTCCTTCAAGGGCATATGTCGATATGTTGCGATGATCTGTTTTGGAGTCGTGCCGATTATTGTCACGCTACTGAGCGGTTCTGATGAATTAGCGTTTGCCGCGCTTGCGGCCGGCTCGGCATGGGTCATGGCGTGGGCAAGCATTACATCGGTCGAAATCGTTTCATTTGTTCAGCGGTCAGCGCCAAAGGAATACTGCGGAAAAGTGCTGGCACTCGTTTATATGACGCTTTCCTGTGCAACGCCTATTGGCCAATTGGTTTACGGGCTCGCATATGATCGATGGACACCGGCGATTGTATTCGCAGGCATGTTGGCGGTGCTGACGTTGACGACGGCGCTGTTTTATCGGCTGAAAAGTCGCTTGTGGCGATTGTCTTAGCGCGCTGGGGCACCGTGAATTTGTGGAGGCGGTGGTACGCCGCGCCGGGACGGCATTGTTTAGGCATGCCTCTCCTTCGTCTACAATATCGTGCAGACGAAGGAGAGGCATGCCCATGATCAAGATGTTTGCGAGTGACTTAGACGGAACGCTGCTGAACGCCCTGCATGAGGCGGATGGGACCATCCGCCGTGCCATTCGCGAGCTGACCGAAGCTGGCCTGCATGTGGTTCCCGCGACCGGACGCTCGACGCTGCCGATCGGCGAGCATGGCTTTACGGGCCTGGCGCTTGACGCCTGCTGCTCCAATGGATCCATCGTGCGCGACAGTCATGGCGAGGTGCTCAAAACCTGGACCATTGACCCGCAGATCACCGAGGAACTGCTCAAGGAGTTTCCGGACATTTGCTTTGATTGCTCCACGCCCGATGGCATGTTCTCGAGCGGCTCGTTCGAGATGCATCAGGCGGGCTTTAAAAAGGACAGCCCTATCAAGCGTATCGTGATGCGTGGCATGCGTGCACGTGGCGGGTATCACGAGGAGCAATATTTCGACCAGTCGATCGGTGACATCCTGCGCCACGATGTGTGCAAGATCAACTGCCGCGTGACCTCGCCCGAGCTGGAGCGTGACCTTAAAGCATATTTGGCCGAGCGATCGGACCGCGTGGTCAACGCGCCGTTCGATCCGGTGATGTTCGAGATCACGGACGTGGCGTGCAACAAGGGCGAGAGCGTGGCCTGGCTGGCGGGCTACTACGGTATTGCCGAGGATGAGGTCGCGGTCTACGGCGACGGCGGCAACGATATCGCCATGCTCAATCGTTTTCGTCACAGCTACGCGACCAAAAACGCAAGCGATGCAGCCAAGGCCGCCGCGAGCGCGACCATCGGCAGCTGCATGGTCCACGCCGTCCCCAAACACATGCTCGCCACCATGCGCAAGCAAAACTCCCGCACCGTCATCGAATAATGTGGCAAAGGGACAGCCCCTCTGTCACATGGGAGATGCCGGCTTTTGGCGTATAGGACTGTCTCGCTTTCGCCACCAACAAATTTCGAGTTATTCGGCCTGTCGGAGGTCGTTAAATGGCTAAAGATGCCCTCTCGGGAACATTCATACCTCTAATGGTGTTTGATTCGGTGTCGTAAGTGCGCAAATGGGCATGTATGCGCTCAAATAAGGACAAAAACCCTCAGATAATCCCGGCGGTGCATTTATTCAGAACTAGCAGCGTGGCCGAATAACTCGAAAAATGTAGGTGGCAGTTCGGCGACAAGCTCGGGTACGGCAAAGGAACTGTTCCTTCGCCATGCCCGAGTTCCGATCTTCTGATATGCGAACAAACATTCGCATATCTAACTGCGCTTTGATAGAATTGATACTGTTGGCGGCAGTTCCATGTGCCGGGCAGCGCCCTCCATCCGATGGGAGGTGATGCCCATGACCGATTTGATTGATTTCGTGAGACTTCTGACCGCTTTGGTCTCGTTCTTCACGGCGCTTGTCGGCCTTTCCGAGGCACTCAAGCAGCGTTCGAAGCGCAACAGAAGGGGTCGCCGCCGCTAAGGCGTTGACCCCCTAATGCAAACAACGGCGCTGCCCAGCTTTCCAGAACTTGGGCTGCCGTCGACACTATTCTACCCACGAATGACATTTTGGACAATCGGCAATGCCACTCCAAAAGCCGGGCACAACTGGCACAACCTAGGCGGTCGCTGAATGTGACAAAGGGACTGCCCTTCGTCACATCCTAAATATTGCCTTTACGTGTTGATGCACACGGTGTGCAATAATACTCGCACTGTGCAATAGTGCACAGGTTGAGTAACAAGGAGGACGCTTGTCCCAGCTCGAGAAATGCGATCGCCGGTCCCTTCGCTCGCAGCGCGCCCTTCGCCAGGCGCTTGCCAGCGAGCTTGCCGAAAGCGGCGACCTTTCGCGCATTAACGTCGCGTCGCTCACCGAGCGTGCCGGCCTTACGCGCCGCACGTTTTATTCGCACTACCGCGATATCCCCGACTTTATCAATCAAATCGAGGACGGCTTGCTGGCCGAGATCCGTGAGCGCATTGAGCTCATCACTGCAGCTCAGCTGCCTGATCTCTATCACAATATCGATGAGCTCGAGCCGGCGCCCGGTTCGGTTGAGCTGCTGCGTTATCTTGCGGCCAACCGCGACTTAATCGGTGCGCTGTTGGGTCCGGGCGGCGACCAGGCCTTCATTAAAAGGATCATCGACACCGCTCGTGAGGCTGTGGTGCCGCGTGCGCAGACGGGCATTTTGGGCCTGGCGCTGGGCACGTTCTTTGACTACTACGTCACCTACGTCGTGAGTGCCGAGGTCGGCATGATTCAGCGCTGGTTTGAGCGTGGGCTCACCGAATCGCCCGAGGCCATGGCGCGCATTATGACGGTGCTCGCTTTTGTGCGCCCTGGTGACCTGTATGGCCAACCCATCGATATCAACGTGCCGGAATACGGCATGAAGCTATTGAACTTGCAGCTCGAGGATGCGGCTGACACCGCCGCAACCGTCGGGTCCAACAACTAAGAGGAGAGACAGATGAGCAAACTCGTCGAGGGCATCAAGGACCGCATGGTCGCTGCTGCACGCGAGGCCGCGCCCGCCGTGGTGGACGCCGCGCAGAAGGCCGCGACCGCGGCCGCCGAGAAAGTTGCCGAGGCAGTTGCCGATGCCAAGAACGCGGCAGGGGAGACGTCCGTCGCTAGCGAGCCCGCCACCGCCGCTGAGCCCGTAGCCGCCGCCCACGCCCCCGAAGGCGCAATCTTCAACCCCGACAACGCCCACGGCAACCTGCACCTGGGCATCGACGTGGGCTCCACCACCGTTAAGCTCGCCGTGCTCAACGACGACAACCAGATCGTCTACGCCAAGTACCAGCGCCACCACACCGACGTCCGCGTCTGCGCCCGCGACCTGTTCGAGGGCGCTGCGACCGTGCTGCCGACGGCCCAAATGACCTGCGCCATTACCGGCTCGGGCGGCCTGCTGCTGTCCCAGTGGCTCGACCTGGAGTTCGTCCAGGAGGTCATCGCCAGTAAGCGCGCCGTCGAGACCCTCATCCCGGCCACCGATGTCGCCATCGAGCTGGGCGGCGAGGACGCCAAGATCATCTACTTCGACAACGGCATCGAGCAGCGCATGAACGGCACCTGCGCCGGCGGTACGGGCGCGTTCATCGATCAGATGGCCACCCTGCTGCACACCGACGCGAGCGGCCTCAACGAGCTCGCGGCCAACGCCACCACCATCTATCCCATCGCCAGCCGCTGCGGCGTCTTTGCCAAGACTGACGTCCAGCCGCTGCTCAACGAGGGCGCCCGCCCCGAGGACGTGGCGGCCTCCATCTTCCAAGCCGTCGTGACCCAGACCATTTCGGGCCTGGCGTGCGGCCGTCCCATTCGCGGCAACGTCGCCTTCCTGGGCGGCCCGCTGCAGTACCTCTCCGAGCTGCGCCACCGCTTCTACCTCACGCTCAACCTGGACGAGGAGCACCGCATTGTGCCCCAAAACGCTCACCTGTTTGTGGCGAGCGGCGCCGCCATGGCGCACGAGTCCAATAAGCTCAGCACGTTCCCGCAGCTCATCGAGGCCATCGATGCCCTGGGTGACACGCAGGGTGCCGAGGTCGAGCGCCTGGATCCGCTCTTTGCCACCGACGAGGACTTTGCCGAGTTCAAGACCCGCCACGACCAGGAAGTCGTCCCCAAGGGCAAGCTCGATGGCTACACCGGCCGCGTGTTCATCGGCATCGACGCCGGCTCCACCACCATGAAGGCCGCGCTCGTGGGCGAGGACGGCCAGCTGCTGCATACCTGGTATGGCAACAACAACGGCGACATCCTGGGCACGGCCAAGGTCATCATGGCCGATTTCTACAACCACATCCCCGCGGGCTGCACCATTGGTCACGTGACTACCACGGGCTACGGCGAGGCGCTGCTCATCGAGGCTCTCAAGGCCGACTCCGGCGAGATCGAGACCGTCGCGCACCTGCGCGGCGCCAAGGCGTTCCTGCCCGGCGTCGAGTTCATCCTGGACATTGGCGGCCAGGACATGAAGTGCCTGCGCGTCAAGGACGGCGTCATCGAGCACATCATGCTCAACGAGGCCTGCTCGTCGGGCTGCGGCAGCTTTATCGAGAGCTTCGCCGTGTCTATGAACATGGACGTGCGCGCGTTCGCCGATGCCGCCATCCATGCCAAGGCCCCGGTCGACCTGGGTAGTCGCTGTACGGTCTTTATGAACTCGCGCGTCAAGCAGGCGCAAAAGGAAGGCGCCACGGTGGGCGACATCGCGGCCGGCCTGTCCTATTCCGTCATCAAGAATGCCCTGTTCAAGGTCATTAAGCTGCGCGATCCCAAGGAGATCGGCAGTCAGGTGATCGTCCAGGGCGGCACCTTTATGTCCGATGCCACGCTGCGCGCATTTGAGCAGCTCACCGGCGTTCATGCCGTGCGTCCCGACATCGCCGGCTGCATGGGCGCCTACGGTGCGGCCCTGCTCGCCCGCGATCGCGCCGGCGCCGACGGCACCTCGACCATCCTTTCGGCCGAGGACATCGCGCACCTCACCGTGACGCAAAAGCATGTCCGCTGCGGCCGTTGCTCCAACAACTGCCAGCTCACCGTTAACGACTTTGGCGGCGGCAGGCGCTTCATTACCGGCAACCGCTGCGAGAAGGGCGCTGGCCACAAAAAGCAGAAGACCGAGGCCCCCAACCTCTTCAAAAAGAAAAACGAGTTGCTGTTTAACCGCGAGGTCCTGAGTCCCGACGAGGCCCCGCGCGGCACCGTGGGTATCCCGCGCGCACTTAACATGTACGAGAACTATCCCTTCTGGCACGCGTTCTTTACGCGCCTGGGCTTTAGCGTGCAGCTCTCCGACCAGTCGAGCAAGAAGACCTACCAGGCGGGCATCGAGTCCATGCCGTCCGAGAGCGTGTGCTACCCGGCAAAGATGAGCCACGGCCATGTGATGAACCTTATCGACCGCGATGTCGACTTCATTTGGATGCCGTGCGTGCGCTGGGAGCGCAAGGAGGATCCGACCGCCGGCAACTGCTATAACTGCCCCATCGTCATGAGCTATCCCACGGCGCTGGCGCTCAACATCGACGAGATCCGCGAGCAAAACATCGAGTTCCTGTACCCGTTTGTGCCCTATCACGATAAGACCGAGCTCAAGCGCCGCCTGTACCAGGTGCTCGCCGTCGACCGCGTGGCCGATGCTGAAGCCGGTCGCGGCCGCGTGCGCGGTCCTAAAATCACGCGCTCCGAGGTCGATGCCGCTGTCAACGCTGCTTTTGAGGCCGATGCGCGCTTCCACGAGGATATCCAGACCATGGGCGAGGAGGCCCTTAAGTGGGTCGAGGACCACGGCGGCCACGGCATCGTACTCGCCGGCCGTCCCTACCATAACGACCCCGAAATCAACCATGCCCTGCCCGAGCTTATCTCGAGCTTTGGCTTTGCGGTCTTTACCGAGGATTCGCTCGCGCATCTGGTGAAGCCCGAGCGTCCGATTCGCGTCGTCGACCAGTGGATGTACCACAGCCGCCTGTACGCCGTCGCCCGCTTTGTGACGATGCGCAACGACCTGGACCTGATCCAGCTCAACTCCTTCGGCTGCGGTCTCGATGCCCTGACTACCGACCAGGTGCAGGAGATCCTGGAGGCCAGCGGCAAGATCTACACCGTGCTCAAGATCGACGAGGTATCCAACCTGGGTGCCGCGCGCATCCGCATCCGCTCGCTCATGGCGGCGCTCAAGGACCAGGAGGCCGAGCGCTTGGCCGAGGCCACGGCCGCGGGCGAGGCCTACGAGCAGGGCGATGCCGCGCCGGTGGCGCCCTCCAAGGATGCCCCCGCGTTCGCGAGCCGCAAGTACACGTTCGAGGCGCAGCGCGAGAGTGCTTCGACCGCATGGCCCAAGGTGCCCTTTACCGAGCAGATGCGCGAGGAGGGCTACACCATCCTGTGCCCGCAGATGGCGCCGATCCACTTTGACCTGGTCAAAGAGGTGTTCCGCGGTGCTGGCTATAACTTGGAACTGCTGCCCTCGACTGACCACGATGCCGTCGAGGCCGGCCTGCGCTACGTGAACAACGATATTTGCTATCCGTCGATCCTGGTGACGGGCCAGATCATGGAGGCCATCGAGAGCGGTCGGTACGACCTGTCCAAGACGGCCGTGGTCATCAGCCAGACCGGCGGCGGCTGCCGTGCCACCAACTACATCGCGCTCATCCGCAAGGCCCTGCGCGAGAGCGGCCACCCCGAGATTCCGGTGATCTCGCTTTCGGCCGTGGCGCTCGGCGAGGACAACCCCGGCTTTAAGATTACGCCGGCGCTGCTTAAGCAGGCAGTCTATGCGGTGCTCTTTGGCGACGTGATGATGCAGATGCTCTACCGCTGCCGCCCGTACGAGGCAACGCCCGGTGCCGCCAACGCGCTCTACGAGGAGTACATGGCGCGCGCCCGCAAGCTGGCGCCTAAGTTCAATCGCCACAACTACACCAAGCTGTGCCGCGAGGCCATCCGCGCGTTCGACACCATGCCGCTTGTGGGCGAGGGCACCAAGCCACGCGTGGGCGTAGTCGGCGAGATCCTGGTCAAGTTCCACCCTACGGCCAACAACCACGTGGTCGATGTCATTGAGCGCGAGGGCTGCGAGGCTGTGGTGCCGGGACTGCTTGACTTCTTCCTGTACTCCATGAGCAACGCCGAGCTGCAGAAGGACGAGCTGGGGAGCTCTGCCACGGCGCGCGCTGGCATGCAGGCGCTCATTAAGCTCGTGGACTGGATGCGCACGCCGGTGGAGGAGATGCTCGAAAAGTCCCGCCGCTTCGAGGCGCCCGAGCGCATTGGCACCATGGCGGACAAGGCTCGTACGGTGCTTTCGGTGTGCAACAACATGGGCGAGGGCTGGTTGCTCACGGCCGAGATGCTCGACCTGATCGACCATGGCGCACCCAACATCATCTGCACGCAGCCCTTCGCGTGCCTGCCTAACCACGTGGTGGGCAAGGCCGTGATCAAGGAGCTACGCCGCCAGCATCCCGAGAGCAACATCGTCGCGGTGGACTACGACCCCGGTGCATCCGAGGTCAACCAGCTCAACCGCATTAAGCTCATGATTAGCGTGGCCAAGGAAAACATGCGCGCCGGCAAGGGCTTTAAGCTTGAGAAGGTGGCGCCGCTCGCGATGGACGAGGTCACCGGCCAGATGCGTGCCCACGATGGCTGCGTGAGTTGCGGCTCGGTCGACGAGAGTGCCGTGACGTCGGTCGCTGAGCGCCTGGGACGCGGCATTAAGAAGTAGTTGGCCTGCTTTGGGCTAGATTTGAGGCAAACGGGTGGCAGCCGTACCGGCTACCACCCGTTTTTGTTGGACATATGTTGCGCATATGATCTTGCTGTAGCCTTCCGCGGGCTCGTATTTCTGAAGTGCGGTGAAAAACGCGAACCTCCCGAGCACACTGCCTTTTTAGGCGCTCGGGACCTGCACTGATAATTGTTCTCGGGGGAAGCGGGCACTGCGGGGCGCGGCAACGG
>ENA-OYXB01000216-OYXB01000216.1-human-gut-metagenome-genome-assembly--contig:-NODE-216-length-23435-cov-13.753721_pt1 | contig 23435 bp, 11 predicted proteins | sample MGYA00244176_ERZ653409 | MGnify/ENA primary metagenome ERZ653409 (study PRJEB26926, sample SAMN06164912) | human gut metagenome | biome: ENVO:00009003; feature: ENVO:2100002; material: ENVO:00002003... | reverse complement strand
AAGCAGAACAACGTCGATTATGGCGAGCCGAGCGCAACGCAGGATAACATAAAATACGCGGATTCCGCGAGCGTCGGTCACGTCGAAATATCCACGAGCGGTTACGGCTACGTGGGCGTCAACCCTCGTTTCGTTCCGAATATCAACGTAAGAAGAGCGATAATGAAGGCGTTCGACACGAGCATTATCGTAAACGACTATTATCAGGGCGGTCTTGCCGAAATAATCAGAAGACCTATGTCCACCAACAGTTGGGCTTACCCCAGAGGAGTCGGCGTTTACGAATATAAGGACGAAAAAGGGGAAAAGAAAGATTACAAGTACGACAGCACCGGCAGCGAAATCGAGGCGCTCGTCAAAGCGGCGGGTTACACCAAGAACAGCAACGGCGTATACGAAAAGGATATCGCGGGATTCGGAACGGATACGCTTAACTATAAACTTACGATAGCGGGCGGCTCCACCGACCATCCGGCGTATAAAATGTTCCTCAGGGCTCAGTCCATTCTCAACAGAGCGGGCTTCGACGTCAAGGTCGTAACTTCGCAGACCGCGCTCAGCGATCTTTCCTCCGGAAAACTTGCCGTATGGGCGGCGGCATGGTCGTCCACGATCGACCCGGATATGTATCAGGTTTACCATATCGATTCTCAGGCAAGTTCCACTTCAAACTGGGGATATAAGCAGATCAAGAGCGGTAAAAACGGCGCGTATAAGCAGGAATATCAGATTATAACCGACCTCAGCGAACTTATCGACGCGGGCAGAGCGACGATCGACGAAAACGAAAGAAAGAGAATTTACGCCAACGCTCTCAACAAGATCATGGAACTCGCAGTAGAATTCCCGACGTACCAGAGAAAAGATATGATGGCTTATAACAAAAACGTTCTCGACGTAAAGACGATGACGCCCGAAAACGAACGTTCGCCTTATAACGGACTTATTTCGAGAATCTGGGAGTTGAATTACCTGTAATAAAAAACGCTCGTCAGAACGGGCAACACTATAAATTTTACACGCGACGGCGATTAACCCGCCGCCGCGGCAGGACGCAGTATATATGGATATGTTAAAATACGTGGTAAAAAGATTACTTCTTGCCGTGCTGATCCTGTTCGGAGTTTCGGTCATCATTTACGCTCTCGCGAGGTTTATGCCCACCGATTACGTTGATAATCAGTATTCTTCGGCAGTGCAGCAAGGCACGATGAAGCAGGAGGACGTAGACCGTATAAAGGAATTATACGGTTTGTCCATGCCGGACGCCTATTTGAAAATAGAAATGGGCGAGGGCAGTTCTTTTGCCGGCAAAACTTTTACCAAAAACACGAAACAAGTCACTTACGAAGAGGACGTAACGCTCGGCATAAAGACTTTTGCGGAGTGGTATGCAGGCGACTTCGACGGAAGTAAAAACACGAGGCTTATTTTAAATGCCGACGGAACTTACTCTGTCTGCAAAGTTCAGAGCAAGGGCGCGGCTGTTGACAACGACGGCGAATCGGGGGAGGAGAGCGACGATGATCGCCTTATAACGATCGACGAAGTTCTCACGGTTGTGGAATCCGGTACTTATAAAATCGTAACCGATGACGAAAACGACTTCAAAACGATCAGAAACATAGTTTTTACCGAAAACAAACTCGGCGAAATCGAAGGTAAAGTCAACTATCGTCTGGCGGGATTTTTCGATAAATTCGGCGCGGTTTTAGGCGGCTATTTCAAGTGGCTCGGCAATATGCTCAAAGGCGACCTCGGAATGTCGTTCAAGTATAAACGCCCCGTTCAGGACGTTATAACTCAGAATATGGGAATATCGTTCGCGATAGCCTTTATCGCAACTATTCTGCAATTTCTCATCGCGATTCCGCTCGGAATCAAAGCCGCCGTCAATCAATACGGCGTGGTGGACTATACCGTCACGGTTCTCGCGATGATAGGCATATCGCTCCCCACGTTCTTCCTTGCCGCGCTCGCGATCAAGGTTTTCGCGGTAGATCTCGGCTGGTTCGAAGTCGGCGGTATCGCTTCGTCGTCTATCCCCAAGGACGCTTCCTGGCTCGTCAGATTCGGCGATAACCTCTGGCATATGGTTTTGCCCATGTCGGTTCTCGTCATTCTGTCCGTCGGCTCGCTCATGCGTTACACGAGAACGAACACTCTCGAAGCGTTAAAAGCGGACTACGTAAGAACGGCGCGCGCCAAAGGGCTCAGCGAACACAAAGTAATTTATAAACACGTTTTCAGGAATACTATGATTCCGCTCGTAACGATGATGGCGGGAATTCTGCCGAGTTTGTTCGGCGGGGCGATGATAACCGAAACGGTTTTCAGTATTCCGGGTATAGGTAAACTCGCATACGACGCTCTCGTCGTGGCGGATATCCCGTTCATAATGGGTTACAACATGTTCATCGCGGTTTTAACGGTTGTCGGAACGCTTCTGAGCGATCTGATGTACGCGGTCGTCGACCCGAGAGTAAAACTCGGCAGATAAAGGAGAGAGGTATGGAAGAGAATAAAGAAAAAACAGTTATCGACAATCCTACCGATACTCTTTTCGGCGAACGCAGAAGAATAGCGGAACTTTCCGCGGCAAGCGAGGAAGAACTTAAGAAAATCGTTTCCGAGGAAAACGCGTTCGGCGAATACGAAGAGGAAAACGAGATAAGCACGGAAGAAATAACGAGCAGAACTCTCAGCCCGGGGATACTCGTTTTAAAGAGATTTTTCCGTTCAAAATTATCCATGACGGGGCTTATAATGCTCGTGGTGTTGTTTATCTTTTCGTTTTTAGGTCCTCTTCTTCCGTTCGGATTCATCTGGGGTGAACGCACGCCCGACGAATCGCAGGCGGTTGTAGAAGAGTATTACAAAGAGGTTGAAAGCCCCGTTTACGGCGATATGCCCGTTTATATAATCACTTATTCCGAACCGAGCAATTATCTTAAGCCCTCGCTTTCGCATCTTCTCGGCACGGACGATAAGGGCTACGACGTGTTTTCAAGGCTTATGTACGGCGGCAGAGTTTCGCTTACGGTCGGTTTCGTCGTAATAATTCTCGAAACGCTTTTAGGCGTGTTTTTAGGCGGACTTGCGGGCTATTTCGGCGGCTGGGTAGATCAGGTTATAATGAGAATAGTCGATATTTTCAACTGCGTCCCCACGCTCCCGATGATGATGATTATCGGCGTCGCGCTGGACGCGAAAGACGTCACCGGTCCCGCGAAATTGTATATACTTATGGCGATGCTCACGGTGTTCGGCTGGGCGGGAACGGCAAGGCTCGTAAGAGGTCAGATTCTTTCGCTCAGAGAGCAGGACTTTATGCTCAGCGCGGAGGCGAGCGGACTTCCCGTCGGCAGAAAGATTTTCAAGCATCTTATCCCGAACGTAATGCCGCAACTCATCGTTTCGATGACGCTCGGACTCGGCGGAATCATTCTCACCGAAGCCACGCTCGGCTATCTCGGAATAGGCTTGCCGGCGGAATACGCAACCTGGGGCAACATGATCAACGCGGCGGCGAACAACACCACGCTCAGAAATTATCCAAATCTCTGGATTTCTCCGGGTATCTGCATAGTTCTCGCCGTTCTCGCGTTTAACTTTGTCGGCGACGGCTTGCGCGACGCTTACGATCCCAAGGCGATGAGGTGATAAAATGGAAGATAAAAAACACTATATATCCGCCAGGGAATCGAGAAACATCGCGAAAGAAAACGCGAAAGAAATAAAGATTCTCAAAAAGAAAAGAGCGGCTTATAAAAAATCGGATTATATAACCCGGATGAAGGACGACAGAAATATCGTCGAATTCGATAATCTTCACACATACTTCTATACGGACAGCGGCGTGGTTAAGGCTGTCAACGGCGTGTCGTTCGATATCCCCGCGGGTTCCACGGTGGGCGTGGTCGGCGAGTCCGGTTGCGGAAAGTCGGTCACGAGTTTGTCGCTTATGCAGCTTGTTCAGGGGCCTATGGGGCAGATCGTCGACGGAAGCATACGTTTCCGTTCCACGGTTAAAACTCCCGTCGGCGAAGAGCCGATTATGGAAGAAGTCAGGGACGAAAACGGAAACGTCGTCATCGGCGATGACGGAAAACCCGTAACGAAACAGTCGGTGGACGGAAAAGGCAAACCGCGTTTCAGAAAGGTTTTCGAGGAACACGACGAAGTTGTGGATATAGCGAAAATGCCGCTGTCGGAAATGTCGAAAATACGCGGCAGAGAAATCGCGATGATCTTTCAGGAGCCGATGACTTCGCTTAATCCCGTATTCACCATAGGCAACCAACTCGACGAAGTGACGTTGCTTCACGTGGACGGCGCGGACAAAATCGCTGCCAGAGAAAGAAGCCTCGAAATGCTTCGCCTCGTCGGCATAGCGATGCCCGAACACGTTTACAAATCTTACCCGCACGAACTTTCGGGCGGTATGCGTCAGAGGGTTATGATAGCCATGGCTCTTTGCTGCAACCCGAAACTTATTATAGCGGACGAACCGACAACCGCGCTTGACGTTACCATTCAGGCGCAGATATTCGATCTTCTCCGCGACGTTAAGGAGAAAATCAGCGGAAGCATAATGCTCATCACGCACGATCTCGGCGTTATCGCCGAAATGGTCGATTACGTCGTGGTTATGTACGCGGGCAGAGTCGTGGAAAAGGGTACGGTTACGGAGATATTCAAGAGCCCGATGCACCCTTACACGATAGGGCTTCAGAAGAGCAAACCCGTCGTCGGGAAAGAGGTCGACAGGCTTTACAGTATCCCCGGCAACGTGCCAAACCCCGTGAATATGCCTTCAACCTGCTATTTCAAGGACAGGTGCAATATGAAATGCAACGTGTGCAAAAACGGTTATCCGCCGATGGTGCAGGTTTCGCCCACGCATTACGTCGCGTGTTATCTCGCGTTAAAGGAGGGGCTCAGCAATGGCTGATAACGTTGTCGTAAAAGGCGGAGAAGAGAAATACATTCTCGAAGTCAACAATCTCAAAGAATATTTCCCGATATCCAAGAGCCTTATGAAGAAGAATACGGTTTATCTCAAAGCGGTGGACGGAGTTTCGCTCAGGCTCAGAGAGGGGCAGACGATAGGCATAGTCGGAGAATCCGGTTGCGGAAAAACCACGCTCGGAAGAACGATACTCAGGCTTTACGAACCCACGGACGGCGAGATAATCTTTGAAGGTCAGCACATAGAAAAACTTAAAGGCGAGGCTCTAAGAAAAGTCCGCCCGAATTTCCAGATGATTTTCCAGGATCCTTATTCGTCGCTTTCGCCGAGAATGACGGTCGGCGAGATTGTCGGAGAGGCGGTCAAAGTTCACAAGATCGTCCCCGAATCGGAATATAAGGATTATATCGTAGACATAATGAAAAAATGCGGACTTCAGCCGCATTATTTCGACAGATACCCGCACGAATTCTCGGGCGGACAAAGACAGCGTATCTGCATAGCGAAGGCGCTCGCGTTAAAGCCGAAACTCGTCATCTGCGACGAACCCGTTTCGGCTCTCGACGTTTCCATTCAGGCTCAGATAATCAACTTATTCAAGGACCTTCAGGAAACGGAACGCCTTTCATATATATTTATCTCGCACGATCTTTCGGTCGTGGAACATATTTCGGACGAAGTGGGCGTTATGTATCTCGGCAATATGGTCGAATACGGCTCGAAGAGAGAAATGTTCGATAACCCGCTTCATCCTTACACGAAGGCGTTGTTTTCGGCGATTCCGATTCCGGATCCCGAAACGAAGATCAGGAGAATCGTTTTGCAGGGCGATATTCCTTCGCCGGCAAACCCGCCCAAGGGATGCAAATTCCACACCCGTTGCAACGAGTGTATGAGCGCGTGCAAGTTGCTTGAACCCGAGTTCCGCGACGCAGGCGGCGGACATATGGTGGCTTGCCATAAGTACGACGAAGAAGTTATGGGTAACGCCGCTTATTACGACGAACTTCTCGTGAAACAAAAAGAAGAGGAAGAACGCGCCTTAAAGGAAGCCGAAGAAAAGAAAATCAAAAAGTTTTTCAAAAAGTAAGGCAGAGATTTTATCGGGGATGAAGTAAGCAAATTTGCGGACGGACAAGGTTGGTCTGAATTTTGTCCGGAACAAACGAAACAAGGAGCATTATGATTAAACACAGGTCAGATAAAAAGATATTGATAGCGTTATTGACCGTTATATTGTGCGTCGCCGCGCTCGCTTGTACGGGTTGCGGGAAGAAGTTGAAAGTGACTTTTTCTTACGGCAACGGTATGAGCGACAGCGTAGTCGAAGTCAATAAAGGCGAAGCGGTCGCCGAACCGGGCGTTCCGACGAAAGAGGGTTTTGAATTCATCGGCTGGAAACAGAACGGCGCGGACGGGTATTACGTTTTCTCTACGCCCGTTACGGAAGATATAACGCTCGTAGCCGAATGGAAAGAAAAGGGCGGACAGGACAATCCGGACAATCCCGACGAAACGGTAAGAATCAGGTGGCAGGACGAAAGTTACGCGGAGTTTTTGTTCGACGGAAGCATTCCGAGAAACGTGAAAAAGGGAACGACCGTGTCGTTCGGCTTGCGCGTATCGCCTTATTACGAGGGTTCTCCGGCGGTAAAGGCGGGTAACTCGGTTCTCACTCCCGACGCCGATGGCAAATATTCGTTCATGGCGCAAAGTTCGGTAACGGTTTCCGTTGAAGGACTTACGAGAGCGGATTCCGTGATAAAAGGTATGGGAACGATTAAAAGTCCTTATAAAATCGCGAACGCTTCTCAATTCAAAACATTCACGGACAGCATTAATAGCGGTTCGGACAAATATAAGGAAGCGTATATCGAACTGACTTCCGACATCGATTTCAACGGCGAAACGCTCGATCCGGTTGCAGACAACGCAAATTTGTATTTCTCCGGGAATTTTAACGGAAACGGACACACTCTTTCCGATTTCAACATCAACGCCGAAAACGGCTACGCCGGGTTGTTCGGTTATATTGTCACCGCAACGCTCGAAAATCTGAACGTTAAAAACGATATCGTTCTCGAAACGTCGTCCAAACTCAATTATATCGCCGGCGGCATTGTTTCTTACAATATCGGTTCGGATATAATCAACTGCGGTTTCAGCGGCAGTTACAGCGTGGTCAACACGATAAACGAAGAGAATATGGCTCTTCACCTCGGCGGAATCTGCGGATTTATGCAGAGTTACGCTCCCGATTACACGGCTTCGATTTCTTATTGCCGCGTGGACGGAACGCTTTCCTCTTCCGGAGATTATCCGCTTTATAACGTCGGCGGAATCGCGGGCGCGTCATTCGGCGCGTCGGTGGAGGTCGCGGCTTCGGTTTACAACTGTTCGTTCAACGGCGAAATAAGCGGCAAAATTCAGAACGCAGGCGGTATCGTCGGTTATCTCAGAGAGAAATCTTCGCTTGCCAACTGTTACGTAAGCGGAAAAATCAGTGCGCTCATCAATCAGAAAGAATCGATCGCGGGCGCTATTTGCGGAAGAGCGGATAACGAAACTTCGGCAACGCATTGCGTTTCCGCGGCTAAACTTACGTGCGCTTTTTCTTCCGGAACGGAAGGCGAGAAGAGCGAAGTCTGCGGACTTGTTTTCAACGACGCTCAGATGGGCGTAGACTCGAGAAAAGCGGTTGTTAAGAATGTTTACAACGCGGAAAGCGGATCGTTTGACAAAAACGGAACTTCTTACGACCTTAAAAACCTCGGCAAGGTTTGCGAACTCGCCGGCTGGAACAAAGCCGACTGGCAGACGGATAACGGGAAAATCGTTCCTTTATACGACGAAACCGCCGAGCAGAGTATTCACGCCCGCTTCATATTCGGCACGGAAGTGACGAAATCCGATAAGGACGGCAAGCCGCTCACGCTCACCGAGGACACGGTTACCGCGAACGGAGTTTTGCCGGTATACGTTGTTTACGACGGAACGGGAATGAACACCTTCACCGCGGATAACGGACGAATCTCTTACGGATATTTCTTCGACAAAGAACTCACCGAAAGAGTTCCTTCCTGCTATCTTCTCACGAACGACGTCGATATATACGTCGGGTTTGCCGATTATGCGGACGTTGCCGGCGAATATTATCTCACGATAAAGGCGTCGAAGTCCGGTGAGGTAAGAAACATCGAAATTCAACTCGTATTTGACGATAACGGCAAAATGACTATGATTTACGACGGTATCGTCGCGAGTTATATGTACGTCTATAACGGCGAAAAAATCCTCATAAAAGACGGATATTTCGCTTATATCAGATATCCCGACATCGACACGAAAAAATATGATCTCACCGCAGACTATTATTGCGAAATCGTCGGCGACAAACTCGAAATTTACGACACGGTTTTCTTCGCGAAGCCCGACAACGCGGCAACGGCGAACAAACTCAACAAAGCGATGGGCAACTGGTATGCGTCCGACGGCTCCGTTTATAGTTTTCTCTCCGACGGCACGGGATCTATAACCGATGCGAACGGCAATTATTCCGAATTTACTTATTCGTGCAACGGAAACTCCGTAACGATAAAAATGGGCTCGGAATCGGGCAGCGCGAGCATTTCTTCGGACGGCAAAACGATGCAGTCCTCGAAATTCGATTTTACGATTTCCAAAACCGATATTTATAAAGGACTTTGGGAAACAGGCTTCGCGAACCGCAAAACGATAGAATTCGACGGCAAGGGCGAAGTGAAGTATAACGGCGGAACTTATTCTTACGAAATAAACGGAGATGCGGTTTCGTTCGGCAACGTCTCCGCCGCGTTCAACGCCGACGGACTTCTCGTCGTAACCGATAACGGAACGGAAACCGTTTACGGCAGAGAGGGAAGTTATATCGGCGTGTGGAAGGAAACGTTGCTCAATTATACCATGGTTCTTTACGGAATAGGCAAGGACGGTTACGGCCACGGCAGAGATACAAACAATGTAGATTTCACTTACTTTGCCGATAAAGACGAAGGCGGTCTGATGGTAAACATGTATTACCGCACGAGATTATACGGAATGTTCCACGAAGTGACGAGCGAGAAGTTCCACTCAACCATTCTTTTTATGACCGGCTATTACGCCGAAACGGGCATGCTCGTGGACGACTTCAATATGTGTTACGAAGACCCGTTCAAAGGTACGTGGAATTCTTCCGACGGAACGCAGTACGTGTTCAACGGACTCGGCGAGTACAATATCGATTTAGCGCTTTCCGACGGTAGAACGTGGAAGGCGATAGGCAGCGTTTCCGTAATCGAAAACGGCGTTTCGACGGACGTTAAATATCATTACGACAGAGCGAATACAACCGCATCGTTTACGTATAACGGTAAAACTTACGCCGTGAAACTCAGCGGAAACGACGTCCTTATCGACGAAAAAGTTTGCAAATCTCCCGACGAAGTGAGCCTTTATAAGTATCACGTGGGCGACGATATAATCGAGTTCAACGGCAAAAGCCCCGTCGGACTCGGCAAAGCCAAAGTTACGGCGAACGGAGCGGTAACCGAATACGATTACACCGTTACCGAAAGCGAAAACTCCATCACGGCAATAATCGCTGACGGCTCTGCCGAGCTTTATAAATTCGTGTTTGAAACCACGAACGGCGTAACGAAAACCACCGTCAGCAAAAACGGCGAAGTCGTCACCGGAAACGTCGGATTATATCACCGCGCGATCGGCAAAAAATATCTCATTTCGGACGATATGTTCTTCTATTCCACCGAAAATATGGATATGACCGGCACAGCCAAAGGCATGTTCGCCGATCTTGAAGTCGAGATAACTTACGTCGACGAAAATTACGTAAGGTTGAGAGTAGACGGAACGTTCCTTTATTTCATCTATTACGTCGACGAGAACACTCTCGCGATAGTCGATTCTTCGTTGAAGACGATCGGCGTGCTTACCGTTCCCGACGGATATCAGGGCGTCTACGTCGCCGACGACGGCTCGACCGTCAGTTTCGACGGCAGAAGCAAATCCGAGTATACTTACGCGTATATGACGCTCACCGTAATAGAGGATTTCGACGGAGAAAAGGAAGAAATCGAATACGTTTACGTTTATAAAGAAGAGGACGGCGAACTTTTCGCTTACGAAGTAGACAGATCGGGCGAAGAGGACGTTCTCGTCAAAAAGTACAAGATATCAGGAACAAAAACCGACGGCGCAAAGGCGTTCAAAAGCGAAACGTCCGTCGTATATCTTTCGGAAATATCCGAATAAACAGGAGCAATCATGAAAAAGAAATTATTACTTATTCTGACGATCGCGCTGGCGATTTTAACGTCGCTTGCGTTCTCGTCGTGCGGAAAGAAGGGCGATTCCCAGTCCGTGCCCGATTCTGCGTCCGAATCCGTGTCGGAAACCGGACAGCCGACCGAATCGGATTCTCAACAGACTTCAGTCGTCGATCCTAAAGGGAACGGCACGAAAGAAAATCCTTATCTTATAAAAACTGCGGACGATCTTCTCGATTTTGCCGACAGAATAAACAACCCCGACGATGACGGCGAATACGCTTCGTCGTTCTTCCGCCTCGAAAACGATATCGATATGGCAGATGAAAAATACGTTTCGGCAGGCAAACCCGTTACCGTTGAAAATGAGGACGGAACGACGGAAGTCAAAGGCGGTTTCAGAGGCTCTTTCGACGGAAACGGACATAAAATATCCAACCTTACCATAACCCAGACTTTGCGTATGTCGGTGGGTTACGTCGGCTTGTTCGGGTATACGAATAGGGCTAACGTATACGACCTTACGCTCGAAGGAGTAAATTACGTCGTCGAGTCCATTTCGGGCGAAAGCACGATCGGCGCGTATATCGGCGGAGCGGTCGGTTATGCCGTTCTCACTAATTTCGTCAACGTTAAAACGAGCGGAACCGTCGAAACCAGACTTCTGCCCAAGAACGTCGCGCATATCGGCGGAGTCGCGGGCGAACTCGAAGTTTACGACAAAGAGAAGGCTTATATAGCGTACGTCCGTAACTGCCGCGCGGCGGTCGAAACGATCGTCGGCAAGTTCGACGGCACGGAAGACAGCGTTCTCGAAGTCGCTTCCAACGGCGGAATCGTCGGAACGGTTTCCTGCACGAAGGGCGCGGTGGCAATCGTCAACTGCGTGTCGGACGGTAAAGTGTACGGCGGTCAGTTTGTCGGCGGAATCGTCGGTTATAATAGCGGTTCAAACGTAAGTATAGTCAACTGCGTGAATTACGCAAGCGTCAGAGCGACCGCGAAAGACGTTTCTTACGCAGGCGGAATCGTCGGCTCCGCAAGAAACGATATGATCGTCCTCGATTCTTATTCCGCGGGCAACATAGCGGGCGTTAAGGCTTCTTCGAGTTTTTACAAATCTTACGCCGGCGGCATATTCGGTTATAGTTACGCCGATGATTACGATATGGGATACACAGCCGGCGTTGCCGCGGAAAACGCTTTCCATTCGGGCGTCGTCAGATCCGCATCTTACGACAATCTCAATTCTGCCGGTACGAAAATCGATAAAGCGAAAGTCGATAAAGACTGGTTCGTAAACAATCTCGGATTCGACGCGGACGAATGGAATTTCGCGGACGGAAAAATTTCGCCTGCGGATTACGACAAAAAGTCGGGTTCTTATAAACTTTCTCTTTACGCAAACGATACGCTTGTTAAAGAAATAGAGAAGCCGTACACCGAAACGGGATTTTCGATTATCGGTTTGCTTGACGACGGCGACCCGATCGACACTCTTCTTTTCTTCGATTGGGGCTGGCAGTCCGGCACGAGATATCGTTATTACGTTCCCGTGGTTAAGAATATGCGCCTCGACGCTCAGTACGGCGATTCCGCCGAAGTTGCCGGCACGTTCAAAGGCAAAGCGGAATATCACGGAGAGTCGGATGCGGGCATACTCGCTCTTTACGATAACGGAACTCTTCAATGGGTTTCTACCGGCATCATCAACGGAACTTATAAATACGACGGAACTCACCTTCTTCTTAATTTCTTCAACAACTACGGCGAAATCGCGGGAAATTTCAATAGCACATCCAAGACTATAAGTTTCTCCATAGAGCACGGAATGTCCGCAATCGTAAGTTACACTTTCACCAAGAAGGACAATATCAAAGTATTCGGTCAGTATTTCAACAACGACGGCGATACGTTCGTGTTCAGCGACGATAAGATAACTCTGTATTCCGATAACGTCCGCAACAACGACGGCGTTTCCGGTTCTTACACCATTAAAGGCGACGAAGTTGTTATCGACGGAAAGTTGAGCGACTATTTCTCGTCGATGAAAATGACGATTAAAAACGACGGAACTTTGGACGTAGATTTTGTCGGCAGCAAGGGCTATTCGATAAAGAGTAATTTCGCAAGGCCCGTAAACACCGATCATAAGGGTGAAAAATACGTCGGCAAATATTATTTCCCCTATCTGACGATTTCGTCCAACAACGACGCGATCCAGTCAAACTACGTCATCGAATTTTTCGCGGACGGTAAAATCGAATATTCGAGCAAATACAGCACTACGCCCGGCGAATATTACGTTTTCGGTAATTTGTTCAGAATTGCTCTCGAAGGCTACTATACGACGATCAGATACGACGAAACGCGTAATTTCTTCTACGGAGCGATCAACAGAGGAATAGGAAGCGGCTCCAAAATAAAAACTATCCTCACGCCTTGCGCGGACGGCGAACTCGTCGCGTATATGGTTAATTACGACGTGAACGAATTCGTTGCCGTCAACGATAAGAACCATTATCTCGTCAAAGACGGCGCGGTTGTCACCGATGCGGTCATAATAGCCGAACGGGGATTCGCGAACGGCGAAAGAGTTACGATTAACGGCGTCGATTACAGAGTAAAATTGAGCGTGACGGATAAAAATAACAGAGGCTACGTTCTCGAACCGCTTGGCGCAGAAGAGGGAGATTACACTTATAACGGAACGTCTTTCTCGCTGGACGGAATCAAAGACGTAACAGGCGACAAAACGGGTAAGTATTACGTTTACGATAAATTCGTCGTTGTCGTTTTCGATGACGATACAATCATCGGATTCGATTATACGGCGGCAAAGGCCGCAAACGGCGCGGTTACGCTCGTCGCTCCCGACAATCATCAGGGAGTCTGGTATTCTTACAAAGAAAACGAGGACGGCGTATCTCAGAAGTACAACAGGCTTCTTCTGGACGGTTACGGGCATGTCGCGTATATGTACAGAACCGACGACGGAACTTATAATTTCAATTGGGGCAGACAAAGCGGCTGGGTTGCTTACACCGAAACGGCAACAGGAATCTATTGCGAATTCAACGAGCATTATAAAGTCGAGTTCAACTTCTATTACGACGGACAACTCGCTTATTGCAAGGACTTCGACAAAACGTTCGGCATCGTGATTCATATCAAGGACGGTTATACCGGTACGACCGACCTCCCCTCGCTTCCCGATGGCGTTGCCGGAACTTATAACGGCGCGGAATCGGATGGAACGGCTATCGTTTTCAACCTTAAGCAAGATCTTACCGGAAGCGTAAAAGGTATTCCTTTCTCTTCGATTTACGACGGAAACGATAAAGTCGCGTTCAAAGCGAACGGAGTAAATTATGTTTTCGCGATAAGCACAAAAACTTTGACTTACGGAACGGAATCGGTCGTTCTCACCCGCGGCGGCGAGGTTGAGGAAATCATTCCCGCAATGTTTGTCGGTTCCTGGACCGGCAACTTCATCGGTTTCAATGCCGGCACACGCACGATAATTATCGAAGCGAACGGTACGATGAAATACGGCGAAGTGACTCTGGTTGCGGAATACGATATCGCAAAATCGCAGATTGTTGGAAAAAACGCCGACAAATCCTACGTAATCACCTTAACGTGGGACGCAAAAAACGAAGTGATGAGCGCAAATATTGTTTTCGTTCAGGATTATTCCGACGAATACAACAGCAGTTGTTCCGATCTTAAAAAGGCATAAGTATGACGGGGAAGATTTGTCGCGCTACGTCGGCGAATCTTCCCCGAAATGAATATTATGCAGCAAAAATGAATAATTATTAACCAAAACCGACGATATAAGTCAAAATTATGGCTTTTATAGGAAAAATCGATAGAAAATCACTGCAATTTTGTGAGAATTGTTTGACGGTTATGCGTTTTTAGTTGTATAATATGTAAGAACAAGATAAAAACTCCGTGCTTTTCGGCGCGGAGTTAAAAAATTTTTATATAGGAGAAACATTATGGCAAAGAAAAAATCGGTTTTATTGATTCTGATCGTAATGCTTGCGTTTTTCGCTTTTGCCGGTCTTGCTTCGTGCGGAACTCACGCGGGCAATTCGGAAAGTAACAGCGAAACGGTGAAAGAAACCGAAACCGCCGGTCAGACCGAAACGACAAGCGGAACCGAAACAACCGGCGAAACCACGAGCGAAACAGCAGGAGAAACGACGAGCGAATCTACCGTTGCTCCCGAAGTTAAATACACCGTTAAGTTTATGAACGGCGAAACCGAGGTCGCGAGCGTTGAGGTTAAAGAAGGCGAAACGGTTGCTCAGGCGGATATCCCCGTCGCTCCCGTATCGGATTATGTGTTTTACGGCTGGTTCAACGGTGAGGTTGAATTCGACGCAGCCGCTGCCGTAACCGCAGACGTAACTTACGTTGCAAAATTCAGCGCGATAAAAGCCGAGCATATCGGCGAATGGAGAGGCGAGGGCAAGGACGGCAACGCAAACGCCGTTGCTTACGTTCTCACCGTAACCGGCGAAACCGTATCACTTAAAGTCGGCGCGGCAGAAGCCGTGGCGGCAACGGATGTGGCTTACAATGCCGACGGTGAACTTACGTTCAAACTCGGCGACGAAGCATACTCTTTCGGTATGTGGTATAATTACTATATTTGCAACGCGGATCATTCCGTAAACGTAGATGTTTCGCTCGTTTACGATAAACCCGTCGAGTTCGGGGAAGAGGCTCTTGTCGGCGCGTATGAAACGGAAGCAGGCGTTAAAATCGTTATTAACAGCACGTTTGTTCTTGTCGACGGCGTTCAGGGAACGGATTTCACGTCCTCTTCTAGCGGTTATTCTTTCTATATCGACGGAGTAAGCGCGAGCGTTTCCTATAATACCGATGCGTGGTATTATTCTGTCGGCGGCGAAAACGACAAAATCAAAACTCCGGTAAAAGAACCTGTTGCAATTCCCGAGGCTCTTATCGGCAATTGGTCTGCCGTTGTTGAAGACGCGTGGGGAAAAACCCTTCATCTTGTAACGATTACTCCCGACGGTTTATCCGTTTACACCGATGCTGTCGGCTGGTCGGACGTCGTCGCTTCTTACGAAGCGGTTGAAGGCGGAGTTGTGTTCAATGTCGGCGGAGATAAAATCACCGTTACGGCAACGGCAGACGGAAAGATTAAATACGTCGGCAACTATACGGACGTAACACTCGAAAAGAAGATAAGAATTGCGTTCGTCAACAATTATCAGATTTATTATGTCGCTGATTTAAAGGATGACGGAACTATCGACGAAGAAAACTTCGCGCTCGAAGACCCCGTTAAAGAACATAATCATTTCGACGGTTGGTTCAATCAGGTCGGCGGCGCGGCATTCGACGATACCGCAACGTTTGAAAAAGGCGCGTATTTCGAAGCGAAGTGGACTGAAACCGAAATCCCCGTCAAGTTCGACGACATCACGGTTTACGTTCCCGTTACCGACGGCGTTGCTAAACTTACCGACGTTCTTATTCCCGCCGCTCCCGCAGCCGAAGAAGGCAAGGCTTTCATGGGCTGGTATAACGGCAACGTTAAAGCGGCGGCAGGACTCGAAGTTAAGAAAAACGCGAAGTTCGTTTCGTTTTTTGCCTCCGAGGCAGATTTCGACGGATATTGGGTATATGACGTTGATAAGAAAGAGAAGAAACTCGTTATCGACACCGCAACGCACACGTTGACTTTCGGCACGGAAGCAAGCGTTGAATACACGTTCGGAGAAGACGTTTACGCAGAGAAGAAAAACGGTTCGAAAATTGCGTTTAAACTTAATATCACAATCTGCAAGGACGGTACGTTGACGGTTGTTCACGGACACCCCGATGCCGACGGATTCGATTGGGAAGAAGACGTTTACACGGGCTTCAAAAAGGTCGTTGCCGTAACCGAAATCAAAGACGGCGTATATAAGTTCGATAAAAACGATTATCTTGAATTCAAAGACGGATTCCTTACGAAGGTTAACGGATCCACTCCGGTATTCGGTTACGTTGAAGGAACAGTAAAATCTCTTACGATAAAATATAGAACGAGCAGTTACGGTTCGGCAACAAAAATCGAAAAGGCAAGATATACCAAAGACAGAATTATTTGCGGCACGTTAAAAGATAACGCGAAAATCTATGTCTGGAATTCCGAATCCGTTGTTGATATTTATTGCGGAGCCGATAAGGATGAAGATAAGGTTAATCTTTACGTTCACACCGTTGTAACAAAGGCGACCGAAGCGGGCGCGGAAGATGTAAAATCCACCGTATATGTTGTCAGAAAAGGCGGCAAGTACGCGGAAGCGACCGTCGAAGGCGAAATTGCTGTCGGTAACTTTATCACCGTAACTTACAGATTCGTCGAAGGAAGCAAATTTGTTAACTTTAACGAGCAGTATAAAATACTCACCGCAACTACTATGGTTGCCGCGGGCGCGGAGAAAGGCGAGTATACGAGCGAAACTCTCGGAACTTTGAAACTCGACGGTTTCGGAAACGCAACCGTTACGAACGGCGAAGACGTTAAAACTTTCGTTTACGTTATCAACGGCGCGGGCGTAGTTGTTCTTAAAAATGCCGAAGGCGCGGTTGTAGACGGCGTAAAACTCGCTGAGGGAAACTCGTTTGCAAAAGCGGAAGTCGTCGGCGAATACGGAAAATATATCAATAGCAATAATCCGCAATATACAATGGTTATTGATCAATTCGGTGGTGCGACAGTGTACTATAGCAGTTATGTATACTACGGAAAATATACCGTAGACGCTTCTGCCGGAACGATAACCGTTAGCGATATAAATTATATTTACAATGGGGTTTATGTTAAATATGATGACGGCAAGGTTTATGTAAACAATACCAAGACTACCCCTGTTGTTTTGGTTGCCGAAGGATATACTCCCGTTAACCATATCGACGAATTTGCCGGATATTACGTAAACGGCGACAACGTTGTTAAAATTGTCGTTGCGGACGGCAAGGCGACCGTACTTGTAAACAAGGTTGCCGTAAAAGCAAAAGCCAACTGGAACGGAACTGAGATTACGTATAAGGCTCACGATGCCGAATCTTCGATTTCTACTGTAGAGGCAGATTATGTTGTTACTAAGGATGGCGTTAACCTTATTGTGAAACATAAGTGTTTCATCGGTTTTGACGCTGACGGCGCTCCTGAATTTAGTTCGGAATATACTGTTGTAACCTACACCCCTGCGGAAGAACCCGCCGAACTTGACGCATTTGCCGGCACTTGGGTGAATGGTAGTCTGAAATTCATCTTTGACGGAAAGGGAACTGTTACTAATGAAGAAGGTGTTACCGCGACGTATTCTATTGTTGGCGGCAAGGCAAAATTTGTTATAAATTATCTCGATATTGAGTGTACGATAAACGGCAATGAAATGAGTGTTTATTATGATGATGTAGATGGTCCGTACAGCAAAACATTCACAAAGCAAGCGTAAACTTTAAAAAGTTTATAAACCAAAACATTATTCGGGCGGAACGCAATTTGCGTTCCGCCCGAATTTTAACATATAAAAATTTTAAACTCTCGTGGTCGATTTTGTCTTGCAAACGATTTCCGTTTTCAGAACCGTCGACTTAAGCGCGTCGTCTTTCAACCCCTCGAAATTTCCGTAATGAAATTTGTAAATCGAGTTTTTAATCCCGAACAGGTCGCAGTCGGCAATCTGAAGTTTGCGGTAAAGTTTTTCCAGCGTTTCGGCAATTTTCTTTTCCGTCGCCCTGAGAATCTCCTCGGGCGCTTCCGCCGCAGGGAAGAGTTCGGAAACGGGCAGATCTGCATTCGCGCTCACAACGCGGCACTGCAGTTCGAGTTTGATTTCGTAAATCGGTTTTCCGTTTTCAAATTTAAACGCGTATTTCTTGTTCGTTTCGTCAATCTCAACCAGGACAGGCGTTTTTTGTCCGTTGATTTCGGCGTCGTCGAGTTTAATAAAGGTGTCTATAGAGTTTTTATTTCGCAAATTAAAGAGAAGCGTTTCCTCGGCGGTCAGCATACAAACCGCCTCCCCGCGGGAAAAACACAGCGTGGACGACGCGTCGTAGACGTCGCTTTTATCGCCCGAGCCGCCGCTCCCTTCCGAACCTCCGCCGGATCCCCCCGAGCCGCCTTCCGAGCCTCCGCCCGAACCGTCCGCGCCGCCATGCGACACGTTCTGCGAGTCGCCCGATTCGATTGCCTTAACGAACGGCAGATATCCGCCCGACGATTTGGAATAATATCCGTTTGCGAAATTTTTAACGTTTATGTTAGCTATTCTGTCGAGTTTTGCGTAGTCCTGGTCGAGAATTTTCTGCAACGCGAACGACGAAACGGAATCGAGCGGCGTGTTGGAAAGGAGTAGTTTTTTAGCCGTACCTTCGCAGGCGCAAAGCGCGGCGGAGTCGGGGATTCTGTCCGTTCTGATAAAGTAATTAATAACCTTCATAACGTTGCCCGAAAGCGCGTTTTCGCCGAGAATTATGAGTTTGCAGAACGAGAAGAGCGGATACCAACCCGTGTTTACGGCGATTTTGTCTAACGCTTCGACGATGGTTCTTCCTTTTGCCGAAATAATCGATTCGCTGTTCGAGGAACTGCTCGTCGAGGCCTGAGGAATTGCGATCTGCGTTGAAATTTCGAAATTCTCGTTCTCGTCCACGTCTATTCCGAACGCGACGATGATAGCGGTGTGGTTTATGTCGATAAGTCCGAAATCGTGCGTGAAGAAAAGCAGCATCGAAAACGCTATCAATATCGGCAGAAAATAAGTTCTTAAAAAGCGCATGATTTCTCCTTTCGTCCCTTATCGTCGTTTCTGAACGGCTTGCCGCTTTTTTTTAATCCGTCGTCAAATCCGTTTTTGTCGTTTTTGTTGTTTTTAAAAAAGAAACCGACGAGCGGAACAAGCGCGAAAACCACGAAAACGGGAATGAGATAATTCTGAAAAAAAGGCCTTATCAGAAAGTAGTAATCCTCGGTGAGGACGATAATCGCCGCCATAAACCCGTTGACGATAAGGCAGGGAATTATCCTGTGTTTAAATCGGAACGTGTTTTCAAGGCAGACCGTCGAAAACATAAGCGGCAGGCAACAACCGAACAGGCAGGAAAAAATTATCGCGCAAACGGCGATATAATCGATTCTGCCGATGTTGGAAACGGAAACGCTGTATTTGCCCATTTTTATCGGCGAAAAGAACTGTCTTTCGGTGAGCGCGCCGAACTCGCTTTGAAGTATGGCCATATAAACAAGCGTAATCAAAGCCATTCCGAGATAGGATAAAACTATTTTTTTCGTCTGTTTTTTTTCGGGTTTGAAATGCCCGAGGCACAAAAGCAGATATGGGCTGTCGAAAAACCATATCGACGTCTTCAGACTGCCTTCCGCGATTTTTCCGAGCGGTACGTCGATTATCGGCAACAGATTCGTCACGTCCGCCGCGGTTATCGAAAGGGCGGCTATGACGATTATTCCCGAAACGGTGAACCATATGGCGATGTCCGCCGTCCGTCCCGCGCCCCGTAAGCCCTTATAAGACATAAAAGCAGAAAAAATGAACACGGGCAGAAAAATCCACAGAGCGGGCGTTGTTTCATAGAGGGCTACTTCGATAAAATTGCGATGTTCGATAAGCGGCAGATAGGCTTTAAAAAGAAAGAAAAGTCCGAATGTTGCCGAAAATATCGTTTTCCCTGCTATTCCGAATTTGTTTTCTACTATTTCAAAAACAGTCTGCCCCTCGAACTTTCTCGCGAGCATACATATCGCAAAAATCATTGCAAGGTCGGGCGCGAAGTTTATCGCCGCCGAAATCCACAAGTCCTCCGCGGCGTATTTTGCCGCTAAGGCTGGCATAGTGATAAGTTTAACCGGCAATGCGAACGCTAAAAACAAAAAGCAGATTTGCCGCGCGTAAAGTTTGTCGTTACTCATAATATTTCTCCGTTTATTTCAGTTTTTGCCGTATTTTGTTCTTCGAGCCGAGCGCTACGGGGCGATTTGTCATTCCGATTACGTTATTCATATAAAGACCGTCCTGAAAATCGTTCAACAGAACGGGAGAATAAGGCGCGAGATAGGGCGCGCCGTAATTATCGGCCGAAGAGAGATATAACACGATGAAAGCCGTAAGCGAGATAAGTCCGTAGCCGCCGAGCGAACCGGCAATCAGCAGATAAACGAACCGCAAAACGGACGTCGTTTCCACGATTTCGGGTATGGCGTAAATGCTTATGCCGGAAAGAGCCATTATAAGTATGGCGGGCGTTGAAACGATGCCGGCGTTAACGGCTGTTTCGCCGAGAACCAGCGCGCCTACAACCGCGAGCGCCATACCGACGTATTTCGGCATTCTCACGCTCGTTTCGTTCAACAGTTCGAAAATCAGCAGAACGAAGAACATTTCAAGGCTCGGCGAAAAGGGTATTTCCTTTATTCCGTTGACTATCGTCAACAGAAAATTCAGCGGAATAATCTGCAGATGAAAAAGTTGTGACGATACGAACACGGCAGGCAGAAGAATGGAAAAAAGAATCGCGATCACGCGTAACGCCCTTACGAGATTGGCGCGGTACTGCGAAATGTAATAATCTTCGGCGGCTTGAAAATCTTCGATGAGAAGATAGGGGAGCGTGAGAGCAAACGGCGAGCCGTCCACGATTATGCCTATCCGACCTTCGAGCATCCTTTCGATTAAAACGTCGGGGCGTTCCGTCGAACCGACCTGTTTGAAAAGAGAAGTCTTTCTTTCGCTTAAAAGTTTCGCCACGTAAGAACTGTCGGGGATTCCGTCGATATTTATCGCGTCGATTTTCTCTCTTATTTTTTTCACGATATCCGGTCGCGCGATGCCGTCGATAAATATGAGCGCGACGGACGTTTTCGTGTATTTGCCCTTTTCGTAAGTTTCTATTTTCACGTCAGGCGATTTGAGATATCTTCTCACAAGGCTGAGATTTGATTTTATACTTTCCGTAAAACCGTTTCGCGGTCCTCTCACGGCAAGTCCCGTCGGCGGCTCGGAAATCGCTCTCACTTCAAATTTTTTAAGATCAACGGTTATGCACTTCTTTTTTCCGTCGATAAAAATCGCGGCGTTTCCGTTGAGGATTTCGTCGGTTGCGTCCGTAATTTTGTCAATCGTTTTAACGTTTGCGAGCGTAATCGTTTTAGAAAGGCTCGTCGCGCTCTTTTTCGGATTGCTTGCGGAGAGCGGAGCAATCACTTCCAACCCTAAAAGTTCTTTGTCCGTTATAGAATCGACGTACGCGCAAAAAGCCGCCGCGCCACCGATTTCAAAGTCGAAAAATATCACGTCGTCGCTGCCGAGAATGGCTTTCACGGCTTTTCTGTTGTAATCGATATCGCTTTTTATATTCATATTTCAAGTATTTCTTTTTCTGCGGTTATTATGTAAAACTTATAAAAACGTTCGCTTTATTTTTTGCGAACGTTTTTACTATTGACTTTGTTGCGGCGAAGTGATATAAATATGTTGATACAACGGAGGCGGAAAAATGGAATTCAACGAAATATTGTCGCATTTTGAAATAGAAGGTAAATTTATTTCCTGCGAACCTTACGGAAGCGGGCTTATCAACAGAACTTACGTTGCCGTGTTCGACGAAAACGGGAAAAGAGTGAGATATATCGTTCAGAGAATAAATTCCAATCTGTTCACCAACGTGGACGGACTTATGAACAACATTAAACTCGTGACGGAATTCAACAGAGCGGAGATTATCAAGCGCGGCGGAAACCCCGACAGAGAAAGTTTAACGCTCGTTTATACGACGGAAGGCAAGCCTTATTTTAAAGCGGCGGAAAACGAATATTACAGGGTTTATATTTTCATCGAAGGCGCGAAGGGTTACGACGTGGTCGAAAAGCCCGAACATTTTTACGAAAGCGCGGTTGCGTTCGGCAAGTTCGCCATGCTTCTCGACAGATTCGACAGTACGCAACTTTTCGAGGTTCTTCCGAACTTCCATAACACCGTGAAGAGATTTGAAAATTTTAAAAAATCTCTTGAAAAGGACGCGTTCGACAGAGCAAAGGACGTTCGTCCCGAAATAGATTTCGCTCTTGCTCACGAGGGGATAACGAACAAAATCGTTGACCTTCTGGATAGCGGCGATATGCCTACGAGAGTAACTCATAACGACACGAAACTCAATAACGTCCTTATCGATACAACGACCGACAAAGCCGTTTGCGTTATCGATCTCGACACGATGATGCCGGGCAGTATTTGTTACGACTTCGGCGATTCCATAAGATTCGGTTGCAATCCCTGCCTCGAAGATACGCCCGAAACCGAAAAAGTTATTTTTAACATGCCGCTTTTCGAAACGTATTCAAAGGGGTATCTCAGCGTATTCGGCGATACGATAACGGACGTCGAACGCGAAAATCTGCCGCTCGGCGCGATTATGATGACTTACGAATGCGGAATAAGATTTCTGACGGATTATCTCGACGGCGACGTTTATTTCCGCCACACGAGAGAAAAACAGAATATCGACAGAACAAGGACTCAATTCAAACTCGTTTCCGATATGGAAAAGAGAATTGACGAGATGCTTAAAATTGTAAAAAAGTAATTTAAAGGCGAGCCGGAAAGGCTCGCTTTTTTGATGCGATAAGATGTATAAGTTAGCCTATAAGTCGATAAAATGGTATGTTTTGACTTAAATAAGTTGTTTTAACACCATTTTGCGCGGCTTGCGCAAAATTTGAAAATTTAAAGAAAAAATCGCATAATAAACGTAAAATTCTTGACCGGTAAGCCGAGCGGGTGTAAATATATAGGTATAAATATAATATATGTAAAAATATAACTGCGATTATACAGAAATAACGGAAGAGGTAATAATCTTATGTATGAAATTTTAAACGGAATAAACGGACCGGAGGACGTGAAGAAACTTTCGCTCGGCGAACTCGAAACTCTCTCCGCGGAAATCAGAGAAGCGCTTTTCAATCGCCTTACAAAGATCGGCGGGCATTTCGGACCGAACTTCGGTATTGTCGAGGCGGAAATCGCGATGCACTACGTTTTCTCTTCTCCGAAGGATAAATTTGTTTTCGATGTTTCGCATCAGAGTTACACTCATAA
>ENA-OYXB01000202-OYXB01000202.1-human-gut-metagenome-genome-assembly--contig:-NODE-202-length-24124-cov-7.837260_pt1 | contig 24124 bp, 21 predicted proteins | sample MGYA00244176_ERZ653409 | MGnify/ENA primary metagenome ERZ653409 (study PRJEB26926, sample SAMN06164912) | human gut metagenome | biome: ENVO:00009003; feature: ENVO:2100002; material: ENVO:00002003... | reverse complement strand
CACATCCTCCCGCCTTTGTCAACACCTTTTTTTGACTTTTTTTGTTTTTTCTTCCTGACCCCATTTATCTGCAAACATAAAGTAAAAAAAGCTGGACGAGCTCTTCCCTTTGGAGTACAATACACTTTAGCGAAAAACTGATTTGGAAAGAAGGACCCGCTATGCCGATCAATATTCCCAATGACCTGCCCGCGTGGGAAACGCTGGAAAAGGAGAACATCTTTATTATGTCCGAAAATCGCGCAGCTACTCAGGATATTCGTCCTCTGCGCATTCTGATTCTCAACCTCATGCCCAAAAAGATCGACACCGAGCGACAACTGCTGCGCATGCTCAGCAATACCCCCTTACAGGTAGATGTGGAACTGCTGCAAACCGCTACCCATGCCTCTAAAAACACCTCTGCCGAGCACCTGCTCAAGTTCTACAAGGTATTTGATGAAATCAAAGAAGAGTACTTCGACGGCATGATTATCACCGGCGCGCCGGTCGAACACCTGGAATTTGAGGAGGTTTCCTACTGGGAGGAGCTGTGTCAAATCATGGAGTGGAGCAAAAGTCACGTCCACTCCACCCTGCATATCTGCTGGGGCGCACAGGCTGCCCTGCACTACCACTATGGCCTGCAAAAGGTGCAGCTGCCGCAGAAGATGTTCGGCGTCTTCCCGCACACATTGGTGGACAAGAGTGTGCCCCTGCTGCGCGGCTTCGACGAGGTGTACTGGATGCCCCACTCCCGCCATACCGAAATCCCCGCCGAGGCCATCCGCGCCACCGGCAAGCTGTACATCCTCTCCACCTCCCCCATCGCCGGGGTGAATATCGTCACCAACCACAACGGCCGGCAGGTCTTTATCTTCGGCCACTCGGAGTATGAGGCCACCACACTGGCCGACGAGTACTTCCGCGATTTGGACAAGGGCCTGCCCATCCAGCTGCCCTACCACTATTTCCCGGACGACGACCCGACCAAAAAGCCAATCCGCACCTGGCGCAGCCACGGCTATCTGTTCTACTCCAACTGGCTCAACTACTACGTCTACCAGTCGACGCCCTACGACCTGGGAAGCCTGCGGCTGGACCCGCTGCTGTAATAATTTTTATATACAAGCAAAGAAAAAGTTGCACAGTACTGTGCAACTTTTTCTTTGCTTTGGGGTAACAGTGAAAGGTCTTTCCACAACTATTCAGATTTTTTCTTCTTCCTTTTGAACAAATATACAGCAACAATGATTACCCCTATAAGAAGGAGCCAGATTTCATTGTGCTTTTTCTTCCTGCACGGAATCGGAATTTCTTCCTCGTAACCATATTGCGTTTGATCTGGATATGTAAAAACATATCGCCGTAATTCTTTCAGCTCCCCTGTTTCATAATCATAGTAGAACCTTTTTTCTGTCGGTGTTACCGTCACACCATCTTCCAAATCAAATTCTTTTACAGAATAAGCCTGTGGTTGATTTTGATATTCTTCTACTCGTTCCAAAAGATCTTCTTCGAGAGCATTTGTGTTACTTAGCATTTCTACTTGTTGACCGCTTTCCCCAATGAAATAAATCGCTCCCTCCTTATAAAATACGGTAATATATTTGCTGGTCATGATCGTATCTTCAATGCAATATTGCAACAGTATCGTACATTGATCACTATCATTTAAATTGATACTGAGCAAATATTCTTCCGGGTTAAATTTCGAATCTAACGATTGAATTATGTTGTAAATTTCTTGATACTCTGAATGATCAGATGCTTTTTCATCTAGAATATATGCATCAGACAATGCCTGAATTTTAATTGGAACTGACAAAATATTGTCAGGGTCTGACAGCATCACTTCTTCAATACTTTTTCTACTCGTTTCTCTTGTCTTTGTGGATGTGTTGCTCGACAGACTATCATTTTTATCGCCAAAAACCTCAGCTTTTTCTGATACATCTGCCTTTGGAAAATTATCGCTCGCCATGTTCTTAGATTCTTCTACACTGTATCCACCTGCTAAATTCTCAGCATGGTTAACAATCCACTGTTTAGAGTCAGGTATTTCTCCATAAATTACTCCATGGAAACCCAAACTTGCTTTTGCACCTTGCTCATTCGCAAATTGAGCTATTGACCTAGTGTCATTTCCTTCTTCATATTGATCTGCCGTTTTACAGCCTATAAAATTTGCCACTTTTACATATTGAAAATCCTCATCCATTATTCCTGCAAAAGTGGACTGCTCTTTCGTCTTTTCATTTGTAACTCCTGCGTATTTACTATCCACCGCATACACTCCGGTGTGATTATTATTACTCCAGAATGCTATACATTTTTCGTTTCCATGTCCATAAAAGAACAGAACATCACTTGCCAACTGATTTCGATTACTAAAGCTATTTTCTGAAACCAAGAAATCATAGGTAGTGCTCGCACTATATGTCGAATCAATTCCGGGCTCTGTAAAAATTTGATGTACCTGTTGTACAGTTGCTGCAAAGTGACCACTTTCTGGATCAGATTCCTGTTCATCTAAATCCCAGGAAGCCGCAGGGAAGATTGTCAACACTGAGCCGCACAATGTGACACTTAACAGAAACGATATCAGCTTTTTCATCATTTTACCGCCTTGTGTTCATTCAAATTTCAATTTCCTTTTCTTGATTGTAACACTAAGGAGTTGTCCTGTCAATGTCGTATGGTTTTTGCTTGTATGTTGATAAATAAATGGAGATTATGCACAGAATTAAAACCCCGAAACGTGCCCGCGCTCCATTGCACCGTACAGCCGCTTTTTAAATCCACGGTGCTCCTTGTCCATCTGGCGAATCCATTCCTTGGTGCGCTCACGGTTGGTGTTGCCGTCCACCGGGCAGCGGCTCTTGACAATCGGCAGGCCCTCACCGTGCGCAGCGGCCGAAATCAAGCTTTCCTCCGCCATCACCATCGGGCGAATCATCGTCACCTGCTTGCGGGACAGATAGGTCACCGGCTGGAAGCTGGCTACTCTGCCCTCCTCAAACAGGTTCATGATAAAGGTCTCGATGGCATCGTCGAAGTGATGCCCCAGCGCAATCTTGTTGCACCCCGCCGCCAGCGCCTCGTCGCACAGGCAGGCCCGGCGCATCCGCGCGCACAGGCTGCACGGATTGGTTTCCTGCCGCCGGTCAAAGACGATCAGCCCAATCTCGGTGCGCTTACAGATGTACTCCACTCCCAGCCGCTCACACAGCTGCGCAATGGGGCTGTAGTCGGTCTGTACCCCGTTAAAACAGGGGTCTAACGTCAACGCCACAATCTCATAGGGGATGCCAAGATAGGCGCGCAGCTGCTGCATCCCCACCAGCAGCGCCAGCGAGTCCTTTCCTCCGCTGACCCCGATGGCAATCCGGTCCCCCGGCTGGATCATGTCATATTTTTCAATTGCCCGGCGCATCAGTCCGGCCAGTTTCTGCATCGAAGCCATGTTACTCCTCCTCGCTGTGGTTGCGGCGGTAGGCAAGATAGTTTTCCAGGATGATGGTCGCCGCCACCGCATCGATCACCTGTTTGCGCTTTTTGCCGCGGGTGTTGGTCTCGTTGAGGTACCCGATGGCCGTGACGGTGGTCTGCCGCTCGTCCCAAAGCTTCACCGGAACCTGCACAAGCTCCTGCAGCTTCTCGGCAAATTCCTCGCACAGCTTTGCCCGGTCTCCACAGCTGCCATCCATGTTGAGCGGGTGTCCCACCACAATCCTCTGGGCGCCCAGCTCCTCGGCCTGTTGTGCCACCTTTTGCACGGTGGTGGGGAAGTGCTTTTCCCAAATCACCCCGGCGGGACTGGCCAACAGCTCCCCCTTGTCGCAGATGGCAAGCCCCGTGCGGGCGTCGCCAAAATCCACTGCCATAATCTTCATCCTGCTTCTTCCTTTCCTGTTGCTCGATGATCGCACATTATCTGTATCAGCATACCACAACCCCCGCCCTCCTTGCAAGTCCCCTACAAGGAGGGCCGATGTGTCAGCAAAAATGTCAAAACTTCTTGACATTCTTGTTGACATTCTTGTCACGCTGTGCTATGCTGAAAATGTAAAAAGAATTTGACATTTTGGAGGTGCTCTCATGGAACTTGCCGCTATCACCGTTGTCCTCGCCCTGATTTTGCTGCTGCTCTTTCTTGTGCTCATCGTCGCCATGTTTGTCTCGCTTGCAAAACAGGGGGATGAACGCCGCCGCATGATCGTGCAAAAGGCCAGTGCCAACACCTTTGCCATCACTGTACTCTACCTTCTCTTTTGCATTGTGGAAGGTGTTGTCCGTTCTGCCACAAAAGGCGAGCCTCTGGAAGGGATCAGCCCTCTAGTCACCTTGACCACCATCTCGATTGTCTATGCCGTCGAGCTGTTCTACTTTAAACGAAAGTATGGTGACTAATATGCACAATACCATACGTCAAAGAAGGAAGGGGTTGGGCCTCTCCCAGGAAGAGCTGGCACAGCGGTGCGGGGTCTCCCGCCAGACGGTAAACGCCATCGAAAACAACCGCTACGACCCCACCCTCGCGCTTGCATTCCGGCTGGCACAGGTACTCGAAACAACGGTGGATTCTCTTTTTTCTCCATCTGAAATTTGACACTTGAAAAAGTTATTTTCTTCCTGTATAATTGGAAAAAAAAGAAAGGATGATTGCCCATGTCGGATACCCCCTGCTTTATGACCCACACCATCTATTCCTTTGAGGAGTATAAACGCTACTGCCGCACCATTCAAAACAAGATGATCCATCGCCCCGTCGTCATTGCCGTGATGATGGTCGCCTTCGCGCTGCTGGCTCTGCTCACAGACGATCTCTCTATGCGAATTGGATTCCTGATCGGAGCACTGCTCTGCCCACTGATCTTTCACATCATCAGCGCTGTCATGGAAAAGAAAGCCTACTACGCAAACCGCGCCTTTCAGGATGCAGACCTCACCTACAGCTTTTACCCGGACCACATCGAAACCAGCAACGTCCTGGGCTTCACCACCATTTCCTACGACCAGCTCTACCGCGTCATCGAAACAAAGCAGAATTTCTATTTGATGATCTCGCAGAACCAGGGAATGATTATTGTCAAACAAAATTGCTCCCCCGAGCTGCTCTCCTTCCTGCAACAACTGCACACCAAAGCATCGTAATGCCCTCCCTGTATCAAAAGGGCCGGGACGCTTTTGATAGCGTCCCGGCCCTTTTTCCTTTTAAACTTTCCGCTCAAAGATGCCGCACCGTTCCACCTTTCCACTTCCATCTGGATTTTTGTGGAAAACCCGGCTCTCCTCCCCCACCTGGACAAAGCCCAAACGCTCTGCCAGCCTGCGGGAAGCTTCATTTTCCAAGGCAAGGCGCGCCGTAAAACGGGAGATCCCATATTGACGTTGCAGCTGCAAAATCATTGCAGCCGCAGCCTCCTGCGCATATCCCTTGCCGTGCCACTGCCGGTGAAAGAGATAGCCAAGCTCTCTCTCGTCCTCGCGATTCTCTTCTGCAGGAAAACAAAGATATCCAATTACCCTACTGTGATCGCGCAGACAAACCGAATAGAAAAAACCGCTCTCAGACCAGATGCGCACCTGCTGCCTTACCTTTTCCTCGCTTGTTGGCAGCGGGTAGTCATAGGCAGCAGCGGGAGATGCTGAAAAATCCTCAAAAATGCTCAGAATGTCCCGCCATTCCTCCGGCCTCATGGGGTGCATTTGAAGCCGTTGCGTTAAGATTTCCACCTTTTTCTCCTTTCACGGTTAAAAAAAATGCAGCGGCAAAACAGATGTTTTGCCGCTGCATCAAACAGTTAATCGAAACTATTTTGCCGCATTATTTTGCTGCAAACAGCTCACCCAGACGTACCAGGTGCTCGTATCTAGCACGAGAGTTTTCAGCAGCCTCGGTAAAGAGCTCTTCTGCTCTCTCCGGGAAGGAGCGGGTCAGCGAAGAGTAACGAGCCTCGCCCATGATGAACTCTCTGTAGTCAGCAGTTGGAGCCTTGCTGTCCAGGGTGAATGGGTTCTTGCCCTCAGCCTTCAGAGCTGGGTTGAAGCGGAACATATTCCAGTAACCGCACTCAACAGCACGTTTCATCTCTTTCTGGCAGTTGGTCATGCCGCCCTTGATGGAGTGCATCTCGCAAGGAGCGTAGCCGATAACCAGAGATGGGCCCGGATAAGCCTCAGCCTCAGCCAGAGCTTTGATGGTCTGGTTCATATCAGCGCCCATTGCAATCTGTGCTACATAGATGTAGCCGTAAGACATTGCAATCTCTGCCAGGCTCTTCTTCGCAATCGCTTTACCAGCAGCAGCAAACTGTGCTACCTGGCCGAGCTGAGAAGCCTTGGAAGCCTGACCGCCGGTGTTGGAGTATACCTCGGTATCGAAGACCATGACGTTGATATCTTCGCCGGAAGCCAGAACGTGGTCCAGACCACCGAAGCCGATATCGTATGCCCAGCCGTCGCCGCCGAATACCCAAACAGATTTCTTGGAGAGGTACTCTTTGTGTTTGAGGATTTCCTTAGCTTTGTCGCAGCCGCAAGCCTCCAGAGCAGCAACCAGTTCCTCGGTAGCAGCCTGGTTCTCTTTACCGTTGGTAACGGTATCCAGATACTTCTGACCAGCAGCCTTTACAGCCTCGTTGTCGCCGTTCTCAACAAGGTCGCGAACCTTCTCGATCAGGCCGTCGCGGATAACCTTCTGGCCAAGGTACATACCGAAGCCGTGCTCCGCGTTGTCCTCGAACAGGGAGTTTGCCCAAGCAGGACCATGACCCTGTGCGTTGACAGTGTATGGGGAAGTAGCAGCAGGACCGCCCCAGATAGAGGAACAACCTGTTGCGTTGGAGATGTACATTCTGTCGCCAAACAGCTGGGTGATCAGACGAGCATAAGCGGTCTCAGCACAACCAGCGCAGGAGCCGGAGAACTCAAGCAGAGGTTTCTCGAACTGGCTGCCTTTAACGGTCTCTTTAGCCGGCATACCTGGCTTCTTGCCAACATGCTCGACCAGATAATCGAATACAGGCTGTTTTGCTTCCTGGCTCTCTCTTGGAACCATCTTGATCGCTTTCTCTTTTGCAGGGCACTCGCCTACGCAGACGCCGCAGCCCATGCAGTCCATAGGAGAAACAGCCATTACGAAGTGGTAGTTCTCCAGGCCCTTTCCGATCATCTTAGCGGTGTGCAGGCCTTCTGGAGCAGCAGCAACCTCTTCATCGGTCAGCGCAAACGGACGGATGGTCGCATGCGGGCAGACATAAGAGCAGCGGTTGCACTGGATACATTTGGTCTCGTCCCACTCAGGAACCATAACAGCTACGCCGCGTTTCTCGTATGCAGAAGCGCCCTGTTCAAAGGTACCGTCAGCATGCGCAACGAAAGCGGATACCGGCAGGCTGTCGCCGTCCATCTTGCCAACAGGCTCCATGATGTCTTTGACCATGGTGACCAGTTTAGCCGCACCTTCGATGTGCTCCTCTTTCTTGTGATCCTCAGCGGTAGCCCAGTCTGCTGGAACGTCGATCTTGACATAGTAGCCAAAGCCGGCATCGATCGCATCGTGGTTCATCTTAACGATGGCCTCGCCCTTCTTGGAGAAGCTGCGGGTTGCTGCCTCTTTCATGTAACGGATCGCATCCTCTTTCGGCAGAACATTTGCCAGAGCGAAGAATGCAGACTGCAGGATGGTGTTGGTGCGTTTGCCCAGACCAATCTCGATTGCCTTGTCGATCGCGTTGATGGTGTACAGCTGAATGTTGTTGTTTGCGATGTAGCGTTTTGCTTCAGCAGGCATATGCTCGTTGAGCTCCTCTGGAGTCCACTGGCAGTTGATGAGGAATACGCCGCCTGGTTTTACATCGCGAACCATCTTGTAACCTTTGGTTACATAAGATGGGTTGTGGCAAGCAACAAAGTCTGCTTTGTTGATGTAGTATGGGCTCTTGATCGGTTTGTCGCCAAAGCGCAGATGCGAGATGGTGATACCACCGGTCTTTTTGGAGTCATACTGGAAGTATGCCTGTACATATTTATTGGTGTGGTCGCCGATGATCTTGATGGAGTTCTTGTTTGCACCAACAGTACCATCGCCGCCCAGGCCCCAGAACTTGCACTCGATGGTGCCTTCTGCAGCGGTGTTCGGAGCTTCCTTCTCTTCCAGAGAAAGGTGGGTAACATCGTCGTCGATGCCGATGGTGAAGCGGTGTTTCGGCTGCTCTTTGCTCAGCTCTTCATATACTGCAAAGATGCTGGCTGGAGTGGTGTCTTTGGAGCCCAGACCGTAACGGCCGCCGATGATGGTAGCCTGACGGCCAGCCTCGCTCATTGCAGACATAACATCCAGGTGCAGAGGCTCAGCATAAGCGCCTGGCTCCTTGGTGCGGTCGAGGACAGCAATCTTGGTTGCAGTCTCAGGAATAGCAGCAAGCAGGTGTTTTGCAGAGAATGGACGGTACAGTCTTACCTTTACCAGACCAACCTTCTCGCCCTTAGCGGTCAGGTAGTCGATTACTTCCTCTGCTACGTCGCAGATGGAGCCCATTGCGATGATGACACGGTCAGCATCCGGAGCGCCGTAGTAGTTGAACAGCTGATAGTTGGTGCCCAGTTTTGCGTTGACTTTGTTCATGTACTCTTCTACAACGCCTGGAACAGCTTCGTAGTACTCGTTGCAAGCTTCACGATGCTGGAAGAAGATATCGCCGTTTTCGTGGGAACCACGCATGGTTGGATGCTCTGGGTTGAGTGCACGTTTGCGGAATGCTTCTACTGCATCCATATCGCACATCTCTTTGAGGTCCTCATAGTCCCAAACTTCGATCTTCTGGATCTCGTGGGAGGTGCGGAAACCATCAAAGAAGTTGATGAACGGTACGCGGCCTTTGATTGCCGACAGATGAGCAACAGCGCTCAGGTCCATAACTTCCTGCGGGTTGGTCTCAGCGAGCATCGCAAAACCGGTCTGACGGCAAGCGTATACGTCGGAGTGATCGCCAAAGATGTTCAGAGCGTGGGAAGCAACCGCTCTGGCAGAAACATGGAATACCGCTGGCAGCAGCTCGCCGGCGATCTTGTACATGTTCGGGATCATCAGCAGCAGGCCCTGAGAAGCGGTATAGGTGGTGGTCAGCGCGCCAGCGTTCAGCGAGCCGTGTACAGTACCGGCAGCGCCTGCCTCGGACTGCATCTCCATTACCTTAACGGTAGAGCCGAAAATGTTCTTTTTGCCCTGTGCAGCCCACTGGTCAACATAGTCCGCCATCGGGCTGGATGGGGTGATTGGGTAGATACCGGCAACTTCGGTAAACGCATACGATACATACGCAGCAGCGTTGTTGCCGTCCATGGTTTTCATAGATCTAGCCATTTTGTATTATTCCTCCTTGATAGGTTTAGATGGATGTTATGTACTAGCATATCACACATACCTACTTTATAAAGTTTAGCATTTTTTGCCGTTATTGTAAAGGGACAAAGTGCGCAACTTCTCTTGCAACTGCTATACTTTTTTAACAGTTTTACCATGTACAGCCTCCTTCCCTTATGCTGTTTTCGTAACTTTTCCGCCTCTTTTGTGAAAAAGGACAATTTCTGTCCCTGCCCACCTTTTAAAGTCGCTAAAGCGTCTTGGAAGATCATCTGCACGACAATTTTTTACCACAAAAATATAAGCTGACTCGATTGGCCTTGATTTGCCCCGATTTTCATCAAAAGGGAAAGCGCCCTTGGCCGACGCGACCCACAGCGGGTAAAATCGCCTTTTTTGCCGCCAAATGGGAAATTGACAAGGCGGCCCAATTTGTGTATAGTATTAAAAAGTATGATGGATTTTTCTAGTCCTAAATAAGAAGGTTCCGCATACGACGTATATTCACCATCATTTTAACTTACAAGAAAAGGAGATCGAAATGGACCCTGACAGTAACAGTATTCTTTTGCAACTGGTAATTCTTTTTGTACTCATCGCAATCAACGCCTTCTTTGCCATGAGCGAGATCGCAATCGTAACCTTTAACGACAACAAACTCAAGAAGATGGCCGAGGAAGGAAATAAGCGCGCCACTACCCTCTATAAGATGGTGCAGCAGCCCTCCAAGTTCCTTTCCACCATTCAGATCGGTGTCACCCTCGCAGGCTTTTTGGCCGCCGGTTCCGCCGCTGAACAGTTTGCCGGCCCTGTCGCCCAAAGTATGGGCCCGGTTATTCCGTATTCGGTAGCCGAACCCATCGCGCTGTTTATCATCACCCTGATCCTTTCCTACTTTAACCTGGTTCTCGGTGAGCTGGTTCCCAAGCGCATCGCCATGCACAACCCTGAAAAGGTCTCGTTGGCCGTGGCCCCCATTATCCACGGCGTCTTTATTGTGGTAAAACCACTGGTCGCTGTGCTGTCGATCAGCACCAACGCCATCCTGCACCTGATTCATATCAGCCCCGAAGACCAGCCTGAGCAGGTCACCGAAGAGGAAATCCGCATGATGGTCGATGTCGGCAATGAGGAAGGCTCGATTGAAAAGAGCGAGGCGGACATGATCGACAACATCTTTGAGTTTGATGACATCACCGTCGAGGATGTCATGACCCACCGCACCGATATCGCCGCTGTGGAAAACACCGCCACCGTCATGGATGTCATCCGACTGGCCATCGATGAGGGCTTCTCCCGCATCCCGGTTTATAAGGAAGATATCGACGACATCATCGGCATTGTCTACGCTAAAGATATGCTGCGCTGCATCAACGAAACCCCGGCCGAAATTGCAGATCAGCCCATCACTTCCTTTATCCGCCCGGCAATCTTTGTCCCGGAATCCAATCGCTGCTCCGACCTGTTTAAGACCTTTAAGGAGAAAAAGACACAGATTGCCATCGTCGTGGATGAATACGGCGGCACCTCGGGATTGGTCACTATGGAGGATCTGCTGGAATCGATCGTCGGCAATATGGAGGATGAGTACGACCAGGAAGAGGAAGAATACCAGAAGGTCTCCGAAAATATCTATATCCTGGATGGCTCCATGTCTGTGGAGGACGTCGAAGAGCTGCTCGGCTGCAACCTCGGCCCTGAGGAAGACTACGACACCATCAGCGGCCTGATCACCGATAAGCTCGACCGCATCCCCGGCAAGGACGAACACCCTGTCGTGCGCGTCCACAACGTCGAGTTCACCGTACTGGATACCGAAGAGCGCCGCATCGCAAGGCTGCGCGCCGATGTCCTTCCGGACGAAACCACCTCTGAAGAATCGGACGACGAAAAGTAAACAGAACTTTCCTTGGGCTTCGGGTTTTCCCGAAGCCCTTTTTTTGATCTCTCTTTGCTTCAGAAAGGGACTTGATTTTATACCTTTTTTGTATTATAATGTGGCTGTATGATCGTGTAAAATCGTTGGCATACTAATAATCAAAAAGAAAGGAGGAAAATATGATGGCATTTACCGTTACGAAGGATACCGTCATCGGCGATATTCTCAACTACGATAGCAGCCTGGCTGAGATCTTCTTTGCTGCTGGCATGCATTGCGTAGGCTGACCGGCCTCCCGCGGCGAAACAATCGAAGAAGCCGCTATGGTCCACGGTGTGGACTGGGCCCCAATTGTAACCGCTTTAAGAGCGCGTGTTCAATAAATGAGAGTTTGAAGATGAAAAAAAGAGTCCGATTGCTGGTGCAGTCGGACTCTTTTTTTGCTTTTATTCTACAGCCTTTTTGTCTGCGTTGACCGTCAGGGAAGCGGTTGCCTGCAATGCAGCATCCTCCTCCACAAGCTTTGCCATCACAACAAAACGCACGTCGTCTCTCCTGCCGTACTTGTACGAACAGGTCGAGAGGGTGAGGATCTTGTCTGTTGGACTTACCTGTACATCGTAGTCGTATTCCGATCGGTCGCGCGCCTCGGTGATGATGTTCATCAGCTGCGCGTCGGTAATCTCCCCCTGGCTGGGGTCACGGTAGTCCTTGTTGATGCGGATGTAGTCAAAATCGGTGGTGGTGTAGAACACCGCAAATACCTGCCAAACCATGTCGTCGGAGGTGTTTTCCCCATTTTCGGCGGCATCCCCCGCAATCGAGAAATAGACGTATGGGTGGTTGCGGGCAAAATCCTGATCGGTGAAGTGGAACAGCTGGCTGAAACGCTCGCCGTTCATGTCGTCGTCATAGTGGACGTTGTGTCCATAGATGACGGTATTCTTGGAGAGCTCCTCCCTGCCGGTAAAGTTGCACTCGTAGTCGGCAAAGAAGGTGCCGGTCCAACTGTATTCGCCCCATTCGTTCAGGCGCTCATACTTGGTATTGTTTTCGGCCTGTACCACCGCTCCGTCAATCTCGGTGTCGTCAATGCGCAGCCAACCAACAATCTCGTCGTTTTTAGCTTTTGCATCTGCAATCTGTGCCTGTAAAGAAGGTGGGTCCACCTCGCTGGTTTCCTGCACTTGGTCCTCCTGTTGTGGCTCCTCCTGCTGCACCGGCTGCGGCTCTTGGGGCTCCTGCTCCTCCTTGCCGCATCCCACTGCAAACAACATCAAAGCGGTCAACAGGATGGCCGCAGTATATCTGAGCGTTTTTCCCATATCAGGACTCCTTTCCGAGGTTTTCTTCTCCCCCTTTCCAGGCATCAATTCCAGGGGTATTTTTATTCGTTTGTGAGGTTGCAGACAATTCCTTTGCCCGCATCCAACAGGATCGAGGTGCCGTTGCGCAAAATCTGGGTGCACTCCTTAGCCCCGACAATGACCGGAATGTTCAGCGCCAGACCGACAATAGCTGCGTGGGAATTCAATCCCGGCTGCGCAGTGATGATTCCGGAAGCCTTCTTCATAATGTCTAACAGCGCGTTGGTGGTGCTGTCGATGACCAGGATATCCCCATCTTTAAAGTTTTGCAGCGCTTCACGCTCACTCTTGGCGACACACACACCCGCCTTGACGTTGCCGTCTCCGATTCCCTGTCCGTGCAGGATAACGTCGCCGACCGTCTGCACCTTGAGCAGATTGGTGGTTCCCGGAACGCCCAGCGGCACACCGGCAGTCAGAACAACCAGATCGCCGTCCTTGACTAAGCCACATTCTTTGGAACGGGCAATGGCGTGTTTAAACAGCGCATCCTCGGTGTTCTGCTCCTCGCAAAGTACCGGCATAACACCCCAGGACATGCTCAGGTGGCGGTAGGTGGCCATCTGGGTGGTGCATCCGATAATCGGCATCTGCGGGCGGTACTTGCTGATCATCCGGGCAGTCTGACCGGACTGGGTAACGGTGATGATGGCGCTGGCCTCCAGGTCATAAGCAGCCGAGCAGGTCGCATGGGAAATCGCATTGGTAACGTCGCGGTTCTGTGTGCTGTCGTATTCGCGGAAGCGGCGGCGATAGTTGATGTCCTCCTCGGTGCGCTCGGCAATGCGCGCCATCGTCTTTACCGACTCCACTGGATATTTTCCAGCAGCCGTCTCGCCGGAAAGCATGATAACGCTGGTGCCGTCGTAGATGGCGTTGGCAACGTCGGTGGCCTCCGCTCTGGTCGGGCGCGGATGGCTAATCATGCTGTCGAGCATCTGGGTTGCTGTGATGACATATTTGCCGCTGTTGTATACCCGGCGGATAATCATCTTCTGAATAACCGGTACATCCTCCAGCGGGATCTCGACGCCCATGTCGCCGCGGGCAATCATGATGCCGTCGGATACGCGCAGAATCTCGTCGATGTTGTTGACGCCCTGTGCGTTTTCAATCTTTGCAATGATCTTGATGGTGTTGCAGCCGTTTTCCTCGAGGATTTCCCGAATTTGCAGGATATCCTGTGCGCAGCGGGTAAAGGAAGCCGCAATGAAGTCAAAGCCTGCCTCAATACCAAACTTGATGTCGTCGCGGTCTTTGTCGCTCAAATACGGCATCGACAGCTCAACATTTGGCACGTTGACACCTTTGCGGTCGGAGATCGGGCCGCCGTTTTGTACTACGCACGCAATCTCCTTGTCGGTGACCTTCTGTACCTTCAGCTCAATCAGGCCATCGTCGATGAGGATGCGGTCGCCCTCCGAAACATCCTTCGGCAGATCCTTAAAGCTGACCGAAGCGCGGGTGTTGTCGCCGACAATCTCCTCGCTGGTCAGGGTAAAGGGATCTCCCTCCTTGAGGATCGCCTTTCCTCCTTCAATTTTGCCCAGACGAATTTCCGGGCCTTTGGTATCCAGCAGCGCGCCCAGGGAAACGTCCATCTCTTCGCGCAGCTTTTTAATCAACTTTAATCTCTTCAGATGTTCCTCATGCGAGCCGTGGGAAAAGTTGAAGCGGGCAACATTCATGCCGGCCTCGATCATCTCCCTTAAAACTTCCTCGCTTTCACTGGCAGGACCCAGTGTGCAGATAATTTTGGTCTTTCTCATACGGAGAACACTCCTTTACTAGCTGGTTCTTCTAGGTTTTATTACACAATATTTCCCCTACTAAAACTATATCTTACAATGGGGCCAAAATCAATCTGTTCACCAAACAAATTGTGCATTTTTCTAAGAATTTACAGATTTTAAGGGCTGAGAAGGATAATTTTTTAACAGTCTTGTATAGCACCTTTTGTATTATTATGTCCATAAAAAAGCCCGGGGCGTTTTCTTTTCAAAACGTCCCGGGCAGTGGGCCTTTCTTTTTCAGCTGCAACCGGGCTAGTTAAACAGCCAATTCCAAAGGATGTTGCTGTCGCTCTGCTGCTGTTGCTGCTGTTGCTGTTGTTGCTGCTGTTCACTCTGCTGATTCTGCTCGGTCTGAGTGGAGCTGTCAGATGGAGCTCCAGCCTCTGCCAAGGTCAATTGCAGGGTCAGTTCCTGACTCTTGCCCTGCGCGCTCTGACGGTATACAGTCAGGGTAATGGTGTCGCCCGGCTTGTGCTCTTCCAAAATCTGGTTGAGTACTTCCTGAGAGCTCAAACTCTCACCATCAATTTCGGTGATGATATCGCCTGGAACAAGGCCGGCTTCTTCTGCAGGAGAACCGCTCTCAACCGATACAACGCCGACGCCCGGTACATAACCGTAGATTGCTGCATAGGTATTATCAATCATCTGCATGGTGATGCCCATAACGACTCTGCCACGGACATAACCGTACTGGATCAGATCGTTGATGACTGGCTGTGCCTCGTTGATGGAGATGGCAAATCCAATTCCTTCATATTCGGTTGCCGCAATCTTCTGAGAGTTGATGCCGATAACCTGGCCGTAGGTGTTGACCAGTGCGCCGCCGGAGTTGCCGGGGTTGATCGCTGCATCGGTCTGGATGCAATCGATGGTGTTGCCGGTTGTGGTGGTAATTGGACGGTTAATTGCCGAAACATAACCGACTGTAACGGTACCTGCCAGCTCCAAACCACCCGGGTTGCCGATCGCAATAACCTGCTCGCCGATCTTCATCTGATCCGAGTTGCCAAACTCTGCTGGGGTCAGGCCGGTTGCCTCAATCTTCAAAACTGCAAGGTCGGTCTTTTCATCGGAACCCACAACCGTTGCGTTGTATTCGCTGTCGTCCTGCAGCACAACCTTGATGCTGCTTGCGCCATCGATTACATGGGCGTTGGTGACGATGTAACCGTCTGCGCTGACGATGATGCCGGAGCCCTGGCTCTGCTCACCGCCAAAGATGCTCTGCTGGCTCTGGATGTATCCGACAATTCCAACGGTGGACGGCAAAACCTTTTCAGCGCGCTCGGTGATGGTCAGCTCGCCTTCCGAGAGATCAACCGACGCATTGGAATCGCTGGTGGACGGTTTGTCGTTGAGAACCAGTGTGCTGGAGGATGGGTCCGAATCCTCGGTGCCGTCGATGTTGGCCTCCGCACTGGTGGTCTCCTGCTGACCGGCGATCAGGGCATAGGTTCCATATCCTGCCATACCCAATACGCCGACACACAGGATGCAGCACATGATGCCGGCAAAGACCTTTAAGCCTTTGTTCTTCTTTTTGCCGGTCTTCTTTGGCCGCTGCTGATAATCCTCATAGTTCCATTTATATTGATCGCCATGTGTATGGCCATCACCCTCTTGCTGCTGGGCAGCTGCACCGGATTCGCTGTAGCTGTACCGGCTGTTGTATGCACCCTGCTGCGCATGCTCGTGATGTTCCTGCTTTTCGCCATTGGACTGCGGACCGGAGCGGTACCAACCTTCGCCATTTGGCTGGCCGGACACTTCTTTGTCGTCCTGCTTTTGGGCACCAGCTGCATTTTTATCGGAGAAAACCCATCCGCTGTTTTCCTTGTTCTGCTGGTCCTGCTGCTGGGCAGAGCCCTCAGCCGGCTGTGCGTTCGCATTCTCCTGCTGGTTCTCGTTGTCCTGCGGTCCTACGCCGCCCTCATATTTCTTTTCATCCATATAGAAAACCTCCCTGTACCCGGCGTCATAACACCTCTTGCCGGATCACTGTGTTTTTTGCTTTTCACGTTTTTTATTATAGCTTCAATTTATGAAAATAAATGAAACAAGACTTAAACTGTTTCATACTTTTTTCTGCTAAAAGGATGAACAAAAAATTGCTTTTTGTTCATCCTTTTTCCTATTTGTATTATCTTTTCTAAAATTTACAATTCTTGGATAATCGCCAACCGTTATACCTCGCGCACGTCGTGGATGTCGTTGCCCTTTGCCTGACGGGTCAAAGCTTTTGGCGCAGTGGCAACCGAGAAGCTAAATTCACAGTATTCGCCCTCTACGCTGCGCACAATGACCTCGCCCTGATGCAGGTTGACAATCTGGCGCACAATGTACAGTCCCAGTCCGACTCCCGTCTTATCCATGCTGCGGGAGCGATCGGTCTTGTAGAACCGGTCAAATACCTTGGAGATCTCCTCCTTCGGTATGCCTTCTCCGGAATTCTTGATGTGAACATAGGTGCGCTTTTGTTCGACGGTGTAGCTGACTTCGACATAGCCGCCCTCGTTGACAAACTTGACGGCGTTCTCCAGCAGGTTATAGACCACCTGATGGATCAGGTCCTCGTCGGCCTCGACCATCACCTTGCCGCCATCCAGGCCACGGATGTCCAGCTGTTTTTTGTCGATCATCTGCTCAAAGGTGAAGATGCTGGAAAGCACCACCTCGTTGATGTCAAAGACGGTTGGTTTGAGTTTCATCTCGCCGGCTTCAATCTTTGCGATGTTGAGCATCGAACGCACCATTCTGGATAGGCGCTTGACCTCGTCGGAAACGATGGTCAGATAATGGCGCTCCTTTTCGGGCGGAATGGTTCCGTCCAAAATTCCATCCACAAATCCGGCAATGCTGGTCATCGGCGTCTTTAGCTCATGTGAGACGTTTGCGATAAACGACCGGCGCACCGTCTCCTGTTGCGCTAGGCTGTCCGCCATATTGTTAAAGGCCATCTCCAGCTTGCCGATCTCGTCGCGTTCATTGACGGGGACTCGGACGCTGAAATCTCCCCGCGCAAAGGACTCCGTCGCCTTGGCCATCTGGCGCAGCGGTCGAATCAAGCTGCCCGTCACAATGTAGGCCAATACAAGGGTTACCACCAACATTACAAGCACACTCAGCAAAAATACCTTTAATAGCTCACCCATAAAGTCGGTCAAACCCTGCGCCGAACTGGAGGCAAAAATAACTCCGGCCAGCCGCCCGTCCGAAAGGGTCAGCGGGACACCAACGGTATAGTAGGAGCTCTTATAGATCTCCCCCATCTTGCCGACCTCGGTGTATACCCCGTTCTGACGCACCTCGTCCAAAATTTCCTCACTGATGCCGTAAACCATGTGGCTGCAGGTGGAACGGTGGGTGCACAGCAGTACCTCGCCGGACATGTTGGAAAGATAGATGTCCGAATCCAGCGCCTTTGCCATCGGAATCCAGGCGTTGGTGAGGGTGGTGGTGTTGGCCAGTTGATACTGCCCATCCACCAACACGATATATTTTTCGCTCATCTGAGCTGCATATTCCGCGTTCTTTTCCAGCGCTCCCAGCTTGTCCTCCTGAAAGTACCGCGCTGCAAACACCATAAACACTACGCCCAGCACCAGAATGCCTGCCAGTGTAATGGAGCAGCATACGGAAAAATATTTTCGAAAAAGTCCTTGCCGCATCTTATTTTTCCTCCTTCAAGAGCAAAGGCCGCTGAGCCAGGCTCAGCGGCCTCAATAGCCTCTCTGGTTATTCTTTCACTTCAAACTTGTATCCGACGCCCCAAACGGTCTTTAAGCTCCATTTGTCCGAGACGCCCTCCAGCTTCTCACGCAGACGCTTGATGTGTACATCGACTGTTCTGGAATCGCCGTAGTACTCAAATCCCCATACCTCGTTGAGCAGCTGATCGCGCGTATAGACGCGGTTCGGATTGCTGGCCAGATGGTATAAAAGTTCCAGCTCTTTCGGCGGAGTATCGACTACCTTTCCATCTACCTTCAGCTCGTACTTGGTCATGTTGACCACCAGTTTGTCGTAGGAAACTTCCTTGATGTCGTTTGCGGTGGACGATTTGCCGGTGCGGCGCATAACCGCTTTGATGCGCGCAACAACCTCTTTTGCCTCAAACGGCTTGACAATGTAGTCATCTGCTCCCAGCTCCAGGCCCAGCACCTTATCAAAGGTTTCGCCTTTTGCGGTAATCATAATGATCGGGCAGTTGGACTTTTTGCGGATGTCCCTGCACACCTGCCAGCCGTCCAGCTTGGGCATCATGATATCCAGCAGCACAATGTCCGGATTCTCCGCATTAAACCGTTCCAACGCCTGCTCGCCGTCCTCGGCCAATACAACGGTGTAGCCTTCCTTTTCCAAGTACAATTTCAACAATTCTGCAATGTTCTGGTCGTCGTCTGCAACCAGGATTTTCCCCATAGACATACCTTGCTCTCTTTCTCCGCCACTTTCCATATCCTCCGGTCGCAGCAGCGGCCAGCGTTTTCCGGAAGAAGATGTATTGTTTTTTGCCGCATTTTTCCTTATTATAACACAGATCCGGGAAAGTTTCATCCCATTTGTGTCGAAAATACAGTTCCGGCTATATGATTATATTATACTAAGCCATACACAAAATTGGTGAAAAAACTTTAAACAGATTTTGCTCATCCCGTGAAATGTGACAAAATTTCCCGTTCTCTTTCTTCACCTTCCCCCTGTATTTTCTCTTAAAGGACAATGCGCGCCGCTTCTTTGCACAAACTTCTGTGAAAAGGGCCGCCTTTCCTCTTGCCTTAGCGGCAGGGGAACGGTATAATAAAGGTGTATGTCAAAAAATGCGGGAAACCGCCTTGTCTGATAGAAAGGAACGAATCAACATGAAATTAGGCATTGTGGGCCTGCCGAATGTCGGCAAGAGCACCCTGTTCAACGCCATCACCAACGCCGGCGCCCAGTCGGCCAACTACCCATTCTGCACCATCGAGCCAAACATCGGCACCGTCGCCGTCCCGGATCACCGCCTCGATGAGCTGGCCAAGCTCTACAACCCCGATAAAATCACCCCCGCTGTCATCGAGTTTGTCGACATCGCCGGCTTAGTAAAAGGCGCCTCTAAAGGTGAGGGTTTGGGCAACAAATTCCTCTCCAATATCCGCGAGGTGGACGCCATCGTCCACGTTGTCCGCTGCTTTGAGGACGGAGAGATCGTCCATGTAGAGGGAAGCATCGGCCCTAAACGCGACATTGAGGTCATCAACCTTGAGTTGATCTTCTCCGACCTGGATATCCTCGAACGCCGCATCGATAAAGCTGTCAAAGCTGCAAAGGGCGATAAAAAGTATCTCGCCGAGGTCGACCTGTTAAACCGCGTCAAGGCACACCTGGAGGATGGAAAATCTGCCCGCAGCATGGACTTCACCGACGAGGAAAAAGCTATCATGGCGGACATCCCGCTGCTCTCCAATAAGCCGGTCATCTATGTGGCCAACATGAGCGAAAACGACTTTAACGGCAAATTGGATACCAACCCTTACTACAACGAGGTGCTCGAAATTGCCAAGGAGGAAAACTCCGAAGTAGTTCCAATCTGCGCACGGCTGGAAGAGGAAATTGCCGATATGTCCCGCGAGGATAAGATGATGTTCCTCGAAGAGTTGGGACTCAAAGAGTCGGGCCTGGACCGCCTGATTAAAGCCGGCTACCACCTGCTCGGCCTCATCTCCTACCTCACCGCCGGCAAACCGGAAGTCCGTGCCTGGACCATCACCCGCGGCACCAAGGCTCCGCAGGCTGCCGGCAAGATCCACAGCGACTTTGAGCGCGGCTTCATCCGCGCCGAGGTCATCTCCTATGATGACCTGATCGCCAATGGCTCGATTGCCGCTGCCAAAGAAAAGGGTCTGGTCCGCTCGGAGGGCAAAGACTATGTTATGCAGGATGGCGACGTCGTTCTGTTCCGCTTTAATGTATAAGGCATAGCGGTTGCGATCCATAAAACATAAAAAATGAAGGCTTCCCAGCACAAATATTGTTTTGTGCTGGGAAGCCTTTTTGGTTTGTACGTTTTCTTTTGTTCTTGTACCGGCTGGTTTAGCGCTCCTGCGCCGCAGCCGCACTAGCTGCCAGCTGCTTGCCAAACAGCGCGCGGAAAATCAGTCTGGTCAGCGGTCCGGCAAACAGCAGCTGCCAGATCAGCGCCATCGGCATGTTCATTCCCCAGGTCTGAATCCAGGTTCCAAAGCTCGGCGCTTTGAACAACAGTGTTGCGATCAGACTCATTGTCGGGCACATGATGCAAACAATCATGGTAGAAATCGCATAGGTGATGACCTGTGGGCGGTCGGTTGGGCGTACTACAGTGAAGGCCAGGCGGGTAGCCAACTTCTCTACAATAAAAAATTCCAGCACGATGGCAATCGGCACCATAATCGGCATCTCATGCAGCGCCATAACAAAGGTGGCGTTGGTCACACCGCCGGTGCTCAGGGCGACATTGTAGACGATCATTCCGTACACCATGATGATGGCCATAATAATAGTATAAACGACATTTTGCAGTTTGGTCTGAGGCATTGCTTTGCTTCCTCTCCTTTTCTCTTCTCATTAGATTTTCCCCTGAAAAGCGCAAAAAAAGAGAGATTGCGGACAACCTTTTGTCCGCAATCTCTCTGATGCGACTACCAGTAATTATGTTCTATTTTAGCACAGATAACCACGATTTGTCAATGGTGAGAGGAAAATTTCACCTTCTCACGATCCTAGTAGACCACAATTGCCTTGTCCTGTTTGGCGGTTACCCGACCCACGATGGCGTTGCAGATGGTGACGCCTTTGAGCTTTTCCACCAGCTCCTGTGCCTTTTGTTCCGGCAGGGAGATCAGCAGTCCGCCCGAAGTGATCGGATCATACATCAGATCCTGCATATACTGTGGGACATCGGGGGCAAAAGAGACGTCGTTTTGGACAAACTCGCGGTTGTTGTAGGCTCCAGACGGGATGATGCCCATCTTTGCAAAATCAATCGCCGCCTCAATAATCGGGATATTCTTGCTGTACAGCTCGACGGTCAGGCCGCTTCCCTTGGCCATCTCGGAGGCGTGACCGATCAGGCCAAAGCCGGTGACGTCGGTGCAGGCGTTTGCGCCGACCTCCATCATCACGTCCTTGCCGTATTTGTTCAGGGTCGCCATCGCCTCCACCATCTCGTCATAGGTCTTCTGGTCAAGCAGCTGCGCCTTGTTGGCGGTGGTCAGGACGCCGATTCCCAGCGGCTTTGTCAGGACCAGCAGATCCCCTTCCTTGCAGTTGCTGTTCTGCATGACCTTGTCTGGATGCATAAAACCGGTGACACACAGGCCGTACTTCGGCTCCGAATCCTCAATGGTATGGCCGCCCGCGATGATCGCTCCGGCCTCCTTGACCTTGCTCGCACCGCCCTGCAAAATCTTTGCCATGACGTCCATCGGCAGGCAGGTCGGAAAACAGATCAGATTCATCGAGAGGGTGGGATCGCCGCCCATCGCATAGATGTCGCTGAGAGAGTTTGCCGCCGCAATCTGGCCAAAGGTGTATGGATCATCCACAATCGGCGGGAAAAAGTCGACCGTCTGCACCACTGCAAGATCGTCCCGCACCTTGTAAACCAGTGCATCATCACTGGTGTCGAAACCAACGATCAAATTGTCATCGGTAAATTTGGGTAATTGACGCAGAACCTGCGCCAAGGCCTGTGGGCCTATCTTGGCGCCTCAGCCTGCACCCTTTGTCATTTCGGTAAGACGTTTTGCAGCCATAGAAACTTCCTCCTTTTTCCCTGTTCGAGGGGGCTCGCACTTCTTTTCCCAGCTCTTCGCCTAGAGTATAGCACATTTTTCGCAACTTGTCATCCACCTGACCGCCATTGGTTTAGATAAAAAATTCAATTTAAAGGCGAAAATTTGTAGGATATTACTTTCTCATAGATAATCTGTATATATTTTATCCTTGTTTATATCCAAAAACAATAGTTTGTCTGTTTCCTTTCCTATCGAAATATGTTATAATGAAGCTATTCTTATTTATGATTTCGATTATCCACGGAAAACGAGGTCTCGCTATGGATTTTAAACAATTGGAGGCTTTTGTCTATGTTGTCAAGCTCAAAAGCTTCTCCAAGGCTGCGCAGCGCATCTACCTTACGCAGCCTACAATCAGCGCGCACATCAACTCCCTGGAAAAGGAGCTGGACACCAAACTCATTGAGCGCGGAACAAAGTATGTCTACCCAACCCGTCCCGGCAGCATCCTCTACCAGTATGCTGTCAAGATGCTCAATCTGCGCGAGGAAGCTTGCTGTTCGGTCAAAAACTACAACAAGGAGCTCAAGGGCAGCCTGACGATCTGCGCCTCCACAGTGCCTTCCCAAAATATTTTGCCCAAGGTGATCTCTGCCTTCCGGGAGGAGTACCCGCACGTCACCTTCAACATTCTGCGGCAGGACAGCGAACAGGTGGTGGAGAGCATCGCAAAGGGCTTGGCTGACATCGGCTTTTGCGGAACCGATACCCACGATCCCGACTGTGTCTTTGAAAGCTTTATCCAGGACCATCTGGTGGTCATCACCCCCAATTCGGAGCGCTTTCGCCAAATGCGCACCACCGGCATCAAAGCCGAGGTGCTCAAGGCAGAGCCCATCATCCTGCGGGAGGAAGGCTCCGGTACCCGAAAAGAGACCGAGCACTTTCTGTCCAAAGCCGGCATCAATATCGGGGAACTCAAGGTGGCCGCTCAATTTAACGACCCGGACAGCATCAAACACGCTGTCAGCCAGGGTATGGGCATCTCGATTATCTCAAAGGCTGCGGTGGAGGACTATGAAAACTTTGGCTTGCTGCTCAGTTTTGATCTCAGCGGCATCTCGATGGACCGCTACCTCTACATCGTCAGCTCCAAAAATAACCCTCTTTCCTTCATTGGCGAGGTGTTCTTAAATTTTGTCAAAACCTACTACGACAAGTAGGAGGCAATAAAGGTTTTAAGGTTTGTATCGACAAACGAATAAGGGAGTTTTATTATGGCACACATCACCTTGGCCAGAGCCTGGAACAACGGCAAGTTCCTGCCCAACGGGGGCGGATATGGTATCTGGCTGACCAACTATTTTAAGGATGAGTACCTGGATGTCAACTGGGTCTCGATCACCCTAGAGCTGCAAGGCTGGGAAAAGCCCGCAGAGCTTGCCATCAATACCGACGCCTTCTGGGGACGCGGACGTGAGCTGCGCAGCGGCATCATCGGCAAATGGTTGATTGCAAACGGCAAGGGAAAATGGGAACCCGGTCAAGAGCCGGAAATCTTCCTCAAACCGCTGGGCGGCAGACGTTTTGCCGCCTCACTGACCGGTGAAAAAACCGACAGCGTCGACGATATGCTGTCTGCCATGCAGACGCTGGAGCAGGATTAACGGGAAGCTCTCTTCCCTCTCCTTCAATATCATTCCTAAAAGGGCTGCGAGAGTTTCTCCCACAGCCCTTTTAGGATTTTTTTATGTTCCAACCTTTACTGCAGATCGTTGCCGGTAAAGCACCCCGCGTCGCGCTGCTGAAGGAAGTGCCTGCCCGCGACCTCACTGCATTCTTCACAGCGGTCATAGCCACTGTGGTTTCACTCTAATTAAAAAATGTATACAAGACAATACACAGATTTTCTTGTATTACTTTAGGCAGTAAAATGTCCCCAATCTTTCGTTATAGTTGCTTTTGTGCTCACA
>ENA-OYXB01000199-OYXB01000199.1-human-gut-metagenome-genome-assembly--contig:-NODE-199-length-24351-cov-5.014858_pt1 | contig 24351 bp, 21 predicted proteins | sample MGYA00244176_ERZ653409 | MGnify/ENA primary metagenome ERZ653409 (study PRJEB26926, sample SAMN06164912) | human gut metagenome | biome: ENVO:00009003; feature: ENVO:2100002; material: ENVO:00002003... | reverse complement strand
CCGGCAAGTTTGCGGCAGATCTGCATGACCTGCTCCTGATAGACGATGCAGCCGTAGGTGACGTCGAGGATGTCCTTTAATAGCGGCGTTTTATAGGAAATCTCCTGTGGATTGTGGCGGTTGCGGATGTATTTGGGAATGGACTCCATTGGGCCGGGGCGGTACAGCGAGATGACCGCAATCAAATCCTCGACCGACTCGGGTTTGAGCTGCACAAGCACCTGCCGCATGCCGCCCGACTCAAACTGGAACACGCCTTTGGCCTGTCCCTTGGACATCATCTCGAAGGTCAGCGGGTCCGCGAGGGACACCTTTTCGATATCAAAATCCGGTTGGAAGCGGCGAATCATCTTCTGGGCGTCGCTGATAACGGTGAGGTTGCGCAAGCCCAGAAAATCCATCTTCAGCAGACCCAATTCCTCCAGGGTGGTCATGGTATACTGGGTGACGATTGCCTCATCGTTTTTAGCCAGCGGCACATACTTTTCCACCGAGTCGCGCGCAATGACGACGCCTGCGGCGTGGGTGGAGGCATGGCGGGGCATCCCCTCGATCTTAGAGGCGTGATCGATCAGCTCATGCACCTGCGGATCACTGTCGTACATCGCGCGCAGTTCCGGGGCACGCTCCAGAGCCTGTGCAATGGTAATGTGCAGCTCCATCGGGATGGCCTTTGCCACCTTGTCCACCTGCTGATAATCCAGCCCCATGACCCTGCCGACATCCCGCACGCTGTTTCGGGCGGCCATTGTGCCAAAGGTGATGATCTGCGCCACCCGGTCTTTTCCATACTTGCGGATGACGTAGTCGATGACCTCCTCGCGGCGTTCATAGCAAAAGTCGATGTCGAAGTCCGGCATGCTCACCCGCTCCGGATTCAAAAAGCGCTCGAAAAGGAGGTTGTACTTCATCGGGTCGATGCCGGTGATGCCGATGCAGTAGGCGGCGATGCTGCCTGCACCCGAACCTCTGCCCGGGCCGACCGGTATGCCGCTGCGCTTGGCGTAGTCGACAAAGTCCCACACAATCAGGTAGTAGTCGACATATCCCATCTTCTCGATGACCGACAACTCATATTCCAGCCGTTCCTTATATTCCTGGGGCGCATTTTCCCCATACCGCTGCCAAAATCCTGCCCAGCACCGTTCTCTAAAAAAGGTGACGTTGTCCTTGCCGTCGGGAACCTCAAACTTTGGCAGGATGTGGTGTCCGAAGGTAAACTCCACCTCACAGCGCTGGGCGATTTTGACGGTGTTATCCAGTGCCTGCTGGATGGCCTGTTCATCCGCGGTACATTCCCGCATCGCATCGAACATCTGCTGGCGGCTCTTGACATAGAATTCTTCTGTTTCAAACTCCATGCCGTTGTCCTCTTCGAGGGTATGGTTTGTCTGAATACACAGCAAGACTTTCTGGGTCATGCTGTCCTCTTTTGCAAGGTAGTGGCAGTCATTGGTTGCAACAAGGCCGACATCCAATTCCCTGGCCAGACGAATCAGGTCGCCAAAGATGCGCTGCTGCTGACGGATGCCGTGATTTTGCAGCTCGATAAAGTAGTGGTCCCGGCCAAATACACTCAGATAAAATTGTGCCGCTTCCTTGGCCTTCTGGTAATCGTTTTGGCTCAGCGCTCTCGGCACCTCTCCCGCCAGACAGGCAGACAGGGCGATCAATCCCTCCGAGTGCTCCTTGAGCAGTTCCCGGTCGATGCGGGGTTTAAAGTAAAAACCCTCTGTGAAGCTGCGGGAGACAATCTTGATGAGATTTTGGTAGCCGGTCTGATTTTCGCACAGCAAAACCAGGTGGTACGGGGAGGTATCCAGTCCGTTGACCTTATCAAAGCGGCTGCGCGGCGCAACATACACCTCGCACCCGATGATGGGGCGGATGCCGTTTGCCTTTGCTTCCTTATAAAAGTCGATGGCGCCGTACATCGCGCCGTGGTCTGTGATGGCCACCGCATCCTGTCCAAGCTCCTTTACCCGCTGGATCAGCTGTTTGATCCGGCACGCCCCATCCAAAAGGCTGTACTCACTGTGTACGTGCAGGTGGACAAATTGATCTGTCAACAAAACCGCTCCTTCCTGTCTTTTGCAAACTGCCTATTCTCGCTCCTGTTTCACCCGCTTTGCAATCTGGCTGAGCTTTTGCAGCCGGTGGTTGATTCCCGACCGGGAGACGCCGAGCAGCTCTCCGAGCTCCCGGAGAGACATATCTGGATTTTCCAGCCGCGCCTCCCCCGTAACCTTGAGCGGCACCTCCAAGGTATCAAAGACGCCGGTCTGTTTGAGATATCGGATATCCGCTGCCTGCACAGTTGCCGCGCTCACCGTCTTTTCGATATTGGAGGTCTCGCAGTTGGTAACTCGATTGACCTTGTTTCGCATATCCTTATAGATTTTGACGTTGACGACATCCATCATCGCTCCAGTCGCCCCCACCATGGTGAGCAGCTCCTCGATGGACTTGCTGTCCTTGCAGTAGACCAGCGGTTGGCCGCGGCGGGTCGTATGCTTAAAGTTGAGGTGCAACCGCTCCAGCACCTGCATGAGAAACTGCGCAATCGGTTCGCTGGAGAGGACAAATTCAAGGTGATAGTCCTTGCGCGGATCGCTGATATTGGCCGAACTCATCACCGCGCCGGCCAAAAAGGCGTGGCAGTCGCGCTCGTCGTGCAGCAGCGCCTCTCCTTCTCCAAAAAATCCCAGCAGCGTCTTGCGGTCCTCCTCGTCGTCGACGCTGACTGCATAGGTGGGCTGCTGAAAGTTGCCGTTGTATTCCCGCGTGGTGACGCTGGTGCGCATCGGCACCTGCTGAAAGATAAGTTTGGCGTACAATTTGGCCGCATGGCGGTTCTCGGTGGTCATTGTGATGCTGTGCTGTGAAAAGCTTTTGGCGCACAGCAACATCCCATAGGAAAAGGCCTTTTTATTGCGGGAGATCAGCCCCTTGTTGCGGCTGATCTCCCCCTTTACCTTGGAAGCAAAGGTGAGCTCCCGCTCTAAATTATGGCTGTTCTGTGGCACTTGTAATGCTCCTTTCCAACTCGATCTCGGTGTGCAGGGGGATTCCATATTCCCCCACAGTTGGAATTTGTGGTTTTTGCCTGCGCGCGCAGTCGACCGATCCAGGATAGAGGGCCGACAGCAAAAAGCCCCGTTTCTGGTAAAAGCGCAGGGCGTTGAGGTTGTCGTTGGTGGTTACAACCGACACCCTCTCACATCCGGCCTGGCCGGCAAGGTTTAAGAGCGATTCGATCAGTCTTGTAGCAATGCCCTGCCCCTGCAGCAGGCTGTCCAGTGAGATGATCTCACACCTTTTTTGCTGCATCCGGTAGGTCAGCAGTGCGACGATCTCTCCCTGCTTTTCCACCAAAATCCCCGGCAGTTGGGACATGTCCACCCGCTGTGTGCGCACCATCATCACAACCGAACCCCAACGCTCTGTCAAAAAAGCATTTGCCTTTGCCCGATCGCTCTGTTTTAGGGCACGGCACTGTAATTGTTCCATTTTTGATTCGATTCCCCTAGAGTTTTTTCTTTTCGATATCCCGGTGGGTGGTGATAACCCGCAAGCCCTTTGCCGTCAGATGCTGGGCCAGCTCGCGGGCAATGGTGACCGAGCGGTGTTTGCCGCCGGTGCAGCCCACCGCGATAATCAGCTGGCTCTTCTTTTCATCGTTGCGGTAGAGCGGAATCATATAGTCGATGAAGTCGTACAGCCTCTCCAAAAATCCCTGTGTCTTGTTGGACCCGAGCACATAATCGCGCACCGCCTGGTCAAGGCCCGTCTTGGGCCGCAGCGCGGGGTCATAAAAGGGGTTGGGCAGGCAGCGCACATCGAACATCAAATCTGCATCGACCGGCACCCCAAATTTAAAGCCAAAGGAGATGCAGTTGACCACAAAATCATCCTTTTCCGGGTCGTCGCTGCGGAACAGGTCGTGGATCTGCACCCGCAGCTGGGAGGCGGACAGCATGGTGGTGTCGATGACCATGTCCGCGCGCTCCTTGAGCGGAGCCAGCAATTCCCGTTCCCGGCTGATTGCCTTGGATAGGGAGCCGCTCTGGCGCATCAGAGGGTGCGGCCGGCGGGTAATCTTGTAGCGGTTGATCAGTTCGTCGTTGGAGGCATCCAGATAGAGAATCTGGTAGCTGACCTTTTCCCTGTCCAGTTCAGCCAACGCAGTGGTCAGCTCCTTGACAAAATTTTCGCCGCGAAGCCCGCTGCGCAATCCTCTGGCATCCACCACCAACGCCACCCGATCGATGCCGGAGCTGTCGTTGCTGCTGCTGCCGAGATAGGCAAACTTTGGAATCAGTGCCGGCGGGATGTTGTCGACACAATAGACGCCCACGTCCTCGAGCGCATCGACCACCGCAGATTTTCCTGCGCCGGACATTCCTGTCACAATAATAAACCGCATAATCCTTCCCCTTTTCCACTTCCACTGGGTTTCAAAATGCTGTGCTATCTTTTTGAGCTGTTGATCGCCGTGTGCTCGATTACGGCAGCAGGCGAACCTCCAGCTCCAGTGTAAATCCGGTTTTGTCCCGGACGATCTGGCGCACCTTGTCCGTCAGCGCAAGCACATCTGCACAGGTGGCATGGTTTGCGTTGATGACAAAGCCCGCGTGCTTTTGGCTGACCTGTGCGCCCCCGACCGAAAAGCCGCGGAGCCCGCAGTCGTCGATGAGCTTTGCTGCAAAAGCTCCCTCCGGGCGCTTAAAGGTGCTGCCCGCACTGGGGTATTCCAGCGGCTGTTTGTCCCTGCGGCGCTGGTAAATGTCGTCCATCTTCTCCTGAATTTCAGGCTGTGAACCCTCTTGCAGCAAAAAGGCTGCCCGCACGATGCACGCGCCGGCAAGCACATCCATAAAACAGCTGTGCCGGTAAGAGAGGTTGAGCTTTTCGACCGGCAGGCGGCAGATCTGCCCGTCTGCAAGCAGATATTCACACCACACTAAGCGGTCGCGCATCTCCCCGCCGTACGCTCCGGCGTTCATGTAGACTGCTCCCCCGACGCTGCCCGGGATGCCATAAGCGAACTCCAGCCCGGACAAACCGTGTTGGCAAGCCGCCGCACAAACTGCCGAAAGTTTTTTCCCCGCAGGTGCCTCAACGATGTTGTGATCGACCACAATGTCTCCGTCAAAGTCCCCATCCAGCAGCACGACTACTCCATCCAAGCCCTCATCACGGACCAGCAGATTCGACCCATTGCCGACAAACCAGTTGTCCACCTTGTTTTCCTGAAGATAACAGAGCAGCGCGGCAAGCTGGTCTCGATTCTTTGGCGTACACAGCGCAGTGGCTGGACCTCCAATCTTAAAGCTGGTGTGGTTTTTCATCGGCTCCTCCCACAAAACGGGGATATCCTTTTCCCGGCAAAGAGCTTGCAGTCTATCCTTTGCGGTTATATCCATCTGCGCCATCGGCAATGCTCCTTTCACTGTTCCATTACAGGATAAAAATATTGTTCTATCTTCTCAGGCCCTTGCGCTTTTCGGCAACAACCTCCTCAAAGCGGTCGATATTGGCGTTGAGGACAAGCTTTTGTGGGAAATCGACCTCTTCGAGCAGCGCGATGGCGTCGTCAAAAACGCCGATCTGGGTGGCAAAATGGGCGTCGCTGCTGACCACTACCGGCACCTCCAGCCGCTTGCAGACCCGCGCAATATCGGCACAGGCAGGGTGGTTGGCGCTATTTCCCAGTGTGGCGTTGTTGATTTCTACAATCTTGCCGTACTCTTTAAACGCACGGATAACCTTTTCATGGTCAAAGCAGTAATTTCCGCGTCCGCAGTGGCCGATGACATCCACGTTGGGATTTTTGGCCACCTGAATCCATGCAGCGGTGTGGTCCGCCTCATTGCGCACAGCAAAACACGGTCCATGCATCGAGACGATGACCCACTCGAGGGTGGCCAGTATCTTGTCGTCGATGTCCAGCGTACCATTTGTATCCATCACATCTGCCTCTACCCCGTGCAGGACGTGGATTCCCTTGCAGAAAGAGGGGACTTCCCACTGGTTGATGCAGTTCCAGATATGCGGTGCATCGGGCATTTTCGGCCCGTGATCGGTCATGGAAAGGTACAACAGTCCCTGCTCTTTAGCGGCCTGGATATTTTCCAGCACGGTGCTGTAGGCGTGGCCGCTGGCAATGGTGTGCGTATGGGTATCCGCAATCAGTCTCATTGTATGTTCTCTCCTTTTATTTATGCGTTCTCAATCTCTTTGTTTAGTAGTCCAGGTCGTCGTCCTTTTTGACCGTTTCCGGCGGCAGATCCTGGGTCATGCCCAGCTGTCTGAGCAGCTCCTGTGCGGAGTTGTAGCCCATCTTTTTCTGGCGGTTGTTCATCGCCGCGACCTCGATGATGACGGCAAGGTTTCGACCGGTTTTGACAGGGATGGTCAGCAGCGGCACCTTGATGCCCATGATCTCCATATACTCGTTGGTCATACCCATGCGGTCATAGACTTTGGTTTTATCCCACTGTTCCAGCGAGATGACCATGTCCACCTTCTCGGTCATCTTGACCGAGCCGATACCGAAAATGCGCCGCACATTGATGATGCCGACGCCTCGAAGCTCCATAAAGTGGCGGATGTTTGCGGGCGAAGAACCGACCAGCGTCTTATCCGAAACCTTGCGGATCTCCACAGCGTCGTCGGCAACCAGGCGGTGACCGCGCTTAATCAGCTCGATGGCTGTCTCACTCTTGCCGATTCCGCTCTCTCCCAGCAGCAGCACGCCTTCGCCGTACACCTCCACCAGTACGCCGTGACGGGTAATGCGCGGAGCAAGGTCCACCTTCAAGGTGGAGATCATCGTGGACATAAAGTCGCAGGTCGGCTGGCTTGTGCGCAGCAGCGGCACCTCATAGGTGTTGGCGGCGGTGACCATCTCTTCGGGGATATCCAGGTTTCGGCTGATGATGACTGCCGGTATGCCCTTGGAAAAGAAGGCATCGAGGAACTTCTGGCGCTCCTCGGTGGTATATTTTTCCATGTAGGCAAATTCTCCCAATCCGAATAATTGGATTCTGTTGCTGTCAAAGTAATCATAGAACCCACACAGCTGCAAACCGGGACGATTGATATCCACCGTCTTGATCATAATCTGCTGTGGATCGCGGGGCATGTAGACCGTCTCAAGCTTCAGGTCCTCGATCAGCTTGGAGAGCGCGACCGAATAGAGCTTTGCCATAAACCATCCTCCTTCATATTGTTAAGTCGCATAACAGGACTTTTGCGCAAGGGGGCCGCATGTTTTGGGAAAGGCTGCACGCTCTTTCCCTTCACCCTGTTGCCCCTTTCTTTTGTAAAATATAGACAATTTTATTATACCACATCTTAGCTTTTAAAGAAACGCTTCACCTGAATTTATTTATTTTTTCTCTTTTTTCCTATTTTTCGATGTGCAGATGTGCTATAATAGGGAAGTATGATTTTTACATTTTCTTACAAAAAGAAGGGTCTTTTATGAATCTTTATCTTACAGATCATTCCATTCAAGCCCCTTTCGGGGAGGGGGCGGACAGCATTCTGCTCAATTTAAACGAACAGACCATCTCCCCCTGCACCGGCTGCTTCAGCTGTTGGATTCGCACACCGGGGCGCTGCGTCATCCGCGACGACGCGGCAAAGATTGCCCCACTGCTTGCCCGCTGTGACCGGCTCATGCTGATTACCCGGGTACAGTACGGCTGTTACGATCTGCCAATGAAGCGGCTTCTTGAGCGGTGTTTGCCGATGCAGCAGCCCTTTTTGCGGGTGCATGAGGGAGAAATCCACCACGTTTTGCGGGATGTCCATCCCAAAGTTGCTGTCCTCATCGCTTACGACTGCAACAGCAAAGCGCAGCAGGAGCTTTTCACCCGCCTTGCTGAGCGCAATGCAAAAAATCTAAACTGGACGGCGTACAAGGTGCTCTTTGTGGATGAAGAGCAGTTGGAGGACACCGTCAAAAAGGAGGCATCTGCATGGGAAGAATGATGATCCTCAACGGAAGTCCGCGTGCAGCCAAATCCAATTCCAAGTTGTACGCGCAGATTTTAAAGAAACACTATCCGGGTGCCACCCTGGAATACAGCCTCAATTCGCAAAACCACCGCGACATCTGCAGTGCGCTGGAAAGCTGCTCCAACCTCTGCTTTGTCTTTCCGCTGTACGTCGACTGTTTGCCGACCTGTATGCTCGAATTTTTAAACTGCCTTGCCAAGAGTCCGCTCAACCACAAGCCCACCGTACAGGTCATCATCAACTGCGGTTTTCTGGAGCCAAAGCAGAACGCCCTTGCCATCGACATCATCCGAGAATTTTGCAAAGAGAACGGCTTTCCTTTTGGCAGCAGCCTCTCCATCGGCGGCGGTGAAGCCATCCTCAAGACACCGCTTTCCTTTTTGGTAAAGCGTGCGATTCAAAAGTTTGCGCATGCCGTCTATTCCGGCAAAGCTGTCACCTTGAGCGTCACCATGCCGCTTTCTAAAAATTGGTTTATCGAGGCTGCCAGAAGGTACTGGCTCAGTTTGGCTGCCCCCTATCACCTGACACAAGACAAGCTCGCCTCGATGGAGATCGAGCCCAAGCCAAAACAATAACTTCGATAAAAAAAGAAAAGACCCAAATGGGTCTTTTCTTTTTTTACGTTCTTTACATTACGGCTGCGCAAGGGTAAGTTCCCTGTTCATCTGATCTTTAAACTTTTTATAGTACAACAGTCCGACAAGGTCCGCCAAAAACCATCCGATTGGGATCGAGGCCCAGATTCCCACCACTCCGATTGCCGGGATGGCGGAAAGCGTATACGAGAGCAGCACGCGGGTGCCCAGTGAGATGACGGTGAGCACCACCGAAATTCCCGGCTTGCGCACGGCACGGTAAAACCCATAGAGCAAAAACAGACAACCGATGCCACAATAAAAGGCCCCCTCGATGCGAAGGTACTGCATGCCAACTGCGAGGATCTGCGTTTCCTGCGGCTGCACAAAGATGAGCATCAGCGGCTTTGCGAAGATGCAGACGACCGCCGTGATAATCAGACAGAAGACCACCGTCACCCCGATGGCACTGCGGATACCTTTTCGGATACGGTCGGCCTTCCTTGCTCCAAAATTTTGGGCGGCAAAGGTGGAAAAAGCGTTGCCAAAATCCTGCACCGGCATATAGGCAAACGAGTCGATCTTCACCGCCGCTGCAAACGCTGCCATCACCGCGGTGCCAAAACTGTTGACCAATCCCTGCACCAGCAAGATGCCAAAGTTCATGACCGATTGCTGTACGCAGGTTAAAAATGCATATTGGAAAATCTCCCGCAGGATGCTGCGCTTCATCTGCATATAGCGGCGGTCGGGACGGAAAAGCGGGAATTTGATGAAGGTATAGGCTGCAATCCCCACTGCCGAAAGTGCCTGTGCAATAACCGTGGCCCCTGCCGCCCCCGCAACGCCAAATTGGAACACCACGACAAACAGCAGATCCAGAAGGATATTGGTCACCGCGGAAACTGCCAGGAAGATCAGCGGCGCCATCGAATTTCCCACCGCACGCAGCAGGGCAGCAAAGTAGTTGTAGATAAACACAAACCCGATGCCCACAAAGATCACCCAAAGGTAGTCGTACATCATCCCATAAATTTCGTCCGGCACATTCATAAACCGGATAATCGGGTGGATGAGGGAGAAAACGAGGACATTCATCACCACGGTCACCGCTGCGATCAACACAAAGGATACAAAGATGCTGGATTTGAGCTTTTGCTCGTTGCGCTCGCCATATCGGATGGAAAATACCGCTCCGCTGCCCATACACAGTCCGATCAAAATCGAGGTCAAAAAGGTCATCAAGGTGTAGGCGCTGCCCACTGCGGCCAACGCTCCTGCCCCCAAAAACTGTCCCACAATCAATGTATCCGCAACATTATAAAACTGCTGCAACAGGTTTCCTGCAATCATCGGCCCGGCAAACAGGAGCATCGTCCTGGTAATGGGGCCTTTGGTCAAATCGTGCTGCATACGCAAAGCCTCCCTTGGGTGGCAATTTTGTTATAAAGACAAAAAAAGCCGGCAGACCAAAGGTCTACCGGTTTTGGTGAGGACAAGTGGACTTGAACCACCGACCCCTTGCATGTCAAGCAAGTACTCTAACCAACTGAGCTATGCCCTCTTATGCTGGTGGAGACGAGGAGGATCGAACTCCCGACCTTACGGATGCGAACCGTACGCGCTCCCAGCTGCGCTACGCCCCCGCATTAGCAACGTATATCATTATATCGGAAAGCGCAGAAAAAGTCAAGTTGTTTTAGGCAATTTTTCATTATTTTTTTGATAGATTTTGGAATGAAAATGTGGTATGCTGGATAAGGCCAAAAATAGAGGACGGCCTATGAAACAAGCTTTGCTATACCAATTTCACTGAAAAGAAGGACGTGTAAGGATCGATGAAGACTGGTATCATTTTTGATCTGGATGGCACGCTGTGGGACGCGACCGAACAGATGCTTCCAGCATGGAACCGGGTGATGGCCCGCTACAGCTCGCGCGCACCCATGACACTGCCGGAGCTGCGCAGCTACATGGGCAAAACGGTAGAGGAGATCGCCGCCGCCGCACTGCCCGAACTGCCCGAAGAAGAGCGGGTAGAAGTTTTTAACCGCTGCAGCATCGAGGAGCTTCCGTGGCTGCGGGAGCATCCGGGCAAGCTCTACCCCGACGTTGAGCGGGTGCTGCGGACACTGTGCAAGCAATATCCGCTCTACATTGTCAGCAACTGCCAGGACGGCTATATTCAGACCTTTTTATCGGTTTCCAACCTTGCGGATTGCTTTGTAGACTTCACCTGCTCGGGAATGACCGGCAAGGGCAAGGGAGAAAACCTCAAGCTGATCACCGCCCAGCACGAGATCACACAGCCTGTCTATCTCGGCGACACGATGGGCGACTACAACGCCTGCCAGTATGCCGCCGTTCCCTTTATCCACGCAGCTTACGGCATGGGGCAGGTGCCGCATGGTGTTCCCTCCATCACCTGTTTTGCTCAGCTGCCACAGGCTATCCACGACCTTTTGAATAAATAGTGGCGCCTGTCACTTTTTATCTGCCCTATATTAAAGGGGAGGCTATGCAGAAGATCTTCTGCATAGCCTCCCCTTTTTGTTTTTATGTTGCAGCGCTTTTAGTTTTCAAACCATTTGGGCTCTTCGCTCTCTCCCAGAACCAGGAAGCCGTCATATCCCTGCTCCTGCAAGCGGTTGAGGAATTTTCCCATCTTCTTTGGACGCAGATAGACACTCGCATCGATCCCCTGTGCCCGAAGCGCATCACAGGTACGGATTGCCTGCGCGCCCTGTGCCTCCTCGCAAAGGACGGCCGCCTTCTTCCGACGGTTGGGGATGGCAAAACCCTGCTCTTCCAGGATCTGGAAGATGCGTTCAAATCCAATCGAGAATCCTACGGCCGGAACATTTTCCCCCGTAAATTTGCCGACCAAACCGTCATAGCGTCCGCCGCCGCCCAATGCGCCGCGGTACTGGTTGCTCTGAATCTCAAAAACGGTGCCGGTATAGTAGCCCTGGCCGCGAATGAGCAGCAGATCAAACACGACATCGTATTTTCCATCCGCCAGCTCCTTTGCACTGGCAATGAGGTTTTGCAGCTGCTCGATATACTGCGGCTCCGGGCACAGCTGCTTTGCCTGCTCGATGGTGCAGCCGCCGTCCAGCAGTTCGGCCAATTTCTGGCATGCCGACTCATTCAGCTGCTTCTCTTCCAGTTCTTTGAGCACGCCTTCGGTGCCGATTTTATCCCATTTATCCAGCGAAATGCAGATGCTGTCCATCATCTCCTGCGGCACGCCGAGATTGCTGAGTACTCCGCGCAGGACGCGGCGGTCGTTGACCTTGATGGTAAAGGCGCCGATGTGGAGTTTGAGCAGTGCTGCGGCAGTGGTGTGGATCAATTCGAGCTCACACAGCGGCGAATCGCTGCCCAGAATGTCGATGTCGCATTGGACAAACTCACGCATTCTGCCTTTCTGCGGGCGCTCGGCGCGGTAGGACTTATCAATCTGGATGCACTTAAAGGGGTTGGAGAGCTTTGCACGGTTTCCCGCATAGAAGCGGCTGAGCGGAAGGGTCAGGTCGTAGCGCAGGCCGAGGTCTGCAAGGTTGTGATAGTCCTGTTTTTCCAGCGCCGCGGTGAGCTTTTCTCCGCGCTTGAGAATCTTAAACATGAGGTTGAGGTTATCCCCTCCCTCGCTCTTTTCCAGGTTCTCCATATCCTCGATGGCCGGGGTGAGAATCCTCTCAAATCCCGCCTCACGGTAGGTCTCCAGAATGATGTTTTGCAGGTAGTCCCGCAACAGGGTCTGGCTGGGCAGATAATCCGCCGTGCCCTTTACCGGATTGATCTTCATACAATATCCTCCTTCATACTTCTATCGCTACATCGATCAAATGATTGATGAGGTTTCATTTTCACAGCCACAGTCTGCGCTCACTGAGCGGGCTTTAGTGGCGCTCAGCCAACTTCTGTGTTTTCACTTTTTGTGCTCTCATTCTCGTCAGGGGTTGTACTCTCCCCTTCCAATCCCGCCGTGGGGTCCGGCACACCTGCCACCATCTGGGCAGTCAATGGGGATTGTGCCATCAGTTCGGGATGTCGCTGCCCCATCTGCCAGGTGGTGTCAAAATCCCAACCCTCAAAGCTTGTGCGGGTGGCCATCCGGTCATAGTAAAGGCCCTGTGCGCTCAAAGAGGCATTGTCCCCCACCGCATAGCCCGGCTGCCACTGTGCATTGTAGTCCAAAAAGTAGTAGCAACCGGCATCGCTGCCGGACTCATAGCCGACAAAGCCGCCGATGGTCTTGGCCGTCTCCAACGCCTTGACTGCGCCCATCGACAAACAGTTTTGGATTGAGCCAATGTTCATCCCGACAAAACCGCCGATATAGCGCACCATAATTTCGCCGTCCGGTTGGGTGCCCCAGTCCGGCTCAGGCAGACCATACTCGCTCAACCAATATTCGCGGTTGGCAGCTGACACCTGTCCCAGCGCGCTGCAATTTTTCACCAGGCATCCGTCCCCCAAAACGCCCGCGAAGCCGCCCAGCGACTCCTGTCCGGTGACGTCGGCGTCGGCAGAGCAGTCATAGAACTCGGTATGGTGTGCCGACCCGCACAGCCCCCCGATGTCGTTTGCCATCCCGTAGACGCTGCCGGTGAAGGAGCACTCCTGGATGGTAGAGTCGCTGGCAGAGCCGGCCAAGCCGCCCGCTACCTGACAGGCAGTGACGGTGCCGCTGACATGCAGGCTATCGACCAGTGCGCCGTTTAGATAGCCAAACAGTCCCGCAGCTTCTCCATAGTTTGGGCTGGTGACGCTCAGCCCGCTGATACTGTACCCCTGTCCCAAAAAGGTCCCCTGGAAAGGATTTTCCTTTGTTCCGATCGGGATAAACTCGATGCCGGAAAGGTCGATATCCGCTTGCAGCTGGAAGATACAGTGCGCACTATTCTGGCCCTCCTGCAACCAGGAGGAGAGTTCGACGAGGTCCTGCGCGGTGGAGAGGGAGAACACCTCCCACCCGTTCATCTCCTGGCAGGTTTCATAAAATCCGGGAGCACCTTCGGGAATTGTGGGTTCCTGCGGCTCTTCCGGGAGCTGCGGCGTCTCCTCCACAACCGATTCTCCGATCACCGGTTCCTCTGGCGCTGGGGCAAGCGTCCTGCTTTCACAGGCGGTGAGCAGCAGTGTCACGGCGAGTGCACAGACAAACACTTTTTGATAGGGCTTCATCTTGGCAGACCTCCTTTCAGGCAGGGATTTTTTTATTTCCGTTATCCTCTTTATGTGGTTATGTTTCTAGCGGCAGAACACCTCTCCCAAAAGTGAGGAAAGGCTATTCAACAGAGCCGCTTAGGATATGCTAAAAAGTTTTATTTCTCAGACTCCTTAGAAGAAAGCGGGGCCTTTTTTGCCCACACAGCCTCTTCCCATGTCGAGCGGATTGCGCCGGTGGGGCAAGCTGCCTTGCACTTGCCGCAGCGGATACATTCGATGCTGTTTGGCTTTTCCCAAACGGGGATATCCATTCCGCACTCCTTCTGGCACTTGCCGCAGTGGATGCAGCTGCTCTCCTCTACGCGGTAACGGTAGAGGGCAACAGGATTAAAAAGGCCATAGATTGCGCCCAGCGGGCACAGATATTTGCAGAACGGGCGGTAAAACTTGATCGACAGCACCACCACGGCCAGAAGGACCAGCACCTTCCAGTCAAACAACAGGCCCGCCGCCGAGCGCAGCGAAGGGTTACTGAGCAGCAGGGGGATGCCTCCGAACAGCGTGCCGCTTGGGCAGATATATTTGCAGAACCACGGGTCCCCCATGCCGGTGATGCCGGTGACCGTCATAGGCAAAAGGATGACGAACAGCCCGAGCACCACAAATTTTAACCAGCGCAGCACCCGATGGCCGGGCAGATTTTTCTTTTTCTTAAAGAGAGGGATCTTGTGCAGCAGGTCCTGCACCAATCCGAAGGGGCACAGCCATCCGCAGACAAACCGCCCCAGCAGTGCGCCAAACAGCACGAGGAATCCAAACACATAACATGAGACGCGGAATTTGCCGCTGTCGAGCACCGCTTGCAGCGATCCAATCGGGCAGGAGCCCAAAGCACCCGGGCAGGAATAGCAGTTGAGTCCCGGCATGCACAAAAGCTTGAGCTTGCCGCGGTAAATTTTCCCCTGCAAAAAGCCCTGTGCATAACCGTTGGTGACGGCTGTGAAGGCGCAGCGCAGCAGCAGGCCCGTCAAGCTCAAAGCCGTCAGCTTTTTTGCACCCGGCTTCCCTGTTCGTTTTTCCAATCCGATCTCTCCTTTAGTCGTTTTGTCTTATTATACCATCAAAACGGGGGCACGTCCATCCATTTCCTGTGATTTTCCGCCCGATTCTTTTACATCTGACCTGTTCCATTGTACCTTCTAAAAAAACGTGCTATACTAAAAGAAATCTTCTGCAAAGTCCCTAACCCCGTGCGGCGCCGCTGACACAGCTGCCTTTCCTTTTGGATTTACCCTTTGTAAACGATGCCGCGCATTACGGACAAACTGGCATCAAAACACAGCTTTACCGCCCTGCGCAGCAAACACAAAAGCGACATGCCGCAGAGAATCACCCAACCCTTCAAGGAGGAATCCCTATGGAGCAACAATTCCTTTTCGAGCGCGCCGACGCCTCCCCGCTGGCTGCGCGGATGCGCCCGCAGACTTTGGACGAATTTGTGGGCCAGCAGCACCTTCTCGGACCCGGCAAGGTGCTGCGCAAGCTCATTGCGTCCGACCGCATCTCCTCGATGATCTTTTGGGGTCCTCCCGGAGTGGGAAAAACGAGCCTTGCGCGGGTAATTGCAAACCACACCAAGGCTGCCTTCATCAACTTTTCTGCCGTCACCAGCGGCATCAAGGAAATCCGTGCGGTGATGCAACAGGCCGAGGACAATCGCCGCTACGGCGAACGCACCATCGTCTTTGTCGATGAGATTCACCGCTTTAACAAGGCCCAGCAGGATGCCTTCCTCCCCTTTGTGGAAAAGGGCAGCATCATCCTCATCGGGGCAACCACCGAAAATCCCTCCTTCGAGGTCAACGGAGCGCTACTCTCCCGCTGCAAGGTGTTTGTGCTGCAAAGCCTGACCGAACAGGATCTTGTCGGCCTGCTCAAGCGAGCCCTGCACGATGTCAGAGGCTTTGGAAACATACAGGTGCACATACAGCCCCATATGCTGGAGGCGATTGCAAACTTTGCCAACGGCGATGCGCGCGCGGCCCTCTCCACCCTGGAAATGGTCGTTTTAAACGGTGAATCGGACGAGGACGGCAAGGTGGTGACCGTCAGCGAGGAGACGCTTGAACAGTGCACCTCCCGCAAATCATTGCTTTATGACAAAAAGGGCGAGGAGCACTACAACCTGATCTCCGCCCTGCACAAATCGATGCGCAACTCCGACCCGGACGCGGCAGTCTATTGGCTTGCAAGGATGCTGGAGGCCGGCGAAGACCCCCTGTATGTGGCGCGGCGGGTGACGCGCTTTGCCAGCGAAGATGTGGGGCTGTCCGACCCGCGTGCCCTACAGATCGCTGTGGCCGCCTATCAGGCCTGCCACTACATCGGGATGCCGGAGTGCACCGTCCACCTGACCGAAGCGGTGGTCTACCTGTCGCTGGCGCCAAAGTCCAATTCCCTATATAAAGCGTATGAGCACGCGAAGCGGGATGCCCTACAGCAGCTGGCGGAGCCGGTGCCGCTGGTGATCCGCAATGCGCCGACGCGGCTGATGAAAGAGCTGCACTACGGCGAGGGCTACCAATATGCACACGATGCCGAGGACAAGCTGACCAACATCCAGTGCCTGCCCGATTCCCTTTTGGACCGCGTCTACTATGAACCGACCGAACAGGGACAGGAGGCAAAGTTTAAAGCAAGGCTCCAACAGATCAAAGATTGGAAGCGCCAGCACCGACAAAAGTGACCACATTGAAAAAAGACCGATTGCCCAACAAAAGGAAAGGCAATCGGTCTTTTGCATTGTGGTGAACTGCTGCACGAAAACAGCGGGATAGGGACTTATGCTTTTAAGTGGATCTTAGATGCACCTGCAACAAAAGGATTACTCTTCGCTCATCCCCACGATGCCAAAACATCCCGGGCCCCCGTGGCAGCTGATGACGCAGCCGGTCTTCATCCAGGTCACATTCTGGAATCCAAGTTCGGCGGCAACCTTTTCTGCCAACCGCTTAATCTCCTCCGGCAGCCCCTGTGACCAGATAAAGTACAGCTGATCCTTCTGTAGGCGATTTGCTTCGGTATATTCCCGGATGAGATTCGGCACAATCTTGGAAAGCGCTCCGCGGTACTTCTTCTTTGCAATCAGCTTGCCGTCCAAAATCTCGATGCACGGGTGCAGGCTGAGGATATTGCCCACCAAGGCTACGGCATTGCTCACCCTTCCGCCGGCACGCAGATAATCCAAATTTTGAGGGATAAAGCACATCTTTGTCGCAGCGCCAATCTCCTTTACCTTTTCTGCCAACCGCTCTACGGTTATATCGAGGTGATCACGCAGGTACTTGGCCGTCTTGATGACCACAGCGGCCTGTCCCACCGAGACATGTTTTGTGTCTACGCTGGTGACATAATCGCGGCCCTCTGCGGCAATCTGTGCGCTGTGATAGGAAGCTGTGGTCACCGCAGAATACGCCAGGTGCAGGATGTGACTGTTCGGATACTTCTCGTGCAGCTCATCAAACACCTTTTGAAAATCAAAGGGAGTACTGGCACTGGTCTTTGGCGCCGTACCGGTCTTTTGATAGTAGGAAAAAATATCCTCCGGCGGAAAAGATCCGTCATCCAGCGTCCTTTCTCCCATCGTCACGTGCATCGGCACCAGGTGAATGCCGTATTGTGCAGCTTGTTCCGGGGTGAGGTCCGAACCGGTCTCCGCTACCAGTATGATCTGCTCGTTCATTTGCCAACGACTCCTTTTTTTCGTTTTTCTTTTTTGGCGAATCTATTGTTGCATCTGCTTGCTTTTCTGAAACAACTGTTACTTATTTAAGTCCGCTTGTTTACTTATACCACATCTTTGCGCTTTCGTCAAGCAAAATTTGGAAAATTGGCTGATTATTGCAAAAAAAGTCCACCAAGCGGTTCTATCAAACCGTCTTGGTGGACTGTATGGTCTATCTTATTATCTCTTTTGCTGCCGGCGACACGGTACGCCGATGCAGCCTTTAATAGCCCAGTTCCTCGCCGACCAGGATCACTTTAATGCGGTCCTTGTGGCGTTGTTGGGCACTGATTAAGTAATTGCAGCAGATGCGCGCATCGCTGTGGCAGTCCATGCACTCGCCGGCCTTTGCGCACGGCGTGTTGCAGTGCAATCTCGCGGCATTGACCGGTGCTGCAACCTGTCGAACCCGCTCAACGGCAGCTTCGAGATCGGGCACAATCTTGTTGTATCCGGCAACGACGATGACGCTGTCCGGGCCATAGGCCAGTGCAGCGATGCGGTTGGAGTTGCCGTCGACGTTGTACAGCTCTCCCTCTTCTGTGATGGCATTGGAGCTCATCAGGTAGACATCTGCACTAAAAGCCTGCCGGAAGATCGCTTTGCGCTGATCGGGCGTCAGGTCCGGCTGGTTGCGGTCGAGATAGTTGTAATTGCCTGTTTTTAACAGGTCGATAATACCGCACTCCTCCAGAGTGACCGAACCACCACAGGTGACCGTTTGGCCGGGCAAAAGCAGATCCTGTACGATCTTGAGGGCCTCTTTGCGGTCTTTGGCAAAGAACGGCTGCATCTTGTTGCGCTGCAGGGCCTGCATCGTTTTCTGGATGCGTTTCTCGATAACGCCGCGTTTATATTCGTCCATCGTATTGGTTCCTTCTTTCCATAAAGCAAAAAAGCTTAGTGATGTGCTGGTACGCTGACAGCCTTGGCTGGAACTTGTTGCTCATTTTGTTCCTTCTGCTGATGGATTGTGATATACCGTCTGGTGCGCAGCGCAAGTGCCAGCAATACAATGCTTGCCAAAATGGAGAGCACCGAACCGGTAACCAGCGTTTCGACCAGCGGAATATCGACCATGTAAAAGTGCAGAGCAATCATCGAAACGACTGCACCGATATCCGCTACAGCCTGATAAAGAACAAGTTCAACGAGGCGCACCCCCGAGACAACACGTTTGATGCCGAGTACAAAGCCAAGGAAAGCGATGATCAGCGACAAAATGACGAGTGAAGAAGGTAAATTGAGCTGCCCCATTGCAGCAAGAACTGCCGCAGAGAGCACTCTGATGCTCGCACCCGCGAGCATGGCATAAAGTAAGAGGTTCTTATACAAAGGAATCGCCACCCACATAGAAAATTTAAATCTTTCACCGTGTAGGGTTATTATACCATAAAATTTAGATAAAAGCAAATTTTACAGATCGTACAGTTTTTTGCGGCAAAACTTTCCCTCCTTTTTCCCTTTCTTTTTTAAAGACGGGCCCAAAATACTCCCCCCGTCATTTTCAAAATTGCAGCAGCATATACTCTACCGTCCAAGCTGTAACCTGCTGTCAAAGAAAATGAAAAAGAAAGGACGGTTCTTCTATGCTAAGCTACCCTGGGCTCTCCAGCCGAGAAGCTCAAAAAAATCTGATCCGCTACGGCGACAACGCCCTGCAGCAAAAGAGCGGCAAAAATCCCATCGCCCTCCTGCTTGCACAGTTTTGCGACCTGATGACCCTTATTCTTCTGGCCGCAACCGGCATTTCGCTTGTGATGGGGGACCGCATCGAAGCGATCACCATCGTCGCAATTGTCCTGCTCAACGCCCTCCTTGGGTTCTTTCAGGAATGGCGCACCGAGCGGTCGCTGCAAAAGCTCAACGAACTGGCCGCCCCCACCGCCACCGTTTTGCGGGATGGCAAGCTGCAAACCATCCCCGCACGGGAGGTCACCGTCGGGGATCTTGTCTCTCTAAAGGCCGGTGACCGTGTCCCGGCAGATTGCCGAATACTTGAGAATCAGGCGCTGCTGTGTGACGAATCGCTGCTGACCGGCGAGTCGGTGCCGGTTGAAAAGGGATACACCGACTGGCGCACCAACGACTTTTCCGATTCTGTCTGCGCCTTTATGGGCACCGTCGTCACCCAAGGACACGGAAAAGCGATGGTCTATGCAGTGGGTGAGGAAAGCCGCATGGGGCAAATTGCCACCATGCTGGACTCGGTGGAGGAAGAACAGACCCCTCTGCAGCAAAAACTCGACCAGCTCGGAAAGGTCATCGCCGTCGGCTGTCTTCTCATCTGCGGCATCGTGGCCGGAGCAGGCATCCTGCGCGGGGAACCTCCGCTGGATATGCTCATCACCGGCATCTCGCTCGCCGTCGCCGCCATTCCGGAAGGTCTGCCCGCCATCGTGACCATTGCACTGGCGCTGTCGGTCAACCGGATGGTCAAGAAACACGCCGTCATCCGCCGCCTTCATGCAGTTGAGACGCTCGGCTGCGCCAACGTCATCTGCTCGGACAAAACCGGAACACTCACCGAAAACCGCATGACCGTCCAAAAGGTGCTGTGCGCCGGACGCACCTTCACCACAACCGGAAACGGCCTGGAAGCAGGAAACATCCAATGTGCAGGCAGGACGGTCTCCTTGCGGGACGACTGTGACCTGAAGAGGGCGCTGGAAATTGCTGCGGTGTGCAACAATGCGGTATTAGAACCCGGCAAAACGAAAAAGCGCTACCAAATTCAAGGTGAGCCGACCGAAGCGGCGCTTGTGGTCCTGGCAGCCAAAGGCGGCATCGAACAACAAAGCTGCGGTTGCACCGTCCTCAAGGAGCTCCCCTTTGACTCCAAGCGCAAGATGATGTCGGTAATTGTGCGGGAAAAGGGCGGCACCTTGATGATGCTCACCAAGGGAGCTCCTGACATTCTGCTGAGCCGCTGCGCCTATCTGCAACAAAACGGCGCTGCCGTGCCGATGACCGCTTCGGCGCGGGAAAAGATTATGCGGGAAAATGGACAGATGGCAAAGGATGCCATGCGGGTGCTTGCGCTGTGCTACAAACCGGTCAGCAGCCTAAACGACAGCGCCGAGCAGAATTTGGTCTTTTGCGCCCTTGCGGGCATGATCGATCCTCCGCGCAAAGAGGCCTATGAGGCAGTTGCCAAGTGCCGCCGTGCCGGAGTCCGGCCGGTGATGATTACCGGAGACAGCAAGGAAACAGCCTGTGCAGTTGCCGAAAAGCTCAAAATCTTGATGCCGGGGACGCTGGCCGTGACCGGAAAAGAGCTCGACCAGATGGACGACGACACCTTTCTGCGCGAACTTCCCAAGGTGAGCGTCTTTGCGCGGGTAACTCCTGCGCACAAACTGCGGATTGTCAAGGCCCTGAAATCACAGGGGAACATCGTGGCGATGACCGGCGACGGCGTCAACGACGCACCCGCGGTCAAAGAGGCCAACATCGGCGTCTCGATGGGCCAAAACGGAACCGACGTGACCAAGGAGGCCAGCTCGGTCATCCTGATGGACGACAACTTTGCGACACTGGTTTCCGCCATCGAGGAAGGGCGGGTCATCTACCGCAACATCCGCAAGTTTATCCGATACCTGCTTTCCTGCAATATCGGTGAGGTTGTCACCATGTTCCTTGCGATGTTGATGGGAATGCCGGTGCCGCTTCTCCCTATTCAAATTTTGCTGATTAACCTGGTGACCGACGGTCTGCCGGCGATCGCCCTCGGACTCGACCCACCGGACAGCGACGTGATGACCGAACGGCCGCGCCGTGCCGGAGAATCGATCTTTTCCGGAGGTCTGCTGACGGTCATCCTCTTTCGCGGGATGCTTATCGGACTGACCACCATCGCGGCCTTTTCTCTGCTGTTGACTTCCGGCGCTTCCCTTGCCGTTGCGCGCACAGGGGCGCTTGCCACACTGATCCTTACCCAGCTGATCCACGTCTTTGAGTGCAAATCGGAGCGCAAGAACCTCTTCCAGATTCCGTTTTTCAACAACTTTAAGTTGATCGCGGCAGTCGCCACCTCTTTGAGCGTGATGATCTTTGCCGTTTGGCACCCTGTGGGAGAAGCCATCTTTAAGACCTCCGCCCTCTCCATGCCGCAGATGCGGATGATTGCCGTACTTTTGCTGGTGGCCCCAACATTGTGGATGATCGTTTCTTCCGGCAGACACAAAGCTTAAAAGACAATACAAAAGAAAAAGCGCACCTGTTTTGCAAAACAGGTGCGCTTTTTGCAGCATCTTTACCGCCCATCCTCTTGTGCAGATTGCTCTACGATTCCTCCACAAGATCGTGCAGCAGCCTTTCATAAAACCCGGAAGGGTCCCGCTCGATGTTCTCTTTCACCCGCAGGCACTCCTCCTGCCCGGGCAAAAAGACCTTTAGATCCAGCAGATCGGACCCGATATCCTGCATTACCACCCGCAGAACATATCCGTCCGAAACCGCCTGGCTGGTGATCTCCACCTTATCCATACAGCGGCGCGCGTCTGTCAGCCGGCGAGCGGTGGTCAAAGCCTTTTCCCTGGCGCTTTTGGGGATCATCTTGACAAAAGTCTCCACCATCTTGCGTCCGCTCTCGGTCAAAAGATAGAGCGGTTCCTCCCCGCCCGTTGCTTGTGAAGAATCCGGCTGCCCCTGTGCCGGCTCGATGTGCCCGGCGCGGCACAGCTCGCTCATGGCCTCGGCAAAGGCAAAGTAATTGACAAGCCCGCTCCCCTGCAAAATCTCATTGAGGGTATCGAAGCTCAGCGGTTGGCCGATATTGTCCAGCAGGTAGCAGATAATCAGCTTGACTTCCAGACTGCTGGTCAAGCCTCCCGGTTCTATGCCGCCCACGAAAGCATTAAAGGCCATCTTTCCACCCTCCCCATGTTGGTTTACTCTTATTTTTTATTGTACAACATTTCGACCTTTTTTGAAAGGGTGGATTTGAAAAAATCTTATGTTTGCAGCCCTTCTTTGGCCTTAGATGCGCCAGCAGCTGCTTTTAGAGCTTCTCCAACTCCTTTAAGATGCTCTGAATGCGCCGTTGGGGGACGTAACGGCCCGCTACTGGCAGCAGATCCTTGAGCGGCACTGCACGGGCAGCGTTCAACGCCGGGTGGCGCATCACTAGCGGCAGCTCGCGGGAAAGCAGCGCCCGTGCCTGCGGATTTTGCAGCACTTCCCCCACCGTGATCTCATAGTTGCGAAGGTTCATCGTCAACCTCCCCTTTCTGTAGCACATCGCTACAAACCATCCTATGCGCGTGGACTTTTTGGGGTGCATGTGATACAATTCTAAAAAAGGGGGTTCTTTCATGAAAACAGATCTGATTACCCTGCCCGGCATCGGGAAAAATATCCGACAGGACCTGTTGGAACTGGGCATTGACTGTGTGGAGGCGCTTTGTGGAAAAGACCCGGAGGTGCTCTACCAGATGGACTGCACCCACAAAGGGCGCACCGAGGATCGCTGCCAGCTCTATGTCTTTCGCTGTGCGGTCTACTGTGCAGATCAGCTTGCAAAAGGCAGAACGCCCGACCCGCAAAAGTGCAGATGGTGGTACTGGAAGGATCACCGCTACCCTTCCCCTGACGAGGGCCAAAACACAAAATAGCAAATGAGCCCTTAGACTCCTTTGGGACGGCAATCTGCAAAAATGCAGCAAAAGATCGCGCCCACTAAGGGAAAGCCTTTGTGCTGCCCTTGAGTTTATGCCAAAACAATGCTATAATAAAAAAGTCTATACGCTGCACCGCCATTTTGCGGCATCATGATAGAGGAGGGATTTCCTTGGAAAATCAGGATAAGAAGACATTTTATATCACCACGCCGATCTACTACCCATCGGACCGGCTGCACATCGGACACACCTACTGCACCGTCGCCGCCGACACCATGGCGCGCTATAAGCGCCTGCAAGGCTACGACGTCATGTTCCTGACCGGCACCGACGAGCACGGCCAGAAAATTGAGGACAAGGCCAAAGAGGCCGGCGTCACCCCCAAACAGTTTGTCGACAACATTGTCGAGGGACCGCGCGGCGTGCTGGACCTGTGGAAACTGATGAACATCTCCAACGACCGCTTCATCCGCACCACCGATGACTATCACGAAAAGGCCATCCAGAAAATCTTTAAGACCCTGTATGAGAAGGGCGACATCTACAAGGGCAAATATGTCGGCAAATACTGCAAGCCCTGCGAGTCCTTCTGGACCGAGACTCAGCTGGTAGACGGCAAGTGCCCGGACTGCGGCCGTCCGGTTGTCGACGCCGAAGAGGAGGCCTACTTCTTCCGCCTCTCCAAATACGCTGACCGCATCCAGGACCTTCTGGAAAATACCGACTTCTTGCAGCCCCGCAGCCGCGTCCATGAGATGGTCAACAACTTTATCAAACCGGGTCTGGAGGACCTGTGCGTTTCCCGCACCTCTTTCAGCTGGGGCGTGCCGGTAGATTTTGATCCCAAGCATGTCGTCTATGTCTGGATCGATGCGCTGTCCAACTACATCACCGCGCTGGGCTATGACAACGACAAATATCACGATTATGACAAGTTCTGGCCAGCCGACGTTCACTTTGTCGGCAAGGAAATTGTCCGCTTCCACTCGATCATCTGGCCTGCCATCCTGATGGCGCTGGATCTGCCTCTTCCAAAACATGTCTACGGTCACGGCTGGCTGCTCCTGGACGGCGGCAAGATGAGCAAATCCAAGGGCAACGTCGTCGACCCATACGTTTTGGCAGAGCGCTACGGCGTAGATGCGCTGCGCTACCTGTCTCT
>ENA-OYXB01000197-OYXB01000197.1-human-gut-metagenome-genome-assembly--contig:-NODE-197-length-24392-cov-9.856802_pt1 | contig 24392 bp, 22 predicted proteins | sample MGYA00244176_ERZ653409 | MGnify/ENA primary metagenome ERZ653409 (study PRJEB26926, sample SAMN06164912) | human gut metagenome | biome: ENVO:00009003; feature: ENVO:2100002; material: ENVO:00002003... | reverse complement strand
GTGCCGATGATTTCGCCACTGACCGGATCAAGGTTGTGGAACATAGCCGTGCATTCGTATGTGCCAGCCGGAAGCTCCACATCGAGGGCAGCGCGTTCGATTTTGCTGCCCACGGGGATTGCTTTGCTCTGGTAGATCTGCTCGCCGGTATCGTTGCGGATGAACTCGACCTGCTGGGGGTAATTGTTGATCGATTCGTTGACGATCATGACATTGCCCTCGGATGCGCCGTTTTCAAAATACGGCGCGGTGTTCATGCTGATGTTGATCATGCCCTCGGACACTTTTTCGTTCAGACGCTCCTCAATTTCCTCCGGCGAAAGATTATCCCAACCGCCCTCAACGGCAGACGAGTCATAAACGATTCCGGATTTGCTGTCTGCAAGTGCTGTATCTGCGGGTTTATGCAGCAGCTTGACTGCGAGAAAAATGCCCGCGCCGACCAGCAGGACTAGGAAAATGACCGCATAGACGGTAATGTCCTTCGAGCGTGTTTCACGAGGGGCGTCAACGTATTCTTCTTTGGCTTTCATAGAGAAAACTCCTTTTGTAGTTTAGTACCGTCAGGGAGGCACCCTCAGACGGCGCAGCAGCGGTTCCAGCATGGACGCTGTAGGGAATATGAAATCAGTCATAGGCAGAACGCTGCCAAATTACAGGTTCCGCTTGATGATCCGCGTGATAATGCCGACGGCAATGCCGTGTTCTTCATCCAGCCGTGTGACCGCAAAGCTGACATCGTCCTTTTTGCCGGGCATTCTGGAATCATAGCAGGTGTGCGCGATGGCGTTGACGCCGTTGTTCAGACGGATATACACCACACCGCCGCGAAGGTCCGTGACCTTGCCGGCATACTTGCTCTGTACCTGACACTTTTTGAGATTATCCACGCTGGTTTCAGAGAACGTGCTGCGGATATCCGCACGGATGGAAAGATGCTCGGCATCCTCGCCGCTGATCTCCTGCACGCGGACCAGAACCCGGTCGCCGACACTGTAAAGGTCGCGGACGTCGGACACCCACTGCCAGGACAAATCACGGGCAAAGATGGCGCATTCAATGCCAAAGGCTTCGACGCGCAGCACCTTCTCTGCGACGGCGATCACGCGTGCCTCGACCAGACGGCCGGGATAGATGTAGGGATTCCCGGTGGTGTCCTTGCCGAGATAGAACGTCTGCCGCTTGCGGAGCATGGCTTCCCGGCGGCTGGCAACGGCGCTGTGCGTGGTTGAGTCAATGCCCTTGACGATGAAATCAATCTCCGCGCCGAGCATCGTGCCGAGGATACGGTTCAGCCGGTTCATGTAGTCGGCATACGCTCTGCCGGACGGCATCCGGTCCTCCAGCACAAGCATCTCGCGGATCGGGATGGCGATGCGGAAGCCACGAAAACTGACTGTCGCCAGCGTCTTTCCGCCTGTCGTCTGCTCAATGCCGTCCAGCGTGCCGGTCAGGATTCGCCGCGTCCGGTAGGCGTTGCGGATCTCATGCCAGAGTTCGTCGGTGGCTTCGGCTTCGCTTTTGATGCGCGTTCTGGCCGTGATCGTCAGAACTGCGTCATTGCGCGGCACGGATGGAGATTCCGAGGGTGCGGCTTCGCTGAACGGTTCTTCTGCGGGAATGGTCAGCGCCGGTTCTTCCTCCGATGGCAGCGGTTCTGCTTCGTCAGATGGAACAGGCTGCGGATCTTCCTGCGCGGGAGCTTCGTTCAGCGCCTGAAGAAATTCCGTGTATTCCTCTGACGGCGTATCATCCTCCGATGCGCCTTCAGCGGGCGGACTTTCTGTGGGGATGGGCTCCTCCTGCGGCTCGGTGAGCGGCACATCGGGAGACTCCTGCGGTTCAGTAGAAAGCAGGTCGTCCTGTTCGCCGCTGTCCGGGGTAGGTAATTCCTTTTTTCTGGGCATGGGTCATTCCTCCTTTTTTGCTGTTTTGGGTTTGGATAAAATGGATTCCTTGCTGGTGGTTATGATCTTCTGCTTTTTTGCAGGAGTATCCTTTTGGGGCGCTGGGGTAGTGCGCGGAACAGGGGCGGCAGGTGTTGGCGACGCTTCGCTTCTCCAGTGCGGAATATGTGCCGCCGCTTTGTCCGGGCGCAGCTTCTTCGCTTCGTAGTGCTTGGAGTAGTCAAACTTATCGACCTCCAGAATGTTTCGCCCTCGGATAATGACGAGCGCCTTATCCACGTCCAGCCGCAAAACTTCATCCATCGTGAGCAGCCGCCTGCGGCCGACACCGCTTGTCTCGCGGTATTCCGGGGTGTAGTTGGAAATGCGCCATGTACCAAGCTGTTTGGCCTGACTGGTCACGGCGACACTTGCCTCGCCGGAGCGTGAGGAAATGAACTCTGCCGTTAGTGCATCCGTACAGCCAAGGAACAACTGCACGTCGCAGTTTCCGAGAATTTCCTGCCATTGGTTGTTGGGATAGCGGTTTTGCAGACCGGCGAGATTCTGGAACACGCAGGACATACTGATGTTCCGGGAACGGATCACGGAGATTTTTCGGCTGAGATCGGGGATAACGCCGCAGGCGCAAAGCTCCTCGCCGAGCACATGAACAGGAACCGGCAGACAGCCGCCCGGACAGTTCTGATCAGCGTATCGTACCAACTTGATAAAGATGAACGACAGGAACAGCGAGGACAGAAAATCGAAGGTACTGTCCTGATCGCTCGTGATGCAGTAATAAGCGCACGGCTGCTTGCCCGGCAGCTCCAGATCGATCTCATCATGGCTGGTGATGGCGCGAATATCTGCGTTCTGGAACACCTGCAGCCGGGAGCCGAGACCGATAATGACGCCACCGCGCACGCTCTCCGAGGATTGCCGGAAGATGCTGTACGGCGCTCTGGCTGGATGCCCCAGCGGGAGCGCGTCAAACAGTTCGTTCAGCTCCTTTTCCGAGCAGCTTACAAGCAACTGATACGCCTCGCCAATGTTCCGACGCTCCGGGGGATAGCTGCGCTCGACAAACAGGACGAGCGCCTTGAGAAGATTCATCTCGGCACTGTCCCAGAAGTGGTCTCCGCGGTCGCTGCCCGTATTGCGGATGATAACATCGCAGAAAAGCTGCGCCATCAGCTCCTGTCCGTCGATCTCGGACAGGCAGTTCCACGAATCTGACGACGCAGGCGTGACCAAGTTGAACACGCGCACGGTATAGCCCTGATCGCGCAGATACGCGCTGGTTTTTTCGTACAATTCCGACTTCGGATCACAGATAACCAGCGAGCTTTTCCGTGCCGCGCACTGCAAGACCATGTTGACGCAGAATGCGCGCGTCTTTTTCGAGCCGCTCGCGCCGTAGATCGCGAGATTGCCATTGAAGCGCGTCTTCTCCGGGATGCAGACCACGCGGCCATCCACTTCGCCGAGAATGGTGCCGTGATGCTTGCGCAGGTCCGGTACAAAGTCGAGCACCTGCCCGGCTTCTTTTGGATTGAGAAAACCGGCGGTTCCGTAGGTTCCCTTGTGGGAATAGGTCAGGTTTCTTGTTTTGTCGTACTGCCCGTCGCTGCCGGCGCCCATGTGCATGATCGCCACGACAAGAAGTACGATTGCCGCCAGAAAGATGCCCATGCCGTACAGACCGTATGGAAAGCGGAATACGAACCGCAGGCAGACGCCGAACGCGGCGTCCGGCATCGGCGGCGAGGTACCGCTGTACGGCGTGCCGCCTTCGGCTGTCCATGCCTGATAGTTGTAGATGAACTGCGCAAGATAGCCGCCCGCATAGAAAAGCGCGGCCAGTGCGACAGGCAGAAAACAGGCCAGCGTGATCTTCTGTTTCTTATTGATGGAGCATCATCCTTTCATAAGCGGCAAAGTCGATGCTTGTGATATTGACCTGCGCACCGAACGCCTCCCGCAGCGCCTCTGCCTGATAGTCAAAGCAGAGAATGCTGCCGGTCAGGTTCCGCAGCGTCAGCGCACAGCGAAACCGGTGCAGCCTTGGCAAGTCGCAGAGATACGAAAACAGGACGGGCGACCCGTCCTGCTCCAGAGCGTCATGTTCGATTGGCATTGCGGGGGACGGTGGCAGGAGGTTTTCCGAGAGGATTTCATTCAACTGCTCCTGTATATCTGGTTGACATAATTTGATTGCACCGATCTCACCAAAGTGGTCGAGCGTCAGAAAATAGAAATGCGGATAACTGCCATCCAAAAGGAAATGGTTCTGCGCCATGTCATTCAGGATCGCAGGTATCTGCATGGAAGAGCTGCCGAATACAATGCCGCTGATCGCGAACTGTGCATTGCGGCAAAATTCTGTCTGTAAGACAGCCTTGAGCCGGATCTCGGCATTGTACGCCCATCTTGGAAAAGTCGAAGCCATGTTGTAGATCGGGAAGATGGCTTGTTCTGTGAACAGCACGCCTGTCATGCGGGAATTGCGGATTTTGGTGCAAAGACTGCCGAGAGCTTTGAACTCGCGTGAGGAATAGTAGACCGGAAATAGAGTGGGATTTGAGAGCCAGTCTTGCATAGATGGCTTTTCCCACGGCAGCGACGGAATTTGCGCGTTGTGCAGGATCAGAAGCGCCTCGGCCATCCGGTGCAGCCGCAGCCGGCGCTCTGGTTCGGACTTCAAAGAATTTGTCTCGGACGCGCCTGTAAGATATGGCACGAGGTCAACCGGATATTTTTGAAGCAGCAGCCGTTTGGCGCTTGTGGTCAGCCTGAGTCCGCGCCAACCGTTCTTGCTGTATGTACGGAGTAACCTGTCCTTTTTGAGCTTGCCGATCACGCTTTCGATGTAGCTGCTGCCGCCCGGAAAGCGGCCGGAAAAGGCGGCCGGGAACTCGCCGGAGACGGCAACAATTTGCAGCATAAGAAGCGGCAGCGTGCCCTCGGCAGGAAGCGTTGGTGGATTCATAAACGATGACCTCTTTTACCGTATCGGCTCTTAACTTCGGTAATTTTTGCGCTGCCGGTCAAGCAAAAATGCCTGATGCTTCAAGGGGAAGCGCTATGCGCGGCGGTATCTGAAAAAGAAAGGCAAAAAACGCTTAAAAATCCGACATGGTTTCCAGCGCATTTTGATGCTCTTCCAGCCAGCCCGGAAACATATCTTGATCCATCACATAGAGCTTTGTGACGTCTTCCTCGCCCAGCTCCGTGGTGTTATAGACGTTGCACAAAAGCCCATTGTCATCCATCATAAGATAGGCGCAGACAACGTCCAGAATCTGCTTCATTTCCAGATTGTCGTAGTCCCGGATGCGGCCGCGTCCGCCAGATACCGCATAGATATGGCAGAAGCAGATGATGCACGACTCAAAATGGGAAAGAGGATGATCTTTAACAAACTGTCCGAGCGCCTGCTCCAGCGGGTCGGTCAGATATTCGGCGCTGCGCTGCTTTTTCTTGGGCAACAGCCCCGGCAGCGTGATCTCCACCAGCCCCGGCTGCGCGGTGATCGTGATGCCGAGGACATTGGCGGCGGAGGTCAGGTATTCATGCTTTTGCACGGTGGTAAAGCCATAGACCAGATGCCGCATCCGGCAGGCGATCTGCTCTGCGCGGAGCGCCGCGTCGGTAGAGAGCAGCTCATAGTTTTCCGGATACCGCTGCAAGTCCATTGTGTTCATGGCGCAAAGCGCATTGCTCAGCCGCGAGACCTCTGCCAGCAGCGAGGATATTCGCTTGGATAAAAGCGCACGGTTCATAGATAACCTCCATAGTGTGAAATAGAGCTTCAAAAAAAGAAAATTGATTTTATTTAGAATCTAGGCTATACTGAACTGAGAAAATACGATGTGTGAAAGGAGCGGTTGTTATGGATCAAATACAAAACCGCCGAATTGCTGCGGTCAAGGCAGCCGACGCGATCAATGCGATTGAAGGCGTTCCGGTTTCTGACTATGCCAAAACGCTCTCTGCTTGTTGGGCAAGGGGCGAGATCACAGATCAGCAAATGAAATCTGCGCTGCTCGCTTCTCACAGAAGGCTGGTGGCAACAGTATATTGCAACGACTGAAATGTAATTTATATAGTTTATTTTCTGGACGGATGCAGACTTTGCATCCGTCCTTTTACATGAGTTCTTGAAGATATTGAACACTTCCATCACCATCCAGCAGACAGTATGCGCGCACATTTGGGATGGCGAGCAGATCGACCTGCGCGGCATCCTCCAGAATGACCAGCCGCGCGGGCGGTTCTTGTTCCGGACGTGCAAGCAGCAGATTCAAAATGGCTTCTTTGCCGGGTTCGGCGTAGAGGATTTCATAGACCTCGCCGCCGGCAAGAAAGATGATCTTCACAGGATATTCTCCTGCGGCGTGATACTCGACCTGCTCCATAAAGTCTGCCAGTACTGTGACCGCTGCTTCCAAACCACGGTCGCGGTCTTTCGGCAGCTCCGGTGTCAGGGAATAGAAGCCGTCCACAAGGAACAAGCGTTTTTGCTTGCAGAGATAGGACAAAAGGTTTTTGAGCTGTTCGTCTTTCTGTGGGTACAAACCTAAAATCTGTTTCTGTGTCAGGACACCATAGGTGGAAATATCCCGCAGGATGCCGCTGGCTTCGTGCGAGTAGATCTGGGCGCGAGTTTTCATAGTTGTCACCTCTAATTTTTGTGCGTATAACTGCCGCACAGAATACGTACAAACTATAGCCATAAAACTTGAGGATGGCTGCTGTACGCATAAAAGACGTATTGTGTACGCAAAGATGAGTCTAAAAAGATGTTGCTTCCAAAGCTGCAAAACTGATTGCATTTTTGGGCGTGTTCATATATGCTGGAGACAAATAGGGGGCGATTCGTTTTGGATATGAGAACTGCAAATGTCACGGCTCGTGCAGAGAAAACCATGAGGGATTTGACGGATGGGGTTGAGAAACAACACGACATTTCAGAGCCACTTGTCCGCGCTGAAATGACGGATGCTGAATTTAACGCCCTTATGCAAGATGGGCTGAGTGCTGCAAAGGCTGACCATTCCAGCGCTGCGCCTGAAGTCTTTGCAGATTTGCGCAGAGAACTCTGTATATGAATGGGCTGTTCGGATTTTTGAGCATTTACAGAAAAGTTAAAAGCCATCATGCGTATATTCTCTTGATGAAATGAGAAAATTATGATAAAATATGATAGACCATAGATTATCCTAAAAAACATGGAGGCGCGTTATGGCATATATCACACGAGAGCTTGAGCGCAAGTTCTTAAAGCTCAATGATTTTTTCAAGGTTATCCTTGTTACGGGCGCAAGGCAGGTCGGCAAAACGACGATGTTAAAGCACCTTGCAGGGAGCGACAGGACCTATGTCACGATGGACAATACAATGGCGAGAGATCTCGCACAGTCTGACCCCGTGCTGTTCTTTCAGACCTATAAGCCGCCGATCCTTATTGATGAGGTGCAGAAAGCGCCGGAGCTGTTCGAGCAAATCAAAATTATTTGCGATGAGAGCGACGAAAAAGGTCTCATTTGGCTGACCGGTTCGCAGCAGTACAATATGATGAAACGAGTACGCGAGACACTCGCCGGAAGAATCGGCATTCTGGAGCTATACAGCCTATCCGCGAGAGAAAAAGCAGGGCTTGTTTTCGATACGGATCTGGATTTCTCGTTTGCCACGCTGCAGGCAAGGCAGCGGAAGGTTCCGAAAAACGACGTGATTCAGGTATTCCAGCACATTTGGGAGGGCGGTATGCCGCAGGTGCAGGGCGTGGACGATGAACTCAGACAGGAGTATTTCAACTCCTATATCGACACGTATCTGATGCGTGATGCAACCGAAGCTGGTGGAATCACCGATGCTGTGCGTTTTCGCAAGTTCCTTGTTGGATGCGCCTCACTCGTGTCGGAGCAGGTCAATTATTCCACATTGGCGGAATCTGCCGACATTGCCCCAAGCACGGCAAAGGAATGGCTGAACGTGCTTGTAGGACTGCGCATCATCTATCTGCTTGCTTCCTATTCCAACAATGAGCTCAAGCGTCTCAGCAAAACGCCAAAGCTGTACTTCTGTGATACCGGGCTTTGTGCATATCTGTCTATGTGGCTGACACCAGATACACTGCGCAGCGGCGCTGCAAGCGGCCATTACTACGAGAACTATGTTGTGATGGAGCTGGTCAAGAACTACGCCTACGCAAAGTCCAAGGTGAACCTCACTTACTTCCGGGATTCCAATGCAAAGGAAATTGATGTGTTCGTTGAGGAAAACAATGTCATTCATCCGTTGGAAATCAAAAAGAGTGCAGCGCCCGACCGACGGGAGATCAAAAAGTACAGCGTAATTGACAAGGCTTCTTTGATCCGTGGCAACGGCGGCATCATCTGTATGTGCCAGGAGCCGATCCCGATTGACGCGGATAACTGTTTTATTCCGAGCAACCTAATCTAAACAATTTCAAACAGTATTAAGAAAGCATCTCTGCGGAGGTGCTTTTCTTATACCTAAAACCAAAAGAAAGAGGGCAGGCCGCACAGCAAAGCAGATTATCACAGCATTTCCCACACTGTCCAATCAAATACATTCTGTCTTACCGTTCCGCTTCAGCAATTCCTGAAGCTCCCTGCGGTCGGTGGTGATGAGTTCCTTTTCCAGCTCACTGCACTTGATCTCGACGGCAACATTATTGTTGTTCGTGCTGATAAGGGCGCTGCCGCGCTCAAAGTGCGTGATCTCCATCAGCTCTGCTTCAGAAAGATGCAGAATGGAGCCGACGCGCTGGGCTTCCTCATCCTCCAAATTCAAGATCACCTTGGTCTTGGAGTTGTTGATGATGCCCTTGCCGTATTTGCCGTCCTCCAACGCGAAGAAGTCATTGAGATCCTGCGTTGCACAGACGGCCGAGCCGCCGTAGCCGCGGATGATCTTGAAGATCTCCAGCACAAACTCCGCTGCCAGACGGTTGCTGCTGGCGCCGATGAGCTGCCAGCACTCGTCAATGAAGATGGCCTTTTCCTCGGTGCGGTTCTCCTTCGCCTTATCCCACACAAAGTCCAACGCCATAAACATGCCGACGGTCAGAAGATCGCCGGTCAGCTCTGAAATGTCCAGAACGATGTACTTGTTGTCGAGAGAAACATTCGTCTGTTGGTTGAACGTCTTGGCAGAACCGCTGACGAGCCGGTTCAGAATGTTTGCCAGCCGCAGCGTGGAGGAAGATTCCTTGAGTACCGCGTACAGATCGCCCAGAATTGGCATCTCGCAGTATCGTTCCGGGTGCTTGGGGTCGCGGAGCGTGTCATTGTCGTGCGTAATACCCTTCTTGGCGTAGGTGCGGATCATGGCTTCATCGAGAAGCTGCCGCTCCTCGTGATTCATGTCGGGGATCAGCAGGCTGAAAAAGATGTGTAGCCGCTGGATCTTGGCGGCCAGCATGGAGTGCTCCACGGTGCTGCCGTCGAGTTGTTCATCGACCGAGCGGTCTGTCTGCCGGATTTCCATGACGTTGATGCAGTTGGGGGATGCGGGCGAGATCTGAATGAACGCGCCGCCGATGTTGGAGCAGGCACGGTGAAATTCGTGACCTTTGAGCGGCGCGACGATAAACACCTGGATACCCTTACGCCGCATCCGCAGCGCCATGAGCTGCATAGTAAAGGTCTTGCCGCTGCCGCTCGTGCCGAGAATGGCGATGTTGGCGTTTTTGTAGATGCGCGAATCAAAGATGTCCACGATGATGAGAGAGTTATTGTGCTTGTTGACGCCGAGCAGGATACCGTTGTCGTCACACAGCTCATACGCCGTGAACGGATAGCAGCTTGCTGCGCCCAGCGTCAGCACATTCCGCTTGCTGCGTTCAAAGAGCGATTTATCCAGCTTCACGAGCGGAAAAGACGAGCGGAGCGCCTGTTCTTGACAGAAATTGCAGCTCTGCACGTTCATGTCCTGCGAAATAAGCAGCTTTTTCATTTCGGCGCATTTCCAGTCCAGATCGTCCGGGTTATCCGCCGTCACGGTGATAAGCAGGTTCAGATAGTAAAAATCCTCGTGGTTACTCAGACCATCTTTTAAGAAGTAGCCGCTGCGGATGGCACTGTCAAGGTCGTCAAAGTCCGTGTTGGTGTCGCTGGTCTCCTTGATCTTGCTGCGATTGATGCGAAGCTGCTGGCCGAGCTTGCGGATCATGCGATCCTTTGGCTGGCGTGTCAGAAATACGTCGAGGTCAATGCCGTCTCCGGCGTTGACCAGCAGACTCAGCCACCCCGCAGGAACCTCGGATTTATACCCGTCCGACGGCACCAGCAGATACGCATAGTACGTTCCGTCAATGTAGAGATAGCTGCCATGCGTAAAATCCAGCTGCGAGGGCGCAAAAAAATCACCGACGGGAATTTCGTCGATGGAACAGCCTGCCTTTATGTAGTTGGATGTAATACGAGAGATGCGCTGCAAAAACGGAACATCCGTGCTTTCTCTGCGGCAGAGAAACGTGTAGAGCATTTCGGCGGCAGCTTCGTCCTCATTTTCATGCTGGACGACGCTGTTGCCGCATTGCCGGAGATAATTTGCCGTCGTCCGTGCTGCTGTTTGCAGCGACGAAATGGCATCCGCTTCCTCGCGGTCTTTCTTCGCGCCGGGGAGCGGTTCATACTCCATGATGAGAAAAAATCTTCGCGCAATGGCTTCTCTGGAGCCGAGCTTTTTGAGCAGCTTCAGATAGTCCTCCTGCTGCATCCGGCAGCTTTCGTTCGTCTCCTGCGCCATCTCCCGGCGCACGGTTTCGATATGCCGGTTCATATCCGCGCGTTTCGTAATGACCTTGATCTGCAGCTTCACGGGCGCGATTTTGAGATAGCTGATAAACGAATACACGATGTTCCGCTGCTCTCTTGCGCTGCGGAGTAAGAAGTTAATCGGCACGATCTCCAGGATCTTGATAAATCGGTGGTCGGTCGTGTAGACAATGCCGTTTTCGATTTTCTGAATCGGCACATACGCTGCAAGCGGATTGCCGGGGCGTTCCGCCTGCTTCTTCTGCCGATAGGCAGTGTCCAGCATCAGGCGGCGCGTGTCCTTTGCAAAGCGGATGCGGCTGCCGTCCTTTTTATAGGCGGCGGGCTGCACAGCCGTGCTGGGGCCGGACTTTTTATCCCACGTCGGGAGGATCGCCTGTTTTCGGCTGCTTTTGCCGCCACTTTTGTTCAGGTTTCTGCGGTTGCGCAGAAAGCGAAAAAAGAGAATGATATAGGATGAGAGCGGCATCCCCGCGATCCCGATGAGCGCCAGAAGCGCCAGCGGCAGCGAGGTCAGGCAGAGCAGGATGATCCGGACGGTTAGCGTCAGCGAGAGCGTCAGGATCGGAAGTCCGGTGCCGGCGGCAAGGATGACCGCCTCGACCACGTTTCGCGCCTTGAATAAGCCGCCGAAGAACGAACCGCCCTCAATAAAGTTTGGCGGGATCACATAGCTGTCCCGCTGTTCCTGACTCATAGGTTCTCACATCCGATCTTTTCTTTGCGGTGGATTCGGCAGCTTCTGCACGATCTTTTCGTGATAGGCAATCTTGCCGTCCTCCGTTTGATAGGGCTTTCGTTCTACAGTGTCCGCTGCGTACTGCTTATACCATGCGGCGTCGTCCGCGGAGTAGACCTTGCTGTAATCGCCCTTCGGTTGGGCGTACTGGTCGGCATGGTACATACAGAAATCAATGCCGCGCGGATGCTCTGGCGTGAACTCGCGTCCTGTGATGCGGCCGCCGCCGATCTCCACGTCCTGATAGCGCGGAATGTTGGTTGCGTGTTCGCCGAGCGCTGTGAAGCCCATGTAGGACATCAGAGAGCGCGTCGCAGTTTCGCCGGTGATGGAGCCGGTCGTGCGGTAATCACCCTTGGCAACCGTGCCGATCACGTCGTTGGCAAACGCGCCGCCCTGATAAAGTGATTTTGCAAAAAGCGTTCCACCGAAGCTGCGGAACTGCGTCGGTGCGGACGGGATCGGCGCAGGCCAGGCGGCAGGCGCTTCATTTGCCGGGGCAGAAGCGGGCGCAGCAGATGGTGTTCTGCTGTGCAGGAATCTGCCGGGGCGCTCCTGTGCTTGAACCGTCCGCTCCGCAATGGTAGTTTTGGAAAGGCCATTGCGGACAGAGAAGAACTGCTTGTTAGACTGCGCAGTATGCTGTCGGGATTGCGATTCCACCTGTCCGAAAGTGGAGCTTTGCGTCTCCTGCTGGGTATGCTGCGCCTGCTCACGCTGCGTGATTCCAGACTGTTCCGTGTGGAAACCATCCATCGTATCATGCTGTGCATGGCGGCTTTCCTCAGACTGCACTTCGCGCTGGGTAGCGCCGATCTGTTCCTGCTGCAAGGCAGACTGCATGACCTGCGACTGTTCCGTTCTGGCTTCTTCACTGCTTGCATCAAATTCATCCGACTGCACCACAGAGCCGACAAACTCGCCCTGTTCTGACTGGAACGCCAGATGTGATGCCTGCTGATCCTCCGTATGCAGCGCCGCGTGGAACTGCCGCTCCTGCGCAGTCTGTGTATCCTGATGCAACTGGCTGGCATCCATAGAATGCTGGGATTCGTGGAGCACTTGTTGGGACTTTTCACGCTGTTCCGAGTTTACGGCGCGGGAAGAAATCGTCTGCTGATTCTGGTCAAGCTGGCTGGTGTTCTGCCGCTGCTGCTCGGAAGCGGACTGCGAACCGGAATGGGTGTCGCTGCTCGCGTGTGTCCGGCTGACGGTCGCCTCGGCCTGCTGCGGCTGGACGATGTTCTTCTCTGTCGTCGCCGTGCGTACCGCATCGCTTGCGATTTTACGGCTTGCCATACCGGCAAGTCCGCCGCTGAAAAAGCCTGCCGCAGCCGCGCTTCCACTGCCGGATTTCCCGGATGCAGGAGCAGAACCGTGACGGCTGCGGCTTCCCAATGCGCTGCCGACCGCGCTGGTCGCGGTGTTGATGGCGCGCATGGCAATCATCGCCTCAGAGAGCATGGAGCCGCCGGTATGCCCAACGTTCAGACCGAGACTGGACAGGAAACTGTCGATCTTCTGCGACACTTTCAAAAAGGCAATGGCGCACAGAAACCACACCAGTACATTGCCAGAAACAGCTTCCTTCCCGGAAGCACTGACTGCGGATTCTACATCACTCTCCGAAATAGCGAATGCGTTAGTTGACATAACTATAACGAGGGTGAGGATCAGCAGGCAGTTCAAAAAGAATCGTTTTCTCATAGGAAAGGATATTCCTTTCTGCCGCATTACAAGATACCAAGGAGAAATGAGACATGGCATTTCGGACGCGGCAATACTGCATAAATTGTCGAATGCTATAAGTTTTTGCATTTGAGTGCAAAAACTTGATTATTTGTTTAGGCGGTGCTATACTAATGCCACAGGAGGTGTTTGGCATGATAGATTCCCACGAGCTAAAAAAGCGCGATATTTATCTGAAGAAGCTGATTGGCTTCCAGGATACCGAGCCGGTCAAGGTGATAACTGGCATTCGCCGCTGCGGCAAGTCCAGTCTGCTGAAACTGATGGTACAGCACTTGAAAGATACCGGTGTTCTGCCGGAGCAGATCATCGAGATGAATTTTGAATCCTTTGATTTCCGAGGGATGAGCGCCGACGATATCTATCGGTATGTGAAAGAGCGCAGTGTCCCCGGAAAGCGGATGTATCTTTTCTTCGATGAGCTTCAGCGGATCGAAGCATGGGAGGATGCGGTCAACGCCTTCCGTGTAGATTTTGACTGCGATATCTATGTCACCGGGTCAAACGCTTACCTTCTTTCTTCGGAGTATTCTACCTATCTATCCGGACGGTGCGTGGAAATCAAAATGCTGCCGCTTTCTTTCCGAGAGTTCCTTGCTTTCCACGACTTCGAGGTTCGGGAAACGCAAAGCGCCCTCGGTGGGCTCCGCAAGCAGGTATTTGATAAGAACGGTGAACGCTACGAGCTGCGCGAGGTTTTTGACGCTTATATGCGTTTCGGAGGAATGCCCGGCATTGCTGATGTTGGGCTGGAACAGGAAAAGACGCTGTCGCTCCTCGATGGCATCTATTCCACAGTCGTGATTCGTGACATTCTGGAGCGAGATAAGCGCAGGGGGCAAAAGCAAATCACAGACCCTACGCTGCTGCGGAAAATCATCCTGTTCCTCGCCGACAATATCGGCTCCAGTGTTTCCATTGCCTCCATCGGCAATACGCTGGTAAACGAAGGACTCCTGGATGACGGCAAGCGCAAAGGTGCGCCCAGCGCCCATACGGTGCTGGCATATGTGAACGCGCTTCTGGAGAGCTACTTTTTCTATGAGATCAAGCGATTTGACATCAAAGGCAAAGCCTACCTCCGTACACTCGGAAAATACTATATCGTTGACATCGGTCTTCGCAATTATCTGCTGGGCTTTCGTAATCGGGACAGCGGTCACGCCATCGAGAATGTTGTTTACTTTGAACTGCTTCGCCGGGGCTATGATGTAGCGATTGGCAAGATTGGCAATGCGGAGGTGGATTTCATCGCAACGACTGCCGACGAGAAAAAGTATATCCAGGTAACGGAGTCCATGATGAGCGAGGACGTGCGGAAACGGGAGCTTGCCCCGCTGCAGAGTATCCGCGATAACTACGAAAAAAACGTGTTGTCCCTTGAACCGGGGTTCGATGCCTCTTATGACGGCATCAAATCCGAAAACCTCATCGAGTGGCTGCTCCGTGAGTAACAAGCTTTTGCGCTGCGTTCTAAAGGGAAAGCGGATTTGCAATAAACGTGCCGACCATGCTGGTAAACAGCCGCAGGCACCATGCGTTCATAAGCAGCAGAAACACCTGCCCGCCCAGCATCCGGCACCACGCCTTGAAGATATTTGCCGTAGACTGAGAGCCGCCCATCGAGAATGCGACCGGCGCGGTGTAAACAAGAACGCCGAGCAGGATATACCGCTCGGCGGCTTCAAAGAGCAACTTCAGATAGTTCCACGCCAGCAGCACGACGATGATGAGCACGATCAGCGTGACCGCGCCGTTTGCGCAAGCGCCGATGATGACGATCATAACGGAATTGAAATCCGCAAAGCTGAGCGGCGGAAGCTCGGAAGACAGAATCCAGTCATACGGCGTGCCGCCGATCTTCAGGACGATCTCGACGATGCTTTTCGCGCAGTAGGTGAGCGTGATGAAGATGATCGCGCGAAAGGTCAGCTTGACCGGGTGTTCCGCTTCAAAGCCGGCGCCCAGCCAGTAATTCTTAAACAGGTTCCAGACCCACATCAATAAAATCAGGCCGATGCCGATGGCAGTAAAAATATCATACATTGTTTCGGCTGCCGGGAAGTAACGCAGGAACGTGTCCATCCCGCAGCCGAGCGCGCCGAGTACCGACGTGTTGATGAGGTCCAGACCGTGCATGATCTGTTCGGAGATCCATTCGACAACGCCGTCAAGAATCCCCATGCTTTATGCCGTCCACTGGCCGCCGGAGAAGAACGGCGTGACGTAGGCCATGATAAAGCCAAGACCGTTCAGGATCGCCCAGGTGATTGCGATGCGTTTGAGCCATGCACGCGATTCCTCGACTGTTCTGCCGCTGCGTGAAAAATTCATCATCAGCAGTGCGACGGACGCGGTGACGATGGCGGCGATGGTGGAGATGAGAAGAATTTGCTGATAGACGTCCTTCATGATCTCCGTCGCCTTTTCCCAGATCGTTGTGGCCGAAGCCGGCTGGATCAGGAGCGGCAGAATGCTGGCACCGAGCCATGCGGCGTAGAGCCAGCGCCCCGGACTTTTCCTCGGCGGTGGAAGCTGCGGCAGGTTGTTGGATGTGTTCAAAGATGCTCCTCCTTTTCTTTTCCCGATGCAAAAAGCAGACGCCCAATCCGGGCGTCTGCTCGCAACAAGATCCTGTTTTATATGCTTTTGAGCATCTTCAGTATAGCATATCCGGATTTGCGCCGAAAGAGCAAAACCGTGCCAATGTTGTGTCAATACTGTGGCGTGTTTTCATTATTGGCGGTCACAGCAAGTTACAGGCAAGTTAAACTCCTTCGTCGTTTGGATGTTTTGCTCCTGCTTTCGTCCCGTATCTTGCGTTTTTGCGCTCAAAACATATCAGGCCGTTTCCTCAGGCAAATTGTCAGCAAGTTAAATCACGCTCAGTTAGAAATGTATTTTAGAAGTGATTTTTGCAACTATACACAGTTTTCGCTTCTAAATACGGTGCTGTACTTAACTTGAATAGCTTACGGGCAAGTCATTTTCTTGAGCGTCTTGCCCGCAAATATTCAACTTACTGCAAAAACTCCCTCACGATCCCCGCGCTATCCTGCGCCGTATATCCCCACAGCACCGAACTGAGCACCTCGACAGCTTCTTTCCGCTTCCGATAATACGTTCGGGTGCTGATGTCGCGGATATGTGGGCGGAGTTGGTCGATGATCTCCTCGACGTTCTGAAATTCCTGCGGGGAGAGGTAGGCGTAATAGAGCAGCCAGTAAAATTCCTCGCCGTTCTTGTGCTTGGCGCGCATGAGCTCCACAGCGCTGTCTACAAGGCAGAGCATTTTGTGGCTCTGCTCGATGCACTTCGCCTGATGCTCCAACTCCGTGCCGGAGAGATCCGCGCCGGCCAGATAGACGGATTCCAGAAAATCCTCAATCGTCTTGCCATAGTCGATCCGAAAACGATTCCGAACCTGCCGCACGGAAACCTCCAGACTCCATACCACGTCACGGTACTTCCGCAGCAGTGTCCATGTATCGTGATAATGCGGATCTTCGGTCACGTCTGCCGCAGGCAGCTTATGGTCGTGTACTTCCTCATCTATTTCATTGAAATGTTGCTGGGGTTATCTTTGAACTTTTCAGTAAGAACGTTGATTTTTCTCTTGTACTGGAGTATAATATCTATTGAAAAGTAGCATGATAATACCAGCAAGTTTTCAATGGAGGATGGGTTATGGAAATAAAACGAGATCGCTATTTGAAGAAAATCATCTCCTTTATGTGGGATGGTCAGGTGAAGGTGATCACCGGCATCCGCAGATGCGGCAAGTCCTATCTGCTTCGCAATCTGTTCAAGAGATACCTTCTCGGTGAGGGCGTTGCAGAAGACCACATTCTGTCCTTTGAGCTGGATTTGACCCGTGATATTCGCTATCGCAATCCGTTGGAGCTTGCGTCTCATGTCCGTGAGATCGTAGAACACAGCGCAGACCAATATTATCTCTTTGTAGACGAGATCCAGATGTCCGACGAAGTTCCGAATCCCTACAATCCAGACGGGAAGAAGATCACTTTCTACGATGCGCTCAACGATTTGAAATCCTTGTCCAACTTAGACATTTATGTGACCGGAAGCAACTCCAAAATGCTGTCCTCGGACATCCTGACGGAGTTCCGGGGGCGCAGCGATGAGATCCGTGTGCATCCGCTTTCCTTTTCCGAATACTACTCGGCTGTCGGCGGCGATAAGCAGGACGCTTTTGACGAGTTTGCTTTCTACGGCGGTATGCCGCTGATTCTGTCCCGTCCCACAGATGCCGCAAAGATGGCCTATCTGAAATCTCTCTTTTCCGAGGTCTATCTGAAGGACATTGTAGAGCGGAAGAAGATCAAACGTGAGGATGTGCTGTCCGCTATTCTTGATCTGCTGTGTTCGTCCATCGGCTCTCTGACCAATCCGACAAAGGTTGCAGCCGCCATCAACACCGTGCAGAAGCGCAGCGGTGAGAATGTCGTTGCCCTGAACACTGTGAAAGCCTATATGGATCACTTATCGGATTCCTTCCTCTTTACCGAATGCAAACGCTGGGATGTCAAGGGCAAGAGCTATTTTGACTATCCCAATAAATACTACTGTGAGGACATTGGACTGAGAAATGCCCGCATCGGTTTCCGTCAGCAGGAAATGACACATATCATGGAGAACATCATTTTCAATGAGCTGATGATCCGTGAATGCTCCGTTGACATTGGCATCGTCTATGGCAATGAGAAAAATGCCAAAGGAAGGATCACTCCGGTCGCGCGGGAAATCGACTTCATTGCAGCCTCCGGCGGCAAAAAGACCTACATTCAGTCCGCCTATGCGCTGGGAACAGAGGAAAAGGCAATCACTGAAAATAAACCCTTCGCGCTGACCGGCGATTCTTTCCCGAAGATCATCGTGCGTCATGACATTCGCAGGCGTTGGTATGATGATAACGGCATTCTCAACATCAGCGTCATCGACTTCCTGTTGGATGACACGCTTGTCTGAATCCGCTTAAAACAAAACTGCTCACCGTAAGCTAATCACGGTGGGCGGTTTTTTAGTCCGAGAAGAACTCGTCCGGCTCGTAGTCCTCGTCGAGATCGTCAAACTCGTCCGCCCAGCAGTCGAAAATGCCCACGGCTACCTTTGCGGCATCGTGATACAGAGAAACGGTTTAGCTCATATTCAGCATAAGCCTGTTCACTTTCGCCCTCACAAAAAACGACAATATACGGCTTTGCGGGCTTTGTTGAGCGGGACATCACTCCACCTCCTCGATTTCAATGCCTGGCGTAGCGCCATATTTTCCGACCAGATAACCTTTACGAATATTTTCGGTCGTCCGTGTGGAAAATTCGTTGACGCTATATAATTCGGAGGCACCATCTTTATCACGCTTATCTGCAAAGTAAAGCTGATCTTTGCGGAGCAGTTCCAAATTCATGGTCAATATTGTAGGAGAATATATGGACTTGTCTGATGAGGTGAACGATGCCAAACTGTTGGCGTTGGCATCTGAACGCATGGTGAAGGCGGATCCTGCGATGTTTGTACCGGCGGAACATCTCTACGCAGAACTCGGTATCACTCAAGATGATTTGGATGCAGTTGATGAGATAGACATCGAATAAATTGGAAGCTGGTTTACTTGCCGGAAGCCGCAAAAGATCTGAAGAATCTTGCCGGAAATTAACGGTTGCGGGTCGTTAAAGCAAGCGGAAAAGTCCTTCAGAATCCACGGTCTGTTACGGAGAAGGCTATGGAAAGCCGTTGGGAAATTAGCAAGGTAATGATCTGGCGGGTTTCCTGAAAATCAAACTCCGTGATACCGATATCCGTGTCGTGTATAAGTTTATCCGAACAGAAATATTGGTAGTTGTCATTGGCGCAAGAGCCGATGATGAGGTTTATGAAATGGCGTAGCACCGGGCAAAAAAAGAAGAAAATCGATACTCAGATTGATTTTAGAAATAGTAGTTTATATAAGAAGATACGATAAAAATGCGGCGATGAAGTAGGTAATGACGTTATATCAGCACGATTATCGGGCAAGGCACTGCCCGGAGCGCCTTGCCCGCAAAAATTCAATTTACTGCAAAAACTCCCGCACGATCTCCGCACTATCCTGAGCGGTATATCCCCACAACACCGAGCTGAGTACCTCGACGGCTTCTTTGCGCTTCCGGTAATACGTCCGGGTGCTGATGTCGCGGATATGTGGGCGGAGTTGATCGATGATCTCCTCGACGTTCTGAAGCTCCTGCGGGGAGAGGTAAGCGTAGTAGAGCAGCCAGTAAAATTCTTCGCCGTTTTTGTGTTTGGCACGCATGAGATCCACGGCGCTGTCCACAAGGCAGAGCATTTTATGACTCTGCTCGATGCACTTTGCCTGATGCTCCAACTCCGTGCCGGAGAGATCCGCGCCGGCCAGATAGACGGATTCCAGAAAATCCTCAATCGTCTTGCCATAGTCGATCCGAAAACGATTCCGAACCTGCCGCACGGAAACCTCCAGACTCCATACCACGTCACGGTACTTCCGCAGCAGTGTCCATGTATCGTGATAATGCGGATCTTCGGTCACGTCTGCCGCAGGCAGCTTATTCTTCGCCATTGTCGTTCGCTCCTTTCTGCCGGATCGTGAGTTCAAAATACCGCGTTTGCGTGCCGCCGCAGGAGAGCATCAGCCCCAACCGAAGATCCTCCGTTTCGTGCTCCCATAAGACTCCGGCGCAATCGGATAAGGGATATAACCTATACTGGAACCGGGGGCAGGTCGTGCAGCAAACGCCCTGTGTTTTCAAGAGCTTCAGGACTTCGGCGATCAGAATCTCCGTGTGCGATTTTGAAACGCTGATCGAGCAATCTGATGCGCAGTCCGGTTGAGCCATATCCTGCGCGCAATCCTGCACACGGATGCAGAGATTCAGCGCCATTGCGACTTCTTCTTTGTCTACCATGACATCGGAAATCTGGAACATGGTGGACAGATAGTTCTGAAGATAGATTGCCGTTCCGCTGCGGCCGGGGAATGAAAATGTCTTGATGTATTCCAGCCGTGCGAATTTGCTGAGGATACGCCCAGCCGTCGCCTTGGACACGCCCCAGCGCTTGCCAAGTTCGGCATAGGAAACGAGCGGGCTGCCGGTGCCGTTCCGCAGATAAACCACAGGCCCGGCCTCAGAACCGGCGACCTGATGGTCATTGTAGATCGCGTTCAGCCAGAGATCGAGCAGCGCGTCCATCTCGGAGCATTTTCCAAGACTGAGCAGCCGCGACGCCGCGCTCATCGGCAGAAAGAAGAAGCCGGAATCCTTCTGGCACGGGCAGCTATAATCCAGTACAGTGTTATAGCGCGGCCAGTCGAGAATGCGGTACTGCACAAGCTGTCCGCGGCCAATTAGGTCATATTCGATGAAGTGATGCCGTTGGAGAGAATCAAGCTGCCGCAAAAGCTGCCGGTTCGTTCTCGCGCGGAACCACGTCCGCAGCTCCCGCAGCGGGCAGATCCATTGACCGGGATGCACGATGTAACTGATGCCGTCGTAGCGCTGATAGGACGTGCGGAAGTTCGCGTAACAGCAGAGCACCGCATAATGAAAAAGACCGGAGCACCCGTTTGTACGGATGCTCCGGTCTGCGATCAGACTCTGTATGAATTGCCGGTAGATGCGGCATTTGGGGTAGTCTACGATTTGCTTGATTTCAAGTTTATATTCCGTCATTTTGACACTCCTTTATTCGATTTGTAAGTCCTCAGAAAACGCATTTCTGTTTCGCGCTGCTTTTCTGACTGCACATGGGCACAGATGTATCTGTTGGAACAAACGAAGTCGATCAGATATTCTTTTGGTATCCGATGAACCCCATAAGAGTAGGCTTTCAGTTCGCCCGCTGTGATCCATGCGCGGACGCTGGAAACAGAAAAGCCGGTCAATGCAACAATATCTCTGGCATAAAGACAATCAGGCACTTTTGCAAACTCTTTCTGGTAAAAGCTTTGCAATGCAGCCTGTCCCTTTTCGGTTTTTATGATTGAAACCATCCGTCTGATATAGGCTGCACGGCTGGATTCTCGTTTGCGCTTTGACGAGAATTGTCCCTTCGGATACATGGAAATTACGCGGTCGGATTCCTGATCTTTCTGAAACGTCGTCGCGTCAGAAAGTTTTATCTTATATCGATGCCGCTCGTTTCCGCTGCGGATACAGGGAATGATCTCGTTATCCAGCAGCCATTTTGCTTTACGCTTGGAGATATGACAGAGCTTGCAAAGCTCCTCCAGACAGATAAACCGGTCGATAAATACGAACCCATCGTTTTTTTCTCCCGTCATGGAAGCACCACCCTCAAAAAGTTCAGCAATGGCAGGTGGTTGCGTCTCCCGTTTTTTCTCCCCTTTTTCTCCCGCATGGTCAAAAAAAGCGTGATTTTTGGCCTTCCACGAGGGAAATTCTGTGGGTTCTTATTTTTTCGGGATTCACGAAACGAGATTCTATAAAACTCTGTGAAATCAATGGGTCGCGGGATTCTTCAATCCGGCTTGAAATGCGGTAAAAATACGTCAAGTGGCGTGAACCTTAAATGACTCGAAATCGTGGTCGCTACTCGGTAGCTCCCTGACCGGAATCCCTTGATTTTATGGGGTTTTTCGGGCGTTCTTAACTTAATATTTTTGCTTGTTCTCCCCATCAGTTCTCCCCGTTTTTCGAGGTGCTGATGTTGAGATAAATACGGAGCGGTATCGAAGTGGTCATAACGGGACTGACTCGAAATGCGCGTTGGCTCTGGCCGTTTTCTCCGCTGAAAACCCTTGATTTATAAGGGTTTTCGCCGGATCGAATTTCAAAATTTCATATTGTTCTTGCGTGTTTTTCTTGCATTTTCTCAGCGCACGGAAAACAGTTGAGATATACGGAGGGCTATCGAAGAGGTCATAACGAGAACGACTCGAAATGCGCGTTGGCTCTGGCCGTTTTCTCCGCTGAAAACCCTTGATTTATAAGGGTTTTCGCCGGATCGAATTTCAAAATTTCATATTGTTCTTGCGTGTTTTTCTTGCATTTTCTCAGCGCACGGAAAACAGTTGAGATATACGGAGGGCTATCGAAGAGGTCATAACGAGAACGACTCGAAATCGTTTGACGGCCAAAAACCGTCCGTGGGTTCGAATCCCACGCCCTCCGCCAGCGAAAAACCCAGTCATATCAAGGCTTTGCGCCCATATGACTGGGCTTTTCTTTTTGCTAATCTGCCATTGCTGCACATGATTTTCGGCAAGAAGTCATGTCTGCCATCCGACGGCCTCGGTTTCTGGCAGGGTCAGGACGTTGTCCATTACGTTTGCGGACGTAAGCTTGGACTTATAATCCAAGTGGCTGTAGATGTTTGCCGTGGTGCTGATATCGCTGTGGCCCAGCCATTCCTGGATCTGCTTCATGGGCACGTCGTTGGCAAGCAGCAGCGAGGCGCAGCTGTGCCGGAGATCGTGGAAGCGGATATGCCGCAGACCTTTCAATTCCAGCAGCTTGCTGAAATTGCTGCTGAGATTCCGGGGATTAAAAATGTTCCCCATTACATCCACGAACACATAGCCGTCGTATTCCCGGTTGTAGCAGTTGCCGCAGATCCTCTTGTTTTCCTTCTGCTGCTCCTTCAAGGCCAGCAGCTTCTCCCGGATATTGTCGACCAGAGGAAGAGAGCGCAGACTGGATTTCGTCTTGGCGCGATCCTCGCGGACGATCTCATACTTGCCGTCTATCTTGGCATTTGTTACGATGTGTCTGATGGTGATGGTATTGCGCTCAAAGTCGATGGCGTCCCATCTCAGGCCCAGAGCCTCGCTGCGCCGGAGCCCGTAGAACGCGGTGATCTGGATCAGCAGAGAATAGGGGTGATCCTTTGTCGCCTCAAAGAGCTGCTCCAGCTCCTCCAAACGGTAGTAATCCGCGATATACTTCTGCTTCTTCGGACGCTCCACCTTGTCGGCGGGGTTGTACGGAATGAGGTCCATCTTGACGGCATATTTCAGAGCCTTGTGAATATTGGCGTGCTCGTGGATGACCGTGCTGGCAGACACGGTTTTCAGCTCGTACAGATAGAAGCTCTGAATATGCCTGGCTTGAAGCTCGCCCAGCTTGACGCCGGTTTTCCGAAAGTACGGTGCGATTTTTCCCTTTACCATCTGGGTGTAAGAGGAAAAGGTCGTCTTCTCAATCGAATTGCGAACGACCTCCAGCCAAAGCTCCATAAAGTCGGCAAAGAGCATATCGGCAGACAGCTCTCCGTTTGACTTGTGCTCGGCAGGGGGAACATAGGTCTGACGCAGCTCCAGCAGCATTTTCTCCGCGCGCTTTTTGTTGTTCTTAATTGGCAGTCCCGTTGGAAACCACGGCTGCTTCCGTTTGCCGTTGGCGTCCAAATAGCTCAGGACCATATAATAGTAGTCGTTTTTGATTTGCAGGTGTCCCGCTATCATTCATCCATACCTCCTTTTGCTGACAGCGTATGAACGGGCACCCTTTCGGACCGTAACCATTATACGGCCTACTCAGATGCCCGTCCAATGTGTCGTTTCAGTTCAAATCCGTGTCACGCTGCCGGCTGGGGATTGCCCGCCGAGAGAGCGTAGCGGATCACGTTGATTTTCGGAATGCGGTAGGCGTTTCCGATTTTCATGCCGGGGATATACCCGTCGCCAATCAGCTCGTAGGCCAGATGGCGGCTGATTTTCAGCATGGACTGGACCTGGGCAACGTTCACAATGTCGGGGTAATCCGTGAACATCACCTCATACATGGTCTGCAGCTCAGTCTTCGTCACTGAAACCACCTCCTCCGTCGTCGCGCATAAAGCTGTTGAGCCTTCTTTCGACCATGTGAAGCACATAATGGACCTCGCTTTGGCTCAGATTAAAGGACAATACATGTCCTTCTTCGTCAGTGAGATTGATGGTCATTCGTTCGTTGCTGACATCAATATCAGCGTAGTATTTCTTTAGGAATCTGTCGAAGAGGATATCCACCATTTCACAGCCGTCTTTGGAAAACACGTCAATCATATCATCCAGATAGTCCATTCTTCCTTCGTCCAAATCGAATTCAATGATTTCTTTTATGATTTCTTTCATTGTAAAATCTCCTTTCACCGGGCGTCCCGGTCTTTGCGCTGCCGCGCCAAGTGTTTGTTATAAAAGTCCATGGCCTTGACAAGTGTCTCGGT
>ENA-OYXB01000175-OYXB01000175.1-human-gut-metagenome-genome-assembly--contig:-NODE-175-length-25576-cov-6.488421_pt1 | contig 25576 bp, 29 predicted proteins | sample MGYA00244176_ERZ653409 | MGnify/ENA primary metagenome ERZ653409 (study PRJEB26926, sample SAMN06164912) | human gut metagenome | biome: ENVO:00009003; feature: ENVO:2100002; material: ENVO:00002003... | reverse complement strand
CTTGGGCAGTTCTTTTCTCATGTTGATTCTCCTATTGAAACATATTGTTTATTCTTCAGTCAATTTTGCACAGGGGCAGGCTGCGTGGGCACGGAAAAAGTCCAGAAATTCCTCCGGCGTGCCTAAAATCAGATCCTTCTTTTGCAGGACCGTGGCCGAGCCGGAGTGCGTCAGCAGGAAAAGGCTCGGCGTTTCCACCAGCGTTTCCATTTTTTCATACGGGAAGTCGGCCGATTTCTGGTTTGTCTTGATCTGCATTGCCTCGTCCGTGAATCGAATCTTCGGCTTTGACGACAGATCCATCCCGCCGAGGCTCTTTAGCAGCAGCGACGCGGATCTCTGAAACTGCCGCGTCATGCTCGCGTCCGGCCTTGGCAGGAGCCGCGCCGCCGCAATGACCAGCGCGATCACGCCTGCGGCAAGCAGCGTCGTGTTCCTCGGCTCCGTCAGGCCTGTCACGAGTAGGAAAACGCCTATGGCCGCCAAAACCACAGACAAAACAGTCTGCACGGTCTTCCGGCGCTTCAGCACCGGATCGTCGGCCCGGTTCGCTTCCGCAAAGCGGTTCACGCCGTCGGTCATGCGCCAGAGCTTCGGGTTCATCTTCCGCGAAATGATCTCCGTGCGCGCCCGCAGCGCCTTCGCGAGCTCCTCCTGAAGCTCTGCGCTGTAGGGCGTGGGGACAAATACAAATTCGCTCGGCATATGGCGGTTCCTCTCTTTCTCTATGGTATTGGCGGCGGTTTTGCGCAGGAAAAGTCGAAAAACCGCTTGTGGTTGGTAGGGGCGGGGCTCTGCTCCGCCCGGCGGAGGGCAGTTGTTATAGCGGAAATCTCAGGCGGATAAGAATGCAGTTTCCTGCGTGTTCGTAGGGGCCGATGCCTACATCGGCCCGTTGGGAAGCTGCGAAATCGCCGGAGATTCCCGTAAAATCGGTATATTCTGCGGGCGGACAGAGTCGTCCGCCCCTACGGAGTACAGGGGGCAGCGAAACCTTGCTGTAGGGGTCGACGACTCTGTCGGCCCGTTTGGGTAGTTGCGAATTCGCCGAAGAGTTCTGTAAAAACGGACTGTTCTGCGCGGGCCGATGTAGGCATCGGCCCCTACAATCGAATGCGCAGATGCAAGAAAAAACGCCCTGAGTTTCAAAACTCAGGGCGAAGAAATTCTCCGTGGTACCACCTGCGTTCCCGGAAAACCGGGCGCTCAAATCTCTGTAACGGGAGGACCCGGCGGGGCTTACTGTGCGTTCAGCCCGGCGGCTCGGAGGCGACGGGAACTTCGGCTTTGCGGAAGCTTACACCAGCCGCTTCCTCTCTGCGGCGCTGCGCGAAGTTCATTCCTCTTCTCAGCTTGTATCGGTATGGGAAACTGATGCGTTATACGTCCTCGATGATGGGCGAGGGCTTGGCCTGCTGCGGGTTGACGAGGGCGCGGAACTTGCTCCGGGACTCGCGGATCTCGCTCAGGGCCTGTGCGATGGCTTCCTCTGTACGCTTCATGGAATCGTCGACATAGTCGTTCGTGACCTGACGCAGCTCCTTGATCTTGGCCTGCGCGTTCTTCATGAGGTCGTCAGCCTCCTTCTGGGCCTGCAGATAGACCTCCTCGTGCGAGATCATCTGCCGGGCGCGCTGCTCGGCCTGCTTGAGAATGTTTTCGGCCTCGCGCTTGGCGTTGGTGATGACGTCGTTGCGGGATTCCACGATCGTCTTGGCCTGCTTGAGTTCACCGGGAAGCTGATTGCTGATCTCGTCGAGAAGATCGAGAACCTTGTCGCGTTCGAGCACGCACTTGTCCGCGCCGAGCGGCAGGCTCCACGCATCCTGTACCATCTCGTACAATGTCGTCAGGATCTCTTCAATACCGCTTGCCATAAAAATACCTCCTTAGATTTGCTCCATCATGCGGGCTTTAAAGTCCGGGATGATCGCAGCCGGGAGAAAGTCACTCACGTCGGCGTCATACCGCGCCAGCTCCTTGACGGCGCTCGAGCTCAGGTACATGAACTGGTGCTCGGCAGTCAGGAACATGGTATCCAGTCCGGGGTTGAGTTTGTGATTCATGAGCGCCATCTGGAACTCGCGCTCGAAATCAGAAACGGCCCGCAGGCCCTTGATGATAATGGAGCTGCCCTGTTCGCGCGCAAAGTCGGCCAGCAGCTTGTCGGAGTGCATGACCGCGACGTTCGGAATGTCCGCCGTGACGCGGCGGATAAGCTCAGCGCGCTCCTCCGGCGTGAACATGGGGCTTTTTTCACAGTTATACATCACGCAGACGATCAGCCGGTCAAAGCTGCGCGCCGCACGGGTGATGATGTTGAGATGTCCGTTTGTGACAGGGTCGAAGCTGCCGGGGTAAATTGCTGTTCTCATGGCTCCTCCAGCCGGCTATCCTCTGCGGAAGATCGTCACCGCAGCCTTGCCGTAACGGTAATCCCGGTAACGCGCAAGACCCGGAATGTCGTCCGGAAGGGACTTCTCAAAGGGTCTTTCACAGACTATTATACCACTGTTCGTCAAAATGTCAATTTCTGATATGATTTTTAGCGCAGTTTCAAGGAAAATTTCCGCGTAAGGCGGGTCTAAAAGGATCAAATCGAACTGCCCGCGGCAGGTTTTCAGGTAGGAACTGTAATCCGCCTGCACAACTTCGGCACGTTCTTCCAGCCTTGTCTTTTTCAGGTTCTCCCGAATAACGCTGACCGGCTCTCTGCCCTTGTCGACAAAGGTGCAGTGCGCCGCGCCGCGGCTGAGCGCCTCGATGCCGAGCTGTCCGGAGCCGGCAAACAGGTCGAGCGCCGTTCTTCCCTCGACCTCAAACTGGATGGCGGAGAAAATGCCCTCCTTGACCTGATCCATGGTCGGGCGGGTATCCATGCCCCTGGGGGCCTTCAGCGGGACGCCTCTGGCGGTTCCTGTGATGACGCGCATGGCGTTTGCCCTCCTTCCTTCGGGTGAAAATGCTGATAGACAGCCAGCGCGGCGGACGCGGGGAGCACCTGCTCAAGCTGGCTGCGCTCCGCCTGCGAAATGGCTTTAACGGAGCGGAATTTCTTTAACAGCGCCTGCCGCCGCTTTTCACCGATGCCGGGGATATCCTCCAGACCGGATTTTTTCATGCGGCGGGAACGCAGCGCACGCTGGTACGTGATGGCGAAGCGGTGTGTCTCCTCCTGGATCGTGCCGATGAGGGCGAAAACGGACGGGACGGCGCTGATGGCGATCTCATCGCCCGCGGCGGTCACGAGCGCTCTTGTGCGGTGCTTGTCGTCCTTGACCATGCCGTAGGCCGGGATATCCAGCCCCAGCGTTTGCAGCACATCCTCCGCGACCTTTGTATGCTCGACGCCGCCGTCGATCAGCAGCACGTCCGGGTGCTCGGAAAAGCCCGCGTCCTGCTGGACGTAATGCGTCAGCCTGCGCAGCAGCACCTGATGCATGGACGCGTAATCGTCCTGATCGGTCAGGCCCTCGACGCGGAAGCGCTTATAGGCGGATTTGAGCGGCCTGCCGTCCTGAAAAACGACCATGGACGCGACGATATCCGTCCCAGCCAGGTTGGAAATATCATAGGCCTCCATCCGGTGCGGGATATCCGGCAGATGGAGCATATCGGCCAGCGCACCGAGCGTGCCGGTGCGGCGCTCGGCCCTGGTTGTGATGCGCTCGGCCTCCTCGCGCGCGTTTTTATGCGCAAGCTCGACCAGCCGGACATTGTCGCCGCGCTGCGGCATCCGGATAAGGACCTTTTTGTTCAGCTCCTGCTGCAGAAGGGCGGAAAACAGCTCTGCGTCCTCCAGCTCAAACGGCGTAAGAATGACCTTGGGCGCTGTGCCGCGCGCAAGATAGAACTGCTTGACGAGGGCGGAGACGGCCTCCTGCGGGTCGTCCGCCGGGGAAAGGATCTCGTATTCCTTATCGAGCAGGCTTCCGCTTACATAATGCAGAACTGCGAAGCAGGCCCGCGCTTCGTTCTGGTAATAACCGATCACGTCGGTATTGGCCATCGTCCCGGCGGTCACAAGCTGCTTTTCGCCGAGGGATTCGACGGCGCGCAGCCGGTCGCGCAATGACGCGGCAAGCTCAAACTGTAATTTATCTGCCGCGGCCTCCATCTGCGTGCGCAGCTCGTCCGCGACCTTTTTATAATTGCCCTGCAAAATCAGCACGGCCTGCTCCATGCGGGCATGGTAGTCCTGCTGGCTGCGCGAGAGCTGACACCAGCCGTCGCAGTTGTTCATGTGGAAGTTGAGGCACGGGCGGTCCTTGCCGAGGTCGCGCGGGAACTGTTTGGAGCAGCCGGGCAGCTTCAGCGTCAGGCGGAGCGTGTCGATCACGTGCTGCGTGACGGAGCGGCCGCCGAAGGGGCCGAAGTAGCTGGCCTTATCCCCTGCCGTTTTGCTGACCATCTGCATGACGGGATAGTCCTGCGTCAGGTCGACGCGCAGATAGGGGTAGCCCTTGTCGTCCTTCAGAAGAATGTTGTACTTCGGCATATGCCGCTTGATGAGCGAGCATTCGAGCACCAGCGCCTCAAACTCCGAGCGCGCGACGATGGTATCAAAATGGTCGATCTGCGACACCATTTTACGCGTCTTCGGCGTATGCGCCGCCGTATCCTGAAAATACTGGCTGACGCGGTTCTTGAGCTTTTTGGCCTTGCCGACATAGATGACCGTGCCGGTCTTATCCTGCATGATGTAGACGCCCGGCTCGTATGGCAGAGAGAGCGCCTTGTCCTTGAGTTCTTCAAACGTCATAGCTTCTGAATAAAAAAGCGCTGCGGACGCAGCGCAAGCAAATGTGCAGATCGGGCGGCAGAATCAGGAGGGCATCCCCCTCCTGATTCTGCTGGTTTGTAAAAAATGCCTCAGAAGACCTCTTTTACGAGCATATCGGTCAGTGCTTTTACTGCTTCTTCCTCATCGGGGCCTTCCGCAATGATGCTGACGCGCGTGCCCTTGGTGATGCCCATGGACAGAACGCCGAGCAGGCTCTTGGCGTTGATCTTGCGATCCTCGACCTCGACCCAGATGCTGGACTTGAACTCGTTCGCCTTCTGGATAAAGTAGGTGGCCTGCCGGTTGTAGAGGCCGGATTCACACTTCACGATGGATTGCTGCATATACATAGACGACACTCCTTATACATCCTGCCGGGGATTTCAATTGGTTTTGACCTTCTAATTTTAGCAAATTTCATTGAAATGTCAATCACTATTTCATTGCGCCCCGATTTCCGGACAAAAATCGATGGGACTTATTTGAATTCGACGATCGTGACGCCGGATTCGCCCTCGCCGTAAACGCCGAGGCGGAAGGACTTGACGTATTTGCAGCGGCGCAGCTCCTCCTGCACGGCTGCGCGCAGGACGCCCGTGCCCTTGCCGTGGATAATGCGTGCGTTTGGGAGATTGCCCATATAGGCCGCGTCCAGGAAATTATCGAGCACCGGCAGCGCCTCGTCCACGGCCATGCCGCGGATATCCAGCTCCGGCTGGGCCGCGGCCTTCAGCTCACGCACCTTGCCCGCGATGACCTTTTTCGCCGCGTTCTGCGTCTCGTTTTCCAGGAGGTATACCTCCTCCGGCTTCGCCGTGATCTGCATGATGCCGGCGCGCAGCTGATAGCTGCCGTCCTTGTTAATGGCAAGGACGCTCGCCTTTGTGCCGAGCTTCAAAAGCTCGACCGTATCGCCCACGCGGATGGCGCGGGTCGGCTCCGGGCGCTGCTTTTCCTCACGCTGGGGCTGCATTCTGCTTTCGGCCTCGTTGAGACTGCGGCGCAGCTGCGCCTGCTTTTCATTGGAGCCGGGGACGAACGCGCCGTTTTTCGCCTGCTTCCGGAGCTGCTTGAGTTCTTCGTAGACCGCGTCGGCGGCACGGCGGGCATCATCGATGATATACTGCGCCTCCTTGCGCGCCTGCTGGGCGGCCTTTTCCTTTTCCTGCTTGATCTGGGTGTAATATTCGTCGGATTTTTCCTTCTGCTTTTCCGTCTCGCGGCGCAGGCGCTCGGCCTCCTCCTTTGCCTTCTCCATCTCCTGCCGCTGCTGGTCAAGCTGCGTCAGAACATCCTCGAAATTCACGTCGTTCTGGCTGACAAGACTGCGGGCCTGCTCCAGAATGGCCTCGTCGATGCCAAGGCGCTTGGAGATGGCGAACGCGTTGGACTTGCCGGGCACGCCGATGAGCAGCCGGTAGGTCGGCTGGAGCGTCTCGACGTTAAACTCGCACGACGCGTTCATGACGCCGCTTGTGCGCATGGCATAGAGCTTCAGCTCGGCATAGTGCGTCGTCGCGGCGACGCCTGCGCCGCACTTGCGGCAGAACTCAATGATGGAAATGGCCAGCGCCGCACCCTCGGCGGGATCCGTGCCCGCGCAGAGCTCATCAAACAGCACGAGGCTGTCTTTGTCGCAGACCTTGAGGATCTCTACAATATTCTTTGTATGCGACGAGAACGTGGAAAGCGACTGCTCGATGGATTGTTCGTCGCCGATGTCGGCGAAAACCTGCTCGTAGATGTTGACCGCGCTGCCGTCGTCGGCAGGGATATGCAGGCCGCATTCGGCCATGAGCGTGAGCAGGCCGATGGTCTTGAGCGTGACGGTCTTACCGCCGGTGTTGGGGCCGGTGATGATGAGCGTATCAAAATCGCTGCCGAGGCGCACAGAGATGGGCACGACGGTCTTGCCGGTGATGAGCGGGTGGCGGGCGCGGATGAGGTTCAGCTGCCCGTCCGTCCGCACCTCCGGGCAGATGGCGCGCATGGCAAAGGACAGACGCGCCCGCGCGAAAATGCATTCCAGATCCAGCAGCACGTCGTAGTCCAGCTTGATCTGCTCACGGTGACCCGCTGCTTCGGCGGAAAGCTCGGCAAGAATGCGCTCGATCTCCTTGCGCTCGGCCATGAACAGCTCGCGCAGCTCGTTGTTGCCGTTGACGGCGGACATCGGCTCAATGAAATACGTGCTGCCGGAGGACGAGACATCGTGCACGAGGCCCGGAAGCTGGCTCTTGCACTCGGCCTTGACCGGGACGACGAAGCGGTCGGAGCGGATGGTCACGATCGGCTCCTGCAAAATCTTCGCGTAGGACGGCGAGGTGATGATCTTTTGCAGCGATTCGCGGATCTTCGCGCTCTGCTGGCGGATCCTGCGGCGGATAGAGGCAAGCTCGCTGCTGGCTGCGTCCGCGATCTCATCTTTGGAGAGAATGGAGGTGAAGATGCGCTCCTCCAGATATTTATTCGTGGTGATCTGCTGGAAGTACACATCCAGCACGCTCGGCTCCTGCGCGCTTCTCCCCTCGCCCTCGGAATACGCCTTTGTCTGGCGGGCGGATTTTAAAACAGCCGCGATGCGCAGCAGCTCCTCCGGGCTGAGGCAGCCGCCGCGGTCGGCGCGGTCCAGCGACGCGCCCACGTCATATAATCCGCCGAAGGACGGCGAGCCCTTGACCGTGATGCAGGCGCAGGCCGCGCTCGTCTCATCCAGAAGGTGCCGGATCTCATCCGCGTCCGTGCTCGGACGGACGGCAAGGCAGCGGTCCTTTGCCGCCTGCGACGCGGCGTGGTCGGAGAGCATAGCCAGAACCTTATCCAGCTCCAGCTTGGTCAGTGATTTTTCATATTGTTCGTTCATATGTACGATCCTATTCTGTCAAAAGAGATTTATAGAAATCCAATGTATAGAAGCTGCGCTCGAGCTGCGTGAGCAGATAGCTCTCCGCCGCGTCGCACAGCTCCTTTTCCGCCGCGCCGGTCAGCGCAAACGAAAACAGCTTTTTATCCGGGCAGGAGACGATATAGCGCATGGCGGCCAGCGACGCGGCAGACAGCGGCATCCGCACGCCGTCGGACGCGCGGCAGGACGCGCACTCAAGCGTCCCGTCGGCGATGGAAAACCGGTCAGGCTCCGGATCGCCGCACACACAGCAGCCGGAAAGCTCCGGCAGATAGCCCGCAAGGGCGGCAAGCCGCAGCTCCGTCGCCGCCTTGACGAGCTGCGGCGGCTTCTTGAGCTTCGCGAGCGCATACAGCGCGTTCAGAATCAGCGGCAGCAGCGCGGGACTGGCCGCATCCTCCTGCGATAGGACCTCGGCCAGCTGGGCAAAATAGCTGGCAAGCGAGAGAAGCACAATGTCTGTCCGCAGCTCCGGGAACATCTCGATGGCGGTCGCCTCCGTGATGGACGAAAAGCCGTGCGCTTCGCCGACGGTGAACTCCGCATAGGTCAGCAGCTGGCACGCGCCCTTGAGCTTGCTGCGGTTGGAGCGGACGCCGCGAGCCTTCATGGTGAGAAGACCATGGTCGGCGCTCAGAACCGTCAGGATGCGGTCCGTCTCCTTATATTCGGTTGTCCGGAGGACAAGCCCCCGCGTCGTCAGGTAGTCCATGCTCCGTTTTCCTTACGCTTTGCTGCGCGCGGCCCGCATCCTTGAACAGCAGATACGCCTCCGGCGCGCCGGTATCGGTAAAAACTTCCCACAAAAACTCTGCTCGCATCGGTTCGGCCTCCTTTTCTGTTAGGATAAGCCGAACCGGCGGGCGCTATGCCGGGGATTTCTGGCAGTGTGCCGCTCAACCCTTTTCCAGCAGCTTTGCCAGCGCGGTCCTTCCGACCACCATCGCGCCCTTCGGGCAGAATTCCTGACAGCAGAAGCAGTGGATGCAGGCCTTTCGGTCGATGCGCGGCTTGCCGCGTTTCATCGTGATGGCCTTTGCCGGGCAGATATTCGCGCATTTTTTGCAGCCGACGCAGTCCTTCGAGCGCAGCTTCGGGAGGGGCGTGAACATATGGAACTTCACGCTGTCGGCAAGTCTGGAAAACGGCCCCTTTCCGCCGCTGCGGAAAAAGACGCTCGCCTGCGAGGGAACGGTCTTATAATCCGGCACCGTGAAGGCCGCAGGATCGCCGAAGATCGTCAGCTTTTCCGCGCTGTCCGGGCACAGGCCGCGCCGGATGGCGGCGGTGAGCGTCGGCACCTCGCCGGGCGTCAGGCCGATCAGGCCGCAGGCGGCCAGGTCAAGCTTATGCGCGCTCTGCGCTGCGATCAGACAGCCGATGGGCCGCGCGGAGCCCTGCGTCGGGCCGTTGCCCTCCATGCCGACGACGGCGTCGCAGATGCAAAGGCGGGGCTTACAGTATTCGCAGAGGTCGACGAGCATATCGGCAAAATCGGCGGCTTTCGGGTATTTATAGTGATATTCCGGCTTCATTGTGCCGGGGATGATGCCGAAAAAGTTTTTGACGGCGTTCGTCATGCCCATCATGCCGTGCGTCTTGAGCTTGCAGACGTCGATGATCGCGTCAGCTTGCTTCAAATATGCCGTCATCGTAAAACTTCTGGCCTGCGCTGCTTCCGGATACGAGACAGGGCAGACGGAAAAATCCGCGTTAAGCTCCGCGCCGAGCGCCTCGGCGGCACGCAGGCCGGTCACATCGTAAACGCGCTGCAGATGTGCCGCAGTATACAGCCCGCCGGGGCTGTCGCCAAGAATGACGTGCGCACCGCGCGCCGTCAGCAGCTTTACCAGCGCGCAGACGACGGCCGGATGGACTGTCGCAGCCTGCTCCGGCTTCATGGCGGAGACAAGATTGAGCTTCAGCGCCACACGCATGCCGGGCGTGACCCAGTCAAGCCCGCCCGCCGCGTCGACAGCGGCTTGCAGCGCAGCGGAAACCTCCGCCTCTTCATAGCTTTTGCAGGCGGCAAACGCAGCATCCCAGTTTCTATTCATACGCCCTCCTTCAGGCAACGTGTCGGAATCACAAATCGATATGCCCCTGCTCTGTAGGGGCGGACGTCTCTGTCCGCCCGTTGGAAGCAGCTGTTCTACAGAAATCTTCGGCAAATTCAGATGCAGCCGCGCATTTGACTGTAGGGGCCGATGCCGGTCACAGCCGTTCGCGACGAAGGAGCGTTACGGATGTGGGTCTGCCGCTTGCCGGTACACATCGGCCCGCGCAGTGTGCACCGTTTTTACGATAATCTGCAGCGAATTTGCAGCTTCCCAATGGGCCGATGTAGGCATCGGCCCCTACATCAAAACAGGCAGGTGCATACGTATGCGCCCCAGCTTTTCGCAAAACCGGTGCATTCTGCGGGCGGACAGAGTCGTCCGCCCCTACGCAGACTTTTCTTTTGTAAAACAGTCTACCACTAAACGGACGCGATTGCAATGCGGGAAATCCGCACAGTATTTACTTTTTGGTGAATTTATGTTACAATGATACAATATTTATGGGACTTTCTTTCCACCAGCCGCCCCGGCTGCACGGAAAATGGAAGGAGAACATAGTATGGAAGACAAGTATGCAGCGCAGCCCGAACAGGAAATTGCGCCGAAAACACCTGACGCGGACGACGTCGACGCGCTTTTGCAGGATGTAAAAAGCCTGCTCGGCGAATCGGACGGCGAGACTGCGGAGCAGCCTCCCCCCGAAGACGAGCCCGTGCCGGAAGGCCCCGGCAGTGAGCCGCTGAATGCGGAGGATGTGCACATCGACTACGGCAAATTCTACGGCCCGGAGGAGCAGAAGGAGCCGGAGGCTCCGCTGACGTTCTACGAGCAGTCCAAGCCCGCGTACCAGCGTGCACGGCGCGCGGAATATGAGCGCATCCGGGAGCAGGAGCGGCTTGCAAGAGCCGAGCGCCAGCAGGCATTTGAACAGGAGCGTGCCGCGCATATGAAGCAGAAAAAGGCCGCACAGAAGCACGCGAACGCACACAGGAGCACAGCGGAATACGCCGAATGGCTCTACACGCAGGGGCTGAGCGACGACGAGCGCAGCGCACGCGCCGAGCAGGAGGAAAAGCTTGCGCAGCCGGAATCACGGCGGCGCGGAAGGCCGGAAAAGCCGAAGCGGCGGAACGGACTGCGCATTGCGCTGGTGCTGGTTCTGCTGCTGACGATCGGCGCGGCGGTGTTTCATTTTCTGATCGCCCGCGCACCGCAGAGCGAGGCCGCGCTTTCCGCCCGCAAAAAAGGCTGCGCGACCATCCTCGTCGCAGGCACGGACGAGGGCGGCTACCGTACCGACTCCATGCTGCTGCTGAACATTGAACGCACGGAAAAGGCCATTCATCTCGTCTCCATCCCGCGCGACACGCTGATCTACTGCGAGTATTCGGTCCCGAAGATCAACTCCGCCTACGGCTGGGCCGGCGGCGGAGAGGCCGGGATGCAGGAGCTGCTGCTGCGCGTATCGGAGATCATCGGCTTTGAGCCGGACGGCTACGCCGTGGTCGATCTGAGCGTGTTTGAGCAGCTGGTCGATCTGATGGGCGGCATCACGTTCGATGTGCCGGTCGATATGCACTACTCGGACCCCGCGCAGGGGCTGAATATCGATCTGCAGGCCGGGACGCAGCATTTGAACGGCGAGCAGGCCATGCAGGTCGCGCGCTTCCGCTCCGGCTATGCAACAGCCGATCTCGGGCGCATCGAGGTGCAGCGGTCGCTCGTCTCCGCGGCGCTCCGGCAGTGGGTATCGCCGAAGGGGATGCTCCATCTGTCGAAGGCCGTCAAGCTGGTGCTGGAGCACACCAACACAAATCTGACGAAGGCCAACCTTCTGTGGCTGGCAGAGAGCTTCCTGCTCTGCGGCCGCAGCGACATCGCCTCCGCGACGCTGCCCGGCTATGCCGCGAACTTCACAAGCGGGTCTTACTATGTGCTCGACGCGGGAGGCGTCGCGGACATTGTGAACCGGTACTTAAATCCCTATGAGAAAGAGGTGCAGGCTGCGGAGCTCTACATCCGCAACGGCTGATCCATATGTATATCGATCCTGTACGGTATGAGGGCCGCCCGGGCAATGTCCCGGAGCGGCTGGAAAAGGAGCAGCGCTGCTATGCGCTGCTGGACGAGCTGCAAATTCCCTATGCCCGCGTTGATCACGAGCACGCGGACACCATCGAGGCCTGCGAGGCCGTCGAGCAAGTGCTCGGCGAGAAGATCTGTAAAAATCTATTCCTCTGCAACCGGCAGAAGACGCAGTTTTATCTGCTGATGCTGGAGGGCGAAAAGGTATTCAAGACGAAGGATCTTTCCAGGCAGCTGGGCGTGGCACGGCTGTCGTTTGCGGCCCCGGCAGATATGGAGAAATATCTGGACATCACGCCCGGCTCCGTCAGCGTGCTCGGCCTGATGAACGATACGGAAAACGCCGTCCAGCTCGTGCTGGACAAGCCGATCGCCGAGTCCACCCGCATCGGCTGCCACCCGTGCATCAACACCTCGACGCTGGCCGTCTCCACGCAGGATATTCTGACAAAATTCCTGCCCGCCGTCCACCACGAACCGATCATCGTCGACCTGCCGGACCCGGAGGACGCAGACTGAAGCCTCCCCCACCGGCCCTGACCGATCTCATGAACCATCCTGCAACCATCAAGAACCGGCACGTACAGTTTGTGCGTGCCGGTTCTTGTCATTTTCTCCGCAAATCCGAAGCATTTTGCCGCTATTTTATCAGCACCCGGTTCCTGCGCAGCTGCGGGCGCCCTTTGCGCCGCGCCTGACAGCCGGAGGCAGCGGTCATTCGCTTGACGTTTCCAGAATAGGAAGATCTTATTAAAACGCTTCTGCCGCTTATCATTTGTTAATTACATGGCTCGTTTTTTGTAATAAAATAAGAGCACAAACAGAAAGAAAATTTAGCAGAAATGGAGAATTCATATGGATGAGATTTTTCAATTGCTGGACTATCTCGGAATCCAGTCTCAGAGCACGATCCAGACCTACGCACGGCTGGCGCAGCGGCGGCACCTGAAAAAGGGAGAATGCCTGTACTACGGCGGAGAAGACTCGACCAATCTGTATTTTCTCATTTCCGGCATCCTGCGCGGCTTTACGGTCAGCGCGAGCGGAAAGGAATATACCGAGTGTATTCTGCACAAATACGGCCATGCGCACATCGGCATGATCGGTATGGATAACCGTCAGGAATTCAAGCTCAACAAGAATCTGGAGGCGCTTACGGAGGCGGATCTGATCTATTTTGATGTCCGGCCGATCATAAAGGAGCTGCCGAACTCCATCGAGTTTCTGCGGGTCTATGTCAAGAAGCTGGAGGAGTCCTACGCGCAGATGTGGGAGGTCCGCGAGATCATGCGCGAGTCCGCGCAGGCGCGCTACGCGTGGTTCCAGAGGACCTACCCGAAGCTGCAGAACATCATGCAGCTCAAGGATGTGGCGACCTTCCTCGGCATCACGCCCGTGACGCTCAGCCGTATCCGGGCCAGAGAAACCATCAGCGCTGAAAAGGATGACGCAACATGAAGCAGTATATTCTGTACCTGAATCTTCCGGATTCCTACTGTCAGATCTTTCTGCCGACGGAAAACAACCGGAAATACGAGCTTGAGCTTTCCGCATCGCTGGATGCGCTTGAGGCGCAGCTCGGCAGCCGCTTTGTCCGCACGCACCGCAGCTATCTGGTCAACCAGCGCCATATTTTGTCCTATGACGCAGGCACGATGACCGTGACGCTGGACGATGAAAGCGTCGTTTATCTTTCCCGCGCGGGAAAAGCAAGACTGAAGGAGGCTTTGGCATGGTGACCGGCTACCGCTTTACGGAGGACGAATTCGTCTTTCTGGCATATTTCTATCAATGCATGACCGTTCCGGCGTGGTTCCTCTGTGAGCCGGAGCAGATCGACCCGGAAAAGGCGCTGCGGACGCTGGAGCGCAAGGGGATGCTGCTGAAAAACGGCGGGAAGAACACGCCGCATCCGGTGATCGAGTACCTGTTTTCGCAGCTTGCGCAGGCGTGCGCCTTCTTCGGCGGGACGGACCGGATCTTCTGCTATTTCTGCCCGCAGCTGACGCTGGCTGCGGAGCAGAGCGGCGCGGGCGTGCGCCTGCTGCCGTTCCAGACGCCGCAGGACTGCTTCGCCTATCTGCGCGAAAGCGGCTATGCACGCGAGGCGCTTCAGCCGTCCACCCGGCAGGCAGACGGCAGCATTCAGAACGAAACGGAAAAAACGCTTTGGACGCAGTGGGAGGAAGGGACATGAACAGCGAGAAAATTCTGATCGAGATCAATGTCGCCGGTGTGAACCGGTCGTTTGACTGCATCGTACCGCGGACGCTGCCAGCAAAGCTTCTGTGCCGCGGCTTTCTGGAGCTGGTCGAGCAGAGCATGGGCATCCCGTTCGGCGCTTACCGGCAGGCGCTTCTGATGTCGGAGCGCACGGGCCGCATTCTTTCGCCGGAGCAGACGCTCGACGACGCCGATATCGACAGCGGCGACACGCTTTATCTGGTCTGAGGCGCGCTTTTCGGACGGAAATTTACCGTTCATCGCGCCAAGTGTACCGTTCGTCGTCATTTCATCCCAAACCCGGTTCGCTGTGCTAGACTATTCCTTTAAGATTTACTGCAATCTGTATGAATACGAGAATTTTTACAGCGTTAACTCCAACATTCCCGACTTCAACGTTGCGAATGTTACATGGACGGTCACCCCGGCCGATATTAAATGGAATAAGGCACCTGAAGGGGCATATGTTACTTCGACCGTTGACTGCACGATAACAGCTTCCTATGTCTATAACGGCAGGACCTACACCGACAGCATGAGGCAGACGATGGATCAGGTCAAGTATACGTTCAACATCGTCCCGGTCTATCCTGTTACAGGCGACCGTTTGGTCTTTCGCATTGAGACCAATATTCCCAATTTTAACGCTGCCAATGTACAATGGTCGCCAGGTCCTGCGGCTGTTACGGGATGGGTTGAAGGCGGACAGTATGTTATCGACCGAACCAGCCTGTCAGCCAATATCAGTTATTGGCTCAACGCGATCTATTATTACAACGGTCTGAACTACACCAGCGATATAAGTATTTCTAGTGACCAGTGACGCTGACACTACAGACCGGCACAGCCGGAACTACGCAGCGCGATAGGCGCTGCAGCCACCGGTATGTACGGCGGGTATCCAAACACCGGTATGCGCCCCTTTTGAAGCTGCCCGCAGTATCATAACCCTTCGCGCCCCCCTTTCCCCCCTCAGGCACAGCGCCCGGCCCCTCTGCGGAGCCGGGCGCTGATTCTTTCCATCAAACAGCCCCCAGCAGGATGGAAAAGCTGGGGCCGCCGGAGGCATCCCGGTGATCGAATCAGAATCTCCCTACTTGTCATTTGCTCCGGTTTCGTGTAAAATAGAACAAATATTGCAATTTGAAAGATCTCCGCCCTGGAGATCGGGAGGACTATCATGCAGTGGATCGAACTGACCATCAAAACGGCTCCGGCGGCCATTGACCTTGTCTGCGACCGGCTGACCGTGCTGGGCTTTGACAGCTTCATCATCGACGATCAGGAGCAGTTTCATGAATTTCTGGAGCAGAACCGTCAGTACTGGGACTATGTAGACGAGGATCTGGAAAAGCAGATGCAGGGACTTTCGCAGATCCGGCTGTATCTGGAGCAGAATGCTTCCGTGCCGGAAACGGTCGAAAGTCTGAAAAGCCAGCTGGCCGCGCTGCGCGCGCAGTACCCGACCGTGGACTTCGGCTCTCTCGACGTGCAGCTGGCAAACGTCAAGGACGAGGACTGGGAAAACAACTGGAAGCGGTACTATCAGCCGCTGCCCATCGGCGAACGGCTGCTGGTCGTTCCGGAGTGGCTGCACCCGGAAAACCCGGAAAACCGCGTCGAGGTCCTGCTCGACCCCGGCATGATCTTCGGCACCGGCGCGCACGCGTCCACGCAGATGTGTATGCGCGAGCTGGAACGGGCCATTCAGGGCGGCGAGCGCGTGCTCGATCTCGGCAGCGGCAGCGGCATTTTGTCCATCACTGCCGTCCTGCTCGGCGCGGCCCACGCCACGGGCGTGGACATTGACCCCAAGGCCGAGGACATTGCCCGGGAAAACGCCGCCATCAACCAGATCTTCTCCGACCGCTTTACCGCCGTCACCGGCGACGTGATCGGAGACAGGGCCATGATGGAATCGCTCAGGGGACATTACGATGTGGTGCTGGCCAATATCGTGGCCGACGTCATCATTCCCCTGAGCCGCGTCGTGCCGGAATTTTTGCAGGAGGACAGCGTGTTCATCTGCTCCGGAATTCTTAACACGCGCCTTGCGGAGGTTCTGGCCGCGTTGGAACAAAACGGGCTTCAGATCATCTCCACTGAACAGCAGGAGGACTGGTGCCGCGTGACCGCCGCGCTGCCGGAAGCGTGACGGGAGGAAGGAGAACCCCATGCGTATTTTTTCCTACCGCAACAAGCGGACGCTGCGGCGCATTGCGCTGATCGCGCTGCTGGCCGTCGTTCTGCTCGGCCTGCTCATTCTCGCGCGCATCAGCTATCTGGGCCGCTACGTCGTGTATTCGCCAAACGGCGTGTATTTTGACAAAACGCAGAAGCTCCAGCGCACCCCGCAGACGCCGGAAGCGCCCGCCGACGCAGAGGACTATCCATTTGAAACGATTCTGTCCGCCGCTGCCGAGGAAACGGACGTCGACCCGAACGCGGTGCAGCTGCAAGGCTTTTATATCTCCACGACCATGCTGGCAAACAGCGTGGACGAGGTGCGGCAGGCGCTGGCCGACGCGGACGGCTATAACGCCGTGCTCATCGACGTCAAAAGCCCGCTCGGCAATTTCTATTATTCGACCGACATCGCCGACGCCCAGACGGCAGACGCGGACATCGCCGCCTGCGACGCGCTCATAAAGGAGCTGACCGAAACGCCGGACCTGATCGTGATCGCCCGCGTGCCCGCGTTCTCCGACCCGAATTTTGTCGCCAAGCACTATTCTTCCGCCCTGACGACGACCTCCGGCGATCTGTGGATGGACGAGCGGCGGTGCTACTGGCTGCGGCCCGACTCGCTCGACGCGCGCAGTTATCTGGCTGCCATCGCGCTGGAGCTTGACGCACGCGGGTTTGACGAGGTGCTGTTCGATAACTTCACCGTACCGGACGACAGCACCATTGCATGGGACGCCGAGGCCATCACGCAGGTCGCCGCATTGGAGGACTGCGCGGAGACGCTGGGCGCGAATCTGACCGGCAGCTCCATCCGCCTCGCGCTGGGCACGACGGTCCCGTCCGTCGCGCAGTATGCCAGCCGCGTGTATATCACGACAGAAAAGGCCAACGACGTAATGACCATGACCGAGGCCATGGGCGAGGTGCTGCCGGATCCGGCCACGCAGCTCGTTTTCGTCACGACCTCCCATGATACCCGGTTCGACGCCGCAGGCGTCATCCGGCCGCTGATGGGCGATGACAGCGGAGACTGAAACCGCCGCAGAATAAAGAGGAACATCCATGATCGATCTATCTGTAAAGGACCTGGTCAAGAGCTTCGACGCCGACACGAATCTGCTCGACGGCGTGAGCTTTGACATTCAGGCAGGCGAGCGTGTGGGCCTGCTCGGGCGAAACGGCGCGGGCAAGACGACGCTCTTCAAAATACTGACCGGAGAACTGGACTACAACACCGGCGAGGTGCGCTTCGCGCCGGGCCGGAAGGTCGGCCTTATCTCCCAGATCCCGCATTACCCGGCGGGCTATACGGTAGAGGACGTGCTGCGCACGGCGTTCCGGGAGCTTGCGAATATCCAGAGCAAAATGCGCCGTCTGGAAGAGCAGATGGCCGCGCAGCCGGACAAGGCGCTGCTTGCCGAATACGACGCGCTTTCCACGCGCTTTCAGACCGGCGGCGGCTATGAGACGGATATGCAGACCGACAAGATCTGCAACGGTCTCGGCATCCCCGCCGCGCAGCGGCAGCAGGACTTTGACAGCCTTTCCGGCGGCGAAAAGACGCGCGTGAATCTGGCGCGGCTGCTGCTGGAAAAGACGGATATCCTGCTGCTCGACGAGCCGACGAACCATCTGGATATGCACGCGGTCGAATGGCTCGAGGGCTATATTGAAAAATTCAGGGGAACCGTCCTGACCATCTCCCACGACCGGTATTTTCTTGACCGCGTCGTGACCCGCATCATCGAGCTACACGATGGGAAGGCGGAATTTTATTCCGGCAACTATTCGTTCTACGTGCAGGAAAAGCAGGCGCGTTTTGACCTGCAATTGAAACAGTATGAAAAGGAGCAGGCCAAGCTCGGCCAGCTCGGCTTCACGCTCGAGCGCATGAAGGGCTGGGGCATCAACAACCGCACGCTCTACCGCCGCGCCATGTCCATCCAGCACCGCATGGAGCGCATTGAAAAGACCGACCGGCCCACGCAGGAGAAGACCCTGCGGGCGCGCTTCGCCCAGCGGGACTTTTTCGGCGACGAGGTTTTGTCCGTCAAGGGACTCGGCAAGGCGTATGACGGCAGGACGCTGTTTTCGGACGTCGAATTGCAGGTCGCGGGCGGCGAACGCATTGCGCTGCTGGGCGACAACGGGACCGGCAAGTCCACGTTTTTAAAGCTCCTGCTCGGCGAGGAGGCCGGTGCGGGCCGCGTGAAGTTCGGCCCCACGGTCAAGTGGGCCTACCTGCCGCAGATCATTCATTTCGCCCACCCCGAACGGACGCTGCTGGACACGATGCTCTATGAAAAAAACTGCTCCGTGCAGACCGCGCGCGACCGGCTGGGCGCGTATCTGTTCGAGGGCGAGGACGTGTTCAAGACCGTTTCGAGCCTGTCCGGCGGCGAACAGAGCCGTCTGCGGCTGTGTATGCTGATGGATGAGAAGATCAACCTGCTCGTCCTCGACGAGCCGACGAACCACCTGGACATCGACTCGCGCGAATGGCTTGAGGACGCGCTGGAGGACTACGAGGGGACGCTGATCTTCGTGTCCCACGACCGCTATTTTGTCAACAAATTCGCCACGCGGATCTGGGAGCTGGAAAACGGGCATATCCGGGACTTCCCGTGCGGATATGAAAAATACCGTTCCATCAAGGAAAAGGAGGCCATCGCGGCTCCCGCGCCGGAAAAGCCCAAAAAGGAGCGCAAGGAAAAACCGAAAACCTCCGGCAGCAAGATGCTGGAGAAGCAGATCCGCGCGCTGGAGCGTGAGATCGAAAAGCAGGAGCAGCATTCTGCCGAGCTGGACCGGCAGATCGAAGCCGCAAGCTCCGACTATCAGGAGCTTGCGCGGCTGATGGAAGAAAAGCAGTCCTGCGACGATGCGCTTACCGGCCTGATGGACGAGTGGGAACGGCTTTCATCCGAATTGGAGGACGCAACATGATCCCGGTCTGGGTGATCGCGCTGCTCGCGGCGCTCGGCGCGGTGTGTCTGGCGCTGCCGCTGCATATCGGCATGACGGGCGTCTGTCTGCTGCTGCTTGCGGCGGTGCTGCTGGCGCTGCGGATTTTGAAGAAAAAGAACGCACCGAAGCATTGGAGCCGTCTTCTGACCGGCCTGACCGCCGCAGGCATGGCGGTGATCTTCGGCGCAATGGGGTATATTGCCGTGCAGGGACAGGACAGCGTTATGACGCAGGACGAGACGCCGGAGTTTGTCGTCGTGCTCGGCGCGCAGGTACAGGGCGGCGGGCCGTCGCTGACGCTAAAAAAGCGGCTGGATAAAACGCTCGAATTCATGCAGGAGCACCCGGACAGGACCGTGATCGTCTCCGGCGGCCAGGGGCCGGACGAGGCGGATACGGAAGCGTCCGTCATGGCCCGGTACCTGATCGAGCACGGCGCGGACGCGTCCCGGATCATCGAGGAGGACAAGGCCTCCAACACACGGGAAAATCTGCTGTTTTCGGCGAAGCTTGCCGAGGCGGCGGGGCTTGATACGTCGCGCGTGCTGATCGTTACGAGCGATTTTCATATGTGCCGCGCCAAGTATATCGCGCGGACGCTCTCCATGGAGCCATACGGCCAAGCAAGCGATACCTGGCCGTGGATCTTGAAGGTCAATTACACGCTGCGCGAGGTCTTCGCCTTTGCCAAGGCGTTCTGGCAGGCAGCGCACGGATGCGTTTGACCGTACAGAAACAGGAAAGGAGCAGATATCATGACCGATAAGGATCTCAGACGGCTCAGCCGTGCGGAGCTGCTGGACATTCTCTATGAGCAGCGGAAGCGCTATGAGGACAGTCTGGCAGAGAATCAGGCGCTGCGGCAGCAGCTGGAGGACCGGACGCTGCGCATCGCATCCGCCGGTTCCATCGCCGAGGCAGCCATTCAGGTAAACGGCGTGTTCGAGGCTGCGCAGGCCGCTGCCGACCAGTATCTTGCCTCCGTCAAGGCTGCGACAGCCGAGATGGTGCAGAAGACGGACGAGGCGCAGCGGCAGCGCGAGGCGATCTTACAGGACGCAAAGCAGCAGGCCGATAAGATCGTACAGGACGCACAGGCACAGGCAGACAGGATTCTGGCTGAGGCCGGTGCGCAGGTTGATGCGCGCTGGGCAGAATTCCAGAAAAACGCCGACGCGCTCATCCATGCGCACGACGAACTGCGGAGCCTCATCCAGAACCGCCATGCGGATGTTTGACTTTTCCCGCTTTGGTGGTAGAATAACAGCAAACGACACAAAAAGGAGTGTTTTTTATGAGCGGATGCAGCGGCAACTGTTCCAGCTGCGGAGAAAGCTGCTCTGACCGCAAGCCGGAGAGCCTGCTGGCAGAGCCGAACAAGAAATCAAATGTCAAAAAGGTCATTGCAGTCGTCTCCGGAAAGGGCGGCGTCGGCAAGTCGACCGTCACGTCGATGCTGGCTGTCGCCATGCAGAAGCTGGGCTATAAAACGGCCATTCTCGACGCGGACGTCACCGGCCCGTCCATCCCCAGAGCCTTCGGTCTGCATGAGCAGATCGTGGGCAGCGACGACGGTATGCTCCCCGCCGAGACGCCCGAGGGCGTCAAGGTCATGTCCATCAATCTGCTGCTGCCGAACGAGACAGACCCCGTCATCTGGCGCGGCCCGGTCATCGGCGGCGCGGTCAAGCAGTTCTGGACGGACGTCTGCTGGGGCGATGTGGATTATATGTTCGTCGATCTGCCGCCCGGAACGGGCGACGTGATGCTGACGGTGTTCCAGTCGCTGCCGGTCGACGGCGTGGTGATCGTCACAAGCCCGCAGAGCCTCGTGTCCATGATCGTCTCCAAGGCCGTCAACATGGCGCGGATGATGAACGTTCCGGTCTACGGCTTTGTCGAGAACTACAGCTATTTCCAGTGTCCGGACTGCGGCAAACGCGTCGAGATCTTCGGCAAAAGCAGGCTGGACGAGCTGGCGCTGCAATTCTCGCTCCCGGTCCTCGCGCGCCTGCCGATCAATCCGGACATCGCCTCCCTGTTTGACGAAGGCAAAATGGCGCAGGCCGACGTCAGCGCCGTCCTGCCCGCCGCCGAGCTGATGGCAAAGGCATAACCCGGGTTTTTGAAAATGGAACGGGAGGAACCGCAGAATGCTGCGATTCCTCCCGTTATTTTGATCCATATCCGCCTCGCGTACAGGCGCAGGGCGCTCAGATGTTCTTCAGATGCCGCACGTCGAGGACAGCTGGGTCGTACTGCTCCAGATACGTCAGCGTATCCGCCGGTGTGGGGCAGAGAGCGTAAATGTTCAGGCAGGCGGAGCGAATGAAGCGCTGCTCCACGGCGGACAGGACAAATTCCTGCAGTTTATCATAGAAGCCGTTCGTGTTGAGAATGGCGATGGCCGGGTTATGGCGGCCAAGCTGCTTGAGCGTCAGCACCTCGAAAAACTCCTCGAGCGTTCCGAAGCCGCCGGGGGCCATGACGAACGCGTCTGCATGGGCGATCATGGCGGCCTTGCGCTCGGCCATGGTGTCCGTCAGGATAAACTCGGTGCAGCGGTCAAACAGAATGCCGTCTACATTTAAAAAGTTCGGCGCGATGCCGGTGATTTTTCCGCCCGCGTCCGCAGCGCCGCGTGCTGCAGCGCCCATAACGCCCTGCGCGCCGCCTCCGTAGACGAGCGTGTGGCCGTTTTTTGCCAGCAGGCGGCCGAATTCCTCCGCCGCGTCAAAATATGCGCGGTCAAGCGCGGGGCTCGATGCGCCGTAAAGACAAATGTTCATGTCCGTTCCTCCGTTTTTTGCAGCTGCGCGATCTGCTGCCCGATCTGGCAGACGTCCCGATAGGCGCAGACTTCAAAATCGCAGTCCGCCTCGCCGTCCTCTGCCAGAACCATCCGCGAAGCGTCGATCGTGCGGCAGTAGCCGCTCAGAATCTGTTCCATGGCAGTCCCTCCATATGCAATTTTTTATTATATACGCACACATTTGAAAAAACCAGAGCCAATTATGGATTTTGTCGAAAACGCCTATTTAGGCATTTTTTTATCGATATCTATTGCAGTTTCTTAACGGCTATGCTAGAATTACAAAATCGAGTACATTCTGTACATAATATATAGAGCATTTTCTGTATTGTTCTGGAAAATATGATGCGGCGCTGGCTTGGAAAAAGCAGCGCCGCAGGGTGTACATGAAGGAGGTGATGGAAATGGCGATGCAGGAGCTCGCACAGATCGCCGCAGCGGAGGAACAGGCCCGCGCGATCTGCGAGCAGGCACGTGCGGAGGCCGCCGAGCTGGCCGTACAGGCCGAAAAGGACGGCACAGCCCGTCTGAACGCCGTGATATCCGGCGCGCAGGAGCGTATGCGCGAGGCGAAGCGGCAGGCCGGAAAGCAGGCAGCGGCATTTGAAACGGATTTGAACAGCAAAACAGCCGCGCAGTGCCGGGCACTGGAGCAGGCGGCAGCCAGCCGGTCCGGCGCAGCGGCGGCAATGATCGTAGAGAGGATCTGGGACAGCGAATGGCAATCTTAAAAATGAAAAAAATTCGGCTGTGCGGCATCGCGGAGGAACAGGATCAGCTCATTCGTGAGCTGCAGCTGCTCGGAAGCGTCGAGATCGGCTCGCCCGAGGCGCTGACCGAAGCGCAGCAGACGCAGCTGTTCCGCACAGCAGACGGCGGAGGCGCGGACGCGCTGAGCCAGACATCCGCCGCACTCGCCTCCGCGCTGGAAACGCTCAAGCACTATGAAACGAAAAAGGGCGGAATGTTCTCCGCCCGACCGGAAAAGACGCTCGGCGAGCTGTTTGACGACGACGCGTACCGCGCGGCTGTGCAGACGGCGCAGGAGGCGCTGGACACGCAGGACGCACGCAGCCGCAATCAGGCGGAAAAGAGCCGCCTCACGGCGCTGCGCGAGAGCTTCGTGCCGTGGCGGACGCTCGATCTGCCGCTGGAAACAGGCGGGACGCAGCACGCGCGCGTGCTGCTCGGTATCGTTCCGGCGCAGACAGAGCTTGACGCGCTGCGCGAGACCGTTTACGGAGCCGCAGGCGAAGCGCAGGTCGAACGCATCAGCGCCGACCTGCAGAGCCAGTATCTGCTCGTGATCGTCCACAAGAGTGCATATGACGCCGCAGCGTCCGCGCTGCGCGAATACGGCTTCACGCCGGCCGGCTTCGACGGTGCAGCGGGCACGGCGGAGGAAAACATCCGCCTGACGGACGAAAAGCTCGCCGCCTGCGAGCAGGAGGACAAGCGTCTGACGGACAAGCTCACAGCGCTTGCGGGCGATGTGCCCGCCATCCGGCTGGCAGCCGATCGCTGCACGCAGGAGATCTCGAAGGCGCAGGCCGCAGACCGGCTGGCACACTCAGAACGGACCTTCTGTCTGGACGGCTGGGTGCCGTGTGAGGACGTACCGAAGCTTGAGGCGCTGCTGGAGAAATTCTGCTGCGCATGGGAGCTGGAGGACCCGTCGCCGGAGGAATATCCGGACGTGCCGGTCAAGCTCAAGAACAACAGGCTGACACGGCCGCTCAACATGGTCACGGAGATGTATTCCCTCCCCGCCTATGACGGCGTGGACCCGAACCCGCTCATGGCGCCGTTTTTCATTCTGTTCTACGGCATCATGATGGCGGACATGGGCTATGGGATTCTGATGATCCTCGCTTCGATCATCATCACGAAAAAAGCCCGGCCCAAGGGCACGAGCGGACAGATGTTCGGCCTCATGTTCTCCTGCGGCATCAGCACATTTATCATGGGCGCGCTGACCGGCGGCTTCTTCGGCGATTTCCTGCCGCAGCTGGCGGGGATCATCAACCCCAATACGACGTTCAAGGCGCTCCCCTCGCTCTTCACCCCGCTTGACGACACGATCACGATCCTCATCGGCGCCATGGCGCTCGGCTTTGTCCAGATCGTGACCGGCATGGCCATCAGCTTCGTTGAAAAGCTCAAGAAGGGCGAGATCATGGACGCCATCTGGGAAGAGCTGACCTGGTGGGTCGTGTTCGCGGGCATCGCGTGCATGGCGCTTGGCGTGACAAACATCGTTTTGTACGTCGGCATCGGCATGGTCGTGGTCGGCTCCGGCTGGAGCGCGAAGGGCTTCGGCAAGGTCACGGCGATCTTCGGCTCGGTCTACAACCATGTGACGGGCTACTTCGGCGATATTCTTTCGTATTCCAGACTGATGACCCTGATGCTGGCAGGCTCTGTCATCGCCTCGGTCTTCAATACGCTCGGCGCGATCCCGGGGAACGTGGTGATCTTCCTGATCGTGTCGATGCTCGGCAACGGACTCAACTTCGCGCTGAACCTGCTGAGCTGCTACGTCCACGATCTGCGTCTGCAGTGTCTGGAATACTTCGGCAAATTCTATAAGGACGGCGGCAGGCCGTTCAAGCCCCTGGCGATCAATACAAAATACGTGGATATTCAATCTTAAGGAGGAACTCTATCATGCAAGCATTTTTTGACGCTTTCGGCGGTCTGGCTCTGGCGCTTCTGGGCGCGGGTCTTGCGGCGGCGCTGTGCGCCATCGGTTCGGCAAAGGGCACCGGCATGACCGGTGAGGCCGGCGCAGGTCTTCTGTGCGAGGATCCTGCAAAGTTCGGCAAGGTCCTGATCCTTCAGGTCATCCCCGGCACGCAGGGCCTGTACGGCCTCGTCGTCTGGTTCTTCGCCATTTTCCGCATGGGCCTTCTGTCCGGCGCTCTGCCCGAGCTGAGCATCACGCAGGGCCTGCAGTACTTTGTCGCCTGCCTGCCTATGGCGCTCGGCGGCATGATCTCCGCGATCGCACAGGGCCGCGTGGCCTGCGCGTCCATCAATCTGCTGGCCAAGAAGCCCGACCACTGGTCCAAGGGCATGGTGCTGTGCGTCACGGTCGAGTTCTACGCGATCCTTTCCCTGCTGGCCTCCATGCTGATGATCATCAATATCAGCAAGTAACCCCACAGACGAGGGTGAAGCAATGAACGGAATTGAAAAAATTTCCGCGCGCATTCTTGCCGATGCCGAGACCGAGGCCGCCGCGATCCGCGCGCAGGCCGAGGAAAAGGCGGCGCAGCTCCGCGCGGACTATGACCGCAAAATCGAGAGTGAGCAGCAGCGGCTGACGGCGGAAGCACAGGCCGAGGCCGATAAGCAGCTCGAACGCGATCAGGGCGCGGCCCGGATGGCCGCGCGGCGGCAGCTGCTCGAAACGAAGCAGGCGCTCGTCGACGCCGCCTTCCGGCAGGCGGAGCAGCAGCTTCTCTCGCTCCCCACGGCGGAGTATACGAAGCTCTGCGCGCAGCTTGCCGCACGGGCACTGTCTCTTATACACATCTGACGCTGCCGACGAA
>ENA-OYXB01000171-OYXB01000171.1-human-gut-metagenome-genome-assembly--contig:-NODE-171-length-25695-cov-6.395008_pt1 | contig 25695 bp, 27 predicted proteins | sample MGYA00244176_ERZ653409 | MGnify/ENA primary metagenome ERZ653409 (study PRJEB26926, sample SAMN06164912) | human gut metagenome | biome: ENVO:00009003; feature: ENVO:2100002; material: ENVO:00002003... | reverse complement strand
CGCGTTGAACGCCCTCAAAGCATTGCGCGGCGCACCCATCAGCATGGGCCGGGGTTAACACCCGTGGAGCTGCAGCCAGCAGCCGTCCGTTTCGCCTCCTTTATTTTTGGGATAAATCTTTCGCTTTTCCATTTATGGATGAGTCGAATTTTTTCCTTAGCAGCAGACAAACCCGAAACAGCGCGCTACAATAAAGGTGGAAGTTATGAATGACTATCTTGTTGTGTGCCGTTTCTGACTGAAAAGGAGGCTGCTGTGTCTGAAATTCAGAACGGTACCATGGGAAGCATCCAGGAGTGCAGAACCTATACGGTAACGGATATTGCCCGCATTTTGGGCGTCAGCTCCAATACCGCATATCGTCTGATTCCTGAGAAGCTTTTCAAAAGCGTACGAATTGGTAACGCCATACGAATTTCCAAGCGGTCGTTTGACCAATGGTTGGAGTCGCTTGATTTGTGACAGCGGAAAGGAAGATTCGTTATGGCATCCATCATCAAAAGAAAGAAAAACTATTCAATCGTCTACACCTACGTGGACGAGAACGGTGAAACCAGACAAAAGTGGGAAACCCGCACTTCGTACCAGGAAGCATTGAAGCGCAAAGCTGAAATCGAGAATCAGAAATGTGCGCATTCTTTTCTTCCGCCCAGCGACCAGAACATCGCGGAGTTCCTGTCCGACTTCGTTTCTCTGTACGGGGAAAAACGTTGGGGCGTGTCCATGTATGACAGCCAGAACTCACTGATTGCCAACTACATCAATCCCATCATCGGGGATATGAAAGTGCAGGACGTCACGACGCGCGTGGTGGACAAATATATCCAGACGTTGCAGAAAACCCGTGCTGTGAGCCGGAAGAATCATCCCTCCAAGACAGATTATGTCACCAACGCAACCATCGAGAAAGTTATCAAATTGCTGCGATGTGCGTTCAAGCAGGCTGTCCGGTGGGAACTGATTCCCAAGAACCCCTTTGACAACGTGGTTCTGCCCAAGGTGGAATACAAACGGCGCGATATCTGGACCGCTGATATGATCCGCAAGGCGTTGGATGAATGTACGGACAGCAAACTCTATGTGGCCATGAACCTTGCCTTTGCTTGTTCTCTGCGCATGGGCGAGATCCTGGGGCTGACCTGGAGCAACGTTCACATCTCGGATGAGGAAATCGCCGCCGACAATGCTTACGTCTACATTGACAAGGAACTGGCGCGGGCATCCAAGCGGGCCATTGAGATGCTGGGGCAAAAAGACATCTACCATATCTTTTCGCCTCTGTTTCCCAATACCAGCACCAGAATCATTCTGAAGAAGCCCAAGACCGATTCCAGCGTTCGTAAGGTGTGGCTGCCCAAGACACTGGCTTACATCCTGCGGGAGTGGAAATCCTCTCAGGATGAGCTGAAAGACCTGCTCCGCGACGAGTATCAGGACTATGACCTGGTAGTGGCTCTGGCCAACGGACGCCCCTGTGAGGACCGCGTAATTCTCAAATCCTTTGAGAAGCTGCGGGAGAAAGCAGGACTTCCGAAAGTCGTGTTCCACTCGCTTCGCCATTCCAGCACCACCTACAAGCTGAAGCTGAACCACGGCGACCTGAAGGCAACCCAGGGTGATACCGGCCACGCCCAGATTGATATGATCACCAGCGTGTATGCCCACATTCTGGACGAGGACCGCAAGATCAACGCCCAGAAGTTCGAAACAGCCTTCTATGCCAGCGCCAATCCCGACCTGCGTACGGTTCATCCTCCCAAGGAAGACAAAGCACCGGCGACCGCCACATTGGATTTGGAAGGGCTGTTGGAACAGCTCCGCAAGTCGCCTGAACTGGCCAACACTCTGGCTGCATTGCTGGCTTCGGCCCCATCCGAAAAATGAGTCTGGAAAATCGTATTAGCAAATCGCCACTTTTTATTAGCAAGACCTCGAAAAAAGTTCGAAGTCAATTAGCAAGCATACAGCAATAGACGCATAAACAATGAATTGCCAAATGCAGAAGAATGGATAACAAGAAAACGCCGCAAACCACGGAAAAAGCGGCTTGCGGCGTTGTTTTTTGGCACCCCCGGCGAGAATCGAACTCACAATTAACCCTTAGGAGGGGCTTGTTATATCCATTTAACTACGGAGGCATATAAAGCAATATTCAATTTTTAGGGGCTCCTGGATTCGACCGCTTCGATTTTTAGGAGGCGACCGCTCTATCCAACTGAGCTACGGGGGCTTATACAGAAAATATTCAATTTTGCAGGGCTCCAGGATTCGAACGATTCGATTTTTAGGAGGCGGTCGCTCTATCCAACTGAGCTACAGGGACATCTATAAAATATTAAGTTGTTGACTATTGCCTTTTTTCCAAAGGTGTTTGTTGTAACGCGACCTTAGGAGGGGTTTGTTATATCCATTTAACTACAGGGGCATATACAAAAAGATTCAATTAAGACTTCGAGATTCAAGAGCTTTTGCTTTTAGGGAAGTACTGCTTCTCTCTTTCCCCGAAGAACATCGCTGCTAATGCCAGAGGGTAATTGCAAAAAGAGACTGTAAAACTGCTATCTGGCAGAAAGGGCGTATACAAGTTAGTTTACTCTCCCCAAAAAGATTTGTCAATATGCAGGAAGCCGAAAAAAGATGAATGGCCCCCCTTTTCTATTGCGCCAAAAAGTGTTATAGTAGTTGACATGTAGAATGTCTAAAGAATAGATAGGAGCCGTTAGATGAAGTATGAGAAATCTTGCGGAGTAATTGTGTACCGCAAACACGAGCAGCAGGTGGATCTGCTGCTCATTAAAAACCGCTATGGCGGGCATTGGTCCTTTCCAAAAGGACATGTGGAGGGGGCCGAGACCGAAGAGCAGACTGCGCTGCGCGAGGTAAAAGAGGAAACCGGCCTGGAGGTAGATTTGCAGGCAGGCTTTCGGCAGACGGTGGAATATTTTCCAAAGCCCAATGTCCGCAAACAGGTCGTTTACTTTTTGGGAGAGGCTAAGAGCAGCCGGGTCAAAATGCAGAAGGAAGAAATCAGCCGTGCACTTTGGGCGGATATCCGCCGGGCCTTCAATATCGTGACCTTTGAGAATGACAAACACCTGATCTGGATGGCACAGCAGCGCTTAAAAAACAGCGCGTCCAAATAAACGGGATGCTGAATGTCGTGTAAATAGTTGTGTAAATATCTGTAAAATAGAGTGACAAAGAATTGTGTACGAGAATGTGTATAGAGGATAAGGAGGATTTTTCATGCACACCATGTACAAGCGCAAGAGGACGGCGGTGAATCCGACGCGCATGATTACTGCCAGCTTTTTAGCGGTGATTGTGACCGGCACGCTGCTATTGTGGCTGCCCATCTCTTCTAAGGCGCGTCAGTTTACCCCCTTGCTGGATTGCCTGTTCACAGCAACCAGCTCTACCTGTGTGACCGGGCTGGTGCTTTACGACACTTATGCGCACTGGAGCCTATTCGGCCAGGGCGTCATTTTGATGCTCATCCAGGTGGGCGGTTTGGGATTGGTGACCTTCACCTCCTTTTTCAGCTTGGTTACAGGAAAGAAGCTGGGACTGCGCGGCATGAAGCTTGCCTCCGAGTCGGTCAATTCCAACAGTCTCAGTGAGGTGCCGCACCTTCTGCGCATGATTATCACCTTCACGCTGACGGTTGAGGCGATCGGTGCGGTGTTGCTTGGCATCTATTTTGTCCCGGAATACGGAATGATGGGCCTGTTTATCTCGGTGTTCCTGGCGGTATCGGCCTTTTGCAACGCCGGTTTTGACAACCTCGGCTTTTTGGGAGAATACACCTCACTGACCACCTTTAACGACAATTATCTGGTTCTCTTTACCATCATGGCGCTGATAGTGGTCGGTGGTTTAGGCTTTGTCGTCTGGAACGATCTGATGGCCTACCGCAAGACCCGTGTATTGTTGCTGCACACCAAGATCGTCTTGATGGTAACCATCTTTTTGATTTTGTTCGGAGCGGTATGCTTCATGGGGCTTGAGTGGGACAACGAAAAAACCTTGCAGGGGTTGGACCTCAAAGGCAAGATCGGAGCTGCCTTTATGCAGTCGATTACCATGCGAACAGCTGGCTTTAACTCGATTGACCTGTACTCAATGACCGATGCCTCCAAAGTCTTTTCAATTGTGCTGATGTTCATCGGTGCGGCGCCGGGCTCCACCGGAGGCGGTATCAAGGTTACCACCACAGCGGTCATCATTATGACAGCCGTCTCGATTATTCGTGGGCGGGAAGAGCCGTATATGCTCAAGCGCCGCATTGCAGCAAGTGTCGTCTACCGTTCGTTGGCCATTTTGTTCCTGGGCGTCGTAGTGGTCGGAGCCACCACCATCATTTTGATGGCGACCAGCCCGCTCCAGCAAAATGCCCTGACCGGGTTGGATGCCACCTTTGAGGCGGTTTCCGGCTTTGCGACCGTCGGCGTCTCCAGCGGTGTAACGGCGGTGACCACCCCCATCTCCCAGATTGCGCTGATCCTTTCGATGTTTATCGGCAGGGTAGGGCCGGTATCCTTTGGCCTCTCCCTTGCAGCCAAGAGCACCAGCCGCAAGGTGATCCTGCCGGAGGGCAGAATTATTGTCGGATAAAAAAGCGGTCCTTCCTCCAAAGTGGGGAAGGACCTTTTTTTGTCTCTTCGAAAAAGAAAATCTATAAAATGGGGAACCTTTTTCTTTGTTGCGACGATATAGAGTGTAAAAGGAAAGGCAGCAGGGGGGATGAGCCGATGGACAGGACGGCGATTGCGGGGCTAATCGAGCAGTACGGTCCCGATGTCATGCGCTTTTGCAGGAGCTTGACACATTGCAGCTGCGATGCAGAGGACCTGTACCAGCAGACCTTTTTAAAGCTTTTTGGAATGAGGGTTCGACTGGAGAAGGAAAAGAACGAGCGGGCCTTTTTGTTCTCGATTGCCAGCGGGATCTGGAAAAACGAGTGCAGAAAGCTTGCGCGGCGCGCGCAGATTGCCCCGCCGGTTTCATTGGAAGAGCCGCTTGATGCGGCACAGCAGGTAGACGATCGGGTGATTGAGCAGATGCGCAGGCAGGAGCTCTTGCAGGCGGTTGCAAAGCTAAAGGAACCGTTTCGAGAGGCGGTGATCTTGATGTACCAATTTGATATGGGGATAGAGGAGATCGCAAAGATCCAGAAGGTGCCAAAAGGGACGGTCAAGAGCCGGTTAAAGCGGGCAAGGGAAAAACTGCGCAAAGAGATGGAGGCTAGGGGTTATGCACAATAAGCCAGAAGAGAGAGAGCTTGAAGAGCTGCTGCGCGCATCGCTGCAGGAAAAGGAGGGTGTGCCGCAACAACACCAGCTCATAGCGTGCAACAATCTGCTCATGGTGGAGCTGCAACGCAGAGAACAGCTGCACAAGGTTTCGCTGTGGTTTTTACCCGGTATGCTGCATGCAGTGCTGTTGGGACTGTTTGCATGGGCGCTGTGGTGTCTTTTACCGGTAGCGTTGGTGCGCCTTATAGCGGTTGCATGGGCGCTGATCGGCAGTGCGGCAGGCTTTGCTTTGACGAAGGTTGGGGTGCGCTACTTTGAGCTCAAAGAGCGACTGACCATATATTGGGAAAAGCAATAGGATGGGATATATTTTCAGATCGAGAGGGAGGATAAAAATGTTGTGGCTTTTTTTGCAGGTTGCATTTGTTTTATTTGCTGCGCTGGCGGTGACGGTGATCGTGGCGCTGTGGGTGTATGGTGATGCAAAAACCCGCGGAGAGCGGGGATGGCTTTGGGTGTGTATCGTGGTGCTTGCTTCTCCGATCTTGGGAGGGCTGCTTTATCTGTTGGCCAGAAGGGATGAGCGCAAGCCTTGCCGTTTTTGCGGCTGGATGGTGGAGCGCAGTGCGCGCTTTTGTTCCCATTGCGGCAGAGAGTTTCCGTTGGACCCGGACAGTACTTCGCATGAGCCGCGCACATTGGGCCGGCGCAACAGACGATTTCTCACAGCGCTGATTCTGAGTTTTGTGCTGATGGCGGCAGGACTTGTGGGTGTCATCGTGACGGCCGTGACCGGTGCAGGCATAGGCACAGACATCGAGTGGAACACCGGATGGGTGATGATGAATGTGGAGAATACCTGGGATAATGTGTGGAACTTTCGATACAACATTGCAAGTGAGGATTATCATACCGGTTCAAACTTGCAGGTAGAGGACCCACAGAACCAACAATTGCAGGTACAGTTGCAGTTTGAACAAGGGGAGAGCATGCGGATGACCATTACCCAGGGAGAGAGGGAGGAGGAATACCATGTGAAGAGCATGCAGCAGGCGCAGTATTTTCCGTTGGATGGCTTTGCCAAGGGAAAGATTCGTGTCCGGTTTTACAATAACGGTGTTTCGGATGTTAAAGCGCAGGTGACGGTAGTGGGATGATAGGCTTGTCGTCCGCTATTCCTGCTTTTCTTCGATAACCCGGAGCACCAGCCGCAAGGTGATCCTGCCGGAGGGCAGAATTATCGTCGGATAAAAAGAGGTCCTTCCTCCAAAGTGGGGAAGGACCTTTTTATGCAAAAAATTTGATTCTAAAATTTGGTCCAATATTATATTGACAACATATATTATATAAACTATAATATAGTTAAAATACAAGGATAGGAGGAAATCGAATGGCGGTTCAACTCGGATCGCTTCTGCTGGACGCCTGCGTGCTGGCGGTCGTCATGAAGGAGGACACCTACGGCTACAAGCTGACCCAGGAGGTCAAGCAGATTCTGGATGTGTCGGAGTCCACCCTCTATCCGGTGCTGCGCAGGCTACAGAAGGAAGGGTGCTTGGAGACATACGACCGGGCCTATCAGGGGCGCAACCGGCGGTATTATACCGTCACTGCCCGAGGCAGAGAACAATTTCGGCAGTTTTATGAGCAGTGGAAGCTGCTGCGGGGAAAGATTGACCAAGTGATGGATGGAGGGGTAGCAAAATGACCAGAGAGGCCTATATTGAGGAGCTTCGTGCGCGGATTGCGCATCTGCCGCGCGAAGAGCGGGAGGCAGCGCTGCGGTACTACATCGAGTATCTGGAGGACGCAACCGACAAGACCATGGAACAGATTATCGAGGAGCTCGGTACGCCGCAGCAGGTTGCAGAAAGGATTATTGCCGAGTGCGCCCAAAGTGAGCAGCGCTCCAACTCCTCCCAAAATGTGGGGTGCATTGCAGGGGCCATCGCTGTGCTGACCAGTCCCATCTGGCTGCCCGTTTTGTTTGCTATATTGTTGGTGGGAGCAGTGCTGCTGTTTGTAGCGGTACTGGTGGTGTTCATCTTGGGCGTGGTGGCATTGGCGCTGTTGGTCGCAGGATTTTGGGTGCTGACGGTGTATCCACCAACTGGGCTTGCTGTTTTGGGCGGCTCGCTGATCTGTTTGGGACTCACCGTACTGTTTGCGCTGCTGTGTATGGTGGGATTTTCGACCATGAAATCGCTGGTGGCAGGGTATCGCAGCCGCCGGCAGCAATAGAGGAGGGGTGTTCAGATGAAGCGTTCATGGAAATGGATGGCGGCAGTTGGATGCTGTGCACTGGGGGCAGGGATACTGCTGTGTGCAGTCGGCTCTATGCTCGGCGCAAAAACCATCACGATTCGTGACGGCGAGGTTGTGCTGGGAGATCAACCGTCCGGCTTTACGATGAGCGTTGGAATCGACGGGGCGGATGAAGATTCGTTAAAGCAGGAAGGAAATGCGGGTTTGCCGCAGGACCTTTCTGTCGACAGCTTGGAACTTTCTCCAACGGTCGGCACCTTGACGGTGAAGGCGGGGGAGGAATGGAAGCTGACCTACAACCTGCGCAACCCCGAATACCTCACCTGGAAGCAGAACGGCAGCACACTGGAGGTTCGATATGAACAGCCGGGATGGATGGGCCAAAAAATACAGGGCGGTCAGATTGAACTGACCGTTCCGCAGGAGCTGCTGCTGCAAAACCTGAAGGTAGATGTCGGGGTTGGAGACACCACCATCCGATCGCTCCACGTGCAGCAGGCCGACCTTGTGGGTGGAGTGGGAGATCTGACGGCAGAGGAGTTGACGGTAGACGGCAACTTTTCGGTAGAGAGCGGCGTTGGCAACACCGAATTGGAGGGCGTCTTTAACGGCGAGGTTGAGATTCACACCGGCGTCGGCGACGTCGAAATTGCAGGAAACTTTTCACGCGGACTGTCGCTGGAAGCAGGCGTTGGCAACACCGAGGTGGAGGTCCGTGGCGCCAAGCAGGATGACTTTGATTATGACATTGATGCAGGCATGGGCGATGTCAGCGTGGAGGGCATCTCGATGGGAAATTGGATCGGCGGCGAGTATGTGACAGACAACCAAAAGGACCGGCAGATCACAATTGACGGCGGCATCGGCACAGTGGAAGTTTCCTTTACCGATTAGAGCGTTTTAAAAGAAAAAAGGACCGATTTGTCCGCCTTTGTTTTCGGCGGCAAATCGGTCCTTTCTTTTGGGGCTTTTGCGAGCTATTCTGTTGCTTCTTGCGGATTCCATCTCACAGCGATGATTTTGGTTGGGGTAGGAGAGGAGATTTCGAGGGTGCCGCTTTCCTGTTCGATGACGGCAAGTCCCCAGCTGGGCAGCGCAACAGCAGCGCCGGATGGGGTGGAGAGGGTGACCCCCTCTTGTGGGGCAAATAGCAGGAGATGTTCTGTCGCTTTGAGCAAGAGGGACGCAGCCCGGGTTGGTGCAGGGGAGAGCACCGCAACCGATGCGCGGACGCCCAGCCTGGTCATTACGTTAAAGTCGGTTGCGCGGCCCACACTTTCGGTGTTCCATCCGCCATCAAAGTGATCCTGTTGGTAGGGTTGCAGCAGCCGCTCTCCGTGGTCCTGATAGAACAGGTGCAGTTGGCCGTGCAGGGGGAGGATGATCCGATCCACTCCCGGCAGGCAGGTGAAGGTCGAGCGTTCCAGCTCAACGGTTGCGCTGCTGACCCGAATGAGAAAGTCCCGCCGGGCATAGCTGGATGCAGGAGGGTAGAGATACAGCTGGGTGGTGCTTCCCCCCGACCAGTTGGAGACGATGTAGTCCTCTTTTGTCTTGATTGCGACGCTCATGGCGTCACCTCCTTTTGGTGTGTTGTGTCAGCGCACCTCGACGCCCAGAAAGGCCACCAGGTCGATAGCCTGTGCAGCAGTGACGATGGCGCCCTTTAAATCTCCAGCAGCTAAGCGCATGCCGGCAATCTCACAGCTGCGCAGATCCACCCCCGCAAGAGGGGTGTGCAGCAGTTGGACACGCCGCAGGTCACAGTCGCTCACAAGCAGTCCATGCAGCTTGAGCTCGCTGCAATCCGCCTCCTGAAGGGAACAGCCATTGCACTCCACAGCCTTCAGTTTGGAACCGGCAAGGCTTGCGTAGCGTAGATTGCACCCCAGCATAGCGGTGTTTTGCAGCAGGGACTGGGAGAGGTTGGTGCCCATCAGTTTACAGCTGTGCAGCTGTACCCGCTGGGTGGCCAAATCCCGCAGATTGCAGCCGGACAGGTTGCAGTTTTCCAGCAGGCAGTCGGTGAAGGAAAAGTTGTCCATTTGGCAGTCGATGAACTGGCAGCCGCGAAAGACGCAGCCGGAAAATTCCATCCGGGAACCGCTGTATCCCTCCAGCGTCTGGTTTTGGTACAGGGTGCCCTTGATCTCTTCCTCATCGGCTTGCTGGGCGAGGATCAGGTCATAGAGCAGTTGTCCGGCCCGCTGAGGGGCGGGAATATCTGGTTTTTGCAGCTGCATAGTGGGGCCTCCTTTTTCGGTTTACCCTTTGTAGACCGCGCAGTGCAGCGCGGCAAGGGAAGAAAGACGCGCGGGATTTTTTCCCGCGCGTCTTGTGCAACTATTTTACAACGATCAGATCTTTTGGATAGCTGTTGAGCACTTCGCATCCGTCTTCGGTGACCAAAACCAGATCCTCGACGCGCACACCAAATTTGCCCGGCAGGTAGATTCCCGGTTCGATGGAAAAGACCATGCCCGGTTTTGCGATGACCTCGCACTCGGAGGAAACCGGAGGCAGCTCATGTTCCTTCATGCCGATGCTGTGACCGGTGCGGTGGGTGAAGTATTCGCCGTAGCCGGCATCTTCGATGACCTTGCGGGCAGCGAGGTCGAACTCTTTAAAGGCTACGCCCGGTTTGACAGCGGCGATGGCGGCCTCATTTGCGCGGCGGACCGTCTCATAGACTTTGCGCTGTTCTTCGCTTACGGTCTTGTAAAAGACGGTGCGGGTCATATCGCACCAGTAATGGTTGAACGGAGCACCGATATCCATGACGATGCTGTCGCCTTCTTTGAGGACGGTGTTGTCGGTGCCGTGATGTGGATCGGCGCCGTTTGCACCCATACCGACAATCGAGAAGCCGAGGTGGTCGCAGCCCTTTTCCTGGAAGAAGTGTTCAACCTTGGAGGCAAGCTCCTTTTCGGTCATGCCCTCATGGATGGAATGAACAGCCATCTCCATGCAGGCGTCGTCGATGCGGGAGGCGGCGCGCATCAGCTGACGCTCTTCCTCATCCTTGTACATGGTGGCCTGCGAAACCGGTTCGGAGCCCATCACCGGTTTGACATCCGGGCGGTGATTCATCAGTCCGATCAGGAAGCGGCTGGGCCAGGTTTCATCGATGCCCAATTCTCCCGGCTGTACGGCTGCGGAGAGCTGTGCGACCGGATCGTCGCTGTCGGTGTGTTCCACCATCTCAAGTCCCGGCTGCGGCGCAACGGCAAACAGCTTGTTGCCAAAGAAGGTGATCTTGCCGTCGTCGCGGATGTACAGCGCCATCATGCGCTCCATCGGGGAAACCCAAATTCCAGTGAGGTAGTAGACTGGCTCGGTTTCGGTGACGAGGATCTGTTTTAATCCCGCCTGTTTCATGTTGTCAAGAACCTTTTGCAATCTTTGTTGGTTCATGGTAAATTCCTTCCTTTCAAAAGGGGCGGAAGCGGCCGACCCTTTTTTCTTTCATTATAGCACAACTTGGTTGAGAATCAAATGGTTGTCCCTGTAGCAAGGCAACCTTTCTGTACAAAAAAATCCTCCCCCAAGGTGGGAGAGGATTTTGCGGACAAAACTATTTGGTGCCGAAGATGCGGTCGCCGCAGTCGCCAAGACCAGGCATGATGAACTTGTCATCGTTGAGCTTTTCGTCCATAGCGGCGCAGTAAACCTGTACGTCTGGATGTGCTTCGGTCAGATGTGCCATGCCCTCTACAGAGGCGATGATGCACATAAATTTGATGTTGACGGCGCCCTTCTCTTTGAGGATGTTGATCGCCTCAACTGCGGAGCCGCCGGTAGCCAGCATTGGGTCCAGAACAATGACCTCGCGGTCGTTGATGTCGGACGGCAGTTTGCAGTAATAGGTGACTGGTTTGAGGGTCTCAGGGTCGCGGTAGATGCCAATGTGGCCAACCTTAGCCGCAGGTACCATGGTCAAAACACCCTCAAGCATGCCGATGCCAGCGCGCAGAATCGGAACAAAGGCCAGCTTTCTGCCAGCGATAATCTTGGTCTTTGCAAAGGCAACCGGAGTTTCGACCTCAACTTCTTTGAGAGGCAGGTCGCGGGTGGCCTCATAGCACATCAGCATCGAGATTTCGCCAACCAGCTCGCGGAATTCCTTTGCGCCGGTGTGTTTGTTGCGCAGAAGGGAGAGTTTGTGCTGAATCAGTGGATGGTCTAAAATCATAGGAGTCATAAACGATCGAATCCTTTCTTGTAGGTTTGGGTGTAGTGCGACAGTCTATCTAATATAAGGGCCGCACTAAAAAAATACACCTCTATTGTACAACAAATTGATCGAGAAGAAAACCTTTTTTTATCTTATTTTTTGGTGAACAGTGCAAAATCGTCAATTTACTAAAAATCGACGCCCAAAATGTCCTATTTGCCGAAATTCTCTTCGAGAGCAGTGATCTTGTCCACCCTTCTCTGATGGCGGCCGCCCTCAAATTCTGTGTGCAGGAACTCGTCGACCATCATGCAGGCAAGGCCCGGCCCGACCACTCTTCCACCGAAGCACAGGACGTTGGCGTCGTTGTGCAGGCGTGTAAATTTTGCACTAAAGCAGTCCGAGCAGCAGGCCGCGCGGATTCCCTTGACCTTGTTGGCGGCCATCGAGATGCCGATGCCGGTTCCACAAATCAAGATGCCCATCGCACACTCCCCGCTGACGATCTTGTCGCAGGCAGCCTTTGCGATGTCCGGGTAGTCTACCGATTTTTCGTCGTAGCAGCCGACATCGACAAACTCGATGCCCTGTTCCTCAAGATGTTTTCTGATCTCCTGCTTGAGCAAGAAACCGCCGTGGTCGCTTCCAATTACCAGCATTTTCATTTCCTCCGTGTTGTTATAAATTTTGTATGGCCAAAAGTAGGGCTCCTTTGCCCCGAAATGCATTATTTTGTCTGTTCCTGCTGCTTTGCCTGTTTTGCCAGCAGCTCGCGCTGAGCCTGCGGCAGCTTGAGATAGACGGGCTCCAGCGCCTCGGCGGGGATTGCCTGGATGCGGCCATCCTGCACGCCAACGAGGGCGGCCAGCCCCACGCCGTATGCGTGTTGCAGCAGCAGATGTTTGCCGGGAGTTTGCAGCGTGCGCTCGGGGTGCAGCTGCTGCATCGTTTCGATCACCAGAGCTGCGCCATCGCCGAGCACGGTGATGGGTCGCTCGGCGGGGTAGGCTGCGAGCTGTTCACACAGCTGCTGTGCCATCAGTGCGCTGTCCGGCGTCAGGCGGCACATGTGGTTATCGGCGTCAAAGCAGGCGGCGTAGACCTGTCCACAGCGCGCATCCAGCGCAGCACAGATGATGCCGTTGCGGTCGAAGAGGTTAAAGGCAAGTCCCTCCAGTGCAGAGACCGGCACACAGGGCTTTTGCAGCACCTGCGCCATGCCTTTGACAGCGGCGACGCCGATGCGCAGCCCGGTAAAGGAACCCGGCCCAACCGAAACGGCGAACAGATCTACCTCATCCAGTGTCCGGTGGCTGCAATCCAGCATCGCTTGGGCCATCGGCATGATGGTTTGGCTGTGGGTGAGTTTGGCGTCGGTATAAAACTGGGCGATCGGCCGCTGGTCCTCCAGCAGAGCGCAGGATGCAGCGGCAGATGAAGTGTCCATTGCGAAGATTTGCATGGGTGAGCCTCCTTGATGCGAAAAGATGTTACGGGCGGGTGATGGTGATTTCCCGGGCCGAATCGTCTGCGCCCTCTGGGCGGGCGATCTGTACGGTGATGGTGTTGTCTGGCAGGGCGAAGGAGATGTTCTCGCTCCACTCGATGGCCAGGATGCCGCCATAGTCCAGGTAGTCGAAAAAGCCGGTCGAATAAAGGTCCTCATAGCTCTCCACCCGGTACATATCGAAGTGAAAGAGGGCTCGTTCCCCGTTACCATATTGATGCACCAGCGAGAAGGTGGGGCTGGAGACCTGGGTCTCATCCAGCCCGAGCCCGCGGCACAGTCCCCGGGTGAAGGCGGTTTTGCCCGCACCCATGGGGCCCTTGTAGGCGATGACATCCCCGCTTTTTAAGGTGGCGGCAAATTTTGCAGCGATCTGTTCGGTCTGCGCCTCACTCTGGCTGAGAAAGGTCTGTGTTGTTCCCATCGTTTCCAAAAAGCTCCCTTCGATAGATTGGTGATGAAAAAGGGGAAAGGGAGGTTCCCGGCGGGAGCCTCCCTGAAAGACAAATCCGATTTAGAACAGGCCTTGGATGTGGCCGTCCGCGTCGATGTCGATGCGGTATGCGGCAGGGTCTTTTCCAAGTCCCGGCATGGTCATGATGGCGCCCGACAGCGCGACGACAAAGCCTGCGCCGGCAGAAACCTTTACTTCACGGATGTTCAGCTTAAATCCGGTTGGACGTCCCAGCTTGGTGGCGTCGTCGGACAGCGAATACTGGGTCTTTGCCATGCAGACTGGCAGGTTGCCGTAGCCCAGCTTTTCGATCTCGGCGATCGCTTTGCTTGCAGCCGGTGCATACTCTACGCCGTCTGCTCCGTAGATGGTCTTGGCGATAGTCTCGATCTTTTCTTTGATCGACAGGCTCAGGTCGTAGATCGGAGCGAAGTTTGCCGGCTTCTCGCAAGCTTTGACAACCTTCTCAGCCAATTCCATACCGCCCTCGCCGCCTTTTGCAAAGACATCGGACAGCGCAAATTCTACGTCGTTTTCGCGGCAGTAATTTTCCAGAACCTCGATCTCCTCGTCGGTATCGGTGAGGAAGTGGTTGATGGCGACAACAACCGGCACGCCAAACTTCTTCATGTTTTCCACATGTGCTGCCAGGTTGCAAAGGCCGGCTTTGAGTGCTTCTACGTTTGGTTTTGCGGTGTCAGCCTTCGGTACGCCGCCGTTATATTTGAGTGCGCGCAGGGTTGCAACCACAACGATAGCCGATGGAGCGATGCCGGCGTAGCGGCACTTGATGTCCATGAACTTTTCAGCGCCCAGGTCGGAGCCGAATCCAGCCTCGGTGATGGCGTAGTCGGCAAGTTTCAGGGCAAGTTTGGTTGCTCTGACCGAGTTGCAGCCGTGTGCGATGTTGGCAAATGGGCCGCCGTGCATCAGTGCAGGGGTGTTTTCCAAAGTCTGTACAAGGTTTGGCTTGATGGCGTCCTTGAGCAGGGTGGCCATTGCACCGTTGACCTTCAGGTCTTTTGCATAGACCGGTTTGTTGTCATAGGTATAAGCGACCAGGATGCGGCCCAGGCGCTCTTTCAGATCCTGCAGGTCGGCAGCCAGGCACAGGATGGCCATTACTTCGCTGGCGACGGTGATCTGGAAGCCATCTTCGCGCGGTACGCCGTTTGCTTTGCCGCCGAGTCCGACGATGGTGTTGCGCAGAGCACGGTCGTTCATATCCATGCAGCGTTTAAAGAGTACGCGGCGTGGGTCGATGCCCAGCTCGTTGCCCTGCTGCAGGTGGTTATCCAGGATGGCGCACAGCAGGTTGTTGGCGGCGGTGATGGCGTGCATGTCGCCGGTGAAGTGCAGGTTGATGTCCTCCATTGGAACTACCTGTGCATATCCGCCGCCTGCGGCGCCGCCCTTGATGCCGAATACCGGACCGAGGGATGGCTCACGCAGAGCGATGATGGCGTTTTTGCCGATCTTTTTCATCGCCTGTCCAAGGCCTACGGTAGTGGTGGTTTTGCCCTCACCGGCCGGAGTCGGGTTGATTGCGGTGACCAGTACAAGTTTGCCGTTCGGGCGATCTGCCAGGCGGTTAAAAAGGCTATCCGAAAGCTTTGCTTTATAGTGGCCGTATGGCTCAATTTCTTCCGGACGGATGCCAAGATCCGCTGCAATCTCGGTGATCGGCTTCATGGTGCACTGCTGGGCAATTTCGATGTCTGTAAGCATAATGACAGGTTCCTCCTTAATATAAAAATTCTATCAAAAGCGATTCTATGCGCTTTGCTTCCCACACAAAACTGTTGTCAGAAGGGACAATTTCAGTATAACATACTTTTGAAAATAATCAAAGAGAAAATGCGGGGCAATATTTATATATTTTATCTTGAATCCCGACAAGATTCATAATATAATAAGTAGGACTTTATACGGTAGGAAGAAAAAACAGACCAAATTTCCGATTTTTATAAGGAGTTTTTTTAGCATTATGATGAAAAATGCCCTTTCTGCCACCGGCAGATATATCAAAGCGACCGACTGGCTTTTGATGCTTTGCTGCATCGGGCTCTCTAGCTTTAGCACCCTCTTGATCTACAGCCTGTACGCAAACGGCGAGATTGGCCGTCTCAATACGGTATTGGTACAGCCCGCGATGGCGCTGTGCGGTGTGGCGGCGGCTGTGGTGCTCTCACGCATCGACTACCACCTGATGGCGCGGCTGTGGAAGTGGCACACAGCGGTGTGCTATGGACTTTTGCTGCTGCTGTTTCAGTTTGGTGTGCAGCGTGTGGAATGGGTAGACGACCGAAACTGGCTGCCGATCCCCTTTTTAGGGATCAACTTTCAGCCGTCCGAGCTGCTCAAGATCTCCTTTATCATCACCTTTGCGTACCATCTGTCCATTGTAAAGGAGAATTTAAATCGTCCAAAGCATCTGTTGGGACTGCTGCTGCACGGCGCCATTCCCTGTGTCATCATTCATTTGCAGGGCGATGACGGAACGGTGCTGGTAATTGGCACCATCTTTGCAAGTATGCTGTTTGTGGCGGGCCTTTCCTGGAAGTATATTGTTGCAGTGCTGGCCATGATTCCCCCGGCGACGGTGGTGGCGTGGAATTTTTTGCTGGATGACGACAAGAAAAACCGCATCCTTGCGGTTATCAATCCGGCGCTGGTGGATGAGGCCAGTTCCTGGCAGCAGCAGCGCGGCATCATCGCCATCGGCAACGGAGGCTTGTGGGGAAACGGCATCTTCATGGAGACCGGACAGTTCCGCTATGTGCCGGAGGTGTACAACGACTTTATTTTCACCTACATCGGTGAGGCAGTCGGCTTTATCGGCACGTTGGCGGTGCTGGCGGTGTTGGCCTTTGTGTGTATCAAGATTTTATATAACGGACTGCGTGCGGCCGACGATATGGGAAAATACATCTGCGTCGGTGTTTTTGGCATGATTGCAGTGCAGATTATCATCAACATCGGCATGTGCCTTGGCGTGCTGCCGGTCATCGGCGTCACACTGCCGTTTTTGTCGGCGGGCGGCACGTCGACCGGTACACTGTACCTTGCCATTGGCGTTGTGCTCAGCGTGTACATGCACAGCGGCAAGGACATGCTGTTTTCGTAGCGGGATAGCGTTTGGAAAGGGGCAGAAGCGATGGAGAAAAAGCCGTATGTAGGCGCGGTCATTGCTGCGGGAGGAGCGGCCAGCCGGATGCACGGAGTGGACAAGCAGCAGCTGCAAATTCAGGGGATACCGGTGCTGGTGCGCTCGATATTGGCCCTTAGCGCGGTGGAAGAAGTCAGGGAAATAGTGGTCGTTGCAAAGCCGCAGCTATTCGATACGCTGTGCGACTGGCAGGTGCGCTATCACCTTCCTCCCTTTGTACTTGCGCAGGGTGGAGATACTCGTCAGCAGTCGGTTCAGGCGGGCATCGACAAGCTGTCCGAGCAGGTGGAATTTGTTGCCATCCACGACGGCGCGCGCCCCTTTGCCACTCGGGAATTGATCCGGCGGTGTCTGGAGTGCGCTGTCCTGCACGGCGCCGCCACCGCCGCAGTCAAGGCAAAAGACACCATCAAGGTGTCGGCGCCGGACGGCTCGATTGAGGCGACCCCCGACCGAAGCCGGCTGTACCTGACCCAGACGCCGCAGATTTTTTCGCTCCCGCTCTACAAAAGGGCGGCGCAAAAGGCCGCAGAGGACGGGTTGGACTTTACTGACGACTGCCAGTTGGTGGAGCACATCGGACAGAAGGTATACCTGAGCGAGGGCGACTACAACAACATTAAGATCACGACGCCGGAGGACATCCCGCTGGCAGAGGCAATCGCCCTGCGGCAGGATGGGCCGGATAGAACAAAGGAGCGGGCAAAGATGGAGATTCGCGCAGGACACGGCTATGACGTACATCGCCTGACACAGGGCAGAAAGCTCATTTTGGGCGGGGTCACCATCCCGTATGAGAAGGGCCTTTTGGGACACTCGGATGCAGACGTGTTGGTGCATGCGGTGATGGACGCCATCCTGGGTGCGGCGGCGATGGGAGACATCGGCAGACATTTTCCAGACACCGACCCGCAGTACGAGGGCGCAGACAGCATCCAACTGCTGCGGCAGGTGGCGGCGCTGATTGCGCAAAAAGGCTTTACCATTTCCAATATTGACGCGACCATCATCGCGCAAAAACCAAAGCTCAAGGACTATATTGGGCAGATGTGTGAAAATATCGCGCTGGCCTGCGCGATCGATCCAGCATGTGTCAATGTCAAGGCCACAACCGAAGAACAACTGGGCTTTACCGGATCGGGCGAAGGAATGAGCGCGCACAGCGTCTGCATTTTGATGCGGTAAAGGCCGTAAAAGCTTCCCCAGCATACAATGGGATTGGGACACTTTGCCCCAAAATACCCAAAGGGGGAGTCACTGTGACAAAGACGGATAGAACGACCGATATTCCGGTCAGCTCCTTGACCTACGCCATCAAGGGGCAAAAGGTGCTGGAAAGACAGGGCTTTTCGGCCTGGGCCGGCCGCGATCACGACCGTGTGACCGGTTGCGGCTACAAAATTACGGTGCGCGCGGAAGGCAGCAATGCGCAGCGCGCCCGGCAAATCCTCATCGAGAACGGCATCAAACTGGCGCGCCGCTCACCTGACTCGAAGAAGGAGGGTGGTAGCCGGTGATCTATTTTGACAACGCAGCCACCACCTTCCCCAAGCCGCCCCGTGTCGTCCAGGCGGTGCAGCGGGCCATGGTGCAGTATGGGGCAAATCCCGGCCGCAGCGGGCACGACCTCTCCATCCGAACGGCAGAACAGGTCTATCGCTGCCGGGAACTGGCCGCCCAGCTCTTTCACTGCGATCCCGAGCAGGTCATTTTTACCAAAAACTGCACCGAATCGCTCAACCTTGTCCTCAAGGGCATTTTGCGCCCGGGGGATCACCTGATTATTTCGGATCTCGAACACAACGCGGTGTACCGGGTAGCGGATGCGCTGGCGCGCAGGGGCTTCATCACCTACAGCGTGGCAAAGGTGGTGCCGGACGACGCGCTGACGGTACTGCACTTTGAGCGCCTGATCCGCAAAAATACCCGCCTGATCGTCTGTACCCAGGGTTCCAACGTCTTTGGAACGCGGGTGCCGGTGGAGAAGATCGGCGCTATGGCCCATCAGCGCAGGGTGCTGATGGCGGTGGATGCCGCCCAGACGGCGGGGCTTTTGGACATTGACCTGAAGAGGGACGCCATCGATTATCTGTGTCTGCCCGGACACAAGGGGCTGTATGGCCCGATGGGAACGGGACTGCTGCTGGTCAACAGCAAAATTTTGCCTGCACCGATTCTGGAGGGAGGAACGGGCAGCCTGTCGATGCAGGCGAAGATGCCCGATTTTTTGCCCGATATGTTGGAGGCAGGTACCGTCAATGTGCCGGGAATTTTGGGCTTAGCGGAGGGAATTGCCTTTGTGCTGCGCAACACACCGCAAAAGTTGTATCAAAAAGAGATGGCGCTGTGCGGCTGCCTCTATGATGGCCTGAATGCGATCGAGGGCGTTTCCCTGTATACCCCGCGGCCGAAACTGGGAGAAAGCCTGCCGGTATTGGCGCTCAATATCGGTGCGCTCGATTCGGATCAGGCCGGGGAACAGCTCAACCGACATGGCATTGCTGTGCGCGCAGGTTTTCACTGTGCGGCGCTGGCCCACCGCAAGATGGGTACGGCAAAGGCGGGAGTCGTGCGGGCGAGCCTCGGAGCCTTCAACACGCAAAGAGAAACGGCGCAGTTTTGTGCGGCGGTGCGCTCCATTTTACGGGATGAACAGGGGAAAAATGTAGGAAATTGTAAGAAATTTTCTTAAATTTTTTCCACAGCTTTTGAAAATTTTACGCGGCCTGTTGGATTGTGCTACAAAATATGCTACAATAAAAAAAGGAAACGGGCACAGGGATCAAGGCCCTGCTGCAAAAACGCCATAAAGAGGATGGCGACAAAGAGAAGGATGATGACGATGGTAAGTGAATGGAGCCAAATCATCGGTACAGTCAAGGCAATTGGCATATGGGATTTTGTGGACATTGCGATTGTCGCGGTGCTGATCTACCAGGTAATCAAGCTGATTCGGGAAACCCGCGCGATGCAGCTGGCGAAGGGCTTGATTTTATTGCTGCTCATGTATTTTGTGGCGTACAATCTGAATATGAAGACGGTGCGCTTTATCATGCAAAATCTGGTGGCAACCGGTGTCCTGGCGCTGGTCATCATCTTCCAGCCGGAGCTGCGGCGCATGTTGGAGCACGTCGCACAGACCCGCTTTAACAAGATCAATATTTTCCAGTCCTCGCAGGAAAAGGACAACGAATTGATGCAGATTTGGGATGAGTCGATCACCACCATCGCAAATGCCTGTGAATATCTTTCCCGGACCAAAACCGGTGCGCTGATCGTCTTTGAGCGGCAAACCAAGCTCGGAGAGATCATCAAGACCGGAACGGTGGTGGACGCTGCCCCCAGTGTGGAGCTGATCGGCAACCTGTTTTTTGTCAATTCCCCGCTGCATGACGGCGCCATGATTATCCGCGATGGGCGCATCTGTGCTTCCGGCTGTTTTTTGCCGCTGAGCCAGAACTACACCATCAGCAAGGAGATGGGCACCCGGCACCGCGCTGCGCTGGGCATGAGCGAAAACTCCGATGCAGTGATTGTGGTGGTGTCGGAAGAAACCGGCACCATCTCGATTGCACAGGGCGGTGTGATCGAGCGCAACTTCAATATCCCACAGCTGGAGACCCGGCTGCGCCATGAGATTATGCACAAGAGCGAGGAAGAACAGCCAAAGGAGAGCAGCGTCAAGGCGCTGCTGCGCAAGGTGAAGAGATAAACCTCGGCAGGGAGATTGGAGAAAGATGAACAAGCAGATAAAAAAAGAATCTATCTTTAACAATAAGACTTTTTTGATGGTGCTCTCGCTGATTATGGCCTTCCTCGCGTGGATTTTTGTCTCGCTGGACAGCAACGACACCAAAGGCAGGACCTTCACCGGCATTTCGGTGGATATGGAGGAGGCGGAGGACACCATCAGCGATTTAGGGCTGAGCGTCATCGCAGCGGATGTGCCGCGCGTCTCGGTTCGGGTGGAGGGCGTGACCTATGCCATCGGCAACCTTGACTCCTCGGATATCCGCATCTACCCGGATGTCTCGCAGGTAGATACTGCCGGAACCCACACCGTTCCGCTGTTGGGCGAGATCGCCGATACCAATTCCGGCAATGTGCACATCGTGGAGATCTCTCCTTCCAGCGTGCAGATGAAGTTTGACAGCTTGCAGACCGTCTCGATGGATATCCGCGCACGCCTGACCGGATACAGCGTGCCGGAGGACGAATATCTGATTCGGGACGTCACCGTCACTCCGCGGTCGGTCGAACTGACCGGTCCGGCCGACGAATTGAATCGGATCAGCCAGTGTATTGTGGAGCAGGAGATTGACGAGGAGCTCACCAGCAGCTATACCACTACCCTGCCGCTGAAATTCCTGGATGCGGACGGCAATGAGGTGGATCTCACCTACACCACCACCGACATTACCGAAGCCAAGGTGACGCTGCCCATCCTGAAGAAGAAGGAAGTGCCGGTTACGGTCAGCTTCATCAATGTCCCGGAAGGCTTCCCGGTAAACCAGCTCAAATTTGAATTCTCAAACGAGAGCATCGAGGTGGCGGGACCAGAAAGCAGCATCGACCAATATCGAGAGATCTCGCTCGGACAGATTGATGTGCGGACCTTGAACCTCAACAGCACCTTCTCTTTCTCAGTTCAGCTGCCCGCAGGTTTTGTCAACACCGAAAACGTGCAGAGCGTATTGGTTAAGCTGGATTCTACCGGAATGGTGGAGAAGAGCTTTAACATCGACAACATCCTTGTAGAGAATATACCGCTCAACTATGAGGTGGAAGTGACCACCCAACAGATCAACAATGTGCGGATCATCGGCACCCAATCGATTGTGGATGGTCTGGTTGCCGGAGACATCGTGGCAACCATCGACCTCGGGGAGAGCTCCAGCATCGCCTCCGGACAGATCGAACTGCCGGTGAAGATCACCATCCCCAATAAAGGATTGGTTTGGGCAAGCGGCAACTACCGTGCCATCATCTCCATTCAGCCGGCGGCAGAAGAGGCAGTGGAGACCTCGGCAGGTGAAACGACACAGACCGAATAAGATTTTGTACCCTTGTGGCAGAGCGAGGGGGCTTTGTCCCCCTCGCTCCCTTTGTGTTTAAGGGCTTGCTATCGACCCAAGTGTGTGTTGGAGGGGACAACCGAAAGGAGTTTTGTATGGCCATCATCGTATCGCAGGTAAAGATCAAATTGGAGGAAGCTGCCGGTCACGCGCAGCTGTTTGCTGCGGCCAGAAAGCAGGCCCACCTGCACCCATCCGAGATCGAAAAGGAATATCTGGTCAAAACCAGCGTGGATGCCAGAAAACAGGACAACATCCTGTTGGTCAGCTCGGTCGGTTTTGAGCTGAAGGACCCGCACAAGGAGGTGGAGGTTCTTGCCCGTCAGAAGGGCAGGGCGGCCGAGCAGGTCAAGATACAGCACAGTCCCGACATCACCTTTTTACACGGGGACAAAAAGCTTGCGCATCCGCCGGTAGTGGTCGGCTTTGGACCTGCGGGAATGTTCGCGGGGCTGTGCCTTGCAAGAGAGGGGTATCGGCCGGTCATCATAGAACGCGGTGCGGATGTGGACAGCAGAGTGCAGGCGGTGGAACGCTTTTGGAGGGAGCGGCAGCTGGACCCCTCTACCAACGTACAGTTTGGAGAAGGGGGTGCTGGCACCTTCTCCGACGGCAAGCTTACCACCCGCATCAACGATCCGCTCTGCTCCTTCATCTTGGAAGAGATGATTCGGCACGGGGCACCGGAGGAGATCCGGTACCGGCAAAAGCCGCATGTCGGCACCGATTTGCTCAGAGGGATTGTCAAATCCATCCGTGAGGAGATTATCCGGCTGGGTGGTCAGGTGCACTTTGGGGTGAAGATGGAGAAGCTGATGCTGGAAAATGGACGGGTGTGCGGTGTGCGAACCAGTCAGGGAGAGATCCCAGCCGAAGCGGTGATTGTGGCCATCGGGCACAGCGCGCGGGACACCTTTGCCGAACTGAGCGCACAACAGGTATTTTTGGAGCCGAAGCCCTTTTCGGTCGGCGTGCGCATTGAGCAGCGTCAGCAGGTCATCGACTATGGACTTTATGGGGCGCATGCCGGGCATCCACTCCTGCCAAAGGGGGAGTACCAGCTTTCCTGGAGGGACAAGGAGGGCCGCGGCGTGTACACCTTCTGCATGTGTCCGGGCGGCTTTGTGGTGGCATCTTCCTCAGAAGAGGACACGGTGGTCACCAACGGCATGAGCGAGTATGCCCGCGACGGCGAAAATGCCAATTCTGCGCTGGTAGTTTCGGTGGACGCGCGCGACTACGGCCAGGGGCCGCTGGCAGGGGTAGGCTTCCAGCGACAGCTGGAACAGAGGGCCTTTGTGCTTGGTGGGTCGGACTACCGCGCACCGGCACAGTCGGTCAAAAGCTTTTTGGAAGAAAGCACCCCCGACCTCGCCAAGTCCAGTGTGACCCCGACCTTTTCCTGCGGGGTAAAGGAGGCGGCTCTGCGCAGCTTGTTCCCCGAGACGATCAATCGGATGTTGGGGGAGGGGCTGCGGCGCTTTAACCACAAGCTGCCGGGCTTTGCCGACGCCGATGCCATCATGACCGGGGTAGAAACCAGAACTTCCTCGCCGGTGCGCATTACGCGCAGCGCAGAGACGTTGCAGGCGATAGGGATTGCGGGTTTGTACCCGTGCGGCGAAGGAGCTGGATATGCTGGCGGCATTATGAGTGCGGCGGTAGATGGAGTGAAGGTCGCAAAAAAAATCATCTCGCTGTATCGGGAATGATGGGGATAGGTTGCATAAAATTGTAATATATGTTACAATTTTATCTGCGCTGCCCATCCAACAGGCGCGCCCAAAATGATTGTGGGAGTGTGGACAGATGAAAACGAGATCGAAAAGCAAGGATTTGACCCTGATGGGTCTGTTTGCTGCCCTGACAGCAGTGGGAGCATTTATCACCATCCCGGTGCCGCCGGTGCCCTTTACGCTGCAAATCTTCTTTGCCATCCTTTCCGGAGCGCTGCTGGGTTCGCGACGCGGGGCAACCAGTGTTGGAGTCTATGTGCTGCTGGGGCTGTGCGGGCTGCCGGTATTCACCAAAGGCGCAGGTCCTTCCTATATTTTCCAGCCTACCTTCGGTTACCTTCTGGGATTTATTCTGGGGGCATGGGTGTGCGGCAAGATCACCGAATCCCGCTCCAAAACCTTTGGCACCATGCTGCTGGGATGCTTGGCGGGGGCGCTGGCAAACTTTGTTGTGGGTATGGCGTACTTTTATGTGATCCAGAATCTCTATCTGGGGCAACAGATGGGGCTGTGGTCGATTTTATATTCGAGCTTTCTTATCTTTCTCCCTGCCGACGGGGTACTGATGGTGTTGGCGGCATATCTGGCCAAAAGGCTGCACCAAAGCCATGTCTTAGATTAGAATCATCTGTCCGGGAAAAAGACAAAAAACGCTTGTCACCGATGGGACAAGCGTGGTATGATAAAAAGAAGGAAGGATCAGCGGTAAAGGAGCGAACACGATGAAAAGATTGCAGTTTATATCGCTGCTGCTGGCTTTGTCCCTGGCGCTTGGAGGATGCAGCGGCCTGACAGTGGGCCAATCCGAGCAGCAGAGCGGACAGCAGGATACCCAGACACAGACGGTGGGAGAGTCCCAGCAAGCCGAACAGCCGCTCTCCAACGAGCACATCCCGACCGAGTTGGAAAGCGAGGGAGTCTTTGTGCAGCACTGGCAGGATTGGGACAGAGCGTCTCTGCCCTCCCAATATCTGATGGAGCTGGACGATACCGCCCTGATGCTCATCGAGCAGGTACAAAATGTCTGCGCAGATGCTGCCCCAGCCGATCTGTTCGACGGCATTGAGCACGCAAGCGTCAATGCGCTGTTGCAGGTGGCACTGGAAAAAACGCCGGCTATCGATTTCCCGATTCAGATTGAGCGCAATGAGGACGGGGAGATCGTCGCACAGAGCGAAGAATACCCCGATCATGTGTTGACCAATCTCCTGCGAAACGAACAGGAAGAGGGCAGAGATCTGCGGGAGTTCTACTATCAGGAGGACGTCACAGCGGTCTATGCGCGGTTGTTTGGCGAAGGAAGGACACTTTCCTTCCAGGACCTTTGTCCGCAGTACTACTACTACGCGCGGGAAGGTGTCTTTGCGCACAAGGGTGAGCGGACACCGGTGGATGTTTGGCCGATGATGGTGGACTATCACGACGGGACCAGCGTAGTGACGGCAGATCTGCTCTTGACACAGAACACCGGCACAGACAATCCGTTGCAATACACCCGCTCAGACGGCGGGCTTGTGGAGCTGACGGCGGACAACTACCAGCAGATGCTGGCGGGGGAGCCGGTTTATCGCTTCAGCTTCGCCAAAGCCCAGGACGGCACCCTGACCCTGACGGGAATCCGGCAGGTGGGCGTGCTCAACGACAGCTGTGATGCCGTAATCGATGCCGACGAGCCGGTTTCGCAGGATGGGCCCGAACTGGAGACGCCGGAGCGAATGATGATTTCTTCGGCGGATATGGAGTTCGAGGTGGATTTGCAGAAGGAATATGAGGGCACGACGGCGGTAAACTATCTGCTGGACCTGCTGGAAGGCGCCAGGGCGGTCGACACCTCGGTGACCGATGAGGTGCTTGCAGGCAGCGGAGCCCGGACGCTGACGATGACCTTGAGCTACAGCGGTGGAGAGACGGTCGTTTTGAACATTCTCAGTCAGGGTTATCTGCCCGGCATTGCAGCAAGTTACATGACCTTCAGCATCGGCTCTGAACAATACGTCATCGAACAGAGTGGCTATACCGACTTTTCTGCCTGCATCAACAACTGCAAGTTGTCTTAGCAG
>ENA-OYXB01000166-OYXB01000166.1-human-gut-metagenome-genome-assembly--contig:-NODE-166-length-25938-cov-7.010432_pt1 | contig 25938 bp, 21 predicted proteins | sample MGYA00244176_ERZ653409 | MGnify/ENA primary metagenome ERZ653409 (study PRJEB26926, sample SAMN06164912) | human gut metagenome | biome: ENVO:00009003; feature: ENVO:2100002; material: ENVO:00002003... | reverse complement strand
AAACCCGCATGAAATCAGGATTTTTTCTGGTTACTAACATTATTTCACAGGTTCCGTGGATAGTACTGATTACACGCTTGCCAAAAAGTTTTGGTATCCAACAGAAAAAGGCAGGACCTTCTGCATGGATATGCACCACATCGTATCTTCCAAATGCACTATAAAGTGCTGCGAAAAAAGATGAGCTTACCGCCGCAAGTCCCCCTGATGTCAAGATAGGGGCAACAAATTTCTCAAAAAAGGCAAAAAAATAAGCCCCACAAGGTTTTTCTGACAATTTTTTGAATCATCAGAGCCTTGTGGGGCTATCTGTCATTTTATGCTATTTTGTTTTATACCGCCTGCAATGGGGTATCTTCCATCACTTTCTTAAACTGTTCAACAGTCATTTTAGCTTTCGTTGCAGCACGTTCCAGCGACAAATCACCTTCTCGAACAAGCTGAACCAGCATCCGAATTTCACCAATTTCGATGCCCTCCTGCCTTACGCCCTGACTAAGATTGCACACTTCAAGCACCTCTCTTTCCAGTTCTTCGCTCATTGCAATGCCAAACTCTTCTTTCAGAATCTTCTTCTCCGAACTCGACCTTGTGGAAGATAACAGCACTTCCATGAATTTCAGGATTCCTTTGTGATTCTCCGTCCCTGGCTTGCCTAAGCAAATCATTACAACGCTCATCAAATCGTAGTTTTCGGTTTCTTCCTGCACTTCTCCAATCAACTGTTCCGGTTTAATGGAGTACCGGGTAAGCGTGTTTTCAAAACCATCTGACGGCTGGGTACAAATCCAAATCGAATAGACCTTACGAATTTTCCCGTATTCGGATTTTGTAAAAATCGGGCCGTGCTGTGCAGAAATCATTCTGCTACAATAATAGATTGCCCGTTTCGTCAATGGGTATTCCGGCTTGAATTTTGTCTGTGCTTCCACATTGATAATCAGACGAATGACTTCTTCCTGTTCTGTGCTGTCCGCAGATTTCGGTGCGATTGCGTCAAAGCGAACATCGTAGAACAATGTTTCCTCGGTCAGCGTAGAATCCTCGTTGTTACTGCCCTTGATTACATCTGTTGACTTTTTGGGTCTGTTCGTATCATCGACATGAACACCAACAGAACCAACCTCCGGGGTTCCCTCGATGTATTTCTCAACAATATCATCTACGGTACAATCGCTGTATTCATTCACACAGCCTTTCATGATCTGTGCCAGAATCTGTTTGTTTGCCAACAGCTTTTTCGCTGTTCTGTCATATCTCGAATCATACTCTGTCTGATCTATCGTGTGGGCAAGCTAATTTTCCACTGTGCCTTGCTTTTCCATCGGCATTCACTTTCTCGCAGTAGATTCAACAAGAGCGTAAACTCTCCTATTGTGCTTCCATCTTACCATAATTCACCGCCCGCATCAAGCGACTAACTGTAAACTTTTCTTGCGTGGAGTTGTCCATATTATCGCATTCTTCGCCACTGTTATATCATGGACAACTAATTATTCTGGAACCAACTGATGTAAGATTCACATTTTCAGTCAGCACTCTCCCGTTTTCTATCTGCATCGCATCCGTTATCTTAAACGAAACAAGCCGCTGCTGTGGAAAAGCTCTTCCGAGCAGCCGATAGGACATTTTCTTGTCCCACCCAGAATCCCCGTAAATCATGCGAACCAATGCCATACACTTGATTTCATCGCTATTGGATTCATCCGGCTTTCCCACACGATGCGCTCCTGATTCTTCTGCTCCACACGCCTGTACAGCTATCTGTTTCATTTTGCGATTATACAGAAACCGATAGTGTGACGGCCATTCTAACGCTTCCAGCGTTTTTCTGAAGACCGTGATTCGTCCCTCTTCCTCGCAGAAACTCATGCCAAGTCCTGCCTGTTGCTCCGTTTTCTGTTCTGTTTTCTGCATACTGCTCACCTCCCGCAAATGGACAGACTATTCACTTATGCAACCGGCAATCAGTCCTTTCCAGCTTCAGGAACGATCTTTCCTGTTAGAATCCCCATTGACACATACCCATCCATTTGCTGGACTTCAGATTCTTTTCGGTGTTCTTCCACAGGCACACCAAAAGTTCCCACAATATCATCTGGGTAGAATCCTTTGCGGCTATCCACAGGTTTTGTTGCTGCAGTATTATCCTGCGAATCTGCTGCATTCTTTTTTCTTCTCTGTCCCTCATGGAAAATTTCTGGCACAAGAAGATCAAAAACATACAAAGTTTCACCCTCAAATGTAATCCTGTACCCTAACATTTTATATCGGCACTCGCTGTCCCATCCCATTTCTTGATAAACTAAAGTCGCAAATGGCTTGCAGGACATCTTCCGGCTTTTGCGCTTATCCGGTTTTGCCACGCACCAACGCAGAGCGTCCTTGTCATTTTCATCACACCCACGAACAACGATACGCTTCAAATCATTGTTGAACATGACATGAACGTAGACCACATCCTCCAGCCCTGTGATACAGGCTGTATTGAATGTGATACTATCTTTACGAATCACGATTGCTGGGTCACGCAGATGGGCGAACAGTTCCTTTCGCACGACCTGGTAGCCATCATACGAAAAGGCACTTTCCAGTTCTTCCGCCCGTGCGTCTCTATCATCCTGCACAATCTCCTTCTCTGGCGGCATGATTGTTGTGTTTTCTTCATTCATCTATAATCAGTCCATCCTTCCATTATCTTCTCCGCTTCATGGAGCAACTTATTTAGACTTTTTGCCGTAAATATGTTCATTTCCTCTATCTCCGACGCAGGACGAAATACATCCCAGTTTCCGGCATAATGCTCCTGCCGTAAGATACCCACCTGCGCAATACTTGTAATCGGCTGTCCAAATGTCCCAGCCCACTCTGGTGGGAAAATGTAAATCTTCTTTCTGACCGTTTCGCCCTCATCTTCTTCGGTGTTTTCCTTTGGAGGCAGAACGATTTCTTCCACCTTAATCATTTCAGGCTCATCAAATGCGAACAGCATCATTTTGTTATCGCCCTGTTCCAAAAACTGACCACGAAACCGATAACGCAAATCCTCATCCCATTCCATGATGTCAAATAAAGTCTTTGCAAGTCCACGACAGCCCAAAGTGCTTGCACACCAACGTCCCTCTTTCAGTCTGCCCCAACGGATCGCGTTTGGATTATTCTTGTTACAGGGGCGAATGGCAATGCAGCGTTCAACAGAATTTAACAGCAGCTCCACATATTCAACATTTTCAAACTTTTTCAAGCAAGCGGTGTTAAAGCGCAATCGTCCATTAGAAATCGTCATGGCCGGATTCTGCATGGTAGAAAAATACTGTGCCCTGACCACTTCATAGCCCGTCAGATCAAGACGCTTTTTCACATCCGCAGTAACAGTGACATCCGGTTCTTTCATCACGCTTTCAGAGGCTTCCCTGTATTCTTCTGCCGAAAAACCTGTCCAATCCTTATCAAAAGGCACATATCCTCGCAAAATCCCATCTTCAACCACGCTTAACACGGGCAAGGGTCTGTTTTTCTTTGAATAATTGCGGGATGCCCGCAGATGATTGGCTGCATTGAAAACTTCTCTGGAAACAATGGCTTCATGGTGATTCTTCTGCCTGTACTGTGTCCGGTCATTATTGTTTTTCTTTGATTTATGTGTCAAAAAGTTCGGTGTAAAGGTCTTTCTTGCCAGTACATCACCACAATGGCGCTCATTTGCCAGAACACCTGCAAGTGTACCGGGATTCCACTCCACACGCCCCAGCTTCGTCTTACGGCTATACTCCATCAAAAGGGTTGCAATTTCCGTAAGCGAATATCCATTCAGGTACAGGTAGTAAATCACCTTTACTGTCTGCGCTTCCTCCGGGTTAATTACAAGGTTGCCTTCCTCGTCTTTATCGTGTCCAAGCAATGCAGGGGTCAGGAACAAGCCACGGCTGAACCGCCGATCAATCGACCAGTTCATAATGATAGATTTGGAATGCGATTCTTCCTCTGCCACAGATGCCAGAATCGTCAAAATCATGCGTCCATTGCTGTCCAGCGTATAGATATTATCCGCTTCAAATTTCACACCCACAGGCGGATTCAGATTTTTCAGAAGTTCAATCACAGAAAGGCAATCAACGATATTTCGAGCGAAACGGGCAATGGATTTTGTAAGAACGAGGTCAATCTTGCCTGCCTTGCAGTCCTCAATCAACTGCTGCATCCCTTTTCGGTGTTCCAGAGATGTGCCGCTAATGCCCTCATCCGCATAGATTCCAACAAATACCCATCCCGGCTGTGCCTGAATATAATCCGTATAATAGTTTTTCTGAAGTTCATACGAAGAAGTCTGTTCATCATTATCGGTGGAAACACGGATATATGCTGCCACACGCCGAATCACAGAACTCGTTTCCAAATCTTCTATGATTTTGGCAGGGATGACCTCCAATTCTGATATATCCACGCCCTTATAACGGTCTCTGATTTTTTGCTTACGGTCTACTGCTTCTACTTCACCGATAATCATGTACTTTTCCTCATTCTCCCGTATGGATGCTCCAATACCATTGTCGCATCTTCCGATAACTTCGGATAGCGAGTTCTTTCTTCGTATTTTCTGCGGTTCTACGGCTGATTCCTTCATCTTTCATCCGCATATAGATTTCTCTTGCACTCATATCGCCATCAGAAAGCAACTTTTTTATCAGATATGCTGCCTTTTCTGTTTTTGACGCAAATTCCGGCACTTCAGGTTCTGCCGATGGAATGGATGCACTCCGGCACTCCAGCCATTGAAAACCTGTCTCTGCTGTTATGGAAAATCGGATTTCTCCATCCGACGGAGCTAGACTGTTCTTTATCTGCCGGACAATGCGTATATTCGCATCTTCCGAGTCACGCTCCACCTGCAAAACGCTTCGAGCTGCCGCCACAACATCTATACTGCCAAGACTCCGATACAGACCTTTCGTTCCCTCTTTCTTATTGAGGTGACCAATCAGTACAATAGCACAATCATAAACTGATGCCCACATTCCAAGTCTCTGCATCAGCTTTCTGGCTCTCCCTGCAATCTGGAGATCAGAATCGCTCCCTAAATACGCCTGAATCGGGTCTATGACTACAAGCCATGGGCGAAATTCTATAATTGCCTGCCGGATGCGCTCATCATCCAATGTCAAACCGCTGTATGTTTCTTCATTGATAAAAGCTACTTTTCTACAATCTGCGCCGCATCTTTCCAGTCTGGGTTTAATGGTATCTGATACTCCATCTTCCGAACACTGGTAGATAACCCTCTGCGGCATCCCAACAGGCTTTCCATCCGGTGTTTTCCCACCCTTAGAAAGTTCCGCAATCAGATTCATCATCATGGTTGATTTTCCATCGCCGGGATCGCCTTGTAGCAATGTTATCTTTCCCACTGCAATGAATGGATACCACAACCAGCGAACAGAAGTTGCCTGTACATCACTATATAATGTAAGAATTCCTTTTTCTATCTTGTCTGCCATCGTCTCACCTTCCTATTCGCAGTCTTTTCCCACTTCTATTATAAAGCATTTGTTGCGTTTTGACTGCTACCCATCAGGTAGCATGAGTTGCTTTTTGCTACCTGATGGGTAGCAAAATATCCTAAGACCACAGAGCAGCTAGCAGTGTGTCCCTTTGCGGTCTTAGAACCTTTGATATAGAGTTGCTCTGCCTACCATCATGCGAGATAATTGTACTGCCTTATGCGGGGAATCATAAGGAGAAAAGCACATGGCTACTGATTATAAAGCTTTGGGCAAGCGCATTTCAAATGCCCGAAAACAAGCTGGTATCACGCAAGAGGCCCTTGGAGAGCAGCTTAACATGACACGAAAACATATTAGCGTAATCGAATCCGCTATCAAACGCCCAAGTCTTGATGCACTGGTTGATATTGCCAATGCTCTTGACGTATCGACTGATGATTTGCTGGTAGATAGTTTGATGCACTCGACTTCAACCTCAAATTCCGAAATTCACCGTCTTCTCTTGGACTGCAATGAAATCGAACAGGAAATTCTCACTCGGATGGTAAGAGAGATGAAAGCCATACTGTACGGTTTGGGAATCTGATTTTGTAGCCCGCTGATCATATAACAAAAAAGCCCGCATAAGACACAGCTGCACTTCGGATTACACCGGGGTGCTGTCTGTGGCTTATGCGGTCAAAGTCATTCCTACGGAATGAAATGCCCGCCTGATCGAGAAGATTTACGAATCCTCTCAACCAGACGGGCATTCTTTTTGCTCACCTTGCTGTTTCTATGCAGTTATGCGCCATACTTTTCCAATGCTCTCCGAATCACATCCTCACAGTTAAACTCAACTTTCATCGTCTGATCGTCATACAGATAAACCATGCTGACAAAAGCATCTACACATTCCTTGGTCAGACCGCCTATGTATGTTTTTTGACTTGCCTGCTTTGTCAGGTTGCGGATTTCTTCATCCAGTTCATCGGCACACTCCTGTTCTTCCTTTTCTGTCCGTATGCTATCCTGCAATGCAGCCAGTTTTTCCGAAAGGGTCTTTTTCTTTTCTATGTACACATCTCGCCGCAGCACACCGTCTGCATACGATTCATATAGTTTGATTTGCTCTACCCGAATGGCTTCTGCTTGCTTTTCCAAGTCCTCAATGTCCATGCAGCGCACCGTGACAGACTGCTTTTCCTGCATTCCCTGATTTACCACATCCAGCGCATAGAATACTGTTTTTATCGCACGAGCCACTTTTGCGTTCACAGAATATTCTCTGTAATAGCCGCCGTAGCATTTAGAGAACTTTCCGGCTGACCGTTTATAGCCGCAATAGAAAACCATTTCTCCATACTGCCTTTCGTGGCGAAGCTGCCGATTACAGTTTCCGCAGCAAATCTTTCCTTTTAACACGAAATCATCACCTACCTTATACTGAATTGGGGTCACGTTACGGATCGCTTTCTGTGCCTGATAGTATTCATCTCTTGTCACGATGGCTGCATGAGCGTTTTCTGCGATGATCCACTTATCCTCCGGGAGCGTCCGAACAGATGTAGTGTTTACGTCAATTTTCTTTCTTCTCCCCATAACCAGCGCACCAGTGTATTCATACCGTCTAAGGATTCTCCATACGATTGCTGCGTTCCATAACATTTCACTATCCGGGGCAATAATAGGATTGCTGCCCATCAGCAGATTCTTTCGTTTCGCATACAATCCCGGCGTAGGAAGATTTAATTCGTTCATGCCATAGGCGATCTGCGTTGTATTGCGGCCGGACAATGCTAATTCAAATACTTTTTTCACGCAGGGTGCTGCCTCCGGGTCAATCTCCCACCGCTGCCCACCTTTCTTGTTCCACACATATCCAAAAGGAACATTCGTGCAGGTGGCTTTCCCGTTCTTCCAGTTCGTTTCCAGAGCAGCCCGAATCTTTTTCGCAATATCCCGGCTATACATATTATTCACCAGATTGCTGACCGCCACTTCGATTCCCGGCGTTCCGTTGTTCAGTTTCATGCTGTCAAAAGAATTATTCACAGCAATAAACCGAACTCCCATCAACGGAAAAATCTGTTCAATGTAATCGCCAACACCGATATAGTCACGACCAAGGCGGGATAAATCCTTTACCACGATGACTTTTATATCGCCCTGCTTCAAATCCACAATCATTTTCTGAAAAGCCGGACGATTAAAATTTGTTCCAGTATAGCCATCATCTACATATTCTACAATTTCGCCAAATAAATCTTCCTGCTTCCCAATGTAATCGTGGAGCAGCATCCGTTGGTTCTCAATGCTGTTACTTTCATCCTTGCTGCCCTTTTTCAAATCTCCGTCTGCCAATGATAAGCGGAGATAGATTGCAATTTTATCATTCATTCTGAACCTCCGACATGATTGCAAGCACTTCCTGATATGGGTCGCTACACTTAAATTCGACCTCCACAGAATTGTCCATTCCTACATAGATTCTCTTGATAAGTTCATGCACCAGTTCTTCATCAAATTCATTTTGATTCAGAATCCCGCGCATCCGCTCCATCTGCGCATCGCAGATTTTGATTCTCTTTTCCAGCTCCAATGCACGTTGACGCTGCTTTTGCAGTTCATGTTCCAACCGCTGCTTTTCTGCTATGTAGTGTTCCTTTAGCTGACTATATTCATCTTCGTCCAGAATTTCAGCTTTATAGTCCTCATATAAGCGCAACCGCCGTTCTTCAGCTTCCTGAATCCGAAACAGGATAGAGTTTTCTTTCATCTTGATTGAACGGACAGAATCCAGATTGCTGCCGCGCATCATGTCTTTTACCAGCTTTTCTTCTTCACACATGGTAGACACCAGATGATGAATCTGATCCATCGCCACCATCATCAGCATTTTCTCCGGCACCGCATGATAGGCACAGGGAGTCGTGTTCTTCTTTCTTTTGCAAATGAACACTCCATAGTGCGTTTCCTTCACCGTACCATGCACACGCCGTTCAAACGTCATGTTGCGTCTGCAGCAGCCACAGTAAACCATTCCCGATAGATGGTTATAACACTTCTCTCTGGTTGCTTTGGAACGAGCCATCGCCCTTTCCCGTTTTTCCTTATTCTGCTCCCGCCGTGCCTGTACTTTTTCAAAATCCGATTTCAGAATGATTGCTTCATGAGCGTTTTCAACAATATGCCATTCCTTCTTTTCCACAGGATGGAGGCCAATCCCTTTGTATGATGCAGTTTGCGTTTTCCCAGATACCAGTTCGCCAATATAGGCACTGCTGTTTAAAATACGAAGAACCGTACTGGGATGCCATTTATTATAGGTAGGGTCATCTCCCTCATGTAATTTGCGATTCAGCCGTTCGTTCGGCCTTGCCACTTCTAAAAATTCCAACCTGCGGGCAATTTCGTTTGTACTCACTCCTGCAAGATACCATTGATAGATCAGTTTGACCCACTTCGCATCCTCAGTCGCTTCAAACTTATTTCCCTGTTGGTTCAACTGATAGCCATACGGGGTACACCACGATGTAGGGATTCCCTTTTCGCGGCGCATCTGGTAACTAAGGCTGATTTTCTTTGAAATGTCCTTAGCGTACAAGCTGTTTACCATGTTCTTGATGGGAACCGCAAGACTATCCACATCCGACTGCCGGATGTTGTCAAAATCATCGTTGATGGCGATAAAGCGAACATGGAGCATCGGGAAAATAGTTTCCAGATAGCTTCCCGTTTCGATATAGTCACGACCAAATCGAGATAAGTCCTTCACAACGATGCACTGAATTTTGCCTGTCCGTATATCCTGCATCATACGCTCAAATTCTGGTCGGTCAAAACGTGTTCCCGTAAAACCGTTGTCTGCATAGGTATCGGTCAGCGTCAATTCCGGGTTTTCCCTGATATAATTATGAATTTGCAAAATCTGTGTGTGCAGGGAATCTTCTGTTTCATGCCCGCCGTTCTCAACCGACAGCCGCGCATACGCTGCCGTGCGCAGAAGTTCTTTTTCGTTTTGCTGTACGGCCTCCTGCGCAGCGGCCTGCGGCATCAGATTCTTTCTACTCTTTCTTGCCATTACAATCTTCCTCTCCGTTGTTCAGCCATTCTTCCGGGAAGAATCCCTTCCACTCACTTTCTTGTAGGATCACTTCTACCTGTTCAAAATCTACGATCCATACATGGTCAAGCCATTCTTTAAGATGTGTGCGCTCCAATTTTTCAGGAATTGAAATCGCTCGGAACTTCATCAACCAGGGATTCCCATGGCTAAATGCTTTTTCTATGTCATTAACAGCCAGCATTACTTTTTTAAAAGCTGCTTCCTGCTTCTGGACCGCCACCTGATACTGATGTTCATACTCCTCTACCTGTTCTAGTGAAATTGATTCCTGCTCGTATTCCCGATAAACCGCTGTTCGTTCATCGTCCTTGGCCATCAAGCGAGCAACGATCTCATTTGCCTTTTTTCTGTACTGCAACAGTCCAGCATCCATGCACTGCTTGACTTTCTCAGGATTCAAGTCCAGCACCCTATCAATATGCGCAGCTTGCATTTTTTCTTTTTCCAAAGCTGAAAGAATCTCTCGAAAGATTTTCTCGCTTTCGATGAAAGGGGCTTTTCCAGAGAAGCATCTATACCCCTTGTCAAACGAATAGATTTGACGGCTTTCATCTTCTGATGTTCTGCACAGCAGACCTTTTCCGCTTTCCTTGTCATAGATTTTTTTGAAGAGCAGATTTGGTTTTTTTCGAGCCTTTTTTCTCGAAGGCAACCTCGTAGATTCCAACTTTTTCTGGGCTTTCTGAAATTCCGTCTTTGAAACAATCGCCGGAACCTCCAATTCTCGCTTTGCCTTTGCCAGTGTCAGCGTACACTTTCCGATATAGAGTGGATTTTTCAAAATCGAGCGAATTGTTGAATCCGGCCACTTGATTTTTGTTCTTGATCTTTTTTTCTTTGCCATCTGGATTTGTGGAGATGGAACGCCCTGTGCCTCCAATGCTCTTGCGATTTCCGGGATTTTCATATCTTCCAGATACATCTGAAAAATCAGCTTTACAACCTGTGCGCTCTCAGGATTAAGAACAAGGTTTCTGCGATTTTCCGACAGCGCATAACCATATTTAGCCTGTCGATGGGTCAGTGTACCTTCTTCAAAGTGATTTTGGCGATTGGTAATAAATTCCGAACGAATCTTATCAATGGTCTTTTCATTGAAATACTTTGCAACTTCTTCGGCAGTTTTATCTGCACTGCAAAAGTCATCTTCCACAACTGCAAATTGGATACCAAGCGGATAGAACGTCCTCTGCAGTGCTTCAATGGCAAACGGAAGGGTTCTTCCACAGCGGAAGATAGAATCCACAGCAACCGCATCAAATTTCCGAGCCATCCCATCCTGTACCAATTTGTCAAAGCCCTCTGTGGCTTCTGCTGTTCTCTTGCGGTCACTGTATTTTTCGGATACGCTGCACCCACGCTTTTTTAGATACCGCGCAATTCGTTCATTCTGTTCCGCAATCGTATTGGACGGATTTTCTTCTCCGATTCTACTGGAGATTGACCTTGTATAGCTGACCCATTTCATTCCTCTGCCACCTCATTTCCATGATGTGCTTGATATTCCATAAATTTTTCTGTGATGCTGTGCAGTTCATCCTCAAAACAAAAATGAATTTCAATCTCTGTTTTGCTATGAACATCTATGTGGTCGATCAGTTCCACCACGACCCTGCGTTCAAGCGTTTTGATATGTTCGTACTGCTTAAATTCTTCCAACCAAGTGGGAAGCAGCGTATCGTGCTTTAATGCCTCCTGCTTCTTTTCGCGGATTTCCTGAATCTTATCCTGTGCCTCTTTTATCTTCTGCGCAAAGCGAGTATTCATTTCTCCGTACTCTTCCCGACTGACAACATCATCGCATAAGTCCTGATACAGACGGATTTTCAAATTACTGTACCGTTCTAATTCAGCTTCCAGTGCAGTGATCTGGCTGTCCAGAATCTTTATGCCAATCTGTTCGCCGCTTTCCAGCTCTGCATTGGAGAGTACCTTTTCCGCTTCTACAAGAAGTGTCACTTGATGCCGAATCGCAGCCAGAACACTTTCCGTCAGCTTCTCACTGTTTATCATGTGCGGTGTGCAGCCACCGCCATTCTTATAGGTAGAGCAGTGATAGTATTGATACTTCTTTCCGTTTTTCGTCACCGTGCGGCGAATCATATTCTGCCCGCAGTCTGCACAGCGCAGAAAACCTGATAATGGATAAACTGTTGTCTGCGATGGTGCGGTACGAGTGTCCAGTTCCAACAACTGTTGTACTTGCTGGAACTCGCCTTTGCTGATAATGGCATCATGCGCATCCTCCACCCGAATCCAGTTTTCACTTCCAACATCATGGCTCTTTTTTACTTTATAATTGATTTTCCTGCGTTTGCCCTGAATCAATGTTCCCGTATAGGATTCATTTTTCAAAATACGATTGACGGAAACCACTGTCCACTTTTGATTCAGCCCAGCCTGAAAACCACAGGTATAGTTGAATCCATTGGCTCTCTTATACTCGTTCGGCGGCAGGACACCCAGTTCGTTCAGGTGGCTGGCAATGCGCTGTGAACTCATTCCGTTCAATTTCTGCTTGAATATTTCCTGCACGATGCCCGCAGCGTATTCATCTATAACCAGATGATTTTTGTCCTTGGGATCTTTGCGATACCCGTATCCTGCAAAGCTGCCAATGAACTGACCTTCTTTTCGTTTCACATCCAGGTGACTACGGACGCGCAGCGAAATATCCCGGCAGTAGGTGTCATTGATAAGATTGTTGAATGGAATCAGAATACGGCCCTTATCATCGTTTTCCTCTGCACTGTCATAATGATCGTTGATGGCGATGAAGCGCACACCCATGAATGGAAAGATTCGTTCCAGATAACGGCCCGTTTCAATGTAGTTTCTGCCGAAGCGAGATAAATCCTTGACGATGATGCAGTTGACATTCCTTTTTTCAATGTCCTGCATCATCCGCTTAAAATCCGGGCGTTCAAAATTTGTGCCGCTGTAACCATCGTCCACATACTCATCGAACTTGTGCAATTCCGGGTGCTTTCCCATGTAATCGTTCAGCAACGCTCTCTGATTTTTTATGCTGTTGCTCTCCTGCTGGTCGCCATCCGAACGCGACAAACGAAGATATGTGGCACAGTTGTATTTTTCATTTCCCTGAAAAAACATAAAAAGCCGATAACCTCCTAATCTATTTGTCGTTCAGACAATAAACCAAGAAATTATCGGCTTTATCAGCATATTCTGTTTTGACCCAAAGCCATTATCTCATATTTCACGGTTTATGTCAACGCTTTAATGTGCTAAAGTGCAAATTTTCTTCTGCTTTCTTCTTTTTTCATTTCCGGTGTGTCCTTGCGCATTTTTTCAGCGTGTCCTCCAATCGGTTCTCTCCGGCAAAACTGATCTTTACGACCATTCCCCGGTCAAGATAGCAGTAAGGGTTCTTGATCTGTGAAACAAAATCAACCATCCGTTCTCGCTGCGACAGGTCTTTCTTGATTTCCACATCGTTGATGTCCACCAGTTCTTCACGGTTCACATCCCGAAGTTCCATCGCTGCCAATTTCTTCAAATCCTCAAGTGTATGCGTCATTTTCTGGTACATCAAATACCTCCCTTCACCTATAGCATTCTAAAAGGGGTGTTTGGCAACCAAATTTTGAAATTTCACAAAAATATTTTTTCAAGTGGTTGCCAAAAGGTGCTTCCAGAATGTTATAGGTATAAGGACAATTCTCGATTTCCAGGTCGTGGGGCTTTTTTCTCTCTTAGCGCAAGATTCGCCTATAGCCGCTCAAAACTCACTCTCGTGGTTTTTCCCGGCTGGCAATCTTGATGGGGATTCCGTTCCCCATTCCCACGGTACGCACAAAATCTTGGATTTTGGCTATCTGGCTCCACATAAATGTGTTCGCAGCCGAACGCCTACGGCTTATCGGGAGTTGCTCTGCAACTATAAAATGCAGGAGGATTATGCTATGGCTCGACCAAAGAAAGAGAAATCACTTCATAGGGGAAAGCGGGTTTACATCCGTTTCACAGAATTGGAATATGAGCTGGTGGCCGGATACGCTAAAGATGCCGGATACCCGATTGGTACTTTTGTACGCAAACAGGCTCTCCGCGAAAAGCTGGAAGTCAACTATAATATCGTTGCCGATCTGGGCGAGATTCAGAATTTGACGGTGCAGGCCGCAGGCATCGGGAACAACCTCAACCAAATTGCCCGCTATTTCCACGGCGGCGGTCTGGCATCACGCGGAATGTTGGAAGAACTGAAAAAGTGCATTGCAGAAATCCGTGAACTGCGGCAGGAAATCGTTCAGCTTGGAGGTGTATATCGTGGCAATTCTAAAGCACATCGCAAGTAAAAATGCCAATTATGGGAGTGCCATCGACTATCTGAAATACCAGCATGATGAGTTTCATCTGGTTCCCGTTCTGGATGAAAGTGGGAATATGCTGCTTCGGGAAGAATTTTATCTTGACGGTTTGAACTGCCATCCCGAAACCTTCGACCTTGAATGTGAACTGTTAAACCAGCAGTACCATAAGAACAACACTTACGATGAAATCAAAAGTCACCACTACATTATCAGCCATGACCCCAGAGATAACGCCGACCACGATTTAACAGGAGAACATGCACAGGCCATCGGGCTGGAATACGCAAAAGCTAATTTTCCGGGGCATCAGGCTTTGGTCTGCACCCATACAGATGGCAATAACGGAACAGGCAACATCCATACCCACATCATAATCAACAGCCTGCGCAAATTCGATATAGAGCCTCAGACCTACACCGAACGGCCAATCGACTGCAAGGCTGGATACAAGCACCACCTTACCAAAGACTATTTGAAGCACCTGCAAAAATCTTTGATGGATATTTGCCAGCGCGAAGGGCTGCATCAGGTCGATCTGCTCTCCCCTGCTGCGGATAAAATCACACAGCAGGAGTACCATGCGCAGCGGCGCGGGCAGCTGAATCTGGACATTGCAAACATGGAACTTCTGGGCGATGGCATCACCCCCATGCACACTACCTTTGAAACAAACAAAGAAAAAATCCGCAATGCCATTTCTGACATTGCGGAACGTGCCACATCTTTTGAGGAATTTCAACGTTTATTAAAAGCGGAATACGGAATTTTGGTAAAAGACCATCGTGGACGATTCAGCTATCTTCCTGCTGACCGACAGAAATTTATTTCTGCCCGCGCTCTCGGTTCTAATTATGACCGCGACAGGCTTCTCCGCATTTTTGCAGAAAATGCGCGGAACAAAGAACGGAACAATCCTCATTGGGCAGCAGATGATCCTATGGCTATTTTGTTCATTAAGTCCGACCTGCGCCTTGTGGTTGACTTGCAGACCTGCGTAAAAGCACAGCAGAGCCGCGCCTATGCGCAGAAAGTCAAGATTTCCAATTTGCAGCAGATGGCACGGACAGTCGCTTATGTTCAGGAACATGGATACGATTCTTACGAAAAACTCTCCGATACCACTGACGCCATTCAATCTAAAATGGCAAAGGCTCGAAGTGATGCCAAATTCACAGAAGCCAAATTAAAAAAGGTCAATGAGCAAATTCGTTATTTAGGTCAGTATCTTTCTACAAAATCGGTCTATGGTGACTTTCTGAAATCCACCAATAAGAAATCTTTCCGTCAGGTTCATGCAGAGGATATTGCAAAATATGAAGAAGCCCTCCACATTCTAAAGCAGCACTCCCCAGATGGAAAGTTCCCGACCATGAAAGACCTTCGGACCGAAAAGGAACAGCTTACCATTCAGAAAGACGCTCAGTATGATACTTACCACTATTTCAGAGATTACCACAAAGAACTCCAAACTGTATGCGCCAATGTAGATAGTATTCTAGAAACAGAACGAGAAGCACAGCACGAACAGCAGCAATCCCGAAAGAACGAACACTTTCTATAAAACAAAAAGCCAGCCCTGGTCTTTCCTGCGAAAGACTAGGGCTGACCCTTTCTACCATATTACTCTTAGAACAGGATTTGAACTGTCGCATCCTGAATCAAATCAATGAACTGCTCTTTCGTTATAACTTCTTTGCGGCAAATAATCGACTTATCCGCTTGCTGCCGTGTATAAGTCAATTTTCTATCATCGCGGCGAAGCTGCCGCACCGCATCCAAAGTCAAGGCTCCCTCACGATACATCTGACACAAAATAAAGTCATTTGACTTAAAGGCCACCGAAATTGGAGAATCCAGCGCAGGAGTAAATTCAGAATTTTCCGTTAAGATACGCTCTGCATTCGTTTGGAACTTATGCGCATCCGTATCCTGCGTATAGATTGTCAGGCTGTCCACTCCATCATGATACCACGCGAATATTTCAGCAAGGATCGTCAACGAGATTTCTCCCGCATTCTTTTTAAGAGTGCGACCCGTTGACAGCGTTCTTCCATGGATCGGCCATTCATCATACAGTCGATTCATCCATTCTTCTGCGGAAGGCAAATCAATCAGATCTTCGGTTTTTACTTTCCTACGAAGAAAGCGCATCAACTCTGACACACGCGACACAGCAGCTTCAACGATGTAGTACAGGTTCACATCTTCAAAATTGACAAAAGTGCCGTACTTTGTTTCATCAATCCAACGAATAGGATACCCTTTTGCCTGAAGCTGTTCAACATAGGTGCTTCTGTATGTAGAATCCTCAATTTCTTCCATTACCCACTTTGGTATCAGAATCAAATCGTATACGCTGAGGATTCCATCAGATGGATAACTTCTCTGGCTCAACTCATGCATAAATGCCAGTGATGAGTTATCCATAAGTGCTATTTTGGTTTCCCCACCATATTCTTTATACTCTGGTATATTAAGCATCGGCCTCTCCCGTCAGCATTTTAAATTCACTTAAAACCGTTTTCAGAAATGCTTCATTGTCTTTATGGTATTCCACTTCCGGCTCATTGCGAATCGTCTTATTGATTTTCTCTTGCAGCGGACTTACATTTACTACATACGAAGGCCGTACAAGGGAATCATCCAATCCCAAATCGCGGAATCTCTGTGCAATATCTTCAACCTGCACATCAAAGTTTTCCTTAACTTCTTCCGCAATAGCCGTGTTCCCATTCTTTACTGCACTTTCATACAGAGAGATCAGCACCGCCTTATAGGGAGCTTGGAAAGCGTTCATGCACTGAAACGCTTTTGCTTGGAACTCCATATCCTTTAAGCCCTCAAAGTACGGCATAAGGTTTCCCAGAAGCATAAGCGCAGCAAAATGTTCTGCTTTTCGTTCTTCCATCAGGATTTCGGATTCAATTAAATGGTCAAAAGAAACTTCATCAAACAATAGATGATAAATTTCATGCCACACCGTAAAATACTGATTTGCTCTCGGAAGTGCCGTATTTATCAAGGGGATTCGTTTTCCATCCCGAACAAAAATTGCTCCGCTTAAATAGCGATTATCAATCGGCAGCTGTATCAAACCATATGGTCTTAAAATCTGTAACGCCAACTGTATCGGAGAATTTATCTGCATCGGATTGTATTTTGACCAGATAAGCGAAGCACTCTGCTTCATCTGTTCCTCGATAACTTCGTTCCTTTTGATAACTTCATCTAAGTTGGCTGCTGTAATTCGCTCACTCATAGCCTTCCGCCTTTAATAATAAACACTGCAAAGGTTTAGAATATCCTGTAACAAATCATACTCCATCTTTGCCTTATCATTCACCTGATAATCAATCGGCGCATTCTCTGAGAACACGGCATCTGCACTTTGTATTCTCGGTGAAAATCCCATCAAAGTATCCGGGTCAATGCTCAAACTGGTAAGAATCTTGTTCAAGTGCTTATCGAATGTACTTTTGCTATCTATCTCGCCATTCAAAATCTTATCTAAAGTAGGGCGAGAAATCTCTGTTTTCTTGCAGAACGATACCTTTGAGAATCCATTGCTGCGAATATAGTCCTTTAATTTTGTCCCTGTCAGTTTTCTCTTTTCAAAAAGTTCATCAAAACGCATTTTTTATCTCTCCCTTCTGCTATTATTATATACCATCAGCTTCGGGAAATCAATCGTAATGTAAAAAAGTTTTTTACATTTTTGATTCTACCGCAAAAAAGATGGCCTCCTTTTTGGGGAAGCCATCTCAACGATATTACGGTATTTTAACTTTTTCGGCTTCTTTCCTGTTCCTGCTGCGGCGTATTGTCTTTTTGTCGCCGCTCAGCCTGCTTAATATGCAGCCGATCAAGCACCGACCACCTGCCGCCAATGCGCCGGGGCTTTTGGGGTACATTGTTGACGCAGCCATCTATCATATTGTAGTTTTGCTCTGTGCCGGATTCTTTGGCGCGTTCCGCTGTACCGTTTTCAAAGAACTTCTGATGGTGCAGCAGTTCAGGCTTTTGGCCTTGTAAAAAAGCACTCATCTTTCTGGTAGCTTCTCCATCGAAACCTAAAGCTGTCTGCGTCACAAAGGCTCCACTCTCGTGAAGAATAATGCTCGGCGGTGGATTCTTCGTTTGTTCACTTCTCATCTGAACAAACCGCTGACCATCGACCTCTACTTCATCTGATACCAGCCATGTTCCTTTTTGCCCTGCCACCTGATAGCCGCCCTCATCAAGAATCAGGTATGTGCCGCTCTGGGGCTTTGGGAAAAAGCCGTTGAATCTCACCAGCCTATCCTTATCAACATAGAAAAAAGAGGTTTTGCCTGCCGCAGTCAATCCGATGACATCACTGACCCCAAATTTTCTAATTTTGAATTTGTCCGGGTTAATACTTTCCATCTTTTTACGAATCGCTTCCGCGCCCATTCCCCGTGAAGCCGTACCAGAGTAGCCCGTGCCATAATTGTCTGCGGTTATCATAAAGCCATGCTGAATCTGGTATTCATAGCTGCGGCAGCGATACTCACGGTTTTTCTCAGAATTATCGATCTGATAGATTGCAAACACATCTGAACTCATTTTCCTGCATCATCCTCCGGCCTATGCCATTCCAGCTCCAGCCCCTTGAACTGCGGCTCAGTCAACCGCTGCATCTTCGGGATGGTCTGCTGAACCAGTGCAGCCATCTCTGCATCCTCTGCTACAAGCGGCTGAACTTCCAGCAACACCTGAATCGTATCTTTGAGTGTCGGCTGCTCAAACATCGCCATCAGCATCAATTCCAGTTCATCAAAACGCACATTGCTCATAACTCCATCCCTTTCTTTTTCGCTTTCTTCGGCTTATCCTGTTCCTGTGCAGGCTGCTCCTGTTTCTTGGTTTTCAGACTGCGCAGGGCATCCAGAACAGACTTTTTCGTACTGCTGCGTTCCTGCTCCTTGCTCTTCTGCCGTGCCTCCATCAGTTTTTCCATATCGGAAATGGCCTGCTGTACCAGCTGATCATCCCTGAAATAGTTGATGGAGTTGATGTTCTCGCGCTGCACTTTATCGTTCACGACCAACTCATACATTCCAACAAAGCCGCCATCTTCCTCGATGCAAAATCCAATGCACTTGTCAGCGTTCATCCGTTCGGACGGAATCTTGTCATAGACTTCCAAGGCTTCTTCCATTGTCAGATGGTCGTGGAACTCTCCCGCAAACGTAAACTCCAAACACTCCGCAACATAAAAGCTGAGCGTTTCCTCCGGCGCAGGTCTTTCTGCGGCGAGCTTTTCTTTCAAAACTTCTGCCTGCTGTTCAGCCACCGTATCGGCCTGTTCCCGCAGTTCTGCCGCGTCCATGACCCTGCCCTCTGCTGCATCACAGCCAAACTCTGCCAACAGCTCTGTCATAGCCTCCTGCACAGGCTTATCTCCATCCGTTTCAAGGATGCCGCCATCTCGCTCCGTGAAGTCTTTATTATATAAGGTATAGTCGAAGCCATCGTCACAGGTCTGGATGTGAAAATAGGCATCCGGCAGTTTGTAGGCCAGTTCCACTTCCTGCACGGCTAACGCCCCCTGCAACGGCTGGACAACGTGATTCTGGATATACGGGTTATTCCAGCCCGGAACCGTTTTATAGTCCTCTACGATGGTGTCAAGGCCGTTCCTGCACTGCAAAATATCCAGTGAACCCGGCAGCGGATCAGGATTTTTCTCCACACCCAAGGCTTTCATATAATGGTTCGGAAGTGCCTGATACTGCGACATTGCATCGTTGAGATTGCCAAACCGCTTAATTTCAAGCGGAACAGCCTGCCGGTTCTCGACCACATAGAATCGCTTTACAAATGGCTGTTCCAACTCTTTCTGCTTTTCCAGTTTCTCTCGGTACATCGTCACAAAGCCATCCAGTACAGCCGAATGGCTGGTAACTACCCAATCTGCTCGAAATTTAATGATTCTCGCATTATTCTCCGGGGTGCCGACTTGCTCCGCCCATTCCTTATTACTGTGAGAAAAGCGGCCATCGTAACTTTTATGATGCAGAGTGTTCGCCAGAATGTAGCCCACACGCTCCATGCCGTACTGCCGCACCACCTGATTGACTACACCATCGCCAAGGTACATTCCGTCATAATTGTCCGCAATCACTTCATGGATTGCCTGCTTGCACTCGCTGTTCAGCCGATAGGATGTACGGTATAAATCCACCTCGTCATTTTCTTTGGCATAGCTGAACGGCTCATAGTAGACAGGCACATCCGAATAGTCCTGTGCGCTGTTGTCCGGCACAGGCGCAGCCTTTTCAATGATCTCCGATACCACATCTTCTTTTTTCGGCATATTCCATTTTTCAGAGAGATATTTCTGCACGGCCTCCTGAAAATCTTCATCGAAGCCGTTCCACAAATCCTCTGCCACCAGCTTGCCCTGCTCATCGACTGCAACACAAGCCGCCATATCGCCGTGTTCCTCATGCTCCAGCAGGAAGAACTTTTCCCCACCGATCTCCGTTTCATCAACGGCATACCATGTACCGAGATGCCCCTCGACTGCGATGTGGTCGGAATCGCCGTGGATCAGTCCGTTCCTTTTCTGCTGCTGTTCCTCCATGAACTCCCGCACGGTCAGTTCTGCACCTGTAAAATTCAGCCCATCCTCGCCAAGTTCCAGCCGCCCATCTGCGCCAAGGTCAAGTTCTTCGGCCATCAGGACAGATGCCGCATGGTTCACCACCACAGTTTTCTCCACTGTAATGGGCTGGCCTGGGTCATAGTCTGAGCCGCGCAGATCATAGCGATATAAGCCCTCCGGCACATCTTCATCCCGCAGTCGGCCATTGCTGAAAAGACCCGGCTTATCAAAGATTTCGATTTCCTGCAGTTCTTCGTTCAAAAGGTTTTCTTTCTGCAAATCCATATTCCTTTCCTTGAAAAAATCCGGCAGTTCTGCAAATCCAATGCTGTCCACATAGTAGGCTTTGACCGTACTGCCATCATTGAGTACCACCACATCGCTGACCGACAGTGAATGTCCGGTAAAGTCTGCCGGACGCTGGATATTGAACCGTTCATAAATGCCATCCAGCGTGTCCTTTTCCGTAAGCGGCGCGGTATAAATCAGGTTATAATCTGCACGAGAAACCGTTATGCCTTTCTTCTGCACATAGTCCAATCCCATGAAGCGGTAGTCGTGTTCCGGGTCACGCTCTGTGATCTGATAAATGCCGAACTGCTTTTCGCTGTCATACAGCAGCACATTTTCCTGTTCTGCCACATTCCGCTCCTGTTCCAAATCTGCTATTGCAATCTGGAAGGTATCACTTCCACGCTCGATTTCCTCTCGTGCCGTGACAAGAATCGGCCACGGACTGATGCGGACGAGATAAATCTGCTTTCCCTCGTCATACAGCCGCAGAGCCTGTTCACGGTTTATCACTGTCAGCTGAAAATCTGGACGTGCGTACTCGACCTCTGCATAATCTTCCCGCTGTTCCAGCAAAATCGCATCCCATGCGTCTGCTTTAATGCCGAAAATGCCATCGTGCTGCTCGATTCCCTCTTGGCTTACATAATCACCTGCCGTGCCATCACGGAACAGCGGATAAATTCTCTCACCAAGCCGATGCCATTCCCGTGCGCCCTCTTTCGTCAGCGGCAGCACATCATCTTTCCGGTAGCCATAGTCGTGCATTTCGGAAAGACCAATCATCCCATCCGGGAGATTTTCGATTTTCTCCTGTGCATCGTACATCAGACGGTTGACTTCTTCTTTGTCATCCTCGGCCAGTGCAGCCGCAAGACCCTTCACCAGTTCTTCCGTTGCTGCCCGGTCATCCAGCTTGAAAGCAAAATTCACGATAAGGTTTCGTTGCTCATCATCGAAAATCGTTTTCTCTTGCTCCCTGTCTGCAATCAGCTTTTCCGCATACTGCATCGCGGTCATGCGCTCTGCGCTCCTTTCTGCCACTGCCGCTTCCAGCTTTTCCAGAAAGTCGGCTGCGGTCAATCGAATCGTATCCATCGAATCTTTCAGTTCCTTCATCTCCTTGCCACTGGCCCAGCTTGCCACATACGGAAATGAATAATCGGATGTGTCAATGTCCAGAGCCGAGCAGACCGTAAATGCAATGCTTTCGGCTTCGGTTTCCTTTGTAAGCCGGTCTTTTTCCTCGCCGCGCTGCTTCATGAAATCGCTGTTATGCAGCATCGCATGAGCAACCTCGTGGATCATCGTTTTTATGGTCTGGCTCTCGCCCATGCCGACCTGAATGCAGATTTCTTTGTCTGCATCACTGTAATAGCCTTTGGCATCCCCTTCGATTTCATCAAACCGCATCGGCACAGGCGATACCTGTTCGATTGCCGCCGTAAGCAGCGCATAGTCTTTGACACTGGCCGTCAGTTCGTTCACTTCCAGCGACGGAATCGGTTCCCCATCGGTCTGTGAAACATCGAAGACCGTCGTCACTCGGAAGCGCGGAACCACATACTCCACACGTTCCATTTCCGGTTCACCGTTTTCGTTCAGCACAGCCAAGCCCGTATCCTTGTCGATTTTCTCTCGCTCCTCGACTTCCTTAATGGGAGCTGGAGCGATGATCTGGATGCCCTTTTCGCCTTTTTTAACGTAGCGGTTAAACTTGTTTTTCCATGCGTTGAACCCTGCCACCAGTGTGGCATCAGGCCGCTGCATAGCGATCAGCAGCGTATTGTTGAAACTGTAATTGTGGAATTTTGCCATCGTGCGCAGATACGTCGTGTACATTTCCGATGTAAAAATGTCCTTTACGCCCTGCTCCAGCCGTTCCGTGATTTCTTTCATCTGCTGTTTGCGGTCAACTGCCATGCAAGCCCTCCTTTTTCTTGACCCATCGTGTTTTCATCTGGCGCGGATATTGGTCAGCCTGTTTCGGTGCTTTTACGCCGTTCCACTCCAATCCCCCGGCCTTGCCCTCACAGGTGTACCCGGCAGCTTTCAGGGATGCTCCATTTTCCGTATCCAGAATGTAGGTAATAACTCTGTTGTAACCCATTGCCCGTGCTGCGCGGTATGCCGCCGCATACAGGATGCTGCAGGCGTTTGGTGTTCCATCTGTACACAGACGGTTGACCTCCAGCGTATAGCCGTCATCCAACCGCCGCGCCACAGGTCTGCCGCAGATAGCAACGCCCACCAGCGCACCATTATCCGATACGCCGATGGAGAACTTATGCCCCCGCGTCGGCTTATGGTGGCGGTGATACTGCTGTACAAATGCGTTTGCCGTTTTCAGATTGATCGGTGTTAATGTCAGCAAATGCCCTCCTTTTTCAAAAATGCCCCGTCAGATTCCTTGCAGAGATCTAACGGGGTTATCCTATTTACAGTTCCATTTCGTGACTTTTCCGCTTCGGGAATTTCTGCGGTTCTGCGCTGCGCTCTGCCTGCTTTGCATGAAGCTGTGCCAGCACAGAGGGTTTCCGCACATTGTCCGCAGTGCGCTCCGCAACGCGGCCCTTCTTCTCAATAGTCGGAACAACCTTTTGACGGATACCAGCATATTCAATGGTTTTGTCATACTCTGCACCGCTCACATGATGGCCTGCTCTATTGTAGCAAGTTATATCACAACCATTCTGTGCCATTCGGGTACATAATTCTTTTACAACAATCTCTATCCCGCCTTCACGCGAAAGACGTTTCTGTCCGAAAACCGCAAGTCTGATTTTTTCTTCCATTACTTCTCTCCAACCGTCATTCCATAGTTTCTATTCTTGTCCTAGGCTTATACACAATCCCAGCAGTTCTTTTCCTTAAATTGTCATGCTCGTCTTTCACTATTCACCTTTCCTATTTCATAGCACAACAACAAGCCTGTATACAGATTGCAGCAACAATCTATACGCAGGCTTGTCCTCGTACCTCCTTATTCTGTTTTCTGCTCTATCAGCTTTCGCTGTGGTGGGTTAAGTATAGAGCGCAACCAGAAGCCATTAACCCCCGAAATCACGCCGGAACGCAACGCACCATGGTAAACAGAAACAAGTTAAGGTAAAAAAGGTCAAGCCGCGCAAACCCGCATGAAATCAGGATTTTTTCTGGTTACTAACATTATTTCACAGGTTCCATGGACGGTAACTACAACTCTTTTACCAAACATCTTCGGCAGCCATGTAAAGAAGACCGGCCCCTCTGCATCGGGTACTCAACAACAGTTTTACGAAGTAGGTGATAAACTCATGGATTCTCATTGTTTTCTCTTGTTTTTCGCCATCTCCTCAAAACTTCTGAAAAAGTTGTGCCAATTTTGTGCCGCAGGGGCCAAAAGTTCGGCGTTTTAGTTCATATATAGTTCATATAACTGTAAAACACGACCGGTTTTAGTGCCCCATATAGTGTGCAAAACAAGTTCTTTTTGATGATGCTACGTCAGTATGGTTTATCGGCCGCACATTTCTCTCTTCCTTATCTCCAACAGCACTCCGGTCAAAATCACCAGCGAGCAAAGCAGGGTCAGCCACCAGTTTTCGGTAAAGCCGGCGATCAGGTAGCCAACAGCACACACGGCAATGACCACAAAGGCGTACTGCATCTGGGTTTGCACATGGTTGATATGGTTGGACTGGGCACCGGAGCTGGACATGATGGTAGTATCAGAAATAGGCGAAATATGGTCACCGCAGACAGCACCAGCCAGGACAGCCGCTACAGAAATGATCATCATGGTCGGGTCCAGTTCAGCAAACATGTTGACCACGATGGGCACAAAAATAGCAAAGGTGCCCCAGCTGGTGCCGGAAGAAAAGGCAATAAAAATTGCAATGCAGAAGATGACCAGCGGCACAAAGTTCATCAGGCTGGAATTCAGATTGATGGCCGAACGTACAAAGGTACCGATACCCAGGGCGTCCGTCATACCTTTCAGAGTCCAGGCCAGCACTAAAATCAGGATGGCGGGCATCATAAGCTTGCCACCTTCGGGAACGGAATTCATAAAATCCTTGAAGCCGATGACACGGCGCGGCAGATACAGAAGCAGCAGGAATCCCACTGTGACCAAACCGGCAAACACCAACGCTTCCGAAGAAGAACAGTTGGCAAAGTCCTCCACCAGATTCTGGCCGCCGTTCAGGTGGCCGGTCCAGATCATAGCTGCGATTGCCGTTGCAATCATGACGACCATGGGCGCAATCAGATCGATGACCTTGCCTTTGGCGTATTTGCCGCCCTCGGTCGGGTCTTTTGTTTCCTGGTTCTGGAACTCTTCCCCGCCGGAGGTGAACAGATCACCTTTGGCCGCGTTCTCTTCATGCTTTTTCATCAGGCCGAAATCGAAGCCTACAATGGAGGTGAAGAACACCATATACAGGGTTAAAATTGCATAGAGGTTGAACGGAATGGTTTTAACGAACATCTCAAAACCGGACATGTAGCTGCCCGCCGGAACGTAAGAGTTGACGGCTGCCGCCCAGGAAGAAATCGGCGCAATGATGCAGACTGGCGCAGCGGTTGCATCAATGATATACGCCAGCTTGGCGCGGGAAACCTTGTACTTATCTGTGACAGGGCGCATGACAGAGCCAACCGTCAGGCAGTTGAAGTAGTCATCCACAAAAATCAGCGCACCGAGCAGAGAGGTCGTTACCAAAGCGGAGCGCTTACTTTTCAGGTGGCCGGAGGCCCACTCACCGTAAGCGCGGGTGCCGCCGGATTCCTGCATGAGCATAACGATCATGCCCAAAAGGATCATGAACATCAGAATGGAAAAATCCACACTATCGATCATTGTGTTAAACAGCGTATCAAACGCAATCCACGGGTGGAATTCTGCCGCCAACAGTGCGCCAAGGGCACACCCCGCAAACAATGACAAATACACTTCTTTGGTCAGCAGTGCCAGCGCAATCGCCACAATGGGCGGCATCAGTGACCACCATGTTCCTACAAACATCCTTTATTCTTCCTCGTATTATAAAGTAGTAGTTATTAGAGTCCCTCTCCAAGGACAAAATGCTA